>VFQT010000161.1_pt1 | contig 106028 bp, 89 predicted proteins | sample 3512381 | NCBI WGS metagenome assembly VFQT01 (sample SAMN10412376, study PRJNA504923) | tailings metagenome | isolation source: Relicate 2 Philex TSF3 active mining site | place: Philippines: Tuba, Benguet | collected 2017-08-29
ATGCCCACAGATCTCTACCAGTTGCATCCCGCTATCAATATCGAGTCGGCAGCCTTTGATCACTTGCTTACACTCGGAATCGATGATGCGGCCACAGTCACCTCTCTCCTTGCCACAGTGCACGAGGCTCTTCGCCCATATCGCTAACCCTCAGGCGGTGACTCTGTGATCACCACCTATGCCACAACTCTCGTTGCAGTCGACCACACCGAGGCGGACCGAATCACGCTTGTTGATTTGGTGACCGACTGGCAGATGGAGCATTACCCCATCGATGACACCGCACCAGGAGTCACGGTGCGGGTACGCGAAGGTTCAGACGACCCAGTCTTTCGCGTCACCATTACTCACAGTTCTGCTGGGCGCCCCTACGCGCAAACCATTACTGCAACAGTGGTCTCGTACACCAACAAATTGGTATTTGACCTTCGCATCGTCGCCACTCCCACCACTGTGAAGGTTGCGCCGTACCCGTCGCAGGCCTTGCCTCCCCATGTTGTTCGACTGATGGAAAAAATCCTGGCGAACGTGCGCATGGAAGATGCCAATGAATACATCACGGCTTCTACAACAACCGCATCGTCGCGAGACATGGGTGAGCGCATCGCAGGCTTGGTGCTTGCACCTGGTCGCACTCTTCCTGTGGTTGTCGAAATTGTTGATTCGCACACCACACCAGTTCTTCCGCTTCGTCTTGGTCCGTTAATTGGTTTGATTCATCAGTACCGCATCACAACACCCGAAGCACTTGACGGATTCGTGTCAATCACTGGTGACCGCCGGCTTGGTCCCGGACATGTCGTCATTCATTGGGCCGGAGGTGCAGAGCCTCACATAGAAAATCGCCACGATGTGCGCGCGGGGCACGAAATTGCATTTGTTCAACGAATCGCCACAACCATTACAGAAGTCGCGGCTCGCACATTAAGTGCTCCCCGCATTCCGCCGCCACCGCGGTACGACGACGAGCAAATCATCGAGATTCCGCGCGACACACACTCAGATGATGCGGCAGATGACGAAGAAAACTCTCTTCACATTGAACAACTAGAAGCAACCATTGAAGACATGCAAGCTGCCTTGGCAGATGCAGACCGCATCATTGCTGAGCAAAGAACTCAAATTGAACAAAAGGGTGGCCAGCTTGACGAACTGATTCTGCGCAACGTGTCGCTAGAAATTCAGGCTGGAAGCACGGCACATGTTCGCGCCGTGTCATCAATGAAAGAAGCACTGCGATTGGCGCGCGAACATTGCCCGCACTTGGTGTTCCATGAACGCGCAATTGAGTCAGGTGAATCACTTGAAGGACCCGAGCCTGTGAGCGTTCTTGAAGACTTGGTGAGATTGAACGAAGTTGCGCGTGCATGGAGGTCCGGAGAAATCTCGGGAACAAGTATCGGTCTTGCGTGCCGCCAAATGGGCCTTAACTTTGCACCACATATCTCGGAAAATGCGCGCCAAAAGTTTGAAGAGGACTACATCATCACCTGGCGTGGACAGCCAGTGCGCGCAGAAGCCCACATCAAACGCGGACGCAAGGCACACCTAGTGCGTATCCACGTTTTTTTCGATGACGAAACACAGGATGTTGTTGTTGCCTACATCGGGCGTCACCTTCGTGACAAGTCCAGCCAGTCCTAGTACCTCTAATGTGTCGGTATGACCCGGCAACGGATTATTCGTGTATTCGTTGCGCTTGTTGTGCTGTTTGGTGCCCTCACAACGTTTTCGGCGGGTCGTTACGTTCTGGCTAATTCCAACGATCCGCTTCAGCAGAGCCTTGCATCATGGGCACGCAACAAAGGACTTGGGTCCGTGGTTGACCAATTGGAATCGTGGTTGCACAGCGATCCACCAGCCGTAGCACCAGCAGACACATTGGCACTGTTGCCACCTATCACCGACACTGTCGTAGATACAACGCTTCCTACTGAAACTCTTCCGCCGGCCAGCAACTCGAGTGTGCCCACCACAACAACACCACAAGGCTCATCCGCGCCAGCATTTCAAACACAGCGCGTCCGCACCACCAGTTGTCCAGACGTGGCGCCGACCACCACACTGCCTATCGATACCACAACAACAACGGTGTTACCCACAACAACCACCGTGTTACCAACAACCACATTGCCGGGCGATACAACCACTACAACCACCACAACACTTCCGCCACGACCCACAGATATTCCGCCACAAGTCGCTCCAGCACTGAAGAATGAGGGCGAATGGGTCTCCATTATGCGGGTGCGCACCAAGCCAATCATTTACGCAACATCAATTCGACCACTGTGGTGTTACGGATCTGTTGTTGCCACGATGGCAACTTATGACCCCAACAAAGTCCGTATCGGCCTCTTCAATGGCTCGGAAGTTCCCGGTGGCAAGGGATGGAAAAACTCCTCAAAAATTAAGGGTGCTCCGCTGAAGTCGCTGATCGCAAGCTTCAACGGCGGATTTCGTTTTGAACACGAGCCTGGTGGTTATGTCACTGAAGGGCGAAACATCCGCAAGATGCGAAAAGGGTACGCAACGTTTGGAATTCGAGCCGATGGCACCAGCACTATTGGCGTGTGGGGCAAAGACATGACCAATGACGGAACATGGACATCGCTTCGGCAGAATTTGCCACCACTTCTGTACAACGGAAAAATTGTGTATCACACCTACGACAAAGTTGATTGGGGCAAAGACTTCGGCAACAAGTTGTATAACTATCGCTCTGCTGCGTGCGTGCGAACAGATGGCCTCATGATGTTCATTGCCGTTGGCAAAGTAAACATTGCGATGCTTGCCGACACATTGGTGGTTGCAGGCTGTTCCACAGCAATGGAGTTGGACATCAATGGAACGTGGCCGTTCTTCGCTGTCTATGAAGATTTTGGTTCATCACGTCGCACTGGTCGCACCATTGACACGCGCATGGGTGACCCAAACAGGCATCTGAACAACTCCACAAAAGATTTCTTTGCGTTGTTTGACCCCGCAACATTGCCGCCAGGATCAGTGCGTTAAGCCAAGGCGTACTCGCCCAAGAGACGCGCGGGTCCACCATCAACGGTGACCACAACATCATCATCAACAAGTTTTCGAAGATGGCTCCACACGCTCCTGCGAGCAGGTCGATGCAGTTTTTTATCAACTGATGCATACAACACTTTGACAATGCCAGGAATTGTGTTGTTCCCCAAGGCAATCTCGCGAATGATGTGCTGTTCACGCTCAAGTCGATGCTCAAGATAGGCATGCAAGAACGGTGCGGGATCGGTAATCGGACCACCATGAGTTGGCCACAGCACGCTGTCGTGACGGCCCATCACCTTGCGAAGAGAATCAATGTAGGCACGCATGTCGCCGTCCGGCGGAGACACAACTGTGGTGGACCAACCCATGATGTGGTCCCCCGTGAAGAGCGCATTGTCAATATCCATTGCAACCGCAAGATGGTTTGAGGTGTGCCCAGGCGTTGCCACTGCAGACAATGAAAATTCTCGCGTTTTCAAGAATGCATCACCATCAACGACAGAAACATCTGGTGCGAACGCGAGATCAATGGTCTCGCGCTCTTCTTTTTCGGTGTCTTTTTCTGACTCGTCATCTTCAGTGGGATCAGAATCATCTTCTTCTATAAATCCCTCGTACACACGATGTGGACCAATGGCGAAACGCGGCGCACCGGTTTCTTCGTGCAACCACTGTGCAAGTGGTGAATGGTCGGAATGGCAATGAGTGACCACAATGCCCACAACGGTGCGTCCTGACAATGCATGTGCAAGCGCATTACGATGTGAATCCAAAAGTGGGCCCGGATCAATCACCACCACTTCACGCGTGCCAAGAATGTACGTGCCGGTTCCGTGATACGTGAATTTCGAAGGGTTTTTGGCAATCACTCTCTGAATGAGTGGCGTGACATTTTCCGCAACCGCGTATGGCGCGTTGTCAATTCGTGGAACAAATGGGATGGGCATGTCAGACCTCGTCAATACCTACAGCACGCACACGGCCAACTGGCTGGCCATGTCCTAACACAACTTCCGTCATTGACTCTGGTACACGTGAGGTATCAACACCCAGACGCGACAACGCTGCTAACAACACAGTGGGCGTTGCACGTCCAGACCCATCAGCCAACTTCAGTGCGACGGCGCGGCCATCACTTGTTGCCGCCACATACACCGATTCAGCTCCATCCTTAGCAATCAGATGTGGAATATGCGAGACAATCACTGTCACATGTCGTCCATCGCCTCCCACTAAATACGAATGCTGAGACATCGCAGCAAATACCTGATTTCCTGCGTCTCCAGCATCACCAACCGCGATCGCACGAAGTCCACGCGCCAGTGCAACAAGTGACATGACATGCGCAGGTGCACCGCAACCGTCAACTCCGATAGCCACTGGGGGTTCACCCGTTAATGCGGTGACTGAGTGCGTGATTGCAGCTTGCAACGGATGGTCTGGTTGCAAGTAGGTGGTCAATGGCCAGTTATTCGTGACGCACGTGAGCAACATGCCCGCGTGCTTTCCACTGCAGTTCATCTGCAGAGCAGATTTAGATTGGCCATGTTGAATTGCGTGGTGCGCAGACAGCACGTGTAGCGGAAAGTCAGCCGTATTGGCAAGCGCAGTCTCGTCAAGCTGTGCTTTCTGCAAGACCGAACGCACAGTTGCCAAGTGCTGATCTTCTCCGTTATGACTTGCACACACAATTGCTAACTCCTCAGGAGGAAGCTGCAAGCCTGCATCCACCATGGCAACTGCTTGAAATGGTTTGGTAGAAGAACGCGGATACACAGTGACGTGTGGATCACCAACAGAAAACTCAACCCGGCCATGAGCGTTTAGCGCAACAAGTGCGCCAAAGTGCACACTTTCGTCCACCCCACTCCGCGAAACAACTGCAAGTGGCGCAAATTGTGACGGTTTCACTCCGGTCACGTTGGATCGGTCCACCCGCCAGAGCTCTTGCGTCTGCGCAATTTCTTCTCGGGAAGATGGGTCAGCGGATCGTCGATCACTGCATGACGAACACCCCATGCCGAGATAAGCGCTTGTGCCATCGCAACCGCAGGAAGCGCCAGAATTGCCCCCACCGGGCCTAACACCGCACCACCTGCCAATGCACCGCCGAACGCAAGCGCTGGATGCAATTCAAGTGTTCGTGCGGTGATTCGCGGTGCCAGCAAGTAGTTCTCAAGCTGTTGATACACAAGGATGAATCCAATAACTGCCAAAGCTTCAATCGGTGACTCAATAAATGCGAGCAGCACGGGAAGAATTCCCGCCAAGTAGGTACCGATGACAGGCAAGAACTGAGAGACCAGTCCGACCCATAACCCCATTGCGATAGGTGCTGGTGCGCCAATTGCCTGCAATGCAATCCAATGGAAGAACGCCGACACCACTGCTAACAACGCGCGCGAGTAGAGAAAGCCACCGGTTTTTGTGATGGCAAGTTCCCACGCATCAAGCACCACTCGTTGACGTTGTGGACTGAGTCGCGAACAAATACTTCGCCGAAGCCGTGGACCATCTGCCACCAAGTAAAACGAAAACAACAAAACAGTGAATGCGTTAAACAAGGCACCCAAGGCCTGCACCGACACTCGGAACACATTGTCTTGCTGTGCGTCGATGAATCTCTGCACTGGCCCATTCGGATCAGCGATGCGTTCGTTGACAGAAGCAGGGTCAATCTTTGTGTTGAACGTGTCATTGATAATTTTGACCGTGTCATTCACGTACTTTTCACTGTTTGACAACAAATCGGCCACCTGTTGAGTAACCACAGTTCCCATTGCACCAATGAATGCCAGAACGGCAAAGACCACTGCCAAAATCAACAAGATTGTTGCGGTTCCTCGCTTGAAATTACGCTCAACCAACTTGTTTACGGCAGGTTCAAGCGCTAACGCGATAAAGAGCGACACCAACAACAAGATGAGCAAGTTGCTGAGGCGATGGAATGTGAACCGCCCAACAAAGGTGGCCAAATACCCCAGCCAGAACAACACAATTGCTCGCAAAACCCAACGGGGCATACGCCGGCCGTCGTCTACTGGGGATACTTCGGGCGAATCAGTCACGACCTGAGCGTAGTGGTCGGAACAAGTGACACATTCGCACGTGGAGACCGCCGTTTGCGATGGCACGATGGGGTGATGAACACTCTCCCCGCTTCGCTCACCGAACGTGTCGAGGTTGTGCGTCTCGCGATTGCCGAGGCGCTTCGTGAGCGGGTGATTGGCGAGGCGGCCGAAGAAAAGCAAGCCGCCATCATGTTGGCACCTGGTCCACGATGGTTCGCTCCTGATCGACCTATCTATCGAGTACACGGAGACTCATCCATGTTCATCGGCGGCATGAGAGCCTTGCTGTTGCAATCACTTCACCCGTTGGCCATGGCAGGGGTTGCGCAACATTCCGACTACCGCAATGACCCGTGGGGACGCCTGCAGCGCACGGCAGATTTCTTGGCCGCCACATCATTCGGCCCTGACCATGTTGCGCAACAGGCAGTTGACCGTGTGCGAGCTGTGCACCAACAAGTCACAGGCGTTGCAGCCGATGGCCGCCCATATTCTGCAAATGACCCACACTTACTTCGTTGGGTTCATGTTGCAGAAGTCGACAGTTTCCTTCGCGCGCATCAGGAATATGGTGAACATCCCCTCACACCTGAAGAGTGCGACGACTATGTGGAAGACATGGCTCTCATTGCTTCAAAACTTGGAGTTCCCGCACCGCCACGTTCAGTGCGCGGCTTGCGTGATCAATTGGCCATGTTCCGTCACGAGTTACACAGCACTCCAGAATCGCGCGATGTTGCGAAGTACCTGCTGTTAGACCCACCGCTTCCCGCGGCGTCACGCGTGCCGTATTCACTGATCGGCGCCGCTGCCGTTGCAATTCTGCCAGTGTGGGCACGGAGCGATTTACGACTTCCGTATCTTCCCGTTACAGAAAAAGTGCTCCTTAAGCCAATTGGCAACGTGGTTGCATCGGCAATCCGATGGGCTATTTCCCCCACCCAAGTTTCGACATAGCTGTAGCAACGTCACCGTTTGGCGTTACAGAAATTTTCTCTAGACCCAACCACTCAGCCATTAATTGCGTTTCAGCTTTGAGTTCGCGTGCGACGTAGGAAACATCAACATGTGATTCGCTGAACGCACCAAGAACAAGCAGTGTGCTTTCTTTTCTGTCTGCCTTTAGATCTACGCGCGCCACTAACTCATTACCCAAAAGAAACGGCAGAACGTAATAGCCGTACACACGTTTCGCTGCGGGCGTGTAGATCTCGATTCGATAGTGAAAATTGAATAATCGCTCTAGCCGTGGGCGACACCACACCAATGAATCAAATGGGGACAACAATGCTCGCGTCTGAATGTTTTTCGGAGTTTTGGTGTGAGGCAACATGTACGCAACGTCTTTCCATCCTTTGACGCTCACTTGTTGCAGTTGATTGTCTTCTACAAGACCAGTCACGATGTCGCGAATCTTTTTCGGAGGCTGACGATGATAATCAGCAATATCTGCAAGGGTTCCCACCCCAAGACTTCGTGCCGCAAGCAACACCAAGTTTCGTCGTGCATCTTCTTCACGTGGCGTAGGCATTTTCAAAACGTCGGCGGGGATGACGTCGTGCGGCGCGTAATACATGCGTGCAAAATCAGAAGAACGACGCCGTGCAGTCACTTCACCAGACCAAAACAAATACTCCAGCAACGCTTTTCCGGTGTCCCAGTCCCACCACGAACCTTTTGGACCGGTTCTCGTTTTCACATCACCAGCAACAAGCGGGCCGTCTTGATACACGCGATCACGAATCTCTTTCAACATCTGAGGATGTCGCTGTGCCGTGCGCACCAAACCGCCCCACATTTCGCCTTGCTTGGCTTGTTCCATTCTCCAGCGCATCAGCGGATGCATCGAGACAGGAAGATGCGATGCCTCGTGGCACCAATACTCAAAGAGTTCACCGTCTGTTGTTGCATCGGGGATCAACGAACGCGGATGATTTCCCAAACGAGAAAACAATGGAAGTTCCTGGCTTCGCACCAGCACATTGACCGAGTCAATTTGAATGAGACCGACGGAATCCATCACCTTACGAAGATGACGCCTGTCAATACGTCCACTTGGACGTGGAGTATCAAAACCCTGAGCAGCTAGCGCGATTCGCCGCGCAGCATCGAGAGAGAGGTCAGTCAGCGACTGTGATGGTGACACTGTTGATCACCACATCGTCAATGGGGCGATCCCCGCGAGCAGTAGGAACCTTTTGCATTGCATCAACAACGTCAAGTCCCTTCACAACCTGGCCAAACAACGCGTATGCCGGTGGCAACTGAACACCACTTGGTCCAGAGATGAGGAAGAACTGCGAACCGTTTGTGTTTGGTCCGGCATTCGCCATTGCGAGTGAACCAATTTGGTACTGGCCAGGCTTTGGCAATTCATCGTCAAAGCGATAGCCGGGGCCACCCATTCCGGTACCGGTTGGGTCGCCACCCTGACACACAAATCCATTGATGATGCGATGGAAAATGATTCCGTCGTAGTAGTGGTAGCCAGCCAAATACACAAAGTTATTAACGGTCTTAGGTGCACGTGCCGCGTCTAACGCAATGACCAAAGTGCCCATTGATGTCTCCATGGTCGCCGTGTAGCGCTTGGTGGGATCAATTCCCATCTCGGGTGCTGCAGGAAACTTCTGCGTTTTGGGGGCGGAACCATCAAGTGGAGGGAAAGGCAAACTCATTCCAGTGAGGCTACAAGTACTTCACTCCTAGTAATCACAGGCCAGGCCTCATTCGTTCAACGAACAGTGCGACGCCTACGATGTCAGATGTGAATCCGAACGAACCACTGCACCTCGACGCTATTGAGCAAGATCTCGCAGACGTAGAGATTGCACTGCAACGTTTGGAAGATGGCACCTACTGGACTGACGAGTCCACAGGCGATCCACTTCAGCCATCACTGTTGGAGACACGCCCCACAGCACGCCGCAACCCGGCGTAACAATTACTCAGTTTTCGCGGAGCTTTGCCAGCAAACGCAAGATTTCGAGGTACAGCCACACCAAGGTGACGGTGACACCAAGTGCGCAGTACCACTCCATGTGGGCTGGCAACTTGTTCTGCACGCCTCGTTCAATGGTGTCGAAGTCAAGTGCCAAGTTGAATGCAGCAAGACCAGCAACAAACACGCTGAAGCCAATTCCCATGGGGCTTGCATCGTTGATGAACGATGGCATATTTCCGAACATTCCCAAGATGAATGACACCAAGTAGAAGGCCATCAATCCCAACATTGCGCCCATGATGATGCGACGGAATTTGTCATTCACCGTGATGACGCGGCTGCGGTAGAGCAACAACATCACAACAAACACACCTGCAGTTGTTCCGATGGCCTGCATCACAATTCCGTCGTATGCCTCGGAATATGCGCGACTGATTGCACCAAGAACTACACCTTCAGCAAGTGCATAGACAGGCGCGAGATACTTCGCCAGATGTGGTTTGAATGATGCAGCGATTACTGCAATAAGACCAACGATGACGCCACCAATGACCCATCCCACGGGAAGTTGCACTGCAGCACCGGGCAACGGTTCAGCAATGGACATCCACGTAACAGTTGCTGACGCAACAATGAGCACCAGCAACATCAACGTTGCCGACGCAGTACCGCGCACCGTCATAATTCCGCCGTCCCAACGACTGACTGGATCGGAGATGACATCACCAGGAACCGGTGGGTCCCATGTGGTGTTGGTGTGTGAACGATGATCGGTGTTGTTGCGGTGATCAAGGTTGCCAAGGCCCATGGCCTTGTCGGTCAGAAGAGGGTTCGACATGCCCAAAAACTAACCCGAATCAGGGCATTTCTGGTGGCAGGAGCAGCATTTGCGAATTGTTTTCGTTCGGCTGTGGCGGGTGCGTGAGTGGTCGGTATCTTGTGCGTAGTCGCCCCGTTGGGGTGCATCTACGAGGCGAGGTTCCGGGTGGCTAAGGACAGAATTGACCGCGACGAAGAAGATCTGGTCAGGCTCTACCTCACAGATATCGGTCAGTACACCCTTCTCACCAAAGACGACGAAGTCCGTCTCGCCAAGGCAATCGAAGCCGGCAAATTGGCCAATGAAGAAATGGCATCCACGGCAAACATCAGCGCCACAAAGCGTCGCGAGTTGCGCAAAGCTATTCGCGAGGGCGAAATTGCCGAGCGCGCGTTCGTTCAGTCCAACTTGCGCCTCGTGGTCTCTATCGCCAAGAAGTACCAGGCCTCTGGTCTTCCCCTGCTCGACCTCATTCAAGAAGGCAACCTTGGCCTCATGCACGCCGTTGAAAAATTCGACTGGCGTAAAGGCTTCAAGTTCTCTACCTACGCAACGTGGTGGATTCGTCAGGCCATCACACGCGGTATTGCCAACACAGGTCGCACCATTCGCCTTCCAGTTCATGCCGGCGACACCCTGGCTCGTCTGCAAAAGGCACGCTCACGCCTCGAGCTGAAATATGGCCGTCCTGCAACGCTTGCTGAATTGGCAAAAGAAGTCGAGATGCCCGAGGACAAAGTCACCGAAGCATTGCGTTTCGCTGCCGAGCCACTGTCGCTCTCAGAGCCACTTCGTGAAGATGGCGATGCTGAACTTGGCGACGTGGTGGAAGACCGTTCCGCAGAATCTCCCTTCGAGATGGCCGCAACATCTTTGCTCCCCGAAGAGATTCAGCGCCTCCTTGCTCCACTCGATGAGCGCGAGCGTGAAATTTTGAAACTCCGATTTGGCCTCAACGGTGGAGAGGGTCGCACACTTGAAGAGGTAGGCGAACATTTCAATCTCACTCGTGAGCGCATTCGCCAAATTGAGGCTCGCGCAATGAGCAAACTGCGTCACCCGTCATCAGACACTGGTGCACGCGACTTGTTGTCGGTCTAATTCCGAATTGGTCGCACAATTCGTGCGATGCCATCAACTGCGGTCACTATTCCCACGCCCAACATGATGGGGAGCGCCACGCGCGCCCACACAGGTGACGACAAACCAGGAACATACGCAGCGCTGACTTGTGTCCACAAAATCCACACCACCATCACCAATGTTGCTCCGGCTCCAGCGTTCATACTGACCGCAACGTGATGTCCTCCGTCGCGCCGTGATGCACCAATTGCTGCTAGTCCCAGCGCGCCAGCTCCAGCGCTAAACGCCAATAAAAGCGGGGTGATTCGTGCTCCGCTTGGTAGTCCAACAAACTCCATGTATCCAACAATGCTGCCCAATAGCGATGCCGCTATTACTAGCCACAAAAACGCGCGACGACGAGTGAGTGCTAGTACGAATGACACCAACATGGCAGGAAGCCCCAACAGCCACCACGCAACACTTGCGCTCTCACGCAAGTAGAGAGTTCCGGTGATCGTGGTTTTTTGACCAGCAACGACAAGTGGAATTTCCCAGTCAAAAACTTTTCCTGTTTCATCAATGGCTGTGGGCGACTTCGGACTCATCCAATGCGAACGATGGTCGTGCCACATTGCAACTCCACTACGTGATATCACTCTCCACTGCGGTGGACTGGTTTTGTCAACTTTTGACACATCAACATTGCCGTAACGGTCATCGTTCAACACAGCCGTGATAGAGGCATCGTTCACTTCAACGAGGCCGTCTTCCGAAATTCGAATGTATGCCTCTTCTTCGTATCCGGGGATCTCAATTCGTACGCCCTGTGATTCCACTCGCACGAACGTGTCGCTTCCCACAATGGACACAGCAACGCCACTGGGCAGCGCCGGCGATACCGAATTGATCACAGATTCGGTGTTTCGGGAATGAACGCTGTCACCGGGCCCCGATGCAGGGACTATGGACACCAGCGATAACAGCCCCAATACAACTCGCACACCTCTGACGGTACTGCCCAAACACCGCTTGATACATAATGTGTGGCAATGAGCACAGGACGAACACTTCTCATCAGCGACAATGTCTGGGCCCGTGAGGGTGCAGCACTGCGGGAGATAGAACCTGCGCTCACGCCAGTTGTGTACGTGGGCGACGACCCTATTGACGACAGCATCATTCCAGCCATTGATGTTGCCTTCTACTCCAGCGATTTATGGCCAGAGCGTTCGAGAGGCATTGCACTCTCCATCATGAAGGCCAACAATCTGCAGTGGCTGCATTCATTTTCCGCAGGTGTTGATAGTCCGTTCTTCTTGCAATTAATGGATCGCGGTGTTCGTCTCACAAACTCCACCGGTGCAACTGCCTCGCCCATCGCACAAACTGCCCTTCTATACATGCTGGCCCTTAGCCGCAACGTTCGCGCGTGGATAAAACATCAAGACGCAAAAGAATGGCAACGTCATTCATTTACGGAACTTGATGGCGCACGCTTAGCGGTAATTGGTATGGGGCCCATTGGTTGTGAAATTGCACGACTAGGCGTTGCGATGAACATGACCGTGGAAGGGATTCGCAGAACCCCCACAGGAACAGAACCATGCCCTACATACGGTTTCGATCAACTAGACACCGTGTTGGCTCGTGCTGATTGGGTAGCCGTAGCACTTCCGCTCACACCCGAAACACGCGAACTCTTTACTGCTGATCTCTTTGCACTCATGAAGCAAGGAGCACACTTCATCAATGTGGGTCGCGGTGAATTAGTGGTCGAACCTGCACTGATTCATTCATTGCAATCGGGCCATCTTGCTGGTGCGGGCCTTGATGTCTTTGCTGTTGAGCCGTTGCCTGCAGAGTCACCACTCTGGAATATGGACAATGTCATCATTACTCCGCATAGTTCTGGCGCCTCACCACAATCTGCGCTTCGTGCAGAAAAAATCTTCGTAGAGAACTTTCGCCGCTTTGTTGCTAATGAGCCTCTTGTGAACGAAGTACGTAGGTAAACCGTTCCTCCAGTTCCCCGAGCGGCACACATGGCCTCCACACCTTCAGGAGGAACATGTCCATTATCTTCACGTCACCCAAAGGCGGCAACGGAACTACTGTCACTGCGGCATCGTATGCGTTGTTGTCCGCGCACCGAGGCCAACGAACAGTAATCATTGACTTATGCGGCGACATCCCCGCAACCCTCGGAATGCCAGAACCCACCGGACCAGGTATCAATGATTGGCTTTCCGAGTCATATTCTTCGCATAACGATTCGCTCTTCTCTCTTGGCCACGAACTCTCAGAGAATGTGTTGGTAGTCCACCGTGGATCACAGTTCATTGCGGGTGAACCACGATGGGCAGCACTAGCGGAATGCATTTCCCACAGTTCGTTTGCCGTTGTGGTCGATGCTGGCGTTGCAGTTGTACCGCCAGTCTTGGCACAGGTTGTTGACACCATGGCCACAGTTGTGAAGCCCTGTTATCTCACACTGCGTCGTGCAATCGCCTTACAAAAACCAACGACCGCATACGTCGTAAAGGAAGATGGACGTGCGCTGACCGTCAACGATGTGAAACACGTGTTGGGCGCAACAGACATCACTGTGGTGCCCTATTCCCCTGCAATCGCGCGAGCTGTTGATGCGGGCCTGCTTCCGTCTCGTGTTGTCCAATTGCTCGGTGACCACATCTTCACGCCGACACATTCGTGAAGCCACTGCTTGGAGTTCTTGACCAGTACCTCGGCGATGACGACATTTCAGAAGTCATGGTTGTTCAGGGAACACATATTTGGATAGAGAACTCCCACGGCGTTCGCTGCGTTGCCGAAATCTCTTCTGGTGAAATACAGAACATCGTTGAACAAATATCTCGATTATCTGCTCGCCGAATCGACACCATGTCCCCCATTCTTGATGCAGTACTTCCTGATGGATCACGTGCTTGTGTTGTCATTGCACCAATTGCAGTAGGTGGAACAAGTATCAATATCCGAAAATTTCCACAACGCGTATTTCCCGTTGCTGCCTTTGGAAGCGAAGTGCACTGTCAACGTATTCGTGATCTCGTCAGAAACCGCGCAAACGTCGTTGTTTCGGGAGCCACGTCATCTGGAAAAACATCTCTCGTTTCTGCGGTAACTCATCTCTTCAATCCACATGACCGAGTTGTATGTGTGGAAGACACCGCTGAAATTCGCAGCAATCACCAGCATGTCGTACGACTACAGACTCGCGGGGAAAACATTGAGGGCAAGGGAGCAATTGACCTTCAACAGCTAGTCCGCGCCTCTCTCCGAATGCGTCCAGATCGCCTCGTTGTGGGTGAAGTACGTGGGGGCGAGGTGGTTGACATGTTGTTGGCGCTTAGTTCTGGACATTCAGGTTCATGGACCACAGTGCATGCACAATCTGCGCAACACACACCACAGCGTTTGGTATCGCTACTTTTGCGGCATCAACCCCAATGGAACACGCGTGATGCAGAACAACTCGTGCGTTCTGCAATTAATGCAATCGTTCACATTGTTCGATTACCAACAGGCAAGCGATTGGTGTCTGATGTCATGATGCTCTCGGAGACACCATGACAGCGGTGATGTTTCTCATGCTGTTCTGTGCGTGCTTCATTGTGGTGTACCCAGCACTGTTTCGTTGGGCGGATCGACGATTATGCCGTCTGCAACTTTCTCTTCATGCACATCCAGGTTCGGGTACTGAGATACCTCAACAGAACAACATCATTCAGCCAACAAGACATCACCGTCATTCACAATCCGATTTTGCTGATGCAGATGCGTGTGAATACCTGGCGAGCATGATTCGTAGTGGAGTTTCGTCAAAAGATGCATTGATGTCATTGTGCGAAACACAATCTTTTTCTTCCGTGTTGTCACACACCCTTCGCACGCATCTCTCAGTAGACATTCCGCTGGCGGAGGCTCTGTCTGATGTGCTACATATTCATTCGGGGCAACCATCACTTGTTCTCGATTGTCTGTGCTCTTCGCACGTTGACGGAAACTTCTTTCCAGTCGCACTTGAGTACTCCGCACAGCTGCTTCGTGACAACGCCCACGCGGCTCTCTCTGCGCGTGCTCACACAGCACACGCACGGACAACCTCGCGAATACTGACAGGGCTTCCGATCGTCAGTGTGTTAGCTGCAATTGTTGTTTCGCAATCCATGCGAGATGTTGTGTTGTCTCGCGGTGGGGTCATCCTTCTATTGCTTGGTCTCGTGCTCAACATTGCCGGGTGGTGGTGGATGCGTGCTCTCACGTCACACATTGATCGAGTTGCGCACTTTTCAGAACCTGAGCGCCTCACACAGTCTTTCTGCGTGTCACTCATGGCAGGGTGTTCGGTCATTCAAGCATGCGAGCGATGGTCTGATGTTTCCACCACTGGGGCCACCATCGCTTCTGCTATCGGAACCGGAGAATCGCTTTCTGATGCGTTACTCCACTTAGGTCACGCATTTGGGCATGACGGACAAACATTGAGACGTTCTGTTCTTGAGGCACATCTTTCTGGGGTTCCTACTCAAGAAGTGGTCTCACGATTCTTAGCCGATTGTCGTCAACAATCAGCGTTTGAACGAGAGGAACGCGCTCGTCAACTTCCGGCCAAGCTCAGCATGCCCGTTGTTTTTTGCGTGCTTCCTGCATTTCTACTCGTGGTACTCATTCCCATTGCATTAGCGAGCCTTCGCACTCTTCCTCTCACATAAATCACATGGATCCATGAAAGGTCTTCTATGACAACACCCCATCACGAACGCGCACAAGCCACCACCGAATATGCGCTCATTCTCTTAGTCGCCGCCATCATTGGCACTCTTGTCATCGCGTGGGCAACAGCAGGAGGTGGCGCAGGCCAGATTGGTTCCCTCTTTGATGCTGTATTCGAGGGCATCTTGATGAAGGCAAATGACCAAACGTCGTAGCCAACGTGGCCAGAGCACAGTTGAATTTGCTCTGGTCATGCCACTGTTCGCGCTGAGTCTTACTCTCTTTGTGGGAACAACCATGCTGTGCCTGCGATTCATTGCACTCCATGACATCGCTCGCACCGCAGCACGTGCTGCATCTACCTCGCTTCACCCGCACGATGCCGCTCGGTCTGTGATTAGTGATAACAGCATCACGGTGCGTGTCTCTGAAGACATTGCCACCGATGTCATCACGGTGACAGTTCAACAATCAGCGGGGCTGTGGTGGTTCACACGCTTTCTGCCGGGCAACATATTTCAGCGTTCGGTCAGCATGATGCGAGAAGCCCCTATTGTGTTCAACACCAACTCAACGGCTGAGTAACAAAAAGTGACTGAGGCTCGAATTGCTTCGAACCTCAGCCACTCCTCAGGGGATTCAATTGTCACCTCGCGGTGCAACAGAAGAATTAGATGTTTGCTGACGTGCCTTGTGCAGGGGTGCTACCCGTCTGACCTTCGGCAGGGCCATTACCCATGAATCCGTGTCCATGACCACCGCGGTGTCCACCACGACCTCCATGACCACCTTTTCCACCAGGTCCACCAGCAGGCTTGACACCATTCACGATGTCATCAAGACGAGTGGTGAATTCTGTCAACTTTGCGTCAGCTTCTTCTTGAGTGTGCTTGCCTGAAGCCACTTCCTCGTCAAGATGAGCCTTGAAGTCATCGGTGAGAACCTTTTTCACATCATCGATATCAACGTTTTGTGCATCAGCAATGGTCTTCAACGACTTGCCTGATTGCAATTCAGTCTGAAGTTCTGCCTCAGTCAATTTCAGAACAGATGCAAGGTTTGCAGTTGCGAACTTTGCAGGACCATGTCCACGCTTGCCGCCATGGCCACCCTTGTGCGGTCCACCAACATTGTTGACCATGTCAGTGAGGCGAGCCTTGAAAAGTACCAACTTTGCGTCAGCTTCTTCTTGAGTATGTTCACCAGAAGCAACCTCTTCGTCGAGGTGTGCCTTCATTGCGGCGGTCATTGCATCGGTGACTTTGTCGAGATCAACGCTCTTTGCTTCCGCGACTTGCTTGATGGACTTGCCAGCTTGCAATTCGGTCATCAGCTCTGTTTCAGTCAGTCCCAAAGCTTTTGCAGCTGCCGCAAAAATTTGTGGGCGACTCTTCACCGTGCCAGTAGCGGTGTCAGCAGAATCTGCACTGACAGTTCCTTCTGCTTGAAGAGTTCCAAGACCTGATGCATCAGTTGTTCCGTTGCTAACTACATTGTCGCTTACCACGACCTGACTGCCGGACTCGCGTGCAACTTGGGCACTTGCGAATCCAGTGATTCCCAGAACAGCTGCGCCAGTAGCAACAACTAGTCCGGAGGCCACTGCGACCTTTGCGAAACGAGAGTTCATTTTCATGATGGTGTTCTTTCTGTGTTGTGAGTTGTGCTCGGGCTTTCCGGGCTGCACTCACTTTCACCTGCTTAGGTAAGAAGTAAACATGAGAAGAGTAAGAGAAAGTAAAGAATCCTTGAGAAGTCACGAAACCCTTATTTTGTAAGGCTACGGTGAAGCCATGACCTCCCCAAAAGTGCTGTTGGCAGAAGACGACCCAGCCGTTCGTAAGGCCGTTCAGCGAGTTTTGGAGTTGGAGTCCTACGACGTCACCGTCGTCAACGATGGTCAAGCAGCCCTCGAGGCACTCACCAAGACGCGCTTTGACCTCGCTGTTCTTGATGTGATGATGCCTTTTGCAGATGGCCTCACTGTGTGTCGAGAATCCCGTCATCGCGGCATTGCGACTCCCATCTTGCTGCTGACTGCTCGGGTAGAAGTTGGTGATCGCGTCGCGGGTCTTGATGCGGGTGCAGATGACTATCTCACAAAACCATTTGTTGTTGACGAACTACTTGCACGGTGTCGTGCGCTATTGCGTCGTTCAGGCGGAAGCGCCACTTCGTCTGTGCTGCGAGTAGGAGATCTCACTCTTAACCCATCAACTCGACAAGTTCACCGTGGAACTCGTGAACTACAACTCACAAAAACGGAATTTGATCTCTTGGAACTTCTGATGGAACAACCAAACACTGTGGTTTCTCGCGATCAGATTTACGAAGCAATTTGGGGATACAACTTCGAAACAAGTTCCAAATCACTTGATGTTTATATTGGTTACTTGCGTAGAAAAACAGAAGAAGCCGGTGAGAGTCGGGTTGTGTTCACAGTCCGTGGTGTTGGGTACACGGTGAAGGCATCATGAATTTAAGAACACGATTTGTCCTCGTAACAGCAAGCCTGATGTTTGTTCTTGCTACCGCAATGAGCATTGGCGCGTACCGTATTGCGACTTCGCAATTATCCCAACAAGTCAATTCATCACTCAATGCACGCATTGAACAAATCTTGATCATCGTCGCGGATCCATTTTTCAGTTGGCAAGACGCATTCGGTCGTGGGCCTGCTAATCAAGCCATTTTGCGCACCGAAACAGACTCCATCACACAAGTCGTGTTGCCCGATGGCCGAATTTTGGGTCGCCAAGGAATGCCAGAACTTCCTATTACTGACGCTGATCGGCAATTGATTCCAGGAGAGCGAAAAATCAACAACAGCACAACCGTTCTGAACGGAAACCAATTTAAAGTGCTCACAGTAAAAGCCAGCGATGCCACGTTGATTCAAGTTGCCAAAGACAATCAAATTGTTGTTGACGCACAACGTGGAATGCGCTTGCTGCTCCCATTCTTTACAGCGCTTGCGGTTGTACTTTCAGGACTTGCAGGTTGGTTGTTTGCGAAGCGTGTCACTCAACCCATCGAAGAATTGGCAGCAACCGCTGAACAGATTGCTGCTACTCAAGATTTAGACCAGACCATCTCATCAAGCGCCACCGACGAAGTCGGCCAATTGGCGCGCAGTTTCAACACAATGTTGAGTGCACTTCGTGAGAGTTCAGATCGGCAACGACGACTCATTCAAGATGCCAGCCACGAGTTGCGCACTCCCCTCACCAGTCTTCGTGCAAATGCTGAATTGCTTGAACGCTCACAGCTCTCCGAAGCGGATCGTTCATCAATTTTGGCCGACGTGAAAGCAGAAGTTGACGAGCTCACCGCGCTCAGTACAGAACTAAACGCACTTGCCACCGACCAAACTAAGGCGGAAGATATTCAGCCCACCGACCTAGCCGACATCGCACACGAAATTGCTCAGCGTGCTGGTCGCCGCACAGATGCGCCCATCACCGTTCACATCACGGACGGAACAGTGGTGCAAGCTCGACCTCAGCAGTGTGAACGTGCGATCTCAAACTTGGTAGATAACGCCGTCAAATTCAGTGGTGGGCAATCACCGATTGAAATTCATGTTGGTGCGCAACGAATAGAAGTGCGTGACCATGGTCCTGGCATCTCCAATGAAGACAAGCCAAAAGTGTTTGATCGCTTTTATCGCGCCACTGCAACGCGTTCGATGCCCGGATCTGGACTTGGTCTTGCCATTGTTGCGCAGTTTGCTCACGACCATCACGCCAGTGCATACGTTTTGGACAATGTCGGTGGTGGTGCAATTGTGGGACTTCAATTTCCACAGTAAAACTGCAAATCCGCTTTAGTTCTGTGGTTTCTTGCGAACACCACGCTTATCTGTAGCGCGTTCGCGTTCTACTTGTTCTTCTTCTACCGCTGCTTCTTCAGCAACTAACCGTCGCAATGACTGAAGCCGTGACTCTTTCAGCGTGCCGTCTGAAATTGCCGCCAGTACAGCGCAGTTGGGTTCATCTGAATGCTTACAGTCGCGAAACCGACACCCTTCAGCAATATCAAAGACATCGCGAAATGCTCGTTCAATTCCAATGCCACTTGTCCACAAAGTAACGGCGCGTAATCCGGGTGTGTCGAGCAACCAACCACCATCGGGAAGAGCAATGAGTTCTGCGGCAACCGTTGTGTGACGACCGCGTTGATCGTCTTCTCGCACCTCAGCCGTACGTTGTACTTCGCGGCCAACCAGTGCGTTGACAAGAGTCGATTTTCCAACGCCGCTTGCACCGATGAACGCCACAGTTTCGCCGTGCCGCGCATGAGAACGTATTGCGTCGACGCCTTGACCAGTGCGCGAACTGATCGGGGCGACCTCTACACCAAGAGCCACCTCTGACAAAGCAGCCACAACCTCGGACACTCGCGATTCGTCGACCGTATCAATCTTTGTGAGCACAACTACTGGTGTTGCTCCGCTGTCGAACGCTAGAACTAATTCTCGCTCTAGACGCCGTTGATTAATGTCGGCGTTCACCGCGTGCACAACGAACACCGTGTCAATGTTGCTCGCAACAATTTGACGACTTCCGCGAGCTCCTTCAAAAGAGCTACGACGTGTCAGCGCGCTACGTCGTGGATGCACCGTGTCGATTCGCTCGATGTCGTGACTGACATCGACGATGTCACCCACCGCGACCTCTACACCAAGATTGCGAACTCGTACAGATTCACCCGTGTTCAACAGCACTGTGCTCCAACCCCGATCAAGTCGGGTGACACGACCTGTCAACGCCGAATCACCGGCATCAGGGGGTCGTGTGACATGTGCATCCATTCCCTAAAACCGTACCGTTCGTCACTCGCTCTCGCGTGATGACTGCCTAGCCTTTTAACGCCCCTCATTGATAAGGAACCCCCGTGCTTCGCAAACTTGCTGCCTTTGCTGTCCGCCGTAAAAAGACCATGGTGTTGGGAATTTGGCTCCCACTTGTTGTTGTCATCTTGATTGGTAGCGGAGCCATGGGAGATGGTTTCCGCACTGAGATGGAACTCCCTAACAGCGATGCACGCGTCGCACAAGAAATGATCGCATCGGTGAGTCCCAACGACGGTGGGGAAAGCAGCCAAATCGTCTTCAAAGTTGACGCCACAATCGACAATGCCGATGTCAAAAAGCTGGTGAATGCTGCCTTGGCCGAAGTAGCCACAATTCCACGCCTTCGCGTGTTAAGCCCGTACGACGTTCCCACACAGGCCAACCAAGCGCGCACCATTGCATTTGCGCAATTGACAACACCTCAAGACATGTCTCTTCAGGAAATGGAAACTGTTGCCGAAAAAGTAAAAGAGGCAACTACTGCGCTTCGCGAATCCAATGGCATACAAGTGGAATACGGTGGTCAACTGTTCCGCGTGTTTGAACTTCCTGAAAGTGAAGTTTTGGGATTGCTCGCAGCTGTCATCATCTTGGTGCTGGCTTTCGGTTCAGTCATTGCGATGGGACTGCCAATTGGAGTCGCATTGCTCGGCCTTGCTGCCGCATCGGGAATCGTGGCCATCGTCAGCAACTTGATGTCTATGCCCAGTGAAGCAACATCAATGGTGGCGATGATTGGCCTGGGTGTTGGTATTGACTATGCACTCTTCATTGTGACGCGCTACCGCGAAGCTCTACACGACGGAATGTCGGTAGAAGATTCCATTGTCGAAGCAATTGACACCTCAGGACGCGCGGTGCTGTTCGCAGGAATCACCGTTGTTATCGCACTTCTTGGTCTTCTCAGCATTGGACTCGCCTTCGTGAGTGGTTTCTCTGTCGCGATGGCGATTGGTGTTGCAGTCATGATGGTCGCGTCAGTCACATTGCTACCGGCGTTGCTTGCCATGGTGGGAACACGCATTGACAACACATCGCGTGCGGCCGTAGTGTCACTTGCAGTTGCCGTGATTGCAGCAATGGTTGCAGTGTTCACACACACTGCGGCATTTGCTATTGCTGGACTTGCAGTTGCAGTTGTCATTCAACTTCTTCGCATTGTTGTGCCAGCCTTACGAGAACCATTGCCCCACCGCGCACAGAACAACCATCAACACTCCATTTGGTGGCGCTGGAGTCGAGTTGTTCAACATCGCCCGTGGACATCACTCATTGCATCCACTGTGTTGTTAGGCCTTCTTGCTGCCCCCATGTTCTCATTGCGTTTGGGCTTCAGTGACAATGGAAACGCTGCGGAAGACACCGATGTTCGTCAGGCCTACGACCTCATTAGCGAAGGTTTTGGTCCGGGATTTAACGGCCCGCTCTACATCGCGGTCGGTGGTAACACCGCCAGTGATCCCGCTGCATTGAAATCATTTGCAGAAACAATCAGCAAGACCGAAGGTGTTGCAATTGCATCACCAGTTCCATTGGGCAGCGACACTGTCGGATTGGTGATTGCCTATCCCACCACTGCACCACAAGATGAAGCCACATCAGAACTTGTGCATCGTTTGCGTTCCGATGTCATACCCGCAACAAACGTTGATGCAAAAGTTGGCGGATTCACTGCGGGTGGAATTGACTTCTCCGACTACTTGTCACAACGTCTGCCGTGGCTCATTGGGATTGTTCTTGTGCTGTCATTCATTTTGCTGATGGCAGTATTCCGTAGCGTCTTGGTTCCGTTGAAGGCAGTGTTGATGAACCTGCTATCCGTCGGTGCCGCATACGGTGTCATTGTCGCCGTCTTCCAATGGGGTTGGATGGGAGACTTCTTCGACATCGGTAAGCCAGGACCCATCGAAGCGTGGGCACCAATGTTCTTGTTCGCCATCGTGTTCGGTCTATCTATGGACTACGAAGTCTTCTTGCTGTCGCGTATGAAAGAGGAGTACCACCGCACCGGAGACAACGCCACCTCGGTTGCCGATGGAGTGGCTGCCACTGCGCGTGTCATCACCGCAGCGGCACTCATCATGGTGTGTGTCTTTGCCGCATTTGTGTTGGCGCCAGACCGCCAGTTGAAGCTCTTTGGTATGGGAATGGCGGTGGCCGTCTTCATCGATGCCACCGTGGTTCGTATGTTGCTGGTTCCCGCCACCATGGAGCTATTGGGTGACCGCAACTGGTGGATCCCCAAATGGCTCGATCGTCTCCTTCCACGAATTGACGTGGAAGGCACACACCACGTCCACGTCCAGCGCTAACCCTTATCCCATAAGGGTTTTAGAGTTCTGCCTTGACAAGGCAGGGTCAAATCACATAGCGATGAAAAAGGTATGCCCAAGTCATTAGTCATCGTTGAGTCCCCCGCCAAGGCCAAAACCATCTCCAAATACCTTGGTCCTGAGTTCGATGTTCGCCCTTCAGTGGGCCATATTGCCGACCTCCCCAGCAAGGGCCTTGCTGTCGATGTAGAGAATGGTTTTAAGCCGTCATATGAATTAACCGAGCGTGGTCGCACGGTGGTGAAAGAGCTCAAGGCAGCCCTGAAAGACGCGAATGCCTTGTATCTCGCAACGGACGAAGACCGCGAAGGCGAGGCGATTTCTTGGCACCTGTTGGAACAGTTGAAACCAAAAGTGCCGGTACACCGAATGGTGTTCAACGAAATCAATGCAAAATCCATCAAGAACGCAGTAGAGAATCCGCGGGACCTTGATTACGGACTTGTTGATGCTGCCGAAGCTCGACGCATTCTTGACCGTTTGTACGGCTACGAAGTCTCCCCCGTGTTATGGCGCCGTGTCAACCGTGGATTATCCGCAGGTCGCGTACAAAGTCCCGCATTGCGCTTGGTGGTGCAACGTGAACGCGAACGAATTGCGTTCGGTGCGGCCGATTACTTCTCATTAGAAGCAATTACATCAACAACGCCATCGTTCACCGCAAAGTTGTTGTCGGTGAATGGTCAACGCGTTGCAACAGGAAAAGACTTCTCCCAACAGGGCGCGGCCAACGATGACGTTTTAGTCATTACTGCAGCTCGCGGCCAACAACTTGTCGATGGACTGGCGGGTATTGACTTGTTGGTTCGTTCGGTGGATGAGAAGCAGTACCGCTCAAGTCCGAAGCCTCCATTCACCACCAGTACATTGCAGCAAGAGGCAGGCCGCAAACTTCGTTTGTCCAGTCGTCAAGTGATGAGCATTGCGCAAGGTTTGTATGAACGCGGTTTCATCACCTACATGCGTACAGACTCTGTCACTTTGTCTAGTGAAGCAATAGGTGAAATTCGCACATATGTGCAAAAGGACTACGGCGCTGACTACATCCCCGCTAACGGTCCGCGTACGTGGAATGTCAAGGTGAAGAACGCACAAGAAGCGCACGAAGCTATTCGTCCCGCCTTGCCATTGCGTTCACCAGAGAGCGTCTCTGATGAACTTCGTGGGCAAGACCTCAGCCTGTATCGCCTGATTTGGCAGCGCACCCTTTCATCACAAATGTCAGACACCCTTGGCAAGACAACGAGCATTCGTCTTGGTGCAACGGCAGTCGACAATGACCGAAGCGACTGTGAGTTCTCAGCCAGCGGAACAATCATCACGTTCCCCGGATATCGCGCTGTCTACGAAGAATCGCGCGACGATGACGAATCATCAGATGATGAAGGCACCATGTTGTTGCCACCACTCACTCAAGGCAACTCTGTGTCCGTTGCCGAATACACCTCTACGTCGCACACCACTTCTCCTCCACCGCGCTACACCGAAGCAACGTTGGTAAAAGAACTTGAGTTCAAAGGAATTGGTCGCCCATCAACGTGGGCATCCATTATTTCCACAATGGTCGACCGCGGCCATTATTTATGGAAGAAAGGAACATCGCTGGTTCCTACATGGACTGCGTTCTCCGTTGTGAAGTTGATGGAAAACAACTTCGAAGCGTTAGTTGATTATGACTTCACCGCAGATCTTGACGCGCATCTCGATGCCATCGCACGCGGCGAATTGAACAAAGTGGAATGGTTACAAGAGTTCTACTTCGGCGGCGAACACGAACCAGGTCTTCGCAACATCGTTACGTCCAACTTGGACTCCATTGACGCAGCAGTCCTCAATACCTTCCATTTGGGGACGCACCCAGACACGGGTGAAGACGTTGTCGTCAAGCCCGGCCTTTACGGTCCGTACGTGCGAAGTGGGGAAAACACAGCCAGTGTTCCCGATTCGCTCACACCAGATGAACTCACGTGTGATGTAGCTGTTGCATTGCTCAAAGCACCAAAGGGTGATGTTCCCATCGGCGAACACGAAGGATTCCCCGTGTTCGTGAAATCTGGTCGTTACGGTCCCTACGTTCAGTGGGGAACAATGGATGAACCACCAACAGGTTTAGAAAAACCAAAGATGGCTTCGCTGTTCAAAACAATGAATGTTGATCGCATGTCGTTGAAAGACTGCATTGATCTGTTGTCGCTTCCCCGAACAATTGGTGCTGATCCAGCCGACGGTGAACTCATCACCGCACAGAACGGTCGCTTCGGACCCTATGTTTCCAAAGGAAAAGAAAGTCGCTCTTTGCAAACTGAAGAGCAACTTCTGACAGTCACACTGGAAGAAGCATTGGCGTTACTAGCCACGCCCCGCACATTTGGTCGCGGACGCGCAGCTGCAAAGCCGCCACTACGTGAATTCGGAAATGATCCGGTGAGTAATAAGCCAGTTGTTGGAAAAGAAGGACGATTCGGTGATTACGTCACCGATGGCGAAACAAATGCGGGACTCACGCGTGGTGACCGTATGGAATCAATGACGAACGAACGGGCATATGAACTGTTGCAACTTCGTCGTGAGTACATAGAAGCAAACGGCGGCCCGAAGAAGAAAGCGGGAGCCCGCAAGGCGCCTGCCAAAAAGGCTGCTGCGAAGAAAGCACCAGCAAAGAAGAAAGCTCCCGCCAAGAAGGCCGCAGCGAAAAAGAAAGCGGCGCCGAAGAAAGGCGACGAGTGACCCCGTCGTACATCGTTCTTGAGGGATTAGAAGGATGCGGCAAGAGCACGCACACCACTCGTCTCGGCGAATACTTGAATGCTGTCGTCACGCGCGAACCAGGTGGAACACGTATTGGATCATTGCTGCGCGCAATTTTGGCCGACACGGAAAATACAGATCTTGATCGTCGCACCGAAGCACTGTTAATGGCAGCGGACCGCGCACAACACATGGCAGAAGTCATTCAGCCCGCGTTGCAACGTGGTCAACATGTGGTCAGCGATCGTTCCATCTATTCCACCCTCGCCTACCAGGGCTACGGCCGCCAACTAGGAACTGCCGACTTACTGACAATCTCAACCTGGGCCCTGAACAATCGCTTGCCCGACATGGTGATTTACATCGATGTTCCCACCAACATCTTGAATGAGCGTCTTGCCAAGCGAAACCTTGACCGTTTTGAGCGCGAAGGGCCAGAGTTCTTTGCCCGAATTGCCGACGGTTTTCGCGAACTTCGCGCGGCAGACCCCGAACGTTGGATTGTCATCGACGGCACCATGCCAAAGGACGACGTTGAGATGGCCATTCGCACCGAGGTGTTGAACAGACTCGGTGAGTAGTCTCGTCACCGTGAGTTCGGTGTGGGATTTTGTTGTTGGACAGGACCGTGCGGTTGACCAACTGCGTCGTGCATCAGCCAACCCGGTTCACGCTTTTCTGTTTGTTGGCCCCGATGGCTGCGGCAAAGACGAAGCAGCCCGTGCGTTCGCTGCGGTACTGCTGTCTCAAGAAGATGACAGCACTCACCGCACTAATGACATGGTGTGGCGCGGAGTTCACCCTGATGTCCACGAAGTTCGTCGCGAAGGTGCATCAATTCTTCGCGAGCAAACTGAAGAAGTCATCCGCATTGCGTCGATAACGCCCACTGAAGGTGCGCGCAAAGTCATCGTGATGCATGAAGTGCATCTCATGCAACCTGCAGCAATTGTTCCGCTCCTCAAGACCCTTGAAGAACCGCCGTCAGGAGTGTTCTTCATCCTGTTGGCCGATCAAGTAGACGATTCGTTGGCCACTATTGCATCGCGTTGCATGAACATTCACTTCAGCCCACTTGAAGAGTCAGTGGTGTCTCAGTTGCTGCAACGCGAAGGAATCTCGCCAGAAACTGCAGACGTGGCTGCAAAGTCTGCACACGGCAGTCTTGTTCGTGGACGACTATTGGCCAACGACGCACAACTTGCGCAACGGCGCGACTTCTTTGCAAACATTCCCCGGCGTATTGATGGCACTGGCGCAACAGTGGCTGCCATCGTGGAACAGATTCTTGGACTTATCGACGATTCGCTAGAACCATTACTTCGCCGTCACGAGCAAGAAGCAGCTGATATCGAAAAGACGCTCATCCTTATGGGAGTCAAACGTGGGGGTAAGAAGCAATTAGAAGAGAAGCACAAGCGTGAGGTGCGTCGTCATCGCACTGATGAACTTCGTGCGGGTCTCACAGAGATTGCTTCTGTGTATCGTGACGAACTTGTGCGAAATCCGCACTTGTTGCACCCAGATGCATACACAAAAGCCATCGCGCGACTGCACTCTGCAATGCGCAAATTGTCTTTAAATGTGAATGAAGCAATTTTGTTGCGTGATGTGATCTGGTCACTCCCCTCACCTGCGGCTGATGCTGCATTGCAATTTGTCTTGACGGAGAACGCGGAATGAATACAACATTGTGGAATCGAATCGGAATTGTGATGGGTTTCTTCATCGGATATGCCGGCGTTATGCATTTTGTAACACCCGACTTCTTCAATGATCTTGTTCCACCGTGGCTTCCACCCAGCGAAGTGTTCTGGACATATCTAAGTGGCGTTGCAGAGATAGTGATTGCGCTGATGTTGTTTGTGCCGTCGTGGCGGCGTCGCGGTGCACTTGCAGCCATCGCGCTCTTCGTTGCCGTGTATCCAGGAAATCTCTACATGGCGTGGGATTGGCGTAACGAGCCACTCAGCGAACAACTGGTCTCGTATGGCCGCCTGCCATTTCAGTTCCTCTTTATATGGCTGGCGTGGAAGGTTGCGCAGGCCACTTCAGATCGTGACGAACCGTTTGTTCCTGGTGATGTCAGCCTTCGCGGCTAGTCCCGTGGGTGACCATGCAGTTCGCTCGGTAAAGTTAAAGCCCTACCCGCCCAGGTAGCTCAGTCGGTAGAGCAACGCACTCGTAATGCGTAGGTCGTGAGTTCGATTCTCATCTTGGGCTCCATCAAAGTGAATTCACGCCCCACACTGTGAATTGAAGTGCCAGTCCGAGTTTTAGAAAGCGCGAATTGGTCTCACTGCGTTATCGAATGCTTTGCTTCCCTCATCTCCACTAGACGCATTGAAATATTTACGCCATGCCAACGCGGAATCACTTGATGATTGAGTAGAACTCCAGCGATTAATCTCACCGAGTCCGCCAACAATTGCTCGCTGGTTATACAACTCTTGTAATTCATCTTTCGATGGAAGAAACCAGTCCGTCTTACTTCCACCCCGATACATACGTGCAGTACTTGCTGCACCATACGGACAATGTTTTGCAATGTTGATGGAATTTATCCATCCAGAACCAATTGCTGTTGCTGTTGCACCTCCAGGAACGTTCGTCGCTATGAGGTCACTTGGACCCGAGTAAGTTGCTGCGGACCCACACCACAAAATATTTGGATCAGTTTGAGTTCCAAACCATCCGATGGGAGCAGCCTCTAAGTATTGACCCCATGTTTGACGGCTCTGTGCTGCGTAAAAGACAATTCCGCCTCCAGGACCAGTGTCTCCGATTGAACATGTTCCACCAGTTGCACATGTGAGCGGTGGGAGCGTCGGTGACACACCAGCGGCACCCGTTAGACCATTTGCTCCGACTGGACCAGTTGGTCCAGTTGGTCCAGTTGGTCCAGCACTACCGGCCGGCCCTTGAACACCTTGTTGGTTCCACGACAGTTTTGTTTCAACCCTTGAACACTTTCCATTCTTCGCATACCGAAGAACACCTGTCTTCTTGTTAGCGCACGCCACAATCGTTTTCGATTGAGTGACTGCACGCACTCCTCCGACCCCAAGCAGCGACCCAATCACTATTCCAATGAAAAGAATTCTCATGCGGGAACCGAAAGGTGACACTCGCCGTTGTGAATGACCAATAGATACAGGAACCTTCATACTCGAAGTTTAGTTGTATTTTTCATTCATAAAGAACTGGCTGTGTTGTGCGGTGTCCTCATCCCGGCGGGCAGCAAAGCCGCCACCTTCACGGCTCCATGTCCCGTGCTCTCTTAGGCTCGCTACATGCCTCACCAGATTGTTTTCAAGAATGCAACAGTTGTTGACGGAACTGGTGGCGCATCGTTTACTGCTGACGTTGCGGTAGATGGTGATCGTATTTCGTCTATTGGAAGTGTTGCTACTTCCGCTGTACACGAAGTTGACGCAACTGGGCTTGTTCTCGCACCAGGGTTTATAGACGTCCATACCCACGATGACTTTGCATTACTCAGTGATCCTCAAATGTCGTTCAAGACATTGCAAGGCGTCACAACAGTAGTGACGGGCAACTGTGGGACAAGCGCTGTCCCATTTGACCAATGGGCTCAAAAGGTTTCAGATGCACAACCTGCAGTCAATGTGGTTGGACTCATCGGGCACGGTTCTGTACGTGAAAAAGTCATGGGTCGAGAAGACATTGGCCCTCCGACTATTCAGCACCTACAGGAAATGAAAGACCATATTGCGCGCGCACTGGATAGCGGTGCGGCTGGAATATCCACTGGTTTGGTCTACGTACCAGGCGCATACAGTTCACACGAAGAGGTCGTTGAACTAATTGATGTGGTTGCACAACGTGGAGGCATCTACACCTCACATATACGTAACGAAGCAAATGAACTAATAGAAAGCGTTGCAGAAGCAATCTCTATTGGTCGTGAAACAGGCATTCGTGTTCAAATCTCTCACTTAAAGGCGATTGGAAAAGAAAACTTTGCCAAAATTTCAGAAGCAATTGCAGAAATTAGAAAAGCTCGTGATGAAGGCATTGACGTCATGGCGGACCAATACCCTTATTCGCGAGGCAGCACTCAACTAAAACAGCTGGTTCTGCGTGGCGCTTTTGATGGGCCTTCACCATTTGGATTTGTTCAGGGCAACGATGTTCTCATCGGTAGCGCTCCACATACACCAGATTGGGAGGGGCAGACTCTTGAATCAATTGCGCATTCATTGGGTATGGACGTTCCAACTGCTGCTCGGCACATCTATTCAATTGAAAAAGATGGCTGCATCGTTGTCTACGAAAACCAAAGTAACGACAACATCAATATTGTTATGCAAGAGGATTTCGTGATGGTGGGAAGTGACGGTGTTCCCCTTGGAACGCGTCCTCATCCCCGCCTTCATCACACTTTTCCACGAATACTTGGCCGCTACTCACGCCAGGAAAAAGTTCTGTCACTTGAGTCCGCCATCAACAAAATGACGGGGCTTAGTGCACAACGTTTCGGGCTTGCTCAACGCGGAACAATTTGCGAAGGAAACTTTGCTGACCTTGTTCTCTTTGATGCACAATCCATTATTGATACGGGAACATACGAGAACCCCGCAACAGTCCCGGTTGGGATCATTGGGACATGGGTCAACGGTGAGCGTGTCGCAATCGACGGTCGAAGCGCAAGCGCTCGGTCTGGTCAATTTTTACAAGCCCCTCATTGATATTTCTAACTATCAACAGGCATCCCTCAAGTTTTGGAAGTGCTCGAGGTGTGTAAATACAGCCGGGCATTGACCTAGTCAATTATTGAAGCGCGGCACGTGCTTCATCTGGGTTGGGAGTGAATCCAGGCGTGTCTCTACAGAACTCCACCATGATTCCATTGGGATCGATGTAATAGATGGAGTGGCACCAACCATGGTCAACATCCATAATCGGTTCTACACCGCCAGCCGATAACGATGCCTTGGCTTGCTGTTGGCGTTCTTCGTCTGCGGCGAATGCAATGTGATTCACCCACACAGGAAGCCCAACCGATTCCGAAACATCTGATTTCCAGTCTGGTTTTTCGCCCACACCATGCAAATCAAAAAATGCAATACATGTTCCATCACCAAGATCAAAAAATAGATGGCGAAAGAAGGAGTCTGAGTTAGGTACTTGCGTCACTTCTGTATGCACTAATGGGAAACCACAGAGGTCCTCATAAAAATGACGCGTTGCCTCTGGGTCTTTGCACGCATATGCAACATGATGCACGCCGTTTCGTCGCTGTATTCCACTCATCGCACTCTCAATTTCATACCGGGCCCATCTGGTCCATCTACTTCGACAATCGATTCATCTTTATTGTCAAACTCAAGTTTCAACGCTTTCGTCATGACTGCATGCATGTCATACATTGCCGTGATGTAGGTGAATTCAAGAATTTCTTCATCACTGAGGTGTTGTTTCAATGCTTCAAACACTCCATCCGCAACACGACCACCGTCATATACGAGAGCATCTGTGTAGGCCAGAACTGCGCGATCTGCGGATGAAAAACATTCTGCAGTGTGCCAATGCGGAATGGCTGCAATCTTTTCTTCACTCACACCAGCTGAGCGAGCAGACTTTATGTGCTGTGAATACACAAATTGACTTCCGCGCGCCCAACCGACTCGTGTTTGTCCTAACTCGCGAAGTTGTGGATCTAGAAAACGATCACGGCTGCGGTACAACACAAATCCCTGCATCGCGTGGTGAAAGATTTCGGGGACCAATGCGAACACAGTCCACCAATCACCCGGCGTCCCCGTTGCTGTCCCTGGTTCGGCAACTGGGTCGCGATCACCAAAAAGCAGGTTGTACGTAGGCAGCACACTCTCGTGCGCTTCCGCCCTTGGAACCTGACGAAGTCGTGACATATGAACCCCCTCTGCGCATTCTGCCATCATCCCAGCCTCATTGCGATGTTGACATCTGAATGAGACAGGCAAAGAATGGTCCCATGCCTGTGGCACAATAAAAAAGTGGTGGAACGTAGTGGACCAAAGCGCAAGAACATCAATGGCGCATCCACTATGGAAACCCTTATCGAATTTGGTGTCGCCGAATTACAACGGAGCGGATCAATTGATTTCAATCTGGAAACTGTTCTACGTGAATCCGGAGTAGCACGCGGCTCGCTCTACCACCACTTTGGAAGTCGTCACGGTTTGATCTCTCACTGTGAAGCTCAGCTTCTGAAGCAATCTTTGAAATCCGAAAATGAAATCATCAGGCAGTTAATTGAAGGCGGCGATTCTGGTCGTCAACTTTTTGAGTTGCTCTCCGTTTTCATTCGTACTCTCGGTTCGGCCGAGGTTATGCAACAACGCTCACGGCGAATTCGCACGCTGGCCACTTCTGTTGAAGACCCGAAACTTCGGGCTCTCTTGGCCGAGTCTCAAATCAAGGGGTCGCAATACCTCGTTGATTCGTACCAGCTCGCTGTGGACAAAGGCCTCATCGCCCCCCGAGTGGACCTTCCATCTCTTGTGTACGTCACCCAAGCGTTATTTCTTGGCCGAATTCTGGCTGACATCACTGACCAGTCAGACCTTTCGGACTCCGTCAACGAGACCACCATCGTTGCTCTGGAATACCTCATGAACCCCCAAGACTAGAGATATATCTAGATAATTATCTAATTACGGGCTACATTCAGGGAACACCCAACAGAAATGGTGCTCCCATGGCTCGTCGAATTTCCAGAATCTTGCTCGCCATCACGATGTGCGCAACTTTTGTCGTTGCCGGCCCCATCGGTCCGTCTCAGGCAACGGCAATTTCGCCATTCGATTCCGCATTCGGAAACAACGGGCAATTCGATCTTCAGGTTCCCATGCAGAGATCAATCTCGTCTGCCGTCAAAGTACACACGGATTCCAATGGAAAACTTCTCGCACTGTTCTGGGCGAATCAAGATCACAACAATCACAAAACATTTCTTGTTCGCTATCTCGCCGATGGGAGCCGCGACTCAACATTTGGAATGAATGGCCAATCAAGTCCGTTACCCATCTACGAACCAAATTTTGCATTGCAGTCCGATGGCAAAATCTTTCTTACTGGATATTCCACCATTAACGAACGTCGACACATTGTTGTCTATCGGTTTACATCAACTGGCACAATTGATACCTCGTTTGGAGTGAATGGCGTCTTCACTCAAATGGAATTCCCAGGCCGAAGCATCAACAACGGACCAATCTCAATTGCAGTTCAACCCGATGGCGAGTTGATCATTCTTGGATTTAACATCGACAACGGACTAGGCACCAACGTGAACTATTACTTCATCGCCCTCGATTATCGCGGGCGATTGAATTACAACTGGAATAACGGATCGCGAGAAGTGATACCTCGAGCAACTGGTGCTTCGGGTCTCTCAATTCTGACCTCAATAGCATTCATGAGCGACGGATCAATGGTTGCGCTGGGAGCATCAGTCAATTCAAACACCGTGCGTCAGATTGTGTTAGTGAAGTTCTATTCGGGTGGCGGACTTGATACAACGTATGGCGGCGGTGCAAATACCAATGGCATAGTCAAAATTGATTTTGGCAGCGAGACAGACGGATTGATGTTTGGGCTGTACGTTGAGCAAGACGACAGCATCGTTGTCGCGGGCGAAGCTGGAACGTTCAACGGGTCTAGGTTCTACGGGTTCGCAAAGTTTCAGCCAGATGGAACACCCGATACAACATTTGGAACTAATGGGTTCGCACTTAGTTCGGTATCAGTCGGCAATAATTCAACCATCTCACAATCGCTTGTCAAGCAATCAAGCGGCAAGTATCTCTACCCAATATCAACATCGACTGCCGCAGGATTTATACGAGTCGAAGCAAATGGAACATTTAGCTCAGCACAAGAATGCTCACTGTGTTTGTGGAGTCCGCCAAACCTATTACCCAACATTTCTAGCCTGACGCTGCAGAACGACGGCAAGCTGATGTCGGCTGGGACTTTGAATTCAAGTGGTGATGCAGTTCTGTTCCGTTTTCAAGCAAATGGGACTATCGATTCATCATTTACGAATCAAGCAATTTCATTTGATCTTGAAGAGTGGAGTACATCGGCACTGGAAACTATTTCCTTGTCGGATCAATCTCTATTAACCCTCGTAGGGGGCTACTTACATGACAGCAACTGGGGTTCGGCCTATCCAATTGTGTTCAAATCAACACCAAGTGGAAACGCAATTACGCAATTCGGAACTACTGGATTCGCAGTCGTCCGGCCTCCCGATCGAAACCTTGCAGTGTGGGCAAACGACTTTGCTGTTCAGTCTGATGGGAAAATCGTCATTCTGGGAGGAGCTGAAGCAAATAGTGGTCGACAGGAAATGGTGTTGTGGAGACTCAACGCGGATGGAACCCCCGATACATCGTTTGGTGTCAATGGCTTCCGACAAACTGCAGATGGCACATACGACCTTCGCCCGTCCACTCTTCACGTCACACCTAATGGACTGATTTATGTTGCGGTAGACCGTTCACAGGGATGGTCTAACTTCACTCCGTGGGTCTATCGCTACACAAGTACTGGTTCACCGGACAGCACATTTGTTGACGCGAATCAAATACCTGGGGCTGTTGCACTCATCAACAATGGCGACAGCGGCGACGGAACAATGATCTATCGTGGAACAACGAACTATTCATACGTAGCATTTTTCAATATTGATAGCAATCAAGACCGACATCTCAATCTTGCTCGTATTGATAATGATGGCCAGTTAGACCAAAGCTTCGGAAACCAGGGATTGAAAACATGGCCCCTTCCAACTGCACACTCCATTGATGAAATTACTGATCTCATTGTCGGATCCGATAACAAAATCACAGTAATCGGCTCTGAATTCACACCCACTGACAAAGATGTCGTTATGCAAATGAACGCTGATGGAAGTCCAAATTCTTCATTTGGAACTAATGGACGACTGGCATTCGATATCGTTCCTCGACAATCGGTTGATTTCGTCTACGGACGCGGAATAGTGGCCAATAGTCAAGGCTTTTTTGTTGCCGCTAGTGGACGTCGCTCTCAATCCGCCGGAGACTCATTCGGAGCCATTGTAAAAATTACGGCTTCAGGATCAATTGATTCATCGTTTGGCGATAACGGCACATATCAAACTCCTGCAGGTGTGAATCAGTCCTTTAGATCGATCACTTACTTGTCGGGAGAACTGGCAATGGTTTCTGGAACAACTCGTCAGGACAATGGTGATTTTGGTTGGCTTATGAAACTTGGGCCTTCTTCCGCGCCAGCAACTACACAGCCACCAGCAACATCAACGCCAGCGACTGCGCCGCCTGCAACTGCACCACCGGTCACCACCCCACCGACCACCGTTGCACCGCCAGTCACAACTGCAAGTACCGACATCAAATTGGTGATTACCGTGACGCGAGCCGCGATTCTGAAAAGAATGAAACTCACCGTTCCGCGCGGATCAAAAGTAAGCATGAGAGTCACTACTCCGAAGGTCTGTCGAGTTGTCAAAACACGGGTTCAAGCAACCTCAACAGGAACATGTCGGGTGTCTGTCACCGTGACAAATAAGAAGAAGAAAAAGACCACCAAGACCACTTCATTCCGTGTGACCTAGTACGGAGCCAAGCCGATACATTTCAGCACGTGAAGCTCATTATCTCTGCCTGCGGTGTACTGATGCTGTTGGCTGGTTGTACTCAATCGTCTAGCTCAGCTACGGACAGCGTTACCCCACTTCCACTTGGCACCACCACAACTGTTGTCACCCCAACAACGGTGCCGCCACTATTGAATCCGCCGTCGGGAGAGAAACTTGTGACATGTGATTCAAAAGCTGTGGGAGCAAGCTTCGGCGAAAAGGTGCGTTTAGAAAAGTGCACGGAATCGTGGGCATTCGGCGACACAGATCGAGATTCATGGAATTGCCCCGACGAGGGTTGTGCGCAAACGCGAATTTTTCATTTCGAGAACAACACGTGGACAAACACCGCAACATGTCGACGCTCGCTCCCACTGACTCGCTACACAACAAGTTGTTACATTCCCAATGTTGGTCCCGCAACACTTGCTCAACTTCCTCCCAGCGATGTGGCATGCCTCATCTGGCCAGCAAACACACTGTTGAAATACACCACTGAAACAGGTTGCACGCCGTCTCAAGCCGACATCAACGCACAGATGAGTGGCGCCTGCACTGGATACTTCTACGCGGTTGAGTTTCCCATTGAAAAATGTGACCAAGGAACTGCTGTTCGACTCATGCAACAACGGTTGAAAGCAGCTGGATATTCCACAAATGTTGATGGATACTTTGGGCCCAGCATGGCGAAAGCCGTTTTTGAATTTCAAAAATCCAAACAACTGAAACCAACTGGAATGATTGATGCAGAAACATGGAAAGCACTCGAGCCAAACCAAGGCTCACTGCCTGGCACAGACTCCAACAACGACGGCATCGTTGAGCCAAATGAATTGAAGTAGTCGGTACTTTCTTACCGAGCCAGACCTTGTTGTCATTTATATGGTGGCTTCATCGCACCTCACCATTTCACTGCTGACAAATTTGACAGAGTTCTTGGTCTCGCCCATGTAACAGCAAGTGGCGTGGGCATCATCATTGGTGCTGGTATTTACATTCTTATTGGTCCGGCAACTGAACGTGCTGGTTCTCTTGTGTGGCTCTCATTCATTGTTGCGTCACTGTTGTGTGCATTGACTGCGTTTAGTTACATGGAGCTCACATCCATGTTTCCGAAAGCTGGTTCAGAACACGAATTTGCTCGACAGGTGTTCCCCGATTGGGTATCGTTCACCACCGGTTGGTCAATGGCAGTGGCACTCATTGTCGCATCGGCTGCAGTGTCGTTGGGGTTTGGTCGCTACTTATCTAAGTTCATAGGTACCGACCCGCGTATTGGCGCGACACTTCTGCTTTCCCTGGTTGCACTCGCCACCTTCAGTGGAATGCGAGAAGCTAAGTGGCTAGTTCTTGTCTTGAGCGGAATACAAGTTGGAGGGCTACTTCTCGTTGTTCTTGTTGGCGCTCATCACATTGGCGATGTCAATCTCACAACTGGTAACGGAATCTCGGGGGTGTTTAGTGGGGCATCCATCATCTTCTTTGCGTTCATCGGATTTGATGAAGTCATCAGCCTTGCTGAAGAAACGCGCACTCCACATCAAACAGTCCCTCGTGCTCTGCTTCTCGCATTAGGAATCTCAACGGTTGTGTATGTGTTGGTGGCAGTCGTTGCAGTCAGCGTTTTGGGGCCCATATCACTGGCTTCGTCAGAGCAACCCCTCACTGCCGTGATGCGAGAAGCCATGGGTTCGTCTGCCGCCAATGTGATTGGTGGCATCGCGCTCGCAACCACCGCGAATACAACGCTCCTTGCCAGCACGGCAGCATCACGAATGTTGTACAGCATGGGAAATGCAGGGCAGCTTCCTGGGCAGTGGGCGAAAGTTCACGAACGGCGATCACCACGCTTGTCTGCAGCCGTTGTTGTGGCCGCCTCATTTGTACTCGCGATGTTTGGAGGCTTGACAGTGCTAGCGGAGGCAGCCAACGCCATGGTGTATGTGATGTTTCTTGTCGTCAATGTTGTTGCAATAGTTTTGCGCCTTCAGCAACCCGAACGTGAACGGCCATTTCGTATGGCGGGTTCAATTGCGGGTGTGCCAATCCTTCCTGTCTTGGGGATTGTCGCCACGATTGCTATGTCCGCACAGTTGGAGCCCATGCCCATTGTCGTTGCTGCTCTGCTCATCACAAGTGGATTCATACTTCATGTCACACGCGCACATTTTTCTTCATCACGCACGGCACACTAAGCACATGTCACCCGCCGCCGAACGCGCACATGCAGCCGCCGTAGAAGCTGGATTTGACTTTTATACGGACCCCGATACGGGTCTTATGGTGATGACCGAGTTGTATCTACGTGATCGTGGGTACTGTTGTAAGAACGAGTGCCGTCACTGTCCGTACAACAACGATTAATCACTAAAGCAGGGCGAGACGCTCAAACTGTTCCGACGGTGCATCAACTGATTGAAGTGCCACTCTCAATAACTCCTCGGCATCACGCGCAATAGCGTCATCAATTCTGTTCACACCTTCTGCCGGATCTTCGTACCGATCAAACAACAAAGTTTCGTATCTCTTTGCACTTGCCCAGAAGGGCAACATGTCGCCTTCCACAAACGGCTGTCGAATAACAGGAATGGTGCTCCCCGGCATGTAATCCAACACCGCCCGATGATCTGGCATGGGCATCTTGTAGTTGGGATATGCAGCAATGGGCATGGTGCTCCAACGGTTCGACCACATGGAATGGGGATGATTTCCGTTCTGTGGACCACGTGTGTATCGCCAATTGTTTGTGACTAACTGGACTTCGCGACCCCACACACCCGTTAACAACCAATCGCGCACTTCGGACTGCACGCCACCCAACACGGGAACCAACGAATGGCCATGCGATGCATGTGAAACGTCAGCTCCGAAGACATCGGCAATCGTTGCGTGTACGTCGGTTGATGTTGTTAATGCGTCGTTCGTGCCAGGTTGAATTCCTGGCCACGCAATTATCATCGGAATGTGACCGAGTGGTTTGTACACCGGAACTCCCGGCTTTCCCCATATGTCTCGCCCATACGCATCTGCGTCACCCAAATAGTGACCATGGTCGGTCAACAGAATGACCGCGGTGTCTTCCCAACCGTTGGTCTCATCTAACGCATCAAGAACACGTCCCAGCCAATGATCAATCATTGACAACTTGCCGCCATACTGCGCACGTACTTGTCGAGCATCGGCTTCCGACAGCACACCGTCTTTCAACGCATCAACGGCATATGGCGGCCATACCAAGTGTGGACCCTCCCATGAGTCGTCATACATAGTTGCCCATTGATCGGGAGTATCAAAGGGTTCGTGGGGGTCAAACTCATCCACAAAAACAAAGAAACGTTCGCCGCGAGCACGGTGATACGGCGCATCTTCTTTCAGCCAGCGTGCTGTTGCCTGCATTGTGCGGGGACCAGGAAAATCCTCTTCACCACGAAAAAACCCACGCGAATTGTCATAGTGAGTGTGACCACGTCCAAATGATGGTGTTCCTAACCAGGACGGATCAGGGCGTGTTTTCCACGGGTCACTTTCATGACCGCGTTCGTACTCCCATGCAGTGAAATCTCCGTGATAATTCTCTCCGCCTGCTTCAAACAAGTGCGGGTGATCAGTAATCAACTGAGTAATAACTCCTTGTCGACGCAACGACGCCGTGATGGGTTCTTCCCACAATTCAATTGATCCCCAGGGTCGCCACAGAAAATCCCATGCTCCTACCAAAATGTCGTGACGCGCTGGAATGCACGGCAATGAGCCAGTGTGGTGATTTGTAAAAACCACAGACTTGCGTGCAAGACGATCAATGTTCGGTGTGATGAAGTTTGTTCCTCCGTACGCACCAATTTCATGCCTATTCAAACTGTCCAACAACAGCACAACGATGTTCCGTGGTGTTTTCATTTTGCAACCCCTTCAAAAACTTCGAAAAGCCATGGCATGACTATTGCCAGCATCTCGTCGTGACTATTCGCCAACAGATGATCATCGCCCTTCATGATGTGAAGGTCTCCCGTCCCTGCCATTGCTTTCACCACCTCACTTGCTTCAACAGGGAGAATGGAATCTGCATCTCCATGGAACATCAGCAATGATCGACCCTGTAGACCGCCCGCTACTTCGCATCCTGCGGATTGGGTGGCGAATGTGACGACCCCACTCACCATCTCGCGTAATCCCACACCAACCCGCACCGCAACTGCTCCACCAAAGCTGTGACCCATTAACACCACTGAATCTGCGCCGCTCCCTACTAATAACTGCACCGCTGCTGCAACATCAACACAGCATCGGTCCATGTCGTTCGGTTTGCGATAACTCATACGAATGGCAGGTATGCCGGCATTGCTGAGTGTTTCGCCCAGTACATGAAACAAACTGTTACCGGGCCCCAACGTGCCGCCCATGGCTCCGCCCATCATTACAACACCTACATTGCGGGCTGAACCAGTGGGTTCATGCCACAAAAGGGACAAAAGTCCGCGAGTTGTATATAACTCCAATTGGCGCAACTGTGGACCGATAGTCGCTTGTTGACTGGCCATCACGCCCAACATCTCAAGTGGGGTCTGAGGGATGTCCTGACCATTACCACTCTCTGACATGCGATTACCCTAGTAAGCGAATGACAAACACACAGTTGCCGAACGAGGTTCACTCAGATCTCGAACTTGAAGTGGCGATGCGCATCGGCCAGGCATGGCGCGACTTGCGACGTGGAGCCACCGCAACTGATGTCCGCGACATCATTTTCGGCCTGGGTGGTAGTGCTCTTGATCCCGGCCAGATGGACGCACTTGACCTTCTCGTCACCGTTCCTTCGGCAAACATGAGCGAACTTGCCGAACACCTGCGGATTGATCCAAGTTCTGCCACCCGCGCTGTACAACGCCTTGTTAAGGACAACTTGGCTGAGCGTGTCGAGCATGAAGGTGACGGACGCATTGTTGCAATCGCCGCCACCGAACGTGGTCGCAAAATTCACGAACAAGTTGCTCTACGCCGCCGCGAAATGATTTTTGCTGTGCTCGAAGAATTCAACGAAGATGAGCAACATCAGTTTGCTGAATTTCTTGAACGGTTTGTGACCTCGGTTGATTCGTACGTGGCAAAAAAGAAGCGTCGCGCTCGATAAGTACGCACATCATGACTAACGCTGCTTCCTTCACTGCCGATGCAATGCAATATGCACCGCAATTGTTTTCTACTGCATTGCGTATGACGCGAAATCGTGCTGACGCAGAAGATCTTGTTCAAGAAACATTTGTGAAGGCGTGGAGATCTTCTGCAACGTTCCAAGAAGGAACAAATCTTCGTGCGTGGTTGTTTCGCATTATGACCAACACGTTCATCAACAAATACAACGCTCAACAACGTCGACCACAAGAGACAGAGCTTGATGAAGTGGAAGAGTTGTTTTTGTTCCGTCGTATTGGTGCATTTGACCAATCAAAAATGAATCAATCGGCAGAAGACCAGCTTTTAGAATTTTTCACCGACGATGAAGTGAAATCGGCTATTGAAGAACTGCCCGAAATGTTCCGCATTCCGGTCTTGCTCTCCGACGTCGATGGCTTTTCCTATAAAGAAATTGCGGAAATGTTGGACGTACCCATCGGTACCGTGATGTCTCGTCTGCATCGGGGAAGAAAAGTGATGCAGAAGTTGTTGTACACCTACGCGAAGGATCGCGGGCTCGTTGACGAGTCCCTACTCTCACCCCAGGAATAACCCCACATGGCCGATTGTCAAGAGACACTGAACGAACTGCATCGTTACCTCGATGAAGAACTCTCAGCCGACCGCGTTGAAGAGATTCTGTCCCACCTCAAGATCTGTACCGATTGCCAAGAGGCATTCGAATTCCATGCGGTCCTACGTGACACCATCCGGGAAAAGGCCAAGCGCGACGAGATTTCCGACGACTTCCTCGAGCGTCTACAAAATTGCTTCGGTGACGATGTGCTTGGCGGAGATGTCTTAACTGACGAGTCACCCACCACTGACTCCGACGACGACTCCCCCGAAAATCCCAACAATTAATTCGCCACTCGTCACCAGACCGTAGACATCTGCGCCTCATTGGCTACGCTGTGAGGCATGGTTGCAGCGTATGTATGGCACTACTGGGTCGGTCTCGTCCTTCTTATCGCAGGCGTCGGAGCCGTTCTTCAGGCTGTTGTTGGCTACCTCACCAAAGTGACCGCCAGCCGCTACCCCAACCGCCGTCAGCGCCAAGCCCAGAAGAAGAAGTAGTTCCCTCTTCATGAGGTGCCTCCACTGATGGACGGCTCCTTTTCGCTTTCTGACATTCTCCACGCCTGCAACTTTCCCGCACCTGGCACAGCTGTCGATTGTGCGGTCTCTGGTGGCGCCGATTCACTCGCTCTGATGGTGTTGGCCCATGAACATGGACTTGTTGTTACTGCCCACCACGTTGACCACGGGCTTCGACCAGATTCATCGCACGACATTCATGCAGTTCGTGCAGCCGCCGACCCGCGTGGAATCACGGTGAAACACCACATTGTTTCGGTCCACGATGGTCCAAATTTCGAGGCACGAGCTCGCGAGGCTCGATACAACGTGTTGCCCACACCATGCCTGACCGGCCACACCGCAGATGACCAAGCTGAAACAGTCCTTATTAATTTGTTGCGAGGCGCGGCCGCATCTGGCTTGTCGGCAATGCGGCCCGGCATCACTCGCCCACTTTTGAAGCTTCGTCGCGCCGACACGCATGCCGTATGTGATGCCTTCAACATTGTCCCCGTGGTTGATTCCACCAACACAGACCCACGATTCGTCCGCAACAGGGTGCGCCATGAATTGCTTCCACTGATGGACGCCATCTCCCAACGCGACTTGGTCCCCCTGCTGGCTCGCGCGGCCGACACGTTGCGCGCCGACGACGATTTTCTGTCGGAATTGGCCGCCAGCATCGACCCCACTGACGCTCTCGCACTGGCTAATGCACCCGCCCCCCTTGCCCACCGCGCCCTTCGGCAATGGCTGTCTGACCCCTATCCACCAGACCTCGCCACCATAAATCGCATCCTCTCGGTGGCACGCGGAGACGCTGTGGCCTGTGACATTGGCGGAAATCGGCAAATTCGTCGCAGTAAACAGAGGCTCACACTGCACAACCTGGGGTAGTTTCTCCAACGGCGTTTTCACGCCCTGTATCGATCGAATAGCAAGGAGAACCGAATGCCCCCGAAGCTTCGCGGAAAATGGGCATTGGGAATCACCCCCCGAAACTTCACATGGGTCATTAAAGACCGCTTGGCCATCTGTGAGCGTCCGGGCGGATACGGCGAAAACCACCGCCGCGTTCGTCGCCAAGAAGAAATCATTTGGCTGCGCGAGAACCGCTTTGACTTGGTGATCTCCATCATTGCCGCCCCGCACAACTTGCATGCCTACGAAGAATTGAACATGCCGTATCGCCACCGCCCACTCAGCGGTGCTGACGACACCGATGCATTTCTCCGCGCCTTCTACAAGGAACTTCACGACCTGCTTGGTCGCAACATGAAGCTCATCATGCATGCCGAAGAAGTTGGCGACCGTTTGTTGGGAATCATCGGTGGATACATCCGTTGGACCGGCATGGTGGATGACCCATCTCAAGCCATCATCATCACTGAGCGCATTGGTGGTCGCCAATTGGACACGTGGGCGCGCGAATTAATTCTGAACGTTCACAACTTGCGATAAACGCCACTACCGTTCATTAGTAATGAAAGGTCGCCGCGTACTCGTCACTGGAATGGGTGGCGAACTTGGTTCTCTAGTTGCCTCAATGGTGGAGCGAACAGAGTGGGCTGGCCACATCATGGGGTTCGATGTTGACCCACCACGTCGTCACTTATCACGCGCAGAATTTCATCGTGTTGATGCAACAGATCATGACCATATTTCTGAACTAGTCCATTCATTCAACCCTCACGTCTTATTGCATGTCGGAGTGTGGGAACCCCATGCGCGACTTGCTACAGCACAGGCAGAAGAATGCACCGAACGTGTTGCCAAGGCTGTGTTTGATGCAGCACACCAGGTAGACGCACTTGAGACAGTTGTGGTGCGAAGCGGAATTGAAATTTACGGACCTGGTTCGTATTCACCAGATATTGCAGTGGAGACAACTCCCATTAACCCCACCACTACGTACGGCAACATGTGCAAGGTCATCGAGGACCAAGCCACAGAGTTACGCACGGCTCGCGGTGTCAGCGTGTGTACATTGCGACTTGCGCCAGTTCTGGGTGCGCATGTGCCAAGTCCGCTTGGCCGCATCCTTCGTCTTCCTGCAGTTCCGTATTACGGCTTAGGAAATCCAATTTTCTGTGTGGTGGAAGACCACGATGCCGCCACCGCGTTTGTGCAAGCAGCAGAACGTCAGGCGGACGGCGTTGTCAACATTGTCGCTAACGGTGCAATCAGCATGTTGCGCGCAACTGCTCTTGGCAAAAGAATTCCACTTCCATCGTTCGGCCCCGGATGGTGGCTTGCGAAAAACACGGCAACGTTGGCGGGAGCTCCAATGCCAGACCACGTTGCCGACCTCATTCAACACGGACGACTTGCCGCGTCAAACGAAGCTGCGCATTTGCTGCGATTTGCACCGCGCCACTCCACAACAGAAGTTGTGCGTTGGCTGTATGAATGGCCAAGCGTCGAGCGAATTCCTGCAAAACGGCAGGTGGCGTAATGCCCTTTGCATTCGCATCCGACGGAACCCGCATTCACTACGAAGTGACAGGGCTAACAAAACGCGCACCGGTTCTACTTGTTCAAGGCCTTGGTGCCGAAAAGAACTCATGGAACCTGCAGCGGGCCGCATTGGCGTTACGCCATCGCACGATTGCGTTTGATAATCGTGGCGCTGGTCGTAGCGACAAGCCAGACGGCACATACAACTTGGAGCAGATGGCCGAAGATGCAATTGCCGTGCTTGATGCAGCGGGCATTGAGTCCGCGCATGTTGTCGGTTTGTCGATGGGCGGCGCAATAAGTCAGATCATTGCGCTGAGACATCCAAACCGCATTCGCTCACTCACGCTTGTTGCAACGGCGTGCAGAAATCACGAATGGCGTGAAGAACTATTACAAGAGTGGGCCGCCACGGCCACCACCGATGGCATGGGTGCCGTTGGCAAAGAGGCTGCACGCTGGATGATTGGGCCACGCTCTTTTCGTCGTCTGTTGCCAGCGCTTGGTTGGTTGGGGCCACTTCAGTTATTTAACCCAGCCGGAGCTTTTGTTTCACAGATTGAAGCAATCTTGAACACACACGATGAACAACTCACCGATGAATTAGAAAACATTGTGTGCCCCACCATGGTGGTTGTGGGTAATCAAGACATCCTCACACCACGTGGTGATGCAGAAGAGATTGCATCACGTATACCCACTGCAGAACTAGTCATCATCAGTGGTGGTGCTCATGGATTGCATATTGAACATGCAACAACCTTTAATCGCGTGCTTCTTGATTTTTTGAAGCGTGCTGAAAAAGTTTTTGTTCCTCACGGTGCTGCAGCGGTGAACGTCTAATGCAAATCAATATCGTCGGTGCCGGATTATCGGGCTTGATGGCCGCACGCGAACTGCACAAGCACGGACACACAGTCACCGTATTCGACAAAGGTCGCGGTGTGGGTGGTCGACTTGCAACACGTCGCATCGAAGACGCAACTCTTGATCACGGCGCACAGTTCTTCACTGTCCGAACTGATGAATTCGCCTCGCATGTCAATGAATGGATTGCGTCGGGAGTTGCGCACGAATGGTGCCGTGGCTTTCAGTCTGACGATGGCCACCCTCGCTTCGCGGGCTCAAAAGGAATGTCGGGAATTGCCAAACATCTCGCGAAAGACATTGATGTTCGACTCGCACATTTGGTCTTCGCACTTGATGTCAACGCCAACACCTACACAGTGATCACAGACGATGGAATTCGACACGAATGCGATGCTGTCATCTTGACCGCGCCAATTCCACAATCGTTCTCCTTGTTGTTTGGTGCGGGAATTGATCTCCCCACTGAGATGCGTTCTATTGACTACGACCGCACTTTGGGGTTGTTAGTGCTTCTTGATTCCGCTGACCACAACGTGCCGCCCCCCGGCGGACTACAGAACCCTGACGAAACGTTCAGTTTCATTGCAGACAATCAGGCCAAAGGTGTCAGTGCTGCCCCCAGCCTCACTTTCCATGCGAACCCCACATGGAGCGTGGCCCACTTTGACGATGAGGTCACCCAGATCGAGACCCAGCTCCTCGCTGCCGCGGCCCCGTGGCTGGGCTCAGCCACCGTTCTCGCCAGCCAGCCAAAGAAGTGGCGTTTTGCAACTCCCCAGTCATCGTGGCCAGACCCCTGCTGGCAGGCCCCTGACCACCGCATTGTTCTGGCCGGAGACGCCTTCGCGGGTCCAAAAATGGAGGGCGCGGCACTCAGTGGACTGGCCGCTGCTCGCGCTGTGGTGACGAGATTCTCCTAGAAAATCTGAACTTTTCGTCAACTATGTCTGACGGCTGGTCTACCATCTAACAGTCTCGTTTTAGACGGGATGTCCACAAACCTTTGACCAGCCACAGGAGTTCTGCGTGCGTCGTCTTTCATCCATATTCATCTCAGCGACAGTTGCCATTTCCGGCCTGACGCTTACAGCTACTGGTGCCTCTGCCAACACTGGCGGCAAGGCCACCGTGAAAACCGTTGCGTCTGCCGCACCAAGTGCAGTCCCAAATGCCACCATCTTGCGAATTGTTCGTCTCAACAAGTCGAACTCATTCCTCGTGGCAGGAATTGATGCGTCCACTGCTGGTGCCAATATCCACCTGTGGAAGATCAAGGAAGATCTCACTATCGATACATCGTTCAAGCCTGTTGACCTCGGCGATGCCTTCGAGTACCCAACGGCGAGCAACTCGTCATGTATGCAACGCCAAAATGTCTCATGGGACTGCTACCGCCTCGAAAATTTGGCGGTCAATGAAACGGCAAATACATACGTGGTGTCATACAGCAAACGAGTATCAGTCGGCTCTGGTATGAATGCACAAGAAACAGAGATTGGTTCTCTTGCCATTGGCAACTTGACCACCGGTGCAGCTCCTGCGGTACAGTCATTCTTCCGATCGACAAGTTCGTACTACGACCCCGCGCAAGATTTTGCTTCGTACAACGCAACAAAATTGAGCCAAAATTTGTGCACCAGTACCTTTGGTGCAACATTTCAAGGTCACTCTCTTGAAAACTCGTTCATGGAAGGATTCAACACGCTGATCCGTCCTGACGGATCAGTCATTCTTGGCCTCACGTGCTACTACTCAACGAACTCCGGAAATGCCTGGACCGAGTACAGATTTTCCGGACTTTTCGCGATGAAGGTGTCAGGTAACAGCATTGTTGCGGACACTACGTGGGGCACAAACGGAGTGTTGAAGACATTCGATGATTCCACACAATGTGGTTACGCATGGCCGATGGGTGCGATTGACACGTCAATTACATCAAATTCTTCAACGAAATTGTTCACACTGTTATGGAAACAGACCTACCCGCGCCAAACAACGTGGCCAGGTGGCAACAATCAAAACAATGGCACCTACAACGGATGTAGCACCGTCAACCCGCCCACATACACCAGTTCAAATTTGGTGTCACTCAAAGCTGATGGATCTACCTTGGCCGCTGCAAACTTCAGTGGCCAAATGGGACCAGGTCGTTGGATCATTGACTCCAGCGGTCGTTGGAACTCCATCATCATGTCTGGCATGGGACAGACCCCGTCGTACTCGCTTCTTCGCCTGAACACTAAGGGCGAACTGGACACCACGAACGGTCCAAACGGCCAAAAAACTTTGACCGGCTTACCGTCAACTGTCGATGTCAACGGAACCTCAGTGACAATGCGCTACAGCATCATCGGCGTTGCAACGACAGCAAACGGTTTCATGTTCTCCGGCTTCGCGTCGAAGACAACCATGCCGAACTCATTCATCTGTAATGCATCACCCACAAACTACGAGTCCACTGCCTACCCGTACTACATGACCGTAGAAGACGGACTTGTGACGTCTTACGGAACAAACGGTTTGGGAGAAGGTGTCACCACCCAATACCAAACCGAATGTAACTCTGGTGGAACAACTGTCTCATTCATGAACGCTAAAGGTCAGCATGCAAGCATCATCTTGACCAAGGCAATTGGTTCACAGCCTGCGGGCATCAAGTACACAGTCTGGGAAGCAGCCGCTGGTGTTACCAGCGGTGGCGACGGTGCCGGCGTGATCGGTGGCGCATCATCTGCTGGCCGCGTCGACAAGAAGGTGTACTCCACCCGCTTGCCAAAAGCTGCTCAACCAGACAGCGCGCTGCAGGTCATCACTGCAAAGCAAGCTCGTGACCTTGATATTCGCACCAGCACACCACGAATCTGTGTTGCCCTCACCACATCAGTGTTGATGGTGAACCCAGGTCGCTGCATTGTGCGAATTATTGACGAAGACACCAAGCGAGTCATTCGCACAATGTCTACGTTGGTAAAGAAGGCCGAAGTAGAAGAGGGAACAACCCTCACCACAGACGAGCCCATTTACTTCCGTCAAGCAAATGTCAAACTCTCGAAGCAAGCACGCGCTCAGGTGAAAGAACTTGCTGAAGCAGCCAAGGACGCAGCACGCGTTGTTGTCATTGGCCACTCTGCAGCACTAGGCGATGTTTCTCCGTACAGCTTTGCAATCTCACGTAACCGTGCGAATGCAGTTCGTGCCGCTCTTATTAAGGCTGGCGTCAAGGCACCAATCGAAATTGTTGCCATGGCGTACTCACAGCCTGAAAAGACCGCCAAGAACGAAAAGGCTCAGGCGCTCAACCGCCGTGCAGAAGTGTTCATCTTCCCGAAGTAAACACATTGCGCAACAGCGCTAACAACTACAACGTTGGGTTAGGCCACGGTTGCAAGTAACGCAGCCGTGGCCTCTCTCATTGCAGAGGTAGTTGCAGATGCGGGCAATGCGTCACATGCAGCAATTGCATCGTTCACAAACGACTGTGCTTGAGCAATTGCGGACTTCACTCCACCATTCGAACGAACAATGTCCAATACCTTGTCGCGTTCTGCGTGACTGAGTGGCTTCCCAAGAATGGCATTCAGTTCGCTAGCGGCAGATCCACCGGCCGCCAATGTGTGCAACACGGGCAGGGTGTACACGCCTTCTTCCATGTCGTGGCCAGCGGGCTTCCCCAACTGTTCGTCAGTGGCGGTGAGGTCCAACACGTCGTCCACTATTTGAAACACCATGCCATATGCAGTGCCATATGCGGTGAGAGCGTCAATCACTGGGCGCTCGTGCTGTGCCACCAAACCACCAATACGAGCGGCCGTGGAATACAGCGATGCAGTCTTGCCGTAAATAGAAGACAGATACGCATCGACCGGGCGTGCCACGTTGTAGGTGTGGCGCAATTCAAGAATTTGTCCTTCGCACAACTGGCCAATAGTGCGAGCTAATAGCGCAGCAACTTCAGTCCCTAATTCGGCGGCAATTTCGGAGGCTTTTGCCAACAAATAATCGCCCGCCAAGATTGCTTGCAAATTGCCCCACTTGGCGTTCACCGTGTCTACTCCACGACGCGTAGTGGATTCATCCATGACATCGTCGTGATACAACGATCCGAGATGCACCAATTCGCATGACACTCCACCCCAGATTGCATCGTCACTGGCGGGTGCATCGGTACCTACTTGCGACGCAACAATGGTGAAGACTGGCCGTAAACGTTTTCCACCGGCAGAGATGAGATGTGACGCAATTTCGGTGAGGTATGCATCGGGAGTACGCACACACGCCAGCAGGGCATCTTCTACCCGCTGGCGGTCAGTATCCATTGTCGGCAAGCCGAGCAGCGGAGAAACGGTCACGCCCTCAGGTTACGGCTCTGCGGGGGTAGTCGCTCGCGTACCGATACACTTCACACCAATATCCACCGAGCCAAAACGGGGTGGTCCCATTGTTCGAACGTTTTACAGACCGAGCCCGCAGGGTTGTCGTTCTCGCCCAAGAAGAGGCGCGTCTTCTCAACCATTCATACATCGGCACAGAGCACATCTTGTTGGGTCTCATTCACGAAGGTGAAGGCGTCGCTGCAAAAGCTCTTGAGTCGCTCTCCATCTCGCTTGAATCTGTGCGTGCACAAGTGGAAGAAATCATCGGTCAGGGTGGCTCGTCCCCCTCTGGACACATTCCGTTCACTCCCCGTGCCAAAAAAGTTCTTGAATTGTCACTGCGTGAAGCTCTGCAGCTTGGTCACAACTACATCGGCACCGAGCACATTTTGTTGGGTCTACTCCGCGAAGGGGAAGGCGTCGCCACTCAGGTTTTGGTGAAACTCGGTGCCGATCTTGGCAAAGTGCGCCAGCAAGTCATTCAACTGTTGTCGGGCTACCAAGGCCCCAGTGCCAAAGGTGAATCCTCCAGCGGTTCCGCCCCGTCCGGTGGTTCCAAAGAAGAGTCAGGCGAAAAAGGCGGCAGCCAAATTCTCGATCAGTTCGGTCGCAACCTCACACAGTTGGCTCGAGACAAGAAACTCGATCCCGTCATTGGTCGTGCGCGTGAACTTGAGCGCGTCATGCAAATTCTTTCGCGCCGTACAAAGAACAACCCAGTTCTCATCGGTGAACCTGGTGTTGGTAAGACTGCCGTTGTCGAAGGTCTCGCGCAACGCATTGTGTCGGGCGACATTCCAGAAACTCTCAAAGACAAGCAGTTGTACACGCTTGACCTCGGCGCGCTTGTTGCTGGTTCGCGTTACCGCGGTGACTTCGAAGAGCGCCTCAAGAAAGTTCTCAAAGAAATCAAGACACGCGGCGACATTGTGTTGTTCATCGACGAAATCCACACCTTGGTGGGTGCAGGTGCCGCAGAAGGTGCAATCGATGCGGCAAGCATCTTGAAGCCAATGTTGGCTCGTGGTGAACTGCAAACAATTGGTGCAACCACAACAGACGAATACCGCAAGCATCTTGAAAAAGATCCTGCGTTAGAGCGTCGCTTCCAACCAGTCAAGGTGGAAGAGCCAACTGTTGCGCACACCATTGAAATTCTTAAAGGCGTTCGTGACAAGTACGAAACACACCACCGTGTCACCATCACCGACCAAGCAATTGTCGCGGCAGCAAACTTGGCCGACCGTTACATTTCCGATCGTCATCTTCCCGACAAGGCAATCGACCTCATCGACGAAGCAGGTTCACGTTTGCGCATCAAGCGCATGCAAACACCACCAGATCTGAAAGAACTCGAGTCAAAAATTTCTGACGTACAAGAGCAGAAGAAGAAAGCAATCGAAGAACAGCGTTTTGAAGATGCCGGACGTTTGCGCGACCAAGAGCGTCAACTTTTGGAAGAAAAGACTGCAAAGGAAACTGACATCAAAGCGCAGGGAATCAACCTATTTGATGAAGTTGACGAAGAAGCAATCGCTGAAGTTCTCAGCATCTGGACTGGCATTCCGGTGTACAAGCTCACCGAAGAAGAGACCCAGAAGCTTCTCAACATGGAGACCGAACTGCGCAAGCGCTACATCGGACAAGAAGACGCTGTCAAGGCCGTATCGCAAAGCATTCGCCGTACACGTGCTGGTCTGAAAGATCCCCGTCGTCCTAGTGGTTCGTTCATTTTCCTTGGACCAACTGGTGTTGGTAAAACCGAACTTGCAAAGACACTCGCTGAATTCTTGTTTGGTGACGAGCAAGCACTCATCACGCTTGACATGTCCGAATACATGGAGAAGCACACCGTCAGCCGCTTGGTGGGTTCGCCTCCCGGATACGTCGGATACGAAGAAGGCGGTCAGCTCACTGAAGCAGTTCGTCGTAAGCCATTCTCTGTTGTGCTGTTCGACGAAATCGAAAAAGCACACCCCGACGTGTTCAACACTCTGTTGCAAATCTTGGAAGAAGGTCGTCTCACCGACAGCCAAGGTCGCAGCGTCGACTTCCGCAACACTGTGCTCATCATGACCTCAAACCTCGGCACGCAAGACCTGCGCAAAGCCAATGTTGGTTTCAACACTGGCGATCAGGCCATGTCATATGCGCGCATGAAAGACAAGGTCACCGATGCTCTGAAAGCGCACTTCCGCCCAGAGTTCCTCAACCGTGTCGACGAAACAATCGTGTTCCACGAGCACGGCATGCCAGAGATTCTGCAAATGGTCGACCTCATGACCAAGCGCCTTGCCACACAGTTGGAATCACAAGGTTTGGGTATCGAGCTCACACAAGCTGCAAAAGAATTCTTGGCAACTGTTGGTTACGACCCGCAGTTGGGTGCACGTCCACTTCGTCGTGCCATTCAACGTCACGTCGAAGACGCATTGTCAGAAAAGATTCTGTACAAGCACTTCAATGCTGGTCAAATCATTGTTGTCGATGCAGAAGACGACCCCGAAAATCCAGGCAAGAAGCACATTGTGTTCCGCGCCGTGGAAGGGTTCGTTGCGCCCAGTGAGCCACCATTAGTGGGCGACACTGACGCCACCGACTAAACATTCTGTGTGACTTCATTGCCGCGCGTACTTCACAAAATTGGTCTTGCGCTGTGCGCAGTGCTTGTGTTGTCGTCGTGCAAAGTTGACCAGTCAATCTCACTGAATGTGAACCCCAACGGCTCAGGAACCGTTCGAGTCACTGTCACTGCCAATAAAGCAATTGTCGACGCCGTTCCCACATTGGCTCAAGATGTCCGCACGGAAGATCTTGTAAAGGCCGGATGGGATGTAGACGGCCCTACCACAACCGACGCGGGCGGCCTCACGGTGGAGTTGTCTCGGGACTTCGACACACCGTCTGAAGCAACGGCAATCATTTCCCAAATCAGCGAGTCCAAGGGTCCGCTTCACAAAATTGCTCTGGCTCGCTCAGGCAAGGACACCAACAGTGTGTGGAACCTCACTGGCTGGGTGGAAGTGAATGGCGGGCTCGATTCATTCGTTGATGACGCAACACGCGAACTACTCGGCACAACTCCGTACGCGGCCGATGTTTCTGAAGCAAACCTCGACCTGGGTGATGCGGTCAACATCACATTCACTGCAACCCTGCCAGGCGCAATTGACTCCACAACTGGTCTCCAAAGTGATGGCGCCGTGTCGTGGCGTGTACCAATGGATGGCTCAAAAGTCGACATTGCCACCACATCAACTCATGTTGCTGTTGCTTCCAGTATTTCTCGTGTTGCCCGGCCCGTCATCCTTGGTCTTCTGGTTCTGTGGGTGGCGGCAACAGTCATATTGCTGCTGTTGGTGGCCAATGCACGAAATAGGCGCCAGCGCACACCCCGCTTGTAATCTCGCCTCGTGGCAAAACTGAAACTCGTCCATCGTTGCACCGAATGTGCGGCCTCATTTCCAAAGTGGTCTGGCAAGTGTTTGTCGTGTGGTGCATGGAACTCGCTGGTGGAAGATGTTGAAGGGCCAGAAGATGCACATGTCACCTTGGCTGCAGGGCTAGCACTTGTTCCACCGGGCGAAGCTCAACCCATTGGGTCTGTCAGCACCCAACTCAGCACACCGCACTCAACAGGTATTGGCGAGTTTGATCGAGTGTTGGGCGGAGGACTTGTTCCTGGGTCAGTCACATTGTTGGGTGGCGAACCTGGAATCGGCAAAAGCACATTGCTGCTTCAATTGCTAGCCAACACATCAGGACCAACTTTGTACGTCACCGCTGAGGAAAGTGCACAGCAAGTTCGTCTCCGCGCCGATCGTCTTGGCGCTGTTAGCGAACACTTATGGTTATTGCCCGAAATGTCGTTACCCAACATCATCACAGCAATTGATTCCATCAATCCTTCACTGGTTGTTATCGACTCCATCCAAACCGTTGTAGATCCGGATCTCTCGTCTGCGCCTGGTTCGGTGGTGCAAGTACGTGGATGCGCACATCGACTTGTTCAAGAAGCAAAACGCCGCAATGTCAGTGTGGTTATTGTTGGGCACGTCACAAAAGAAGGTGGACTTGCAGGTCCGCGTGTTCTTGAACATGTTGTTGACACGGTGTTGTCATTTGAAGGAGAACGCCACAATGCACTTCGACTCCTTCGTGCTGCAAAACACCGCTTTGGCCCCACCAATGAACTTGGCCTGTTTGAAATGACTGAAGCAGGACTCGCTGGAGTTCCCGATGCAAGCCAATTGTTTCTCACAGATCGTCGCACTGGTGTCCCAGGTTCTGTAGTGGTACCCACTATCGAAGGGCAACGGCCACTTCTTGTTGAATTACAGACACTCACAAATCAAGTCAACTCTGCCGTACCAGCCCGACGCAGTGCACAAGGCGTAGACAGTGGTCGTCTTTCCATGTTGCTTGCAGTTCTCGAGCGTCGCGCGCGAATCAGCTTGGCCGGGCACGAGGTGTACGCATCAGTAGTAGGTGGAGTCAAACTTGGAGAACCCGCAGCCGACCTCGGTTTGTGCTTGGCACTCGTGTCTGCGGTCAACAATATTCCGCTACCCGCAGATCTTGTGGTGATGGGTGAAGTTGGCCTAGCTGGCGAGGTTCGTCAAGTTGGTCATTTAGGACAACGGCTCAACGAAGCAGCACGTCTCGGATTCGCACAGGCAATTGTTCCCGCAAGTGCTTCCGATGTGTCAGCAAAAATTACAGTCAAACGCGCAAGCACTCTGAATGAGGCAATCGCGCTTGCTGGTCTTCATACCAATAGCTAATTCTTACTTCACTTTTTTGAAGACGGGTGCATCTGGGTTTGCCCAATCCACCACCCACAACTCCATGGTGTGACGACCAGGTGTGTGTAAGCGCGACATCGGAATACTGGTGAACTCCGATGTTGTCCCCTCTTTCATACCCGCCAGTTCTGACACCACACCAAACACAACCCCATCCATCACAAGCAACGCTTCTTCAGTTGTGGAAAATGTTCGCGACACACTCAATGTTCCTCGAGATCGCGTCACTACTGGCGCAAACTTACCCACACCAGCAGTGTTGTACGTGTTGGCTTCCTTCAATGTCCACTTCACAGCGCTCTCCACTGCAGTAGTGACGGGAACGGCAGTGCCCAGTAGCGAACCACTAAGACCGCCGCGATAAATGTCGTCTACATCTCCGTCAGCATCAATCCACTTGTCGTAGTAGGCAACACGCTTCATCACATCGTCAAAGCTTGTTGACATTTCATGTTCACCATCAGGCCAGATAATGCGGCGCGAATCTCTAGTGGGACACGTAGTGCGAATATCTACACCATCAGTTTCCCACCCAGCATCAACACCTGTCGCTGCACTAACGGTTGCCAAAAGATCAACGTGTGACACAGCACAATCTGACACTGCAGAACCAACTTGATCTGGGTACTTTATGAACAAAGGAACCCGATACAAATCTTCAAGAGTTCCAGGGCTCTGTACATTCACCGTTTCACGATGCTTCTCGCCCTGCTGAAAAGTGATTCCGTGATCGGCGGTCACAATAATCATGGTGCGATTCCAATTTGCCGATTTCTTCATTGAAGACATCAGATTGCTGACTACTGCATCAGTAGCCACATACTGACTGAGGTGAATCTGTAATCGATCTCGTCGTCCGTCCAACACTTGAATTGACCGCTTGTCAGCTGGCAGCTGTAACGATGCCCGCATGTCTGGCGCCAACACCCACGGACGATGTGGAATCAGGGCGTGTGCAAAGTGAAAAGTTGCCCGATCAGCACGTGCGGCGCGTGCGATAACGCCTTCCACCGTGGGAATCTGAGTTTGTGGACCACCATCTTCCCATTCGCGCACGGTTGTCCTGTCGGCTCGTTCTTGCGTTTCTTCCGTGAGGCCAACCGTTGTTGTGGGGCCCGCGGGAACGGTGGTGTCCACTGGTTCATCGGCATCATCATCAATCGCATCAGCGTTACCGAACCCTCCCCACCCTTCATCAATCGCGGGTAATTTTTCGCGCAGTCCTTTGGGAAGAATTTTGTGTCCCACTACTACAACAGCATCTTTGATGAACGACGTGAAAGGTGTACGTCTCTGCACAGAAATGATGTCTTGCGGTGCAAGTGTTGTGGTGGTGCCAGTCGTTTGTCCTTCTGGATTCGCAATGTGGTCACCACCAGACACCGACACTGTGGAACAGACTTCACGTGGACACAGCGCAGTTACTACTTCGTGCGCATCCATTGATCTGTGTCCATTCATCAAGGTGAATGCGTTCTTCGGATGATTCGCTAGCACCGGACCGACGCCAGATTTTTTTGGCATTTTTCCGGTCAACATTGCTGGTACTGCATCGGTGGTGGTTTGCGAGAGACCGAGCACGTTTCGATACCAAGTTGATGATGCAGCAAGTTCCGCAAAACCCGGGAAACGTTGAGCGTTAATGGTTCCGTCAGAGTTCAACAAGGGAAACAGTGGTGCTTCGTCAAGAACAATCCACACAACACTGACATCGTCTTTCGGAGTTCCTGGTCCTTCAGTTTGTGGAGTGTCAGGAGTCTGTAGTTCCAAAACAGTTGCTTCAGGTGGATTGATGACAGATTGTGCTGTTGTTGCAAACACCACTGCAACCACAAGAGACAGCGGTGACATCAGAACCAGCCATGACTTCACAAGCGCGAAACGTATAAATGCAAACAAGACACCACCGGCGATAACCGCAGTCAAGAGTGCATCAGCCACCCACGGCCCCAACGAGACAGATCTGAACACCACAGACGAAGCCGCCCACAGTGCGATAAAAACAAGTACCCCGTGGACATGTCTCTGAACTCGTGGCACCGATACATAAAAGAACGCATCCACAATCGTGAACACAGCCGCAGGCGCCAGCAGTACCAAGGCGGCAAACCACACCACAATTGCGCCCTCGTAATTGGCCGCCGCAAAAACAGCCACGTTCTCGGCATACAGCTGCAACAGCGGTTGGGCGACGGCCACCGTGGAAAGAGCCAGATACACAGCACCACGACGGGCAATTTCGGCCAATTTCACGCACCAACCCTAGGGGCAGCCCCACGGTCACCACCCTGCGCACTGCCTGCTTTTCCAGTAGCGGCAGGCAATCACAAGAAGTTAGAGTGTCTAACATGTTGTCTCGGGGGGCGCAATCAATCAGACCACATGTGCCAGGCCTAGCTGTTGCTGGTGCGGCGGTGGCTGTGGGATTTGCCCTGCAGTCTGTGATCACCGCAATGTCTCCACTGACCATTGCTCTCATCATTGGTGTGGTGCTCGGCAACTCAGGCCGTCTGCCCGCCACGTGTGATGTGGGATTCAAGTTTGCATCCCGTCAAGTTCTACGCGCGGGAATTGTGCTTCTGGGATTGCAACTCTCACTCAGTGAAGTTGCAGAACTTGGCGGCAAAGGTTTTCTGGCCGTCATTGCCGTTGTCGCCATCACATTCTGGGGAACTCAGGCAATCGCACGACAACTTGGAGTCAGTCCAGGACTTGGGTTGTTAACAGCAACTGGTTTTTCCATATGCGGGGTATCTGCTGTTAGTGCAATGACAGGCGCAGTTGATGGCGACGAAGAAGATGCAACGTATGCAATCGCATTGGTCACCTTGTTTGGATCCATCAGCATCTTCACACTTCCATTACTCGCACAGGCATTCGGCATGGGTGATGTTCGTTTTGGATTGTGGGCAGGATCTGCCGTTCACGATGTTGCACAAGTAGTAGCCACGTCGACCGCATATTCACAAGACTCACTTAGTGGCGCCATCATCGTAAAACTCACGCGCGTGATGTTGCTTGCGCCACTAGTAGCGGTCTATGCATACAACTACCGCCGTCGTCGTACCCACTCTGAAAAACAATCGACAGCAGCAAATGTGTCTCCCCTGCCATTGTTCATCGTTCTTTTTTTGGCCATGGTGTGTGTACGAACAACCGGCGTTCTTTCAGATGACATCATCTCCACGTCAAAAAACATTGAAAAAGTTCTTCTTGCGACAGCGCTCGTAGGTCTTGGAGCCAGTGTTCGCATCGCCAAATTGCGAGTATTAGGCGCGCGCCCATTTTTTGTTGGTGTGTTGTCGTGGCTTCTTGTCATGGGCGCATCACTAGTTGCAATTCGAGTAATCCCGCTCACTCTCTAACCAAAAGAAAAGGACACGTCATGATTGAGATGAACTGGTTTCTCCCCACCGGAGGAGATTCGCGAGACGTTCTTCCCGATGAGAACTCAGTAAACCGAGCACCAAGTCACGAGTATCTGGCACAAATTGCCACGGCATGTGAAAACCTTGGCTTTGAAGCGCTTCTCACGCCATGTGGCACTGGGTGTGAAGACGCATGGCTTGCAACGTCATCAATAATTCCTTTGACATCACGCATCAAGTTTCTTGTTGCGTTTCGGCCCGCTTTGTTGACACCCACACTCGCCGCACAAATGGCAAGCACCATGCAACGCATGTCTAATGGTCGCTGTTTGGTCAACATTGTGACTGGTGCCGAACAGTCTGAGTTATTGCGATTCGGTGTGTCCGAAGACAAAGAGACGCGCTACGAACGTACGGGAGAATTTGTAAAGGTCATGCGCGGCGCATGGAGCGGTGAGCCATTCACATTCAAAGGAAAGTTCTTTGAAGTAGAGAACGCCACCACACGCGAGATTCCCCATCCTGTACCACCTATTTATTTTGGTGGTGCAAGTGATGCGGCAGAGAACGTCGCCGCAGAGAACGTAGATCTGTATTTGTCATGGGGTGAGACTCCTGACGCCATTAGAGAACGCCACGAGCGAGTAGCTAAGAAAGCCGCGGCACATGGGCGCACGTTGCGGTTTGGAATTCGCTTTCACACCATCACTCGACCCACCAGCGAAGAAGCATGGAATGTTGCAAACGGAATTTTGTCGTCGATGGCGCCAGAAGCCGTAGAGGCTGCACGAGAAGACTTCTTGAAGACTCAGTCAGTGGGACAGCGTCGTCAATTTGAATTACATGGTGGAGACGTTTCCAAACTAGAGATTCACCCCAATGTCTGGGCCGGTATTGGCCTTGTGCGTGGCGGTGTGGGAACTGCACTTGTGGGAAGTTACGAAGAAGTTGCCGACCGCATCATCGAATATCACAACCTTGGAATTGACGCATTCATCATGTCGGGATACCCACACTTGGAAGAGGCGTACTGGTTTGGTGAAGGTGTCATGCCCATTTTACGTGAGCGTGGTTACTTGCCAGCACTAGAAGGCGGACCTACAAAGGTGTTCTCATTCCGATGAAGCGAATTGGATTGCTCCTTGTTGGCCACATTGACGCAGGCAGCCTTCACGTAGGGGGCGACTATCCCGAGTTGTACAACGAGCTACTCGCACCGCTCGACATTCAACTCACTACGTATCGTTGCGATGAAGGCCAGCTTCCAGATTCAGTCACTGAACAAGATGGCTGGATGTGCTCTCCAAGCAGGCTGAGTGTGTACGACGACCAGCAATGGTTACGTGATGTTGAGCAATTACTGCGCGACATGATTGCCAGCGAAACTCCATATGTTGGAATTTGTTTCGGGCATCAATTGATGGCTCAAGCGTTAGGTGCAACCGTGAAGAAGGCTGACTACGGCTGGGGTATTGGCGCAAAGCAGTACGAAGTCGTTGCGCCACAACCGTGGATGGACTCCACCGATCCCATTGTGTTGGCAGCAAGTCATCAAGATCAGGTTCAAGAGTTGCCAAGTGATGCACGGCTTCTTGCACGTGCTGACTACTGCCCCATTGGTGGAATGGTGATTGGTGAACGTGCATGGACGTTGCAGGTTCACCCAGAATTTTCTCCCGCACTTGCCGACAGTCTGTTGGCAACTCGACTGCAATTGTTTGGTGAAGAGAAAGCAAATGCTGCTCGCGAGACATTGACGCAACCACTCCACCAGCATCGAATTGCCGGATGGATTTCGCGATTCTTTCATCACACATGACAGCAGTACGACAACGACTTAATCGCAGCACCGTGATTGAAATGGCAGTTGCATTGGCAGATTCCGAAGGAATTGACGCTGTCACTTTGCAACGCATTGCCGATGATGCAGGCGTGAAACAACCCGCCCTGTATCGACACGTGTCTGGAATTGACGACGTTCTCACACAGCTTGCGCTTCGTGCTCGCGACATGTTGGCAGCCTCACTACACACTGCACACAGTGGACTCACCCGCGACGCTGCAGTTCAATCAGTCGCCGTTTCCTGGCGGTCATTTGTTCAACAACACCCAGGCCTCTATTCGGCCACCGACCGAGTCCCCTCAGTGGGCGACCCAGCGGTGGAAGCATCGCTTCGCCTCGTGGTTGCAGAACTAGATGCGTCCCTTCTTGGATATCGGCTGTCAGACGTTGAGCGCGGCCACTGTGCGCGCAGCCTCCGTAGCGCCCTGCATGGATTTTGCGTCCTGGAAAAGGACCACGGCCATCCCGAGCCCTATGCCATCGATGCGGGACTCGACAATTTGATTCACCTGTTTTGCCGCGGCGTGGAGAGCATGGAGCAGTAGCCCCTTCGTGATGGCACGGACTGGTACAAATTCGTTACCGTGACACAGATGAAACCGCGCCGCCTCGCCACCCTTGTTGTACTGGCATTCATCACAACAGCGTGCTCGGGCGGTGGCAACTCCTCCCCACTCTCTCAAACTCCAGCCACCTCTGGAATGGTTGCCGCATCAGATGGTTTTTCGTTTCCCAACTTCGGTGCAGCGAATACAAAAGAACTGATGGATGGAGAGGATCTCCGCATCATGTTTGGCGATGGAGTCTGCACAAATGGCACGGCGACTCCATGCTCACCTACCGCCGAAGCCGCCGCGTGGGCACAAATGGTGAACCAAAGTCGACAAGCAGGACATTGCGAGGGAATGGTGGTGCAAGCCATTCATCGCTACACAACAAAAGCATCGCCCAAAACCGTTGACCTCACAAACGACAACGACACCACCAACGGAATCATTCGTGCATTTGCCACACAATTCTTTCCGGTTGTGCGAAAAGAATCTGATTCATGGGCAAAGAAATCAATCAACGACATTCTTTCCGAACTCACAAAGTCTTTCTCTTCGTCTGCCATGACCTATTCAATGGGTTTGTACACCGACAAGGGTGGCCATGCTGTCTTACCGCTTTCAATTGAGTACCCCACTGAAACAACTGCAAAGGTGAACATCTACGACTCCAACTGGCCTGGTGCCAACAGGTATGTCATGTTTGACCTTGAAGCAGAAACATGGACTTTTTCATTTTCCGGTCGTGACCCAGAGAAAGATCCCAATCCATGGACAGGCGGCAAGGGAGATATCGACCTCACGTCAATGGAAAGCCGCACGCAATCAAGTGCACCATTTGATTCAGGATCAAATACAGTCACTGGAAACTTTTTGGTGATTCGCTCCACACAACCAACATGGTCCATAACGACATCTGATGGAACAGTCACACCAACAGAATCAACTAGCCCCACTTCCACGGTGCGAGCACTGCGTAACAGCACATCAGCAACCTTGCGTGAACACGTTGTGTTTACTGACAGCATTGAAATTGACGTTCAGTTGCCAGCCGCCACAAGTGCATATGTGGTGTCCAACAACAAAGTGGTATCGGTGATTTCAAAAGGTGGAGCTGAAACCATCGCAATTACAGCCGATTCCATTGATGTACCGTCATCTGCACAAGTTTCTATTGCTGTAGAAAATCTTGCTGCAACAGTCCAGGGTGGCAATGCACTTATCGATTTTCAACCATCAGCTATCACCATTACTCCCGATGGCAATACACAACCAGTAGTGGTGAATTCACAGCGCCCAGCCGCCACCGTGACCATTTCGGGTAGTTCGGTAAAGACGTCGTCGTCATCCCCTATCACCGATAGCGAACCATCGTTACCGAGCGAACTACTGCCAGCAGATACAAAAGCAGGTCTCTCCCCACAAAGCGAGCGTGCATTGGGCACGTCAAACTCACCACAAACCACAACTACCACCACGACTGCTGCAGGTACGACTAACTCCTCTACGACAATTGTTCCAGTGACAACGACAAGTGTTGTGCAAAATACAAACATTGTTGCCTTGCAATTCATGGGGTCACTTGGTCCTTGGCGAAACGGTCAACCACTTGAGCCATACGTCTTCAGATTTATTAACAATCAAGATCAATGGGCGAATACCGCCTCTGGTTCATGCACGCTCACGTTGTTACCAGAGCTTGATAACGGATCGCTGGGAGGCGCATCGCTCAGTGGAAACACCACTGCAACAGCAAACGGAACGGGTCAGTGTGAATTTTCTGGTGTGATCATTAACGGCACTCCCAACACGAAATACAGAATTCGCGCCCAATTAAGTGGCGGAAGTGCTTTCACAATTCTCGGACCGGCAACATTGACCAACTAGCCACACGCATATCTAAGTAATTGGCTTCTACGCTGTTCACATGAAGAAGACCACCAGACTCATCGTCGCGGGCGTTGTTCTCACTGCTCTTGCGGTCACAGTGGGGCCCTGGACCTACATCAACCTCATCAAAGACGATGCGCCAGACGCACTCACGATTGATGACAGCACCGACACATCTTCACCGACCAATTCTGAACCAGCTCTCACCGACGCAACTGGTTCCTGGAAGATTGTGTCGCCATCTGACTCGGTCGTCGGATATCGCGTGAAGGAAATTTTATTTGGGCAAGACACCGAAGGTGTCGGCCGCACGCGTGATGTCACGGGCAGTCTTACCATCGCAAACAATGCGGTTACAGCAGCAGATTTCACAGTTCAGATGGGGACCATCATGAGCGACGCAGAGAAACGCGATAACCAATTCAATAATCGCATCATGGATGTCAACACATACCCAACGGCAACATTTTCTCTGACGTCCCCAATCGCCCTCCCGGCTAATGCGTTGTCTGGGGACGTCATTACTGCTACCGCGACTGGTGATCTCACGTTGCGAGGAGTCACTAAGTCGGTCACGTTTCCGATTGAAGCCCAAGTCACTGGTCAAACGTTCACCGTCGTGGGGAATATCACGATTGTGTTTAAAGAATGGAATATTCCGGAGCCTGGAATTCCAGGAATCACCGTTGAGCCTGATGGCCTCTTAGAGTTTTCTCTCCAGTTTTCTCGTTAGAACCAAAAGCCCGGCTGAATTGGGAACATCAAGAAATCGGTACTAGCAAGCGGTACCTCATCGTGGTTTAATAGATAAATCATCCAAATCCGCTTGGGCCATGTCCGGCATTTCTTAGGAGTACCCGTGTCTATATTCAGCCGCCGAACCGCGCTTACAGCTGGCCTCATCACAGCCATCATCTTGTCGGGTTGTTCCGCGTCCGAATCGTCACAGGTGCGTACACGTAATAGTGCAACTGCAAACACGTGTATCAACATTGGCCTATCGACGACCGATGCATACCTCACTTCATACGTACCCCAGGGACAATGCGCTGAGGGACTCGTAGAACTGTCCGAACGAAATTACCCAGACGAACTCATGACCGTCGATATGCCATATGCCGATCAACCCCTTCCTGGGTTTCAGAACCTTGGCTACTTCCACGGCTTCGGAGATTTTGATATCGCTTTTGAGGCACGTGACGCAGACAACAACCCTGTTGAGTATGTACGCGCGAAGGGCAACGGTGCAGACCCCAATTCTGTGGTGTATGCCCGATCAACCGTCTCCCAAATTTCCCTCGACGATTCCTGTTTAAAGCCGTCTGAATCGGGTGGTGTTGGGTTTACCTCCGACTGCGACAACGAAGGACAAAACTTTAAGTACTTGATTTCTCTGATTAGAGGCGAAGACTCGACGTACCGGGCAAGTTACATGCGAACAACTGAAGATTTTGCATTCAGCCCAACAGTTCTTTCAGAGAACTTCCGTTATTTTTCTGTTGTTGCACTTGAAAATGACACTGTTCATTCCAAATTAGTGATTACTCGCCGTGGTGACGAAGATTCACTCAGCGTCAAGGCCTACCGATACGCGGTTCCCACAACTACTGAGCAATCAACTACTGACACTTCAACCACCACATCCACCACTTCAGATGAAACTGCCACAACAGAAGTCACAACACCTATTTCAACTGATGCACCAGACACCACCGTTGTTACTCAGAAATCAGCACAAGAATTGTGCAGCGACGTTGACGGCGTGGAGGTGTTTCCAGGGCTTGATTCTTGGAAAGACTCCACCAAATTTGAAATTACAGTTTCAAACGATTGCACTCGTGCCATTGCAAAAGGCGAACTTCAAGGAGTTCAAGCAAGCCATGGTCTAACAGCAATCAATAAAGAGGACGGCCGAAAGGTGTGGTACCCCTCTACTACAAACGACAAGCAACAGATTCTTTTCACTGGACGCTTATATGCGGGCACATGGGAATTTACGCTCCATCAATTCATTTACGGCGAGGCAATAACTGAAAGCTTTGATTCCTATGCAACCATCTCAGTAAACGTTGCCAGCGACACCGCGAATCCGTTGACGGTATGTACTTCGTCGGACATCACTTGGGATGGATCTGTTCTGGAATTGAACTGTTCGTATTCGCAGGTCCAGCCCAACTACATCGCGAACAACAATCAGCCCTCAGCTGCCGTATTTCTCCCCGAGCAACAAATTGAACTTCAGAATTTGACACCGGGATGGCAGCCAGTCTCGCTAAGTATTGACCAGAACGGCTTCAATTCGGTGCTCAATCTCGTTCTGTGCAGTACCGATTGCACAGATCTTCCATCCGCTGTAGCCGCTACCGTCATCCGTAATTCGAATGCAGTCACCATTAGTTCTAAGAGCGATGCTTGTTCTTGGCAAGAATTACCCTTCTTGGGCGTTCACTACCTCAAGAAAATCAATAACAACTTGATGGTTCACATGCCGCGCACAGTCAATGCATTTATTGATCTCATTACTCAGGCAGATACAACCACAACTCTTGATATGTCGAAGGAAGTTGATCACCTTCTCGTTTTCAGAGATGTTGACCCTGACAATAAGGACTGCCGCAAGGTCGCAAATCACTTCAATATGCAGTGGTCAATTATCCCCATTCCAGAAGAAGTCACTAATTCTGCAGACACACCTGAACCATCGGCAGCTAAGTCGCCGGCAGTAATTGAGAAAATTGAATTCTCACGTGTTAACTCAGTTGGTGCACCAGTGGTTATTTCAAGCGAACAAAGCGTTATTGAAATTCCATCCTTCGCGCTTCCCGACTCTGTGTTCTCATCCGAGGAGAATCCCGTTGTCGTTTCAGTACGATCGGGCGGATCCACTTGGACTCCTGTCTCAAAGTCAATTGCAACTTTGATTGCTATTGCAGATGGTGCAACCAACGTTGAAGTCAAGTACTCATTTGCAGACGGATCGGAAGCAATAGTCACCAAGCCCATTCAGAACGCAGCCGAGTACGAACAGAAGGTCGCGGAGAGCAGTTCATCGTCATCGAATACCCTGCTCTTCGTACTTCTTGGACTTGGTTTCCTCGTTGTAGCCGGCGGTGCAACTGTCATCCTGCGTCGAAAGAACTAGCGATGAAGCGTTCCATAGGGGCCATATTGGCCGTCGCAGCAGTCGTGGCTTCATGCGGTTCAACAGCCAATTCAGTGGACCTGTCAAACCTGAATCGCACCAATGTTTCGACAGGTTTGTCCCCTATGGAAAATGGCTTTGCATTCGCGAACTTTGGTTCGGAAGATACAACTGAACAATTCGACACACAGGATCTTGTCGAAATGTTTGGTGCTAGTGCCTGTGTGAATAAAAAGACAACACCATGTGTGCCCACCGCTCAGGCCGCAGCGTGGGCCCGAATGGTCAATGATGCGCGACAATCGGGACACTGCGAAGGGCTCGTAGTTCAAGCTTCAGCACGCTTTAATGAAAAAGCATCCCCAAAAACGGCGAAACTTCCTCGCGACCGCGACGTTATTCACGGGGTTATTAGAGCATTTGCAACTCAATTCCTTCCAGAAGTTCAGGACTCGGTAAGGCAATGGAGTGACCGAAGCCTCGTTGACATTGTTAATGAATTAACGAGGACCCTTGAAGATGGGACTACCGACTACACAATGGGTCTGTACACAGACGAAGGTGGGCATGCAGTTTTGCCGTATGCCATCGACTTCACAAGCGACACCATGGCCGTCATCCGTGTATACGACTCAAACTGGCCTGGAATGAACCGCTTTGTCGTTATCGATTTTGAGAAAGACCAGTGGTACTTCTCATTCTCGGGTAGCAATCCGCAACAAGATGAATGCGTCTGGACGGGCGGTCCCGGCGACATCGATCTCACACCACTAGACGCGAGAACATCAGCTAATTGTCCCTTCTGTGGCGATAACTCAACTGTGACGAAGTCAATGTTGTTAATCCGATCAACGACAAATTCATGGTCGGTAACCACTGAGGAGGGAACGTATTCCCCCAGTGTGGGAACCGATGTCAATGGTGTTGACGTGCGTCCAATTCGAACAGCAACATGTGACACAAAAACAAAACTTCCGGAATTTGTTCTCTCAACAGAGTCGCTCGACTTTCAGATGACTTTGCCTGACAATGCAAGCGCATATGTATCGAATGGAAAGTCTGTCGTTGAAATCAAGACAGAAGGCAATAAAAATCGTAAGCCTATTGTCATCACCGATGAGTCAATTTCCATTGATGATCCCTCTGCCACTACAACGGTTTCATATGAGAACTTGGCAGTAGTTGTGACGGCACCACAGGCCACGGTCTCTCTAGACAACAATGCAATCAATGTTGCGGTCACCACGACTCAAGGAACACAAGAGGTTTCCGTCACTCCTACGGCGCCGCATCAGCAAATTTCAGTAGAGGACAATCAAGTTGTAGTCACTGAACCGGTCAAGGAAATTACGTCAACGACCCCTGATGTACCCCCGACATTGCAACAGAACTCGCAAGCTGCGAGTCTTCCTCCCGCAGCCGAGCGAGATCTCACAAATGACGAATACATCGAAGAAGTTAAGGCATCGGCTACAACCACAACCACCACTACTTCGGTCAAGCCACGAACATCAGTCACCGCGACGGTTGCGCCATCAGCAACAATCAGCCCGTCTGCAACAAGCACGCCATCTGCAACAACTGCACCTAGCTCCTTGTCAACGACGACCACTCCACGACCCAGCGCTACGACTACGACAACTACAACCATCCCAACTGCAACAATCCGAGTCGTCATTCCCAACGGTGAAGGTGGAATCCGATTCACTATTGGATCAACTCAGTATCCAGACTCGTGGGGAAACCCAACGTGGTTCGACCCCAACAATCAGCAAAATGCCACATTCCCAGCTCAATGTGGTCCTGCCACCGGGGCGTTGTGCAACAACAAAACATATGTGGTTCCCATCGGCCAGACTTTTATTTTTGACTGGGCTTTGTACAACGACAATTACTTGTTTGAAATTCAGTGCGGCACGGGTACCTCGTGGTACAACCCTGGAACAACATATGGAAGTGGCAGTGAAGTGAGATCAATTGGGCGATGTGAAATTCCGTCCGTTAGCGGAAACACAAATGTGACTTTCCGGCAACGTTGACCTAATCACTATTCGTGCAATCTCCCGTGACTCCGAGAGATTTTTAGTGTTTTCTCGTTCTGCGTACCGTCACAAAGATTGTCGGTATTAAGAACACAAGTCCAAGAATCACAAGCGCGATCCAAACAACGCTGATTGTTGCTTCCTCAACCGAATTGTCGACCATCGGCACCGTGGTTGTCGTTGGTGGAATTGTCGTGGTTGTTGTAGTTGTCGTCGTTGTGGTTGACGGCGTTGTCACAATCGGACGTGACACTGGCTTCTGTGACACCGGCACAACGGCCACAGGAATTGTGGTCGTTGTTGTTGTGGTAGTCGTCGGGGAGATAATGACTTCGGTCCACTGTGCATACAACGTAACGGCGCGTGATGGCATCGTAAATGTCGAGCTCGGGCTATACGAAGTACCAGAGCCATCTGCTGCTGTATTCCAACGATTGAAGGTGTATCCGGAACGGCTCACCGATGCGGATGACACTGTCACTGACGATGCAAACTCAACACTTTGTGTTGTTGGCAGAGTTCCTGATCCACCATTTGCGTTGTAGGACAACAAGTACGAGTTGATTGACCATTTTGCAAACAAGGTGATACTGGAAACTGGCATCGTGAATGTTGCACCCGGACTGTGAGTTGTTTGCGTGGAGTCTTCCCACTCAACAAAGGTGTAGCCCTCGCGTATAGGAATTTCAGTTGGCAACGTGACGGTTGTTCCCGTTGCACCAAAACGAACTGCTGGTGCACTTGCACCACCCAAAGCATCAAAAATCACGGCATTAACGTTTCGGTTCCACTCTGCATACAACGTGATATTTGATGCACCGATTGTTAAAGATCCACCTGGGGCGAACTGGGTACCAGAAGCATTAGCGGCCGTGTTCCAACCGACAAAGGACCAGCCGCTACGAGTAAGCGACGGCGTCGACACAGTGACACTAGACAAGTACTGACCAGACTGAGTGGTTGGTGCAGACCCTGTACCGCCGTTGACGTCATATGTAACGGAATATGTATTGATGCTCCACTGTGCGTAGAAGAAGATGTCTGATGCTGGCATGGTGAACGAAGCTGGCGAGAACGAAGATCCATTCCACGCATACTGAGTACCCGAACCATTTGCAGCCGTGTTCCAACCAGTGAATGTGTAGCCAGTGCGAGTTGGAACTGTGCCAGAGAAGTTGACAGAAGAGTTTGTTGAAGCGGTAATAGCTGTTGGACCACCAGTGCCACCATTCATCACGTAATAGACGTCATTAATGTCGGCAACCCACACTGCGTACAACATGGTGTTCTGTGATGGAACTACAAAGGAACCACCGCCTGCATAATTTGTTCCATTGCCGTCTGCTTGCGTTCCCCAACCAAGGAACGTGTAGCCCGACAACGTAGGTGCAATGGCAGACAAGCTGATTGTGGAACCAAATGCACCACTTGATGATGTTGGTGCGCCGCTACCGCCATTGGAGTTGTATGTCACCTGATATGTGGTGGGTGTCCACTGCGCAAATAAAGTGAGATGCGTTGTGGGCATAGTGAACGTTGCACCTGATGCGTACGACGTTCCTGAGCCATTCGCAGCGGTGTTCCAACCTGTAAATGTGTAACCGGTGCGAGTTGGCACAGTTGCTGACACTGTTGTCGTTGAATCAGTGGTTGCAACTGAGTTCGCGGGAGCACCACTACCACCATTTGCGTTGTACGAAATGTTGTTTGCATTTGCTGACCACTGCGCATACAACGTGACAGAACTTGCAGGCATTGAGAACGTTGCGCTTGGTTGATAGTGATTTGCACTTCCATTACGTGCAGTGTTCCAAGACGTCATGGTGTAGCCAGCGCGAGTTGGCACAGTTGCCGAAATCGAGAATGTTGCATCGGTTTGGGCGCTTGATGACGCCGGTGGCGATGCACCGCCATTGGCGTCATATGTCACTGCATACGTATTTGCTAACCACACTGCATACAAGGTGATGCTGTTCGATCCCATGGTGAACGTTGCACCGGATGAATAGTCGTTTCCAGATCCATTTGCTGCCGTATTCCACCGCAAGAACGTGTACCCCGCACGTGTTGGCACCGACGATGAAACTGTGGCTGTTGCATTCGTAGATACCGACGCCGCGGAAGGAGCACCGCTGCCGCCATTTGCGTCGTACGTGATTGTCTGTACTGTTGCAGCCCATTGCGCATACAGCGCAAGGTTGTTCGCAGGCATTGTTAACGAATCTCCAGATGCGTAAGCCGTACCCGAACCGTTAGCGGCAGTATTCCAACCGTTAAAGAGGTAGCCCGTTCGAGTTGGAACGGTTGCGGACACGGTGGTGGTTGATCCGAACTGAATTCCAGATGCGGTCACCGGTGCACCGCTACCACCATTCGCGTCATACGAAATGGAATACGAATTCACTGTCCACTTCGCGTACAACGTGACGTCACTGGTGACAGTCAATGATGTTCCGGCGGAATAATCACTTCCTGAACCATTAGCAGCGGTGTTCCAGCCGGTAAAGGTGTAGCCAGATCGTGTTGGCACAGTTGAGGAAACGGTGATTGAAGTGTTGTAGTTCGTCGTTTGTGAGGACGGCGCACCACTGCCACCATTCGCGTCATACGTCACCGAGTACGAGTTAATTGTCCACTGCGCATACAACGTGATAGCTGATGAGCCGAGCGTGAATGACGCTGGTGAGAATGCGGCACCGTTCCATGCATACGACGTACCAGAACCATTCGCCGCAGTATTCCAACCACTGAACGTGTAACCAGTCCGAATCGGACGTGTTGAAGAAATGGTCACCGATGACCCAAAATTCGCGGACGAACTTGAAGGTGCGCCACTGCCACCATTCGCGTCATACGTCACCGAGTACGAGTTAATTGTCCACTGCGCGTACAACGTGACTGCGTTCGGCGGCATTGAGAAGGTGCCGCTTGATGCATACGACGTACCAGAACCATTCGCCGCAGTATTCCAACCACTGAACGTGTAACCAGTCCGAGTGGGAACAGTGGCAGAGACTGTGACAGTTGTGTTGTAGTTGGCCGATTGTGACGTCGGCGCACCGCTTCCACCATTGGCGTCATAGGTCACGGTGTAGGAGTTAATTGTCCATTGCGCGTACAACGTGGTGTTTGAATCGCCCAATGTGAACGATGCGGGAGAAAACGCACTGCCGTCCCATGAATATGATGTTCCCGAACCATTCGCCGCAGTATTCCAACCACTAAATGTGTAACCCGCGCGAGTTGGTCGCGTTGACGAAATAGTCACGGTTGATCCGTAATTTGCAGATGTAGTTGCTGGCGCGCCGCTACCGCCGTTCGCGTCATAGATGACGCTGTGTGAGTTCAGTGTCCACTGTGCATACAACGTGACAGCATTTGCTGGCATGGTGAATGTTGCGCCCGACGCATATTGAGTGCCGCTTCCATTTGCTTCGGTGTTCCACGACGAGAATGTGTAACCGGTTCGTGTTGGAACAGTGGACGACACTGTTGCGGTTGAAGAAACATTGACCGAAGCTTGCACTGGCGCTCCGGTTCCTCCATTTGCGTCATAAGAGACCGCATATGACACCATCACCGACGCCGAGAATGTCACCGTGTTCGAACCAGTGACACCCGACATTGTTGCATCGACACTTTGAGTGGTCCCCGTGCCAAATGTCCACGATGTTGACGCATAGCCACCACCTGATGTTGTTACCGATGACGAGCCAACGCTGCCACTATCTGTACCAACCGCGAATCCAACGGTGATGCCGTCAATTCCATTTCCTGCAGCATCGACAACACGCACTTTTGGATTCACCGACGCCGCACTGTTGCCATTGCCAGTTTGGCTGTCTCCCTCAACCTTCGTCACAATGCGATCGACATAGCGAAGAATGACTACGCCGTCGCCTCCGCTTCCACCTATGACATTGACGTTCACCGTCGTGTCGTATCCGGCGCCGCCGCCTCCGCCACCTAAACCGTCGACTCCATCGACACCACGGATCCCACCGCCGGCACCTCCACCACCAGAACCACCTGCGCCGGGTGTGGCACCACCACCGGCTACGCCTTCACCGCCACCGCCTCCGCCACCGCCATACACAACACTTGATCCAGTAATGGAAAGTGCACGGCCTGCTCCGCCTGCTCCAGATTGATCGTTGACACACACAGCACTTCCACCCGCAGCAGACGCGCCGCCACCGCCACCAGCTGGACGCTCGTTACCGCACGCTGCGTTGTTATTCCCGCCGTTATATCCCTGTCTCGGCGGACCTGCTACTCCGGTTCCGCCGATCGCGCTAAGACTTGCTGAACCAAGTGCGCCACCACCCGAACCTCCAGGCCCACCGTCATATGACGCACTGTCCCCACTTCCGTAACCTCCACCCGCAGCAACAATGGAAGTAAATCCCGCTCCGGCAAGAGAAGAATCTTCCCCCGTCGTGCCGTGTTGATTGGAAAAGTCAGATATTGAAATGCCACCGTCACCGCCGCCACCCACAGCAATCGTGAGCGGCTGAGTTGATGTCACCGATAACGACGAGCCATCAAGGACGCCGCCAGCACCGCCGCCACCGCCATTTGATGTTCCTTGAAATGCACCGCCGCCACCGCCGCCAGCAACTAAGAGATAATCCAATGCCGTCACACCAGTAGGAACATTCCACGAACACTCACCGACAACATCAAACGTGACAACGACATATGCTCCAACACGAGATTCCACCGGTGCACATGCAGGCATAGAACGCGTGTAACGCACTATGACAATGCCACTGCCACCGTCACCGCCATAACCACCAACGGTGCCCGAACCAACACCATTGCCACCAGCACCGCCGTCGCCAGTATTCGCGGATGCAGAAGTTGTCGTGGTCGATGCCGCAGTTGATTTATTGCCACCAGCACCGCCTTGTGCATATGTCACCGACGAGCCAGTAATTGACAACGCAAGTCCAACGCCTGCGGTTCCAATGACAGTTGTTGTTGCAGTGCCTCCGGCGCCTCCCGCGCCTCCACCGCCGGCGCCATGTGATGAATCAACGGTTGCACGACCACCGTTGTTGCCCTGTCCCGCAGTTGCAACGCCAGCAACGCTTGACGCAAGCCTTCCACCAGCACCACCACCAGAACCTCCGTTGCTGCCATTTCCCAGGCGTCCACCGCCAGCACCACCACCAATTGCAGTCAACGAATCGAGAACGGAGTTCTGGCCACTATTGCCGGCAATCTGCCACTGACTACGTGCAGATCCATCTCCATTGGGACCAGCGCCGAACCCACCTGCTCCTACAGACACTTTCACTGTTGACGCGGTGAACTGAACATTGCCAGATGTGAATCGATCAATAAGACCACCAGCACCACCGCCACCCGCTGCAACATTGTCGTACGACGAGCCGCCGCCACCGCCACCAGCAACCACAACCGCACGCACATTCGAAATTCCATCAGGCACAGTCCATCCGCCTGTGGAAGTCAAATACGAACGTGGAAATGAAACAACAACATCGCTTCCCACAAATGATGTTGACTTCACATCGCGATACAGCGGAGTTCCGTATGCGGTCAAATTTGTTCCAGTTCCAGGCGTTGGAGCTGTGTTATTCACCGTTGTTGTTGTGACGCCGTTGAAGTCATACTGCGCGATAAGACCTGTAGTTACTGCAGGAGTGTGTTCATGCATTCCGGTTGCAATTTCAGACGTAGTACGCGCAGTAGACCACAAACGGAAATGATCAAGACGACCGGCGTAATAGTTGTTGTAATGGCGACCAAGCCATAAGACATATTGATTCGAAAAAGTAGATCGAGTTGATCCTCCAAGTGTTAGCGACTCACGCAATTGGCCGTTGAGAATTATGCGTGCCGTAGAACCATCTCGTACTAATGCAACGTGTTGCCACTCATTCGCGCGAACCGTGATGTTGGTATTCCATGTGTTATACAAACCAGCGTTGGTGTGATAGATGAACGCCGTCAATTTGTTATTCAGAATGACCAAGACGTAATCGCCGTCATGAGAAAAAATTGGACACCAACTAGCGCAAGTAACTGAGTTCGGATAAAACCATGACTCAGCAGTAAACACAGCACGTGAAATAAATGCCGTACCCTCGGCAACTTCAAAGTATTGGTTTGATCCGTTCAACCACGCTGCAGAGTCAACAACGCTGTTTGGCGCTGTTGGCGTGTAACGAATGACAACAACTCCAGATCCACCGGCGCCGCTGGCAGAGTTACCAACGCTGTTGTTGTAACCGCCACCGCCACCGCCGCCACCAGTGTTTGCAGGGGCATCTACTGGCGTTCCGGAACTGCCCGCAATTCCGTTTCCGCCGCCACCAAGACCGCCTGTGCCTGCGGTTCCGCCAACGTCTGCTCCGCCGCCACCACCACCAGCAAAATACACGGCTCCGCCTGAGACTTGGCCTATGCCCATGAACTGTGCTGCACCAGTTGAGAACAGCGATGTTGTTACGCCAACACCACCGTTGCCGGCGCGATTGTTATTTCCGGCGTCTCCGTTAGCTCCGGCGGCACCTGCTCCGCCGCCACCACCACCACACCAGCCACTTGAAGTACCGCCACAGACAGTCGCCATTCCAGTGCCACCAGAATTTCCTTGGCCCGCAGTTCCCGCTCCAGGGGTAGTTGTATTCGAACTACTACCGCCGCCGGAGCCACCTGCTGTTGCTTGTGTTCCACCGCCGACAGCAGACGCAATCGTTTGTGAGAGATGAACTAACGACGAAGGGTTTCCATTGGTTGCGCTAGCGCCACCTGCACCAACAGTGATTGTTAATGCCGAGCCCGCTGTCACTGGAGTATTTGTGGACGTCAAGAGCCCACCCGCACCACCGCCACCAGCGTGACGAATGCCGCCGCCACCTCCACCAGCAACGACCAAGTAATCAATAGAAGACACGCCCGCAGGAACGGTCCATGTGCAGTTTGATTGCACTGCAGTGAATGCAACAACCACGTAACTGTTTTCTGCAAATGATGTTGTTCCGGTGCACGATGTTGCTGTTGTGGAATAGCGAATGATGACCACACCCGAGCCACCTGAACCGCCCGCTAATGAACTGACAGGGTCGTTGTAACCGCTGCCACCGCCACCACCACCCGAGTTTGGTCGTGCATTGACTCCGGGTGCGTCATTCGAGACGCTTCCCGCGCCACCGCCACCTACGCCGCCTGCACCCGCAGTTCCACCAATATCTGCGCCACCACCGCCACCGCCGGCAAAGTACACAAGGCCACTTGAGATTTCGCCGATAGATAGCGATCGAGCAGTTGATGCAGAAAGCCACGGAATAGCGCGTCCTATTCCGCCTGAACCGGCAGCTCCGTTGAGTACTCCGGGTCCGCCTACTGCACCGGCACCGCCGCCACCGCCGCCACACCACTTCGAAGAAGTGCCAGCACAGTTTCCATTTCGACCAGCGCCACCGTTGGAACCTTGTCCTGCAATTCCAGTTCCAACTGTGTTTGATGAACCAACTGTGGATCCGCCACTTGCACCACCGCCGGACCCACCGTTACGTCCAGTGATACCAGCTCCACCGCCACCTGTTGCAGACACTGTTGTGAAACTTGTTCCAGTGATTGAGCTTGCTCCGCCATCAGATCCAGTGTTCTGACCTGCTGCACCACCAGCACCACCTTCTCCAACAGTGATTGTCAAGACGGAAACGCCACTCACGCTTCTGTTTGTGCCGGTCAACAATCCTCCTGCACCACCGCCACCAGCAGCACGCGATCCTCCACCGCCACCACCAGCAACAACGGTGTAGTCAATCAATGTGACACCAGCGGGCACAGACCAGTTACATGTTGTTGTTGCAGTGAACGCAACAACAACATGCGCACCTTGCGTACGTTGCTTCGGCGTACATACGGGGTTACCAGACTGTGCACGAACGACTGGCTCAACGTCGACCGGTTCAGCGAACACAACCGAGGTAAACGACAACGACAATGCAGATACCACTGTGACGACGCGCGCCATGCGACCAAGCAATGCGTGTGAGCGTTGTGGTGATGCGGTCATAAATGGCCAGAACGGTGCTGTGTGAAACGGTGGTACTTCAGGGTGGTGGTAAACCCTTTTTCTAGGTTACAACCCTTACGACATAACGGTTTGACGCCATTCTTCACAGCACTCACAGGCGGCTCATGCGACAGTTGCGTGTGGCCGTACTCGCCCGCTCTACAACGCCTCAAAAGTACGAAGGCAAACCCTCAACCATCCTCAACTACAAGTTGAGGGTTTCGAGAAACATCAACAATTTCAAGCACAACTGTGAATCATTCGCAACATGTGCATGATGTCGACAAAGTCAAAATCAAATGGCGCGCTCGGAGAGACTTGAACTCCCAACCTTCTGATCCGTAGTCAGATGCTCTATCCATTAAGCTACGAGCGCATATTTATTGGACTTATGAGTGTAGCCACGGCTCCCATAGTCTCCACCCACCGCCTGAAGGAATACAGTCCTCAGAATGAGAGTGCGCCAAATCGTTGTCTTGCTTGTGGTTGCGTCGTTTGGGTTGTCGCTTGTCGCGGGAGCATGTGGCCAGGTCAACCCCGGGCCGTCCGACTCTCAACAGTCCTCGCGCTAGTGCATACGCCGAAATAGTCGACCTATTTCACATCCCACGGACCCCAACCACTACTGCGCTTGTACATCACTAACGCTGCACGCGCATTCACTCGGGCATCACGTAACTGACTGGCCTTGGTAACACCAATTGTTTTTAACCACGACTTGTGCGCCCACCAATTAATTTGAAACAAACCAACACAACACCACGTGTACGACAAGGCATTCAACTTGCTCTCACGTTGCGCAATCGCCAATGCACGCTCGTGCAAACGTTCTGGGAAAATCTCACGAATCACCGCAGCAGCTTGCGCACGTGTGTACCGAGTTGATGGTGTTCCCAAGTTGCGCAACCCTGTTGCTTTGGTAGACGGCTGGTTCCATGTGGTGCCCTTCGGCAAACACACCGTTGCGCCAACAAGAATCATGGTCTTAGTAGTCGCCTTGTTCTGCTTCAACAGCGCCGTCAGGGTGACTCCGGTTTTTCCAGCAATTCGACTCCACGAATCATTCTTCACAGCTACGTATGGTCGCGCGCATGTTGCTGCCTCGGCCGGTGTAGATGGAACCGTGAGGGCCACTGCGCACACCAAGGCGCTGAGTACAGAAATATGGCGAATCCGAAACATAGATATAAAGAGGTGACGTTGCAGGACAAATATCAGCCTGACACGCTCGAATTGGCTGGCATTGGCACGATTGCTGGAACCCCTATGAAATAAGGGAAATAATTTGTCGAAATGGCGGAGAGGGTGGGATTTGAACCCACGGTCCGCTTTAAGACGGACAACGCCTTAGCAGGGCGCCCCATTCGGCCACTCTGGCACCTCTCCTGGGAGAGCCGAGTGTATCCGCGGGAATTCAACGCCGTGCTCGAGCCAGCACTCTCACGATGAATTCCACCGTATTTTCGCTGCACTTGAGGGGCTGTGTTACGGAATGTTTGATTCTTTGTTAACCCCCGGTCTCGCATGATTTAGGGACAAATTCATGCGACTAAGGTTTTCTTCGTTCGGTACCGCCGATGGTGCCGATGATCAGGGAGATCAACCACATGAAGAAACTCTGGAAGCTTGCCGCAACGGCTGCTGCCGCTTCGTTGCTCGTTGCAGCGTGCGGTGGAAGCGACTCGGCATCAGACACCACGAACGCCCCTGCAGAATCTGTTGACGTCAAGGTCGCAGTTGTCTACTTGGGTGTTCCCGACGACAAGGGCTGGACGTACCAGCACGAGCAAGGCATCTTGCAACTTGAACAAGAACTTGGCATTGAAGTCAAGCGCGTTGAAAACGTACCCGAAGGCGCAGAATCGGAAGCAACTTTCGAATCACTCGCAGCTGACGGTTACGACCTCATCTTCGCAACATCATTCGGTTACGGCGCACCAATGGCAAAAGTTGCTGCAAAGTACGCAGACATCTGTTTCCAGTGGGCAACCGGTGCGAAGTTCCTCTTGACCAAGGCTGGCGGCGGCGAGTTCGCTGACTTCGATGCATTGCCACAGAACTACGGCACCTACTTCGGTGCTGCTGAAGAAGCTCGCTACCTCTCTGGTATCGCTGCAGGTAAGGCAACAAAGAACAACAAGATTGGTTACGTTGCTGCGTTCCCCATCCCTGAAGTTCTTCGTGGAATCAACGCATTCACATTGGGTGCACGTTCAGTCAACCCAGATGCGACAGTGCAGGTCACATGGACCAAGACCTGGTTTGACCCAACACTCGAGCGTCAAGCAGCAGAGTCGCTGTTGGATGCAGGCGTTGACGTCATCGCACAGCACCAAGACACCACCGAGCCCGGTCTGGCAGCAGACAAGAAGGGTGCAAAGTGGGTTGGTTACAACTCAGACGTGAAGGAAGCAGCGCCAAACGCATGGCTCACCGCTCCAACATGGAACTGGGGTCCGTTCTACACCAAGACAGCAAAGTCTGTTGCTGAGGGCACCTGCCCCACCGAGGAGTACTACGGCACCATGCAAGATGGCATGGTCACCTTGGCTTCGTACGGTTCATCAGTTGACGCAGACACCCAAGCTTTGATCGAAGAGAAGAAGGCAGCAACTGTTGCTGGCGAGTTCGCTCCGTTCACTGGTCCAATCAAGAAGCAAGACGGATCTGCATGGCTCGCCGATGGTGAGAAGGCAGAACTCGGATTCTTGTTGGGCGAGATGCTGTTCTTCGTTGAAGGCGTCATCGGTTCCGCAAAGGGCTAATAGACGTCACATGTCGAACACCTCACACGAGGTCGCGTCGGGGCCGCATCACACAAGTGGTGCGGCCCCTAGCGCACTCTCAGCACACTCAGTTTCCAAAAGATTCCCTGGCGTTCTCGCCAATGACTCTGTTGATTTCGAGATTCGTCCTGGCGAAGTTCACACGCTGTTGGGTGAGAACGGCGCAGGCAAAAGCACCTTGGCCGCCATGTTGTGTGGTTTGTATCAACCCGACAGCGGCTACATCGCACGCAATGGACAACGCGTTGTGTTGTCATCTCCACGCGCAGGTTTGCAGCACGGCATTGCGATGGTGCACCAACACTTCCGGCTTATTGACCGTTTCAGCGTTGCTGAAAACGTTGTTCTCGGAAGCCGCAATCTTTCTTTCGTTCTTGACCGCCGCTCCATTAACGAGCGCGTCTCGGAAGTAGCAGAGTCATACGGTCTGCCCATTGACCCCACCGCGACTGTGGGTGATTTGTCGGTAGGCCAACGCCAGCGTGTGGAAATTGTGAAGGCGTTGTATCAAGGTGCTGAAGTTCTGTTGCTGGATGAACCCACTGCAGTGTTGGTACCAGCTGAAGTGGAAAAACTTTTTGAAAACGTTCACGCAATGACCAACGCTGGTAAATCCATTGTGTTTATCAGCCACAAACTTGGCGAAGTCGTTGAAATTTCTGACCGCGTCACCGTGTTGCGCGGTGGTTGTGTCACCGGACATGTTTCTGGTCGTGGCGCAACAGATACCAAAGAGCTTGCCCGCCTCATGGTGGGTCGCGACATCAACTTGGGTGTCCAACGCGCATCACACCCCATTGGTCACGAAGTGTTACAAATTCGCGATCTCTCGCTGACCATTAACGGAGTCAACGTACTGTCTGACATTTCCTTCAACGTTCACGAAGGCGAAATGGTGGGCATTGCAGGAGTTGCGGGCAATGGCCAGAAAGAATTGGCCGACACAATCGCTGGCCTCATTACACCCACTTCGGGTTCAGTCTCCATTGGTGGTGCACTGGCCACCGACCGTGGGCCTATTCATGCTCGCGAACTTGGTTTGGCATATGTGCCAGAAGATCGTCTGGGGATGGGTCTTGTGCCCTCTATGTCCATCTTGGACAATCTTCTTCTCACACGTGATCGCAAATTTGTTGTGGATCGTGCGTCGGTGAAGCCAGAAGCCGGCCGCCTCATTGATCAGTTCGAGATCAAAGCAAATGGGCCAGAGCACCTAGCACGCAAACTGTCTGGCGGCAATGCACAGAAAGTGTTGTTGGCGCGCGAGTTGTCTGGTGGACGCACTGCAACAAAATTGCTGGTGGTGTGCTCACCCACGCGCGGACTTGACGTGGGCGCCATTGAAACCGTGCGTCGCTTACTAGACGATGCACGCAGCGCTGGCCAAGCAATCTTGCTGATCTCAGAGGACTTAGACGAAATTATGTCGTTAGCAGATCGCATTCTTGTTTTGTATCGCGGTGCGATTGCACACGAAACACAGGGCGACGATGCAAACATCGCAACAGTTGGCGCCGCTATGGCCGGCCTTTCAACAGGAGAAGCCTCATAATGCGCGCACCATTTCGCATTGTCTTTGAACAACGTTCAGAAAGCTCCAAGTACCTCTCGGCGCTAGTTCCCTTGGTGTCCGTCGTTTCTGCATTGATTGCAGGGGGCATTTTCTTGCTGGCCACTGGATACTCAGTTTCCGAAACCTATATGAACATGTTGGACGACGGATTCCTCACGTTCCGTGGGTTCACCGAAACTCTTGGTTTGTCTACTGTTCTGATTTGTACAGGTATCGCAGCTGCATTTTCATTTCAGATGAATCTCTACAACATTGGCGGTGAAGGCCAGTTGTACTTGGGAATGATTGGTGGCGCATGGGCGGGACTGGCGCTTGGACCACACCTTCCGTCATTCGTCATGATTCCCCTTCTTCTGGTGATTGGTGCAGTGGCAGGTGCTGTGTGGATCTTTGTTCCCGCATTTGTTCGCGCGCGCTTAGGTACCAGCGAAATTGTGTCCACCTTGCTGCTCACATATGTGGCAGCAAGCTTGGTGAAGCATTTCGTGAACACACCCAACAGTTACTTCCTGACAGAAAACTCTGGCTTCCCGCAGGGACGCATGGTTGCAGATTCGGCATCGCTGTCGCCAATGGGCGATACGCGTTTGTACCCCACATTTTTCGTTGTGGTGGCACTTGCATTGTTCCTGTACTGGGTGGTGAAGAAAACAGAATTCGGTTATCGCATTCAGGTGATCTCCGATTCACCAAAGGCCGCAAAATACGCAGGTGTCAATGCGAATCGCACCACTATCTCGGTCATGTTGATATCCGGTGCGCTTGCTGGATTAGGTGGAGCAACGTTGATTGCTGGCCCGTTCGGTCGTCTCGACCAAGGAATCACCTTGTTGGGTTACGGCTACGCCGGCATCGTTGTGGCGGCACTTGCTCGCAACAACTTCGCTGGAATCATCGTTAGTGGAATTTTGTTCGCAGGTCTTCGCGTAGGTGGCGAACGTCTTCAAATTTCGACCGACACTCCAAAGCACATTGGCATCATCTTGCAGGGCGCAATTCTGTTGTTCGCTCTTGGTGGTGAGGCATTCCGTCGCTACAAAATTCGCGCCGTACGCATGAAGGCGGTTACACAATGAACTCAAACATTTGGTTGCTGTCGTTCGCAGACTCAATTGCCATCGCCACCACTCTCATCTTGGCGGCATTGGGTGCATTGTTCACCGAGCGTTCCGGAGTGTTGAATCTGGGTATTGAAGGCATGTTGTTGACATCAGCAATTACTTCATTCCTCATTGCCGATAGCACCGGAAGCATTTGGTTGGGCTGCATCATGGGAATCATCCTGGGCGCATTGCTTGCAGGTATTCACGCATTCCTCACAGTGGTGTTGCGTGCAAATCAAATTGTGTCTGGTTTGGCACTTGTGATTTTCGGAACTGGTCTTGCCAACTTTCTCGGCAAACCTGCTGAAGGAAAAACAGTAAAGACAACTATTGAGCCACTCAGCTTTGGTCCGTTGTCAGATATCCCCGGCATTGGCCCATTGGTGTTTGGTCAAGACATCGTCACGTACGCAACCATTGTGATTGCTATTGCTGCCTCGTGGTATTTGTTCCGCACACGTTCAGGCTTGGAAGTTCGTGCAACAGGAGATGATCCGGCAACAGTGGACGCTCAAGGTTTGTCCGTTGCATCAATTCGCATTCGCTACACCATGATTGGTGGTGCACTTGTTGGACTAGGTGGTGCGTTCCACATGTTGGCGCAAAGTGCTGCATGGCACTTAGAAGCAACAACAAACGGAATCGGATGGATTGCATTGTCGCTTGTTGTGTTCGCAGGCTGGCGCCCCATTCGTTTGATTTTCGGTGCAATTTTGTTTGGCTTCACATTGCAGCTGCCATTCACACTGCAGGCACAACAAATCACGTTCGTTCCATCGGCTCTCATGCCCATGCTTCCGTACTTGGCAACATTGGTGGCACTCATCGCTCTCAGTCGCCCCAGCAGTCGTAACTTGCTGGGCGCACCAAAAGCCTTGGGTATTCCCTTCGTTCGCGACGAGCGCTAAACACAGTTCGCGACGAGCGGTAAGCACGGTTCGCAACCAGCGCTAGACGCACCGCGGCTCTTCCGCACGGCACTGCCCTGGGCGAAGCGCGCCGCAGACGTCTGGAGAAAAGCAAAAGGAGTTGGCCGAAACCAACTCCTTTGGCGGAACGGAAGGGATTCGAACCCCCGGGGCTATTAACCCTCTCGCTTTCAAGGCGAGTGCATTTGTCCGCTCTGCCACCGTTCCGTTGACCACGCTACCTGCGCAACGGCGGTGAGAGAAATGCGGATTTAGCGACCGAGGGCCTTATTGATGAAGTTCGGGATTTCGGACTCTTCCATTTCACCCGAATGGCGCGCAACCACTTTGCCCTGGCCGTCCATCACCACCATGAATGGATAGCCATCGACTCCGTATGCAACGCCGGCAGTATTGGTTTCCGTGTCGGCCATGTTCTCGAATGGCCAATCAAACGACTGCATCCACTCCGATGGTGGCCAGTTGGGCTGGTCCTTGCGTGATGCAGTGGCAATTCCCACCACACGAAGGTCGTCGGGAACAAGTCCTTTTTCATACCAACGGACAAGGCGTGGCATCTCTGCATTGCAATGTGGGCACCAGTGCGCCAAGTACACCAACAATGTGGGTGCACCATCGGTTGCAGGTTTGATGGACACAGGTACGCCTGCAAAGTTGAAACCTGTCAAGTTGGGACCTACTTCACCGATTGCTGGATCGATGGTGTCTTTGCCCAACGGTTCAAGTGCCTTGCCGTCAACATCAACCTTTTGAAACTCATTCGGCTGTGCACCACCAGCGATGGTGTTCACGGTTGTGTCGCTTGAAACACTGTCGTCACCACCACTTGCCAAAACGGCTATACCCGCAGCAACGGCAACAACAATTGCCCCTGCGATGATGATGACACGCGCGCTAATTCCGCCCGATGTGTTCTTTTTTCCTTGTGCCATGTCAGTCCTCCTGTGAACTGGTGATGGGGGTGCGCATAAGCGCAATTGAGAATGCAATTGTGGCGATGAACGCAGTGCCAGCCATGAAACACAGTGTGATGAATCCGAACTCGCGGAACCAAATTGATGTGCAAGGAATGTCGATGCTGCACGCGGTCTTCTGATTAATGACGCCCCACTCCAACAAGTAGTGGTACACGGACACAATCAACCCCAGCGACGCAAGTGTGAGTGTGTAGGGCGCAATACCTTTGTCTTTACGAATGGCCGCCACAAGAGAAACAATTGCGATGCCATACATAGCAATGCGCTGGTACCAGCAGTATTTGCACGGTGCGTAACCCACCACTTCGCTGAAGTACAAGCTTCCTACCATTGCGGTTCCGGTGATGGCACAAATGGCCCACACGCCATATTCCTGCACAGTGGCAATCCATGTAGAGGCCCACGACGCCTTCACGACAAGGGCGAGGAAAGTAAGGAGCCCGCCAGCCAAGGCCACTAGCGACAACAAGGCGCTAAAGGTCTGGACTGCGTCAGAATTCATGGCCCCCATTCTTACGCCATCTGCCCCATTCTCAGACGGCAGTGGCAGGATTAACGGGTGAATTTGGAGGCCCTCGGTACTAATGCGTTGCGCGACATGCGCCGCGAGCGCCGTCGACATCGGGTTGCCGACATGGAGTGGTTCGAGGCCCTCTACCGGGTGTACCTCGCGGCACTTTTGGGTGGCGGTGCCATCTTGTACTTGTCAGATCTGGTCACCGATGCTCCGCTTGTGGCGCGCGAGATTGCCAATGTGTCCGCGCACACCCCACACGCAGTGGGCTTGGTCACCGCGTTGGTGGTTTTTTTGGGTCTGCGCAGCGGACTGAATGGTGGGCCATTGGCGGTGGAGGAAGCCGAAGTACGCCATGTGTTGATGGCACCTATTCCACATCAACAGGTGTTGCTGCGACCCGCCATTCAACGCCTCCGCACATTTGTTTTCTTTGGAGCCATTGCCGGTGGCGTGGCTAACCAACTACTGGGACGCCGCATTCCATCAGCCGAAGCCGGATTACTGACATTCGCATTGTGGGGTGCAGTTGCGGGCTCAGTGATTGGTGGCCTCTTTATTGTGAGCGCACTTTTAATTCACGGACTTGGCCTACCCCGCTGGATTGTGACTCCCCTTGCATCTGGTCTTGTTGTGTGGCAGGCCGTTGTCACATTCGGTGACACCAACGTTGCAGGGCCATTTGATTTTGTGGGAAGCATCTCGTTGTGGTGGCTGCGTTGGTCAGCAATTGATCTTGTTGGTCTCATGGTTGTTGTTGCCGTTACTGGTGGTGCATTGGCGTTAACGGGCCGCTTGTCATTAGAGGCATTGTCACGACGCAGTTCCTTGGTGTCACAGATGAAGTTTGCTGTCACGTTGCAAGACATTCGCACGGTGATCTTGTTGCGTCGTCAACTAAGCCAGGAATACATGCGCGTGAAGCCATGGTGGAAACTTCCGCGCGTATTGCGACGCGATGTTGTTGTGGCACGTGGGCTTCGTAGCATTTTGCATTTCCCCGTGCGTCGACTACTTCGCATGATGTTTCTTGCCGGTGTAGGTAGCGCTGCATTAGTGATTACATGGCGCGGCACAACACCAGCAATTGTTGTTGCAGGTCTCGTGTTGTTCGTATTGGGACTTGACGCAGTGGAACCACTCTCGCAAGAGGTCGATCAACCCGACCGCACCGACGCATTGCCCATTGAACGCGGTCTGCTGTTAACAAAACACACATTGGTGCCCGCCCTCACCGTGATTCCCTTTGTGTGTGTCGGTGTTGCAGTTGCGTATGCGCTTGAACCTTCACAAAGCACTATTGCTTATGGCTTTTTGGTGGGACTACCCGCTGCCTGGGGTGGTGTTGCAGGCGCAATCATTAATGCCGTCAAGGGTGCACCAGACCCCATCGGCGGAGCGTTGCAAGGTCTCGCAATGCCACCAGAAGTCAGTGGTATGACCAGTGTTGTGCGCGCAATTTGGCCACCGGTTGTGTCAATTGTGTGTAGCGCACCAGTGTTGGCTCTGCGTGAAGCTCTCAGCAATAACCAAGATGTGGTGGGAACAACAATTCGCGCATCTAGTGCGGTGCTTGTAGTGCTCGGATTAGTCGCCGGTTGGGTGCGCCAACGCGATCACATTCTTGCGTGGTTCCGCACTGCACAAAAGCAAGCTTCGTCTTCATCGCTTTCTCCCTCAACCACCTCAACGGAAGGTTCGTGACATGGCTCGTACACGACAAAACATTTATGCACCAGCGCCAACATCAGCACTGCTCATTGAAGGTGTCAGCAAGGCGTACGGAGAAGCAGCAGCGCTTGATCCAATCAGCATCACCATTGAACGTGGCGAACGTGTCGCACTCATTGGCCACAACGGTTCTGGAAAAACAACTCTGATGCGCATTGCTGCTGGTTTGTTAGATGCATCTGAAGGTTCTGTGGGTGTCTGCGGAAATCCATGCGGGTCACTTCCCGCACGCGCATCACTCAGCTACATCGCAGATCAACCCACGTTCTATGACGACCTCACACTGTGGGAACACATGGAATATGTTGCACGATTGCACGGCGTAGACGAGTGGGAACAAGCCGCCGCAGACCTATTAGGTCATGTTGGTTTGTATGACCGCGCCGACGATATGCCGAATCGTTTCTCACGCGGCCTCAAGCAGAAGTCGGCAATTGCCTTGGGGTTCATTCGCCCCTTCGACTTGTTGCTGGTGGACGAACCATTTGTTGGATTGGACTCATCTGGCAAAGAAGCGTTGTTGGAACTTCTGTCACAGGCAAGTGACGACGGCGCCACGGTTGTGGTGGCCACGCATGAATTGTCCTTTGTTCACACCGTGAATCGCATCATTGCGCTTCGTGATGGCCGCTTGGTCTATGACGGCGGAGTCGATGGTATTGATGTTGACCGTTTGGTGCGGACCGAAGATCCTGCGGGTGAGCACGACGGCGAAGGGCACTAGAATTCAGCCATGTACACGTACGACGTTGTTTCCGAATCTGTCCGCAACCCACACGAACTGGCTGCAGAACTCACGCGCCGTTCGCACGAAGGATGGGAAGTTGTGCACATTGCCTATGACGGTGCTGCATGGTTCCACGCATTCATTCGACATGCTGGCAGTGTCTCCGTTGCTCCTTACCCCGGCATGAAGAGCGACACCCCTGCTGCTGGTCCGTTGGGCGACGCCAAGCCATCCACCATCACCACTCCTGCAGCACCAATGCCACAAACTTCGGCAGCAACTCCGTCAGTTCCCGCTAACTGGTATCCCGATCCATCAAAGCGTTACGAGTTGCGCTACTGGAACGGCACTGCATGGACCGAGCACGTTGCTACAGGTGGCGTGCAATCCATCGATCAGCCGAAGTAATTCTTCATGCAGGCCATCTCCCTCGGCCATGCGGGCATTCTTGTTCGCACTCAAGGAATCACCATTGCATGTGACCCCTGGTTTGTTCCTGCCTTCTTCGGTTCGTGGTTTGTCTTTCCACGTAATGATCAATTGCCCGAAGACATCATGCACGATGTGTGCAACCCAGATTTCTTGTTCGTCTCGCATTTACACGGAGACCATTTCGATACTCCGTTCTTGACCGAACGCATGAACAAGAACACCACGGTGTTGTTGCCCGACTATCCCACTCGTGAACTAGAGCGTACGTTCAGCGCATTGGGTTTCAAGAACTTCATTCGTACACGAGACACGGTTGAACAAGAAATTGCGCCAAACGTACGTATTGCAATTCATGTTGAAACATCAATTACTGATGGCCCTGGTGGAGACAGCGCCATTGTCATTAGTGATTCTGATGGTCGTCTTGTCAACCAAAATGATTGTCGCACTGACGACCTTGCTGCACTTCGCTCACATGGTCCCGTAGATCTGCATTGGCTGCAATTCTCGGGGGCTATTTGGTATCCCATGGTGTACGACATGCCAGCTGAAGAAAAGAAACAGCTGTGTGTTGACAAGGTCGAAAGTCAATTCGCTCGCGCCATTCGGTATGTGGAGGCAATTGATGCAACAACAATTGTTCCATCCGCTGGTCCACCGTGCTTCTTGGACGAAGATCTATTTGCGTTGAATGTTGTGACTGGCAATGAGCCAAGCATCTTTCCCGATCAAACTGAATTTCAACGTCGCCTTGCCGATGTAGGCCGAATGAATGCGGCCACCACAATTCCTGGCACCACGTTCACCGTTATTGGCGGCGCCGTCACGGTAGAACAGCCCATGAGTGGCGAGCAGTTGTCCAGCATTTTCACGAATAAAGCCGAATACCTTCGCGCATATCAAGCCGACTGGGCCGATTGGTTGGCGGCAGAGAAAGCAGCGTGGGCATCTCCCGATACCGACATTGTTGCCACCTTGAAGCTGTGGTGGGAGCCGCTCATGGCACTTGGTATTGCAGTAAGACAAGGCATTGGTGGCAACGCAATTATTCGCGCTGGTGACCTCACTGTTTTTGTGAACTTCTTTGACGGACTTGTGGAAGAACACGCCGGACAGCCATATTCATATTCGTTTGATGTTCCACGAGACTTGTTAGAGCATGTTGTTGCACAACGTGCGGTTGATTGGTCGAACTCGTTGTTCTTGTCGTGTCGCTTTACTGCGTGGCGCAAAGGTTCATATAACGAGTACCTCTACAACTTCTTGAAGTCGTTAAGTGTTGAACGAATGACGCGCACCGAAGCCGAAGCGAAACAAAAACTAAAGGGCATCCCGTCGGACGAATCAGATATTCACATCGGTGACTATGTGGTGCAGCGACGTTGTCCGCATCGCAATGCCGACTTGTCGGTGTTCGGCGAGATTGATGGCAACAACTTGGTGTGCACATTGCATGGCTGGAAGTTCGATCTTGAAACTGGCCAGTGCCGCAATGCCGCCGAGACGGCAATCCGCATTAAGAAACGCACGTCGTAGGTGATGGTCGCTTCCTTGCGGTCGCCGTACACTTGAACCTGACGAGATCGGACGGGGAAACCTGGTTACACCGCTGAATGGAGTGAGGCGACACAGATGTGTCGCCTCACTTTTTTATTTCCCCAAGTTCTCCTAGCGGCACACATTCATTCTGAGGCCACGATGGTGTAACGGCAGCACGCTGATCTCGTCACTTCAGCGGTGCCGACCCTGTTTCCGTTAGTACATGCGGGCGCCGTCAAGTGGCATGGGAAGTTCGCACCACACCGTGAGGCTGTACTTCACGCCACTGCGCAATGGACGACTGGCGTGTGGATGCGTCACCAAACTAGGCCACGCGATGAGATCACCCACTGCAACATCGATGTTGGTGAAGTTCTGCCGTGGAAATTCAAGTTCAGCGCCCTCGTAGTCATTGTTCAGTTTGATACTGGCACTCACTTGCGCAATGTCGTGATGCATGCGAAGTTCTTCTTGTTCACCTAAGGCGTAGCGAATAACAAACACATCGCGCAGGCCGTGGTAATCGACATATGGCCACCATTGACGAATTGCTGGCCACATGCGAGCGCCAATGTCATTCTCTACTGCTTCAAACAATCGTGGAGAAATAGCAGCCAATGACACTTCGTATCCCGGCACGGGATCATCGTCTTGCGGGCTAAAGCCCCCCGCAGCCTGTGCAGCGCGAATGACTGTGTCGCAGAACTCTGGAGTCCAAAACGGCATCTGGATAATGTCGGGCGCTACCTCTCGTGCGGGCCCGTCGTTCGTTGCGCCTTGATACCCAAGAATTGCTTCAAGATTTCCCATGTCTCCATGCTGTCATTTCCGTTGAACGAAACTGGGCTTCATCGTCAACCCAACTAGAGGATCAGCCGTACACTTTTCTTCGACGAGAACAGTCAGGGAAACCTGGTTATACCGCTGTAGGGACGGGGAGGAGATGAAAACATCTTCTCCCCGATTCTCGTTTCCTCATGATGTAGATCTTCGAACACATTCATTGTGAGGCCGCAATGGCGCTTCGGTGCCGACCCTGTTTTAGTTACACCGTGGTCATCCATGGGGAGCGGGGAACGGCATTCCAGTCCCAAGTGCTGCCCACTTGACCCAAGCTGTGCCACAACACGTCACGAACCTGTGAAGCGGAGATTCCTTGTGCGGCCAAATCAGACAAGGTGACTGCGCCATGGCGTTTTGCAAGTCGTTCACCATCATGTCCCACCACCAAAGGAACATGCCCATACTGCGGTGTTGCATACCCCAACAGTTTTTGCAGATGCACTTGCGTGGCCGTGATGTCTAACAGGTCATCGCCTCGCACCACTTCTGTCACTCCTTGGGCTGCGTCATCCACCACCACCGCAACGTTGTATGACGGCATGCCGTCATTGCGGCGCAACACAACATCGTCCACCACCCCAGTAACTACACCGTGAAGGTAATCATGAAATGATTCAGACACTCCATCGGCGCGAAGACGCAATGCACCGGGGCGAGACTGCCGTCGTTCGGCTCGCTGTTGTTCGGTGAGGTCTCGGCAAGTGCCGGGGTATAACAAAACAGAACCGTGCGGCGCTGACACTGCATCGCGAATGTCTTTGCGCGAACAGAAGCATTCATATGTGAGGCCACGTTCTATCAACACGTTGATGGCAGCGTGATACAGAGCGAGTCGTTCACTTTGTGTCACCGGCGGTTGTGCTGGCGTGATGCCAAGTGCGGTTAAGTCTCTGCTTTGTTGTTCTGCATGACGAGGGGACGAAGTGATCTGATCAAGGTCCTCCCATCGCACCAACAACGAACCACCAGCGAGTGTGGCCGAGCCCCACGCCGCCAAAGCGGTCCGCAAATTGCCCACATGCAATTCACCCGTGGGTGAGGGAGCAAACCGACCAACAATTGTCATTTTTTCTCGTGCATCCATGAATCCGGATCATTAGGAAGTGGTTCGTTTATCAGTGAGTATGTTTTATTTCCGAATCGAATATTCACTTCCAAACTCCCTCCAAGTGCATTACACAATCTCCACAGTTTTCCTATGGTTGCAGGGCGCTTTAACATTTGACACACTGCCGACTGCGACACATGTAGATGATCTGCGATCTGGCGTTGAGTTATCTTCTGTCGCTTGCGATTCAGATTTAGATAATACGAAACTGTTTCATGGAACATGTCGTCATAGCCAGCTTGGTCTTCACTTTCCACAGTTGAAACAAGTTCTCCATTTTTCATTTCATTTCTTCTTTCTCAACGTGCTTCCCTTAATGTGATCAACATATGGTCGCCCAAGTGATGGTCCGTATATTCGCAAAAGCTCAAGTTTTCTGTTCACAGACCGTGCACTTCGAGAATTAAGAGATTCGCACCACTCTTGAAATTCAGTTGTATGGATGATTGTCCAGTTGGACGCCATTAAGCGTCTCCGAACAATATAAGTATATGCTTATAATCTGAACTCACGATCACTCAACCATGTGGGCGGCGTTGGCAGGCGGCTGGAAGCCCTACCCTGTGGCTCTGTGGAGCCCAGACCCCGCCAAATGAACCGCAGAGAGCGGATGCAGGTCATCCTCGAGCGCGATGGTCCATATTGCGTGTGGTGCTCTGCCCCGCTGGATTCATCGCTAAATCAACCCACCACCGAGCATCTGGTCCCCCGCATTAAGGGTGGTCCCAGCTGGGTGGAGAATGAACTTGCGGCATGCCGTCGGTGCAATAACGAGCGCGGACATCAAGGCCCGGCGGGCTGGCTTCAAGATTGTGTGGGAATGGGCAGAACACCTCGCACTCACGTGGTGATCAGCGCATTGGAACGCCTGCAAGCGGCAATTGTTGAGCGTGGTGGCCAACGGCGCGCCAGACCATATATCGATAGCCAGTTACGAAGACTACGAAAGATGTAACTACAGCTCTTCGGCGAAACGGCGAGACAGTTTCGTAAACAGCGACCAACCCAACACCATGGAAACAGCGGCCACTAGAGCACATGCTGCCAAGTTGTCCCATCCGGGGAATGCGCTGTCATACATAGAACGACGAAAGCCCTGTGCAAACACTGCCATGGGATTGAGGTCAAGAATGCGTTGCACCCACTCAGGCACTTTGCCTTCAATGATTGCTGGCGTATACACAATGGGCGTTGCGAAGAACCAGACCTGAGTGAAGATCTGCCATAAGTAGCCGAGGTCGCGGAAATACACGTTTGCTGCAGAGAGTCCTAACGCAAGGCCCGATGCAAACAACAGCAACAAGAACATCTGTAACAGAACAATTGGAATCCATGGGAAGAAGAAACTTCCTGCAATTACAAGTGCAATGGTGAGAAGTCCCATTTCAATTCCAAATTGCACAATGCCATGTAGTGAGTTAGAAAATACCAATACTTCCCGGGGGAATGCCACCTTGCGCACCAATGCTGCGTTTGCAAGTAGCGAGTTCATTCCAGTGTTGGTGACCAGCATGAAGAAGTTCCATGGCAACAAACCACACAACAAATACAGCGCAAACACCTTGATGTTGCTGTTTGTACCCACTGGTGCTTCAGCCTGAAACAAGTGACCGAAGACGAAGGAATAGATGGCCACCGTGGCAAGCGGGTTCAGCATGGACCAGCTCCAACCCAGGATGCTCTTGCGATACTTGGTGCGAAGTTCGCGCAGCGTGAGGTTCCACAACAGCTCGTGCGATGCAGCTACTCGCTTAACGGGTGCAATCAGAGATGCCATTACGAATTCTTGAGATTCTGCACTTGTTGCTCAAGATCTTTCACGCGCTGTTCCAAGACACGTACTTGGTCGGTGAGCTGTGCTGTCGTAGTCACAAAGGTCTTACCCAATTCAATAGTGGCTTCTCGCTCTGCTTCAAGCAGGTCTCGTACTCGCCAATCAATGGCAACGCCAAAGAGATTCTTGATTCTCCATTTGAGAGTTGGTTTACTCATTTTCCTTGCTCCCACAGTTGTTCAAGTCTGCGCCTCATTCGAGCTCCGGTTAGTTCGGGTGTAAAACGGAACTCTAAGTCTTTACGAGCAGCAACTCCCATTTCACGTGCTCGTTCAGGATTGTTATACACAAACCTCATATGCTCTGCCGCAACATCGTAATTCGGTTCGGCCCAGGTCGCGTTTGCATCGTATGCCTCAGCCCCCTCTCCCACTTTCACACGAGTCCACGGAACCATGAATGATGTCTCGGGCGTCATGAAATCGAGGTTTCCTGAATAACCCGTTGCAATCACTGGCTTTTCCAACAGCATTGCTTCCGCAATCGTGAGGCCTAATCCTTCAGATCGGTGAAGAGACACATAGCAATCGCACAAGTTCATGAGAGCTGCAGACGTCTCTGAGTCCAGATACCTATTCATAACAATGATGTCATCACGGCCGTCGGTTGCTTTCATCATTGCGTCAAACATGTCGGGTCGTGTCTCACCGTTAATGCATTTCAACACCAACATCGGCCCTTCGTTCGGCACAAATGCTTTCTTGAATGCCTCAATTAAACCCATTGGGTTCTTTCGCTTCATCACACTCATGAAGTCAAAGGTGAATAGAAACATGAATCGACTATCAAGACCCAAATCGCTTCTCTTAGCGTTTTCAATCACGCGAGGCTTTCGTAAGGGAAGCGGCATATATTCAACATGTACTTCTTTGGGCGCCTCACGCTTCAACATTTCTTCAATAAAGCGCGTGGGCGCCCATAGCTCATTTACGTACTTGTACGCAGGCTTGTACCACGGTGGTGCAGTCTCTAATTCCCAAAACCACTGACCAATGACATAGGTGTCATGAAAGAAAAACTTTCCAAACCAATTTCGCATTGGTTCATTCAGTTCAGCATTAATTGCTGCAATGACTGTTCGGTATTGCCCAATCTCATCGGTCTCGAAAGGAAAATTTTGGCGACTTTCTGTGTTGCGATAACCAATTGTTGAAAGTGGAACATCATTAGCTCGTAATGCTTCTACCAACAAGCGTGCAGCTTCTCCAATGCCGTGCTCGGCGTTAAAAAAGCCAATTGCATCAACTCCGCCGCCAACACGACCACCTGGAGCGACATCTCGGCGAACCACCATTCGATGTCCGAAATACCGAATAGTGGGCACCTCCAGGCGCCCATACAAATATGCCCACCATGCAAACGCACCAAGTTCACCCGCCATTACCTCAGGCATGATGGCGTTGATATCAGATCGCTCGTTGTAGACAGCCTGTAAATACCGCGGTAAACGACTTGTTGATTTTTCTGGTACTTCTTGCAGCCACTGAACAAAAGCCGCTAGTTCACCGACAGCAAATGGATCTGGCGGCATCGCACCTTGTCCAGCCAACGCTTGTTTCCGTTCGGATTCAAGAAGTTCTTTCATTCCGGGAGTCAGACAGAGTCCTGGCATTATTTCTGGCCCTGCAGATGCCTGTGCTGCCATCTGCTGTTGTTGAAGTACTCGTTGTCGTGCCTTCATCGCCCAACACCGCGGAATGCAAAACCTGCATTAATCCACACATCTTTATCAAGTATGTTTCGGGCATCAACCACATGTGCAGTTTTCAAACGTTGAGCAACTAGATGGGCATCTTGGTGTTGAAACTCTGACCATTCCGTCAGAACTGCGAGTGCGTCGGCTCCATCACATGCATCCAATGGAGTGGGCACCACGTTGATCCACGGTAGTGATTCATATTGCCCATGTGCAGTGGGGTCGTAAGCCACAATTAGTGCACCAGCAGTGTGAAGCATTGTGAGAATCTTGATTGATGGCGAGTCGCGAAGATCGTCAGTATTTGCCTTAAAGGTCAAACCCCACGCTGCAATCTTTTTCCCAGCAACGGAACCGCCACATACCTCAATGACCTTGTCTGCGATACGTGCATAGTGACTGTCGTTCGTTTCTATGACACCTCGCAACAAAGCAAAGTCATAACCACCTTGGGCTGCAATGCTCACAAGCGCTCGAGTGTCTTTAGGAAAACAACTTCCGCCCCAGCCAGGTCCAGCCCGCAGCATGTCTGTGCCAATTCGAGGGTCAAGTCCAATACCTGTTGCAACATCGAAAATATCTGCGCCAACAGCTTCACAGATATCTGCCATTGCATTAATAAATGTCAACTTCGTTGCCAAGAATGCGTTAGCGGCGTATTTCAATGCTTCTGCAGATTCAGTCTTCATGCGAAGGATTGGCGCATCAATTGATGAGTACAAGTTGGCGACTTTCTCAACTGACTCAGCATCATCTCCACCAATGACTACACGTGATGGAGACAAGAAATCATGTACCGCTGTACCCTGCCTTAGAAACTCTGGGTTTGACACCACAGATACATCAGGACGTTGCAGGGTCTCTCTCACTAATTGAGCTGAACCCACCGGAACAGTTGACTTATTCACCAGTACACAACCAGTTGGCAAAAGATCACGAAGGTGCTGAACCGCTGAAATCACATAACTGAGATCGGCACTTCCATCATCGCCTTGCGGAGTAGGAAGGCACAAAAACACCACTTCTACACCAGAAACCGCCGTGTCAATATCGGTGGTAAAGGTCAAAGTTTTATTCCGTAGTCCCTCAGTGACGAGGGTCTCTAGGCCGTCTTCGACAATGGGGATGACACCTGCAGAAAGGTGAGCGATTTTTGCTTCATCAATATCGAAGCACACCACCTGATGACCCAGATGCGAGAAACAAGCACCGGTAGACAGACCTACATAGCCTGTCCCAACGATGGTTATTCGACTCACGAGAGTCAATTGTACGACCTCGTGTCATACAACTTCTAGGATTCAAACGACCATAAACGACAGGTTCTTCGTGATAAAGCGCATCCTCACACCATTATTTCAGCGAATGGCAAAAAGCCTCGGAGTCCTAGAGGTGCAACAGCGTCTGGATGCGCTTGAGCGAGAGGCTCAATTGCACTCCATCTCGGATGAAACATATGCCGCCCTAGAACAGAGGTTTCGTGGCTCAACCGATCTCATCACAGAACGACAAAAGCAGTACTTGCCATTCGTAACAGAAGTTCTTCAACCAAATGCTCCAGTTCTAGACCTTGGTTTTGGTCGTGCCGAATGGTTGCAACTGCTAACCCACCATGACATTCCATGTCATGGTGTTGACTCAAATGACGTATTCATCAGAAATGCAATAGGCCACGGGCTGAGTGTCACTAAAGACGACCTACTCCCATTTCTCGTCAAACAATCGTCTGAATCCTTTAGCGCTGTCACAATGTTTCAAGTTGCAGAGCATTTACCGCTACGCGTTCTCGAAGATGTTCTGTCTCAGATTCACCGAATCCTTATTCCCCATGGACTGGTGATTATTGAAATTCCAAACATTGAGACACTTCGTGTAGGTGCAGGAACATTTTGGATTGACCCCACACATATTCGACCGCTCTACCCCGAGTTTCTAAGATTCTTGACCGAACGCGCTGGGTTTAGCTCTATTAGTGACAGGAAATCGACACCACTTGATTCACCAAAATCTATTGACCAGATAGATATCCAGAGCACAATGATTCAAGAAATGTGGAATCGCATCAATGGTCCTGGCGACTTTGCGATCATTGCTCACAAATAATTAAGTCGAAGATTCTTTTCTTCTTTGCAAATGTTTTTGTTGGGCCATTGCAACAGCATCTTCAAAATGGTGAAGCACCGTGCTCCAGTCATAGTTTTCCACTACGTACTGACGTCCGCTTCGGCCCAACTCGCCAGCAAGTTGTGAATCATTAAGCAGGCGCTGGAGACATCCTTCAAATTCTGCAAAATTTGTGTAGGGCAAGCCGCCCTCACTACGGACAACTTGACCCTTCAACACATCGCTATATCCCTGTACGAGTACTGGACGCGACTGTAACCACGCTTCGCAGAGAACAATTGAAAAGCTTTCAAATGGTGAAGGTTGAACTAGCGCAATTGATCCGGCGATTGCGTCTGCCTTCTCGTCGTCGGTAAGAAAGCCCACATGAACAATGTCTTCTACAAATGGTAAATCCATCACTTTTTCACCAGCCAGCACAAGACGAAGTGGCGACGGATTGCGGCCCTTAAATTCAACGAAGTACCGCATCAACTCAGACACGCCTTTAAATGTGTCTAAACGTCCCACATAAATGATGTAGGGGTCCTCACCAAAGCCGTGAGTCTTACGGAACGCCGTGCCATTCCTTGGCACCACATCTAGATTCATCCCAATGCCCGAAACTGCACCCAGAGGCGAAAAGCCGTAAATCTTCTCAACCACTTGTTTCTCTTCTTGTGTAAGAAACAGAAACGAATCAGCCGCACGAAAAACAGACTGGTAAACGGGAAGATACGCAGGTGGTTCATTGTGTGCAGTGGGTTGAAGGACTGTGGGAATTTCTTCCATAACTGCGAGAAGTCCGTACACAGTTGTGGGATATAAATACGTCATAAAGACTGCTACATCGCATTCCTTCGCCAAATGACGAAGTTCAGTCACATAACCCTTGAGCACTGGGCCCATGGACGAAAGCCACGTGTGTAATTCACTCTGTGATGCAGTTTCGGGATGAGTCAAAATTGATGTATGTAAACGCGAAAATTCATCAATATCACGTGTGCGTTCTATTGGCAATCGACGTATTTTGACACCATTAAGAACAGAGTCACCTGGTTCGTAGTGATCTGACCAATCAACGTAACTCAGGGCACATGATGTAAGAACAGTTACATCATGACCATGTTGAACAAGATTTTCGCAGAATAAACGACAAGCCGTCTCTGATCCGCCAACAATTTCCTCGCCGTATCGTTGAACTGCGTACAGAATCCGCATAAAAGATTTACTTGTTTTCCAGTGCGTTGAGTCGCGCTTCAAGTTCTCTAGTTACAACAATCATTTTGTCCATGACCAGTGACCGCTCATAAATGGAACTCATTATTAGTTCATTTTTCTTTTCATTAGCTTCAAGGTCAGACTCAACAATCTGTGAGATTTTTTCTGCAATCGCTTGAATTGTGCGAGAAATCTCGCGAACTTCCTTATTTAAGCGAATGAGTTGATGTCGCGACATTGCAAGTTCACGCAAGAATCGCAACGGCGGAAATTTCACTCGATCGCGTTCTATTTCAGACAATTTCCCAATATTGGCTTGTAGTTCAATAATCAGCGCCTGAAGTTCCTCAGATTGGCCACGAACCACGGCCATTTGCTTACCGAGTTCACGATTATGCCCGTCTTCGATATCTGCTTCATATCCCACAGCAAACAAGCCTTTGGCCCGCTTATCTTCAATCTCAGCCCGCACGTCACGCAGGATTTCTTCAATTCGATTAGTGGTCATGGTGTATCCCCTCACGGGCTCCAATGTCTGGCGCGAGTACGCTTAAGCACTAATGAACTCTAAGGGTCAAAAAACCTCATGACGAGCAATGCCATCGTTGTTGATCAGGTCTGGAAGAAATTTCGTCTGTATCACGAAAAGAATCAGTATCTGAAGGCTGCCCTTACTCAGGGGCGTCGTGCCAAATATGAAGATTTCTGGGCTCTTCAGAATGTTTCTTTTGAAATTCCTCACGGTGAGGCATTCGGAATCATTGGTTCTAATGGCTCAGGGAAAAGCACCTTATTGAAATGTCTTGCAGGCATCTTGACCCCAGACCAAGGAACTTTGACATCTCACGGTCGTGTGGCTGCACTTCTTGAACTTGGAGCGGGATTTCATCCTGACCTATCTGGCCGAGAGAACATATCCCTCAACGGAGCCATTCTTGGAATGACTCGACGAGAAATTGACAACAAATTTGATGACATTGTCGGCTTCGCTGGCTTAGAGCAATTCATCGATACACCAGTGAAGAACTATTCGTCAGGCATGGTTGTTCGCCTTGGCTTCGCCATAGCTATCAATGTGGAGCCTGAGATTCTCATCATTGACGAAGTTCTTGCCGTGGGTGACGAAGAGTTTCAACAACGGTGCTTTCAGAAAATTGAACAATTCAGACGCGAAGGCAGAACCATCATTTTTGTAAGTCATGGTCTCAGCCAAGTGTCGCAGTTCTGCCACCGAGCCTTGTGGCTAGAAAAAGGGAAGGTTCAAACAATCGGTCCCGCATACGAGGTTGTATCTGAGTACACCGGGGCAGCTCACCATGTTGAGCACATTGAGACATCAGATATTTCAGATGAACCACTTGATCGTTGGGGAACTGGTGAAGTTCGAATCACACGAGTTGTCATGTCATCAGCCGACGGACGTGACACCAGCACATTTGAAAGTGGGCAACCGTTCAGGGTCCGAGTTGAGTACGAAATCAATTCTCCAGTTACAGAACTGGTTGTTGGACTTAGAATCACTCACCTACACGGATTTAATGTCTTTGGAAGCAACACGAAACGACGTGGGCTTGCACTTCCAACACATTCACAGAAGGGTGCCGTCAATTTCGTCGTTGATGCACTACCAATTCTTGAAGGCACTTTTGACTTAACGGTAGACGTTTCTGACAACGCAGAAGTCAACCCGTATGACCACATTGAAAAAGGATTCCGATTCAATGTGATTCAAAACGGTACGTTCGATGAGGGTGTTACCAGGGTCGGTGGATCCTGGACCCTGTAGTCCACTATCCATTTCTTAGCGCCATTGAAACAACGCCCACACAAGGTTCAGGACCATCAACTGGATCGTCCTTCACAATTTCGTCGTCGGTTCGTATACATGTGAGCGTTAGCTCCACAGGTTGACCAATCATTGATGTTGGCAACTCAAGAAGCAGTTTCTCTGTCTGTGTGCTCTTCAGACGAGTTCTTTGCACCGTCTGACCATTTGCGGCAATTACTAATTCACGGGTCGCAGGCGTTTTGGGATGACGTCGCAAAGTTAGTTCTAACTGAGGCGCAGAGACATTGTCTGGAAGATTGAAACCAATTGCAGATCTGTATCCACCAGCCCATGTGCCCCATCGTTCCGGCGGCAAAAAGCCCCGAAGTAGGAAACGGAATCCCGCTTTACCTTCCGCGATTTGTTCTGTCCTCCCGCGGTCCAACGTGAAGTAGTTGATAGATGGGTTTTCTTGTTGTTCGCCATTCTCAACATAAGTAATGGTCGGGTCACATCCAGAGGCGACCATCTCCGCTCGTCCATTTGGTGTTGTGTACACAAGTGTTGCATTGTTCTCGTTCATGAAGGTGCACGCCAGGAACGCATTTCCAGAAATTCCTGTTTCCACTGGCATTACTAAGTCAGAGGATGCGCGCAGTGCCAAATTGCTGAGATGAGAGCCCAATCTGTCGACCCAAGAAAAAGCAACCTTTCGATTCGTTGAATCCTCAAACTCTTTTGTAATGCCATTTGCAAACCAATCAACATTGTGCTTTTTTGTTGCGTTAACAGGCAGACGGCCTTGGATCATCGGCGTAAGGAGAAGCGCAATAACTACTGAAAGACCAAGTGCTACTTGAAATGAACGTGGGCGTACTGCTTGAAACCGTTCAAATGTGAGGGCCACAACCGACAGAACCACTGGAATAGAAATGAACAACACGATCCAGAACATTTTCTGCACGTAATAGGGTTGCTCAAAAACAGAGAAACCGCCTGCCAGTGAAACAGTCGCAACCATGCCCACTACAAAGCCAAGGTGAACGATTAGGAAGCTCTTGACACTCGTTAAGGGAGTCAACCATGTGTCTTGTACAACAAAACCGAGAACTGCTGCGAGTACTCCCCACAACAGAACTGTGTAGAGGTAGGGCTTGTATGTAGAACCGTCCAACAAAAGTGATCGCACTGCTGGGCTGTCAGACCCAAGAACTACGAGAAGCGCAACAATAAGACTGAGGGCCATTAGTACGAACTGAACACTAGGCCGAAGGATTGCTGACACAATCCCACGTATTTTGTGATTGTTAATTCGACTTACATTGATGAAGCGAACGCAGCAGAAAGCCGCCACCGCAATGAATATCACTGCGTATGGCTGATAAATATTCCACGCACTGAAGGCGAAGAACACGAGGACACCAATTTTTGCGAAAAGTTGGCGCCACGACTCACTGTTCACAAGTCGGTCTGAGATAGCTACAAACGCCATCAACACCCATGTCATTCCAAGAGAGGTTGTAAAGCCAGACCACAACAAATGAACAACAAAATTGTCCATAGCGGAGAAAGCAAACACGAGTGGAGGTAAAAACAGTGCACGCCGCAAACCAGAACCTGCTGCACCCTTCATAAAGACAATGACGGCCAACTGACAGTACGCAGCAAACTGCAACCACTCCACCCACGCACCCATCGCGTACTCATGAGCCAAAAGAGGCAGAGTTGAATCGGGCAATGTCATCGCAGTGAGATTGGCAATGAAGAAATGCAAAGACTGTGGATAGGTATACATCTGAAATGGACTTGCAAAAACAACATCCCCAGAAGTGCGCAGAAGTCGATGCACAATTTCATTGTGAGCTCCGTGGTCACCTCCAGCAAGATGGCCCGAAATCAACCTGACTGGTTCGTCAGCCCAACGCTGAGTAACAAGAACAAGCAAAACAACGGGAAGCGCAGCCATAACTGTGACTGTCAACCAACGCGATAACGGCGCGATTGTTATTTGGTCATTCGTACGAATTGCGCGGAATCCAGCAACAATTGTAGAGATCACTGAAATAATGAAAAACAAAGAAGTGGCGTTATTTCTGTCAACACCAACGGGATTGCCCAGCCATTGCGCGATGTATCCCACATAGAGTGCGGCAATCAAAATCAGCAAGCCAATTGGCCAGTACACAATTGGATTAGCGCGCTTCAGAACCGCAACGGATGTCAAACCGCTCAGCGAGAGGACGAGAAGCCAATGGAGGGATGTGTCTAGCGAATAGAAGGCGCCGGCGGATAGAGCAAGTACTAGAAGGAGTCGTGATGCGCGCGATTGCTTGAGAGAAAACGTCATTCTTTATCTGGCAATGTTGGTTTCAACTTCACGACATTGCCGTCAACATCTAACTTACGCAGTTTCGACCAGATGATGGAAGATAACCAACCATTAGTGACCTCAGGGTTGTCGGCAACTGGCGCTTGGCAGTCGGCAAATGATGATGTGCGCGTGCCATCAAAGAGAATCACTGTGAAATTGTCTTGAAACTGGTCGTCAAACGTGGCACGGGCTTGCTCGGGTGAAATCTGGCAGATGTTGGCTGCTGTCCACACTCGATGTTCAACTTCGTCAAAGCCACCTAGGCCGAACGCCATTCGACTACACAAATAGGCATTGTAGTTCTGACCAACATCTCCTTTTGATGTGTTCACACACCCCACTGGAGTGTCAGGCTGCTTCTTTAATTCCTGCACCACTGTGGATGCCCACGAGTACGAGGGCTGATCCAACTTCACAGTCCACTGAATTGAATTCCATGGTGGCGAGAAAATTGCAAGGAAAAACAGTAGGACAATTGGTGCTAGGCGAACTGTTGATTTGGAAAAGTGGTCAGGAATAAACCTCGGCGCAACTACAACTGCGGCCGGTGCTGTAACCGCTGCCGCGATGTACAGATACTTCCATGCGCCATACTGCGGAACATACGGAGCCAAAAAGTACGACCACGTAAACAGAAGAACTGTTGGAACGACGATGACAAGCGAAAGTACCCAATGAGTTGCATTCGTTTGAAGCTCATCTGAATCACATGCCCACAGTGCCATCGCAGCAAAGCTCAGCACCACAATCCATGCGTTAACAGTGGCGTACCCACCTGCAATTGTCAGATTCTTAATGACGTAGTCAAGGTCAAGTGCATTCTGCAAGAAACTTGCAAAAAGGCGCGTGTACGACACATAGCCAAAGACAGCAATCGCAACCGCTGAAAGAGCCATCCATCGCATGGTCTTCGCAGTTGGCCTCCGTGTTACATGTGGTCTCAGAGTGACAAAACAAACCCCAAAGACGTAGAGAAATGCGAGGCCAGTGAGAGGAAACCATGATTGCCCAGCGGCAATAAGCGTTAAGAAGACACCCGCGTACTTAACAAGTTGCTGAAATCGCGTCTGATTTGGAAGTAGTAGGTACGAGAAGAACCCAAACGACAAGAACATCACAGCAACACCTGCGGAAAAATGTCCCGCTGCGGCTAAGCCCATGATGAAGACATAGCCCAGTACACCCGCAACAACGCCAAATGCATATCGGCTGGCGTCATCAAGACGTGAAGAGCGCGTCACGCTCGCTACAAACCATGTCATGCCAGTAATGACACCGAGCAGTACATATGCTTTGGCCAGAACCAAAGCATTTTCGGCGTTAGAGACGGGAGCGACTTCTCCTAAGGTCGTCATTAACTGACGAACAATGTTGATCAGCAGGCCCGTTCCAGGGCCACCAGATTGGCTACTTGCTGCAGACAGTTGTGTGTCCCCATCAACAACTGATTTTGATAATGCCAATAGCCAGGCTGCGTTGTCCTCACCACTATTGGCCAAATACCCAAATGCGCGTTCTGATGTCCAGTCTCGAACTCCTTTCAATAAGACACCAACGAGAACTAGCACACTCGAGACGCCGACAAAAGACTTCTTGTCGTCCTTCACTTCCTCGTCACGCAGAGCAGTCGCCGCTACTGCAAGCGCCACCGTAAGAAATAGGACAAGAACTATGAGACCATCAACGGTATAAGTCGGAACAAATGTTGCCGCAAGAAGCGCAAACACTGTGCAGGTCACGAGCGATGTAGCAATCCCGAAAAAGACTGATGCAAAAGACGATCCGATCAACCCATACAGAAGCCCACATACACCGACCAGAAACATGGTGCTGACGGTTGCATCAACAACAAACGCGACCAACACGAAAAACAGGGCGGTTGTGATTGCCGAGTACAGCCGACTGCTTCGGAAAAGACTCGTGCTGAATACGTTCACTGCTTCTCCAATAAATGACGGACAACTCATTGTAGAGATGAAACGAACTAGCCTTAGGGCAATGAGTTCGTTCGTTCATGAAACCGCTGATATGGGCACCAATGTTGAGCTTGGAGACAGTGCCAAGGTCTGGCACTACGCCCAAGTTCGCGAAAATGCGTCTATCGGAGATGGTTGCATTATTGGACGTGGTGCCTACATCGGCACAGGGGTCTCATTGGGGCGCAATTGCAAAGTGCAAAATTACGCACTGGTCTATGAACCAGCGGTGCTGGGAAATGGTGTATTCATTGGACCTGCTGCGGTGCTGACAAATGATCAATTCCCTCGATCTGTTACACCCAATATGGACCTCAAGGGCGGAGACGATTGGGAGGCTGTCGGGGTCACTATTGACGATGGTGCCTCAATCGGGGCTCGAGCTGTATGCGTGGCCCCCGTCAAAATCGGCAAATGGGCCACCATCGCCGCTGGAGCCGTTGTCACCAAAGATGTCCCGGACTTCGCGCTCATGGTGGGGGTTCCAGCGCGCCGTGTGGGGTGGGTCGGCAAGCAGGGCCAACCATTAGTCAATACCGGACAGGGTAAGTTTGAGTGTCCTGTTGACGGCACTCGTTACGAGCAAGTTGACGAAAACACTCTTAAGGAAATAGCGGCGTAATGATTCCTGCGGCACAACCCATCATTGGAGACGACGAACGAGAAGCAGTCGACCGAGTCCTGCGCTCTGGAATGTTGGCCCAAGGGCCCGAAGTTAAGGCATTCGAGGACGAGTTCTCACCATTCGTAGAAGGTCGCCATTGCATTGCGGTCAACTCAGGCACATCTGCATTACATATGGCATTCATCGCTGCTGGCATCAGGTCTGGCGATGAAGTCATCGTTCCATCGTTTAGTTTCGCCGCAACGGCAAACGCTGTACGTCTTGCTGGTGCCACGCCGGTGTTCGCAGACATCGAAGAGAACTTCTTCAACCTTGACCCCGCAGCAGTTGAAGCAGCAATTACTCCACGCACTCGTGCCATCATGCCCGTTCACCTGTATGGACACCCAGCCGCAATGACCGAATTGATGGCTATCTGCCAACGACACAACTTGTTGCTTTTTGAAGATGCAGCGCAAGCGCATGCTGCATCGTTGAATGGAACCAAGGTTGGCGCTTTCGGTGCGGCTGCTTCGTTCTCGTTCTACCCCACCAAGAACATGACATCTGGTGAAGGCGGCATGATTACAACTGCATGTGATCACATCGCACGTCAAGCGCGGTTGCTTCGCAATCAAGGCATGGAACGCCGATACGAAAATGAAGTCATTGGCTTCAACACCCGCATGACAGACCTTCACGCGGCAATTGGTCGCGTACAACTAACAAAGTTGACTCAGTGGACTCAGCAACGCCAAGCAAATGCTGCGTTTCTTTCAGAACACCTCACCGGAGTTGTGACTCCACCAGTAGCCGTAGGTGCAGAGCACGTGTATCACCAATACACAGTGCGCATTGTTGACCACAACAGAGATGCCTTTGCTGAACAACTTTCAAAACGAGGTGTCGGTTCTGGTGTGTACTATCCCACACCCATCCACCGTCTTCCTTCGTTCGGACTCACACTTGATCTTCCAACAACAGAGCAAGTTGCACAACAGTGCTTGTCGCTTCCAGTACATCCAAGCCTTACCCAAAAAGACCTCGAAACAATCGTTGAAGCGGTCAATTCAGTAGCACAAGCTGGTTCGTAACATGCTGCGTGCTGGTCTAGTGGGGTTAGGAATGATGGGTCGCCATCACATGCGCCTCCTCAACCAAATTGATGACGTTGACTTTGTGGGCGTGTATGACCCTGCATTAACGGGCCAAAGCAACATCAATGGGCACACGCTTTTTGAATCACTTGATCAACTTCTTGCCAGCAATTTGGATTACTGCGTTGTTGCTGCACCTACCGCATTTCACCTTGAACTCGGTCTACAGCTTGCTAACGCTGGAGTTCATGCACTGATTGAAAAACCAGTTGCACCAACTCACACCGAAGCACTGCAATTAGTTGAAGCGTTTTCCAGTGCAGGGCTTGTTGGCGGTGTGGGGCACATTGAACGGTTTAACCCAGCACTTCGTGCCATGCGCCAAAAACTTGAAGAAGGCTTACTGGGCGAGATTTACCAAATCAGCACACGCCGTCAAGGTCCGTTCCCTGCGCGCATTGCTGATGTTGGTGTTGTAAAAGACCTCGCTACACACGACATTGACCTCACCGCATGGGTAGCACAGAGCCCCTATAAATCAGTGTCTGCGAAAACCACACACAAGAGTGGACGCGACCATGAAGACATGGTGGTGGCAGTTGGCGAGCTTGAGAATGGCGTCATTGTTAATCACATTGTCAACTGGTTATCACCATTCAAAGAACGCAACACCACAGTGATTGGCGATAAAGGTGCATTGGTGGCAGACACCCTCACGGCAGACCTCACGTTTTATGAGAATGCCAAGTTCCAGAACACGTGGGACAGTGTTTCGTCGTTTCGTGGCGTATCAGAGGGCGACGTTATCCGCTATGCCCTCAATAAGGTGGAGCCGCTTCTGGCTGAACACTTAGCTTTCCGAGACGCGGTACACAACAAGAATAATGAAGGAATCGTCACCTTGGCAGACGGATTGGCAGCAGTTCACATTGCCGATCAAATGATTCTCTCATGAGGGAAATCTGGCGAATCTTTGTTCAGGGAAGCAGCATGCTTTCCACGTCAGGAAAACGCGTACTGTACCTATACGGACTTGGCCTCATTCTTCTTGCAGGTTTGGACGGCGTAGCTCTGTACTTCGTATCTCGAGTTTTCACAACATCGTCTAACGGCGAATCAATTGAAATCTCTTCGGGCGGACCAATTCTAGTTCTCGTTGTGGTTCTCTTCACCTTACGCACCGTCTTTTCCACCCTCATCTCGTGGGTGTCAGTAAAGAGATTTGCGCTGGAAGAAGTTCAAATTGGCGACTCTAACTTCGACTCTCTCATGAACACCTCATGGAATGCTCGAGTCGATTCATCAGTCACAGATCTGTACAACGGTGTTGATCGTGGACCCAACAATATGGTGCAAGGCCTCCTCATCAATGTTGTCACCATCGTGGCAGAAGCCGCTACCGCAGTCTTGATTTTGGGCGCGCTTCTTCTTCTACAGCCAACAACGGCCCTTATTGCGGCGGTGTATTTCGGCGTGGTTGCAGTTATGCAACACAAACTGCTCTCAAAATCCTCAAGTCGTGCCGGCGAAACGGTGGTTGCCCATACCAATGCTGTGTACGAGACGTTGACTGATGCATATTCACTCAGCAAACTTCTCAGCGTCAGCCCATCAAAATCGCTCACACCGCACCTTGGACATCATCGCCGATCCCTCGCATTGGCCAGAGGTCGAGTCATCTTTTTGGGAATGTTGCCGCGTTACTTCATGGAACTCATTTTGGCGATAGGTCTTGCCACCATTGCAGGCGGTACATATGCGCTCGCTGGAACAGAGGCCGCCGTGTCAGCAGTAACAGTGTTCGCAGCTGCAGGCTTCCGCCTGTTACCGATTGTGAATCGTATTCAAGCACTTATTCTTCAACTGTTCTCCACGGTCCCGGGAGCACGTCTCGCAATAATTCCTGTTTCAGAAACACCTAAACATGACAAACAAGTACCAGAGAATCAAGATTCCGCTCTCGTATTGAAAAATGTTTCGTTTCAATACCCCACAAGCACACACAAAGTTCTGTCTGATATAAATCTCACCCTTACCAAAGGTCTTCAATATGCAATTGTGGGCCCATCAGGTGCAGGAAAGACCACGTTGATTGATCTCTGTCTTGGGCTTCTCACTCCCCAAGAAGGCACCATCGAAGCCACGCCTACATCAATTGCATACGTGCCACAGGAAACTCACATTGCACGCATCTCGCTTGAGCA
>VFQT010000162.1_pt1 | contig 105860 bp, 113 predicted proteins | sample 3512381 | NCBI WGS metagenome assembly VFQT01 (sample SAMN10412376, study PRJNA504923) | tailings metagenome | isolation source: Relicate 2 Philex TSF3 active mining site | place: Philippines: Tuba, Benguet | collected 2017-08-29
GCTTGCTTTGCTACCTCTTCGATGAGCTCTGCTTTGGTCATTGTTTTTCCTCCTCGGAATCGGAGTGGTACATACAATCTCAACGGGTATTCACGACAATTGCAAGCATTCAATTACTTGCAAATGCAAATATCATGTATTTTTCAGGGTGTGCTTCATTCTGATGATCACACGAAAAACACCGTGCGCAACTCGTTCTTTGCCCACAATCTCTGAAGGCATCACCCAAACACACGTGGCAACTCTGATGTGTGAGTGCACCGAATGATCGCGTGATAAAAACAACGAAACCCAATAATTGCAAGGGTTTCCCGGGGCTTGAGACTGCCGACTCGCAATCGTTTCACTCACGATGATGTCATCACACCATCACACAGTGCGTGTCGTGTTGAATGTCAAACAACACGAGCGCATCTCATGTCCTCACACGAAAAATCATGGGTGACGAAGGTCATGTACGACGCGAAAAAAATTTTGAAATTTTTTTGAAAAATGTCTCAAATTGCCACTTCGACGCGCATCGTGAACAAAATTTTTGTGAAATATCCACCACTTCACCACCCCACATGGTGAATGATGTGAAACATCGATGGAGTTGCGGAGCGCATCGATGCCGACAGTGAGATGTCATCTTCACTGACGAGCATCTCGGGCACAGCCCCTTCTGTTCGCACGCGAATAGTTCTCGACACTTCTGTTCTTGTCGCTGATCCAGGTTGCCTCCATTCATTTCCCGGATGCGACATCGTTATTCCTCTCACCGTTGTGGAAGAGCTCGATGGTTTGAAGAGTCGTCCCGACGACGTTGGTCGCGCCGCACGTACTGCGTTGCGAACAATTGAAGACTTGCGTCGACGAGCCGGCGGCTCTATTCACGAACCTGTGCCGCTTGGACCCGATTCTGAAGGCGCCACCATTCATATAGAAGTCAATGGAATTCAACGTGACCGCCTTATTGAGAACGGATTAAATCCAGAGATTCCCGATAATCGCATCATTGGCGCCGCGCTTGGCCAATCATTACGCGCTCCCACCCATGTCATTTCAAATGATGCAGGATTGCGCATTAAGGCCGCCCACCTTGGACTTGAAGCGGCCGAACACCAGCCCGTTGGTCGTGCCGCGCACTCTCGTCCCATGGGATGGTTCACCCTCGATGTGGACGGCGCATTGGTCAACTCGCTGTACGAACACGGTGAAGTTCCCACATCGTCGTTCGATCGGTCTGACGAGTTGGTCGTTAACGAGTTCGCAGTCGTGAAATCGGGATCCCAATCTGCGCTCGTGCGGTGCACCGGGGAAATGGTGGAACTTCTTCCTGCCGCTTCACCTGAAGCGTGGGGCCTTCGCGCTCGTTCCAAAGAACAGCGCTTTGCGCTCGAACTTCTTCTTGATCCCGACGTCAGTGTTGTGGCCCTCGATGGTCGAGCCGGCACTGGCAAAACAGTGATGGCTATCGCTGCGGGCCTAGAACAAGTTGTTGAGTCGCGCACATACGAACGCCTCGCGGTGTATCGCCCACTCGTACCTGTTGGCCGAGCCGATGTCGGATTCCTTCCCGGAGGATTAGACGAAAAACTCGACCCGTGGATGTCTGCAATCCACGATGCAATCGTTGCACTCACCGATCAGCGCAGTAGCCACGATGCTCGCCGTCTCATTGACGATCTCACGGCCCGCGGCCAACTTTCACTGGAGTCGGTCACATTCTTGCGCGGGCGTTCGCTGCATCGTCAGTTTGTCGTGGTCGACGAAGCACAAAATCTTGAACCAACAACCTTGAAAACAATCCTCACTCGAATTGGCGAAGGAACCAAAGTTGTCTTCACAGGTGACACCAGCCAGATTGACGCCCCCTACATGGGCGAATCAAACAACGCTCTAGCAGTACTCATACACGCATTTGCGCAACAAGGCTGTTTCGGCCATGTCACATTGGCTGCCTGTGAGCGAAGCGAAGTAGCAAGCCTCGCTGCCGAACTGCTGTAGGCCCTGTGGCACACTAAGTGCCATGGCAGACACTCCCGATTCACTCGTCCGAACCTTTATTGCACGCTTGGTTGCTCGAGACCTTGAGGGCGCAGCAGACATGGTGAGTAGCGACTTTGAATACGACAACGTCCCCATGGGCAAAGCATTTGGACCCGAAGCCCTTACAGCAACATTGGCTGGATTTTTTGGAATGTGCACAGCGATTGATTGGGAGATTCTCCGCCAAACATCGTCAGGTGACCTAACACACGGCACCGTCTTGAACGAACGAGATGATCGCGTTGAAATTCACGGACGCTGGGCAACGCTTCCTGTTGCAGGAGTTTTTGAAATTCGTAACGGCAAGCTGGTGCTATGGCGAGACTATTTTGACCGCCAAACCATTATCGATGTCATGACGCCACCCACCTCGTGACATACACCGCAACATCAATAAAGATTCCATGATGCACCCTGCGTTTACAGTGTGAACTATGAGTTATTCAGACGACATTTCACGCAACGCATCGCTACAGAATGTCTCATTCGCAGTTGTTGACTGCGAAACAACCGGGGTCAACCCCACCACCGATCGCATCCTGCAAGTCGCCGCCGTTGTCGTCAACGGATACGGGGAAGTTGTCGACCAGTTCTCCACCGTTGTGAAGCCGGAGAGTCCATCCGACTACACACATGGAGCAGAACACATCCATGGCATCTCGCAAGAACAAGTACAGAACGGCATGCCACTTCGTGAAGCGCTTGAACGTCTGTACACCATCAGCGAAGGCAACGTGTTCACTGCACACAATGCAAAATTTGATATCGGATTCATCCATGCAGAATCAGAACGGGTGGGGCTAGAGCCTCGCATCAATGCCCACATTGATACCTTGGCCCTGGCACGACGAATCGATGCCGAAAAGTCACGTCGTCACACTCTCGACGCACTGTGCGAGCACTACGGCATTCAGCGCGAGAAAGCACACGACGCACACGCAGACGCATCTGCAACGGCCGAACTACTTATTCACCTCATGAAAGAGATGGGTGTAGACAGCCCGTCTCAGCTGCCCGACTTGTTCGCATAGCGAGCCAACACATCGGCCACCGTGGTGTGCAAGACGTGAGTCATTGACTCCGGGCCCACAACACGGACGTTGCCTTCTCCACGTAACAACAAACGACCAAGCCAGTGCTCGCTGTTCACCACCATGTCAACACGAACCGAGCCGTCGGCGCGTTCCTCCACCACGGTGCAGGGGTACGTTTCCACCACCCACAATGCAGCAGCATCAATGTCTAGTGTCACTTTCGTTGCATCAGTGGCATCTGAGAACCACGCGGGTACTTCCACTGCCGATTTCACAACTTCAACAAACTGCCCAGTGGGTACAACGGCTCGAATGCGATCAACTCGGAAATGCCTTTGATCACCCGACAAATCGTCATCGGCTGTTACGTACCAATGACCTCTATCGGTGAACACTGAACGCACCGTGACAGTGCGCTCCTTCTCGGTGTTATCGGCAGGCGTCCAATATGTGATGGTGAGACGCTCTCCCGATTGAGCGGCCTTCGTTACCGATTCAAGAAATTGCGGAGACTCGGTGTCGACATCAACGATTCCTTCGCCAAGAACCCTGCGCAACTTCTTCACAGCGGACTTTAATTCGCGACGACCAGAAAACCCGGGGACATCTTCGGCGGCCGCGGCCAACAGGCTCAAGCCAAACGCCTCTGACGATGTGAGTTCTAGGCGGCGCTCAAAGTGCTTGTTCTTCCCCACATAGATGACACCTTCATCGATGTATACCTCGGTGAGTTCAAGAGGCGTATACGGCGGAGTTCCACACATTGCAGCTAATTCAAGATCTTCAATCAGGTCGGATTCGCTGATGTTGAATTGACGAGCCATGTCGGCGATAGCAACTTCCTTGCGCTGCATCAGCCACGGAAGCATGACAAGAAGACCCTTGACGCGGTCCTCTGAACGACGTGGTCCACGACGGCCACTCATGACGCACCTCCCACAAGTTTTTGAAGATCGGTGATGATTTCTTGGCGAACATGCTCTGGAGAAATGACCTCTGCACGATCGACCATTGCGTACAGCCAAGAGCGGAATGCCGTGCGATTACCGCATGCCACCTCGACATCAACAGACCCGTCGGAGCGGCGGGCAACAATGGCGTCTTCACCGAGTTCACGAATCACTGCTGGTGCAACTCGATAGTCGAGACGAACGACTGCTACTTCTTGTGCTTCGGACGGAAAATCTTTGGGATCGCGCGTAAATGCAGTGAGCACATTGAAATCGGCAGGGCGAGTGAACGCCTGTGATTCACCAGCAACAACGTCGCTCTCGAATCGATCGACACGGTAGGTGACCTGCATGTTGCGCTCGGTGTCGAATGCGATGAGATACCAAAATCCGTTGCGCGCCAAGAGGCCGTATGGGTGAACCGTACGGCGGCGTCCGCGATAGTCGAATGACAACACCGTTGATTTCTGCACCGCGTCCCATAATGAAGGCAACACCGTCACGCCAGCATCAACCTTGACTGCAGTAAAGGCATCGGACTGCGTTACTTCGCCACCCAACCACTGAACTGCTTGCTTACCCCACGAGGTGCCAATCTGCACCAACGCTGCGGCTTCTTGCAATGCAGTGAGTTCTTCTTCGGTCAGTCCAAAGTTAATGAGTGCATATTCGGATCGATCGACTGAGTATGCAGTTTTCCCAGCGTCGCTTCCCGACAATGTTTGCGTTGTAATGGGAAGACCAAGGGCACGTAATGCTCGCTTGTCGCGCTCAAAAGCTGTGCGGCGCGCTTCATCTGCTGCCGGATATTGCCCGGACATTTTGTTGGAGATTGCTTCCAAAGTAAGTGGAAGCGGTGACTCGGTGAGCAATGCAACAAGATTGAGCATTCGCTCAGTGGAATTCACTGTGGGTTTCTTACTCGCCATTCAGGGCAGGATAGACCCAACTTCGCCACATTCGTGTTGTTCGCAGAAATCATTTTTTCTTTTGTGAGAGAAACCATTCAAGCAATGGGTGTGTCAGAGTTTCCGAAGACACAGCACTTTCACCGCGAATATGGCCTTCGATGTTTCGCGCCAATGTTTTTCCAAGTTCAACACCAAATTGATCGAAACTATTGACTCCAAGCATCCAGCCCTGAACGGCCGCCGAGTGTTCGTACAGTGCCAGTAATGCGCCCAGCGATTGAGCGTTCACAGACTCAATGAAAACAACGCTGCTAGGCCGATTACCCGGAAAAGATCGATGTGGGTCAGCGTGCGTAGCGCCCACCGCTAGCGCCTCTGACTGGGCGATCAGGTTCGCAATTAAGACATCGTGCGCATCAGAATCGTGACTCATCGGCACTACCGAACTGATGAATTCCACGGGAATCCGTGACACACCCTGGTGAAGGTATTGAAAGTAGGCATGCTGACCATTGGTGCCAGATGTCCCCCACACCACGGGGCCAGACCCTGCATGTGATGGCTCACCATCGACCCGCACACCCTTGCCATTGCTCTCCATGAATAGTTGCTGCAAGAACGATGGCAGCAGCTCCATGTCTGAGCTGTAAGGCACCACTGCAACGCTGTCCATGTCGTGCAACGCACAATGGGCAAACCACATCAATGCATGCACCACTGCAAGATTGTTCTCAACCTCGGAGGAACGAACGTGATTGTCCATATCACTCATGCCACGAAGAAAGTCACGAAATCCTTGTGCACCGATTGCACACATGATTGGTAATCCGATGACGGAAGATACGGAGAATCGTCCACCCACCCAATCGGCGAACGCAAAACAATTGTCCGGTAGAAACCCTCTGGAGATAGCAACCTGTGGAGCAGCCGTTGCGGCATAGAAGCGTGTGTTCCAATCCACCCCCGCACCAGTCAGCCATCGTTGTGCGCGTTCGGCATTATGCATGGTTTCACTGGTGGTCATTGTTTTTGACGACACGATGAACACTGTTGTGAGTGGATTCAAGTCATGTACAGCAGCTTCAAAATCTGCGCCGTCAACATTTGAAACAAAACGCACCAAGGGCCCATCATGAAATTGTCGCAATGCACGCGTCACCATGGCAGGACCTAAATGGCTTCCTCCAATACCAATGTTCACAATTGCCTCTACCGTCTCATCGGCGCGCAGGCGTTCAGCGCAGAGAAGCGCCCGTTCTAATTCGTTGTGTGCCCACGCTGCCTCTGGAGAGGAATGAGGATCTGCGCGAAGTGCAGTGTGCAATGCGGGCCTTCCCTCAGTGACGTTCATGATGTCACCTGCAAACAGCGATGCAATCTTCTGCGGAACGCCCACATGGTGCGCCACTTCACATAACGCTTTCAACAATTCGTGGCTGACACATTGACGCGAAAAATCAGCGTGGATTCCGGCTGCATCAATGGTGAACGCAGCCGCTCGTTGTGGCTCTCTTTTGAAAAGCTCTGCAATGGGCGCAACCTCGCGCGCAAGTTGCTTCAGATGAGCCAAAGAATGTGGTTCCACTGAATCCAAACTACTGCGAGGACGAGGCCCTAATGAGACGCATAAAGGCATCGCCTGCTGCAGCGTGTCGATCTTGATCTCCTCGTGCACTCATACGACCAAGTCCGGCAAGAATTGATGTCACTAAGTCTGCAAAGCCACTGGCAGTCGCGCCGTGCAACACGTCGTCTGCGTGAGTTGAAGATTCGATGAGGTCGATTGCCATGGTTCGAAAGTGCTGGCCAAATGCATCGGTGCCACGTGATACTTCTGGATGACGCTTGACAACAGCCGAGATTCCCGTAATAAACCCAACAATTGATGGCGACGAGTTACCGAGCACGCCCACTTCGGAGAACAACGCAGTTAATCGACGTTCTAAGACTGGCGAGGATTCTTTCGCACGATGGAAGACGCCCACGAACACATCTGTAATGGACTCGCACACCGCGATATACATGTCTGACTTTGAAGGAAAGTAGTGATACAGCGCTGCACTCGATATTTCGGCACGTGCAGCAATGTCTTTGTTCGTTGTTCCTTCAAAACCCTCTGCAGCAAACACTTCTTGTGCACAACGCACAATGCGGTCGCGGGTATCGGACGAGTCGGTATCTGCAGGACGGCCAAGCTTGCGCCTGACCTTCTGCTGCGAACCGACCCTCCCCGTCATGATTGTGTTGCGTTATCGCGGACGCGAATAGTAGGCGAACCATCCGAGCGGTGTGACGGCTGCAGCGAGAGCGATTTTCACCACGTCGCCCGCCAAAAATGGGCTCACGCCAAGCTCGATGGCATTGCCCTCACCAGTGGTAAGGGGAATGTTCAATGAATGGGACAGCCACACCGCACCGCACAGATAGATAACTGCCGATGCAAACACGTAACTAGAAAGTGCCGATACATAGTTGCGATCGTTGCCGCGATCAGCGAACCAGCCAACAATGCCTGAGGCAAGCACGAACCCGACGAAATATCCGAACGTGCTTCCGGTTGCACGCTCCCACCCTCCAGTTGCAGATGCGTAAAACGGAAGACCAATGGCACCGAGTGCCCAATACAGCATCTGGCTTGCCACAGCGCGGCGGGCTCCGAGTACTCCACCCACCGTCAGCACAGCAAACGTTTGACCGGTGAGAGGAACTGGGGTGAAGCCAAGATGCACCACTACTTGAGCACACAAGGCGGTAAACAATGCGCCGCCAGCCACCAACACGGCATCACGAACGCGAGCACGCTGAGCCACTTGAGGCAGTGGGATGAGGTCTGACAATACGAGGGGGGTTGTCTGGGTCATACCCCCGACACTACTAGGGAGTGGTTGTAGCGGTCACAGTCGTTGATGTGGTGGTGGTTGCGCGCCGAGGAACCGTTGTTTTCGGCACAGTTGTTGAAGCACCCGGCAAGGTTGTGGTGGTGAAGTTTGGATCCTTCTTGTCCCACGGTGGGGGCTGAGAGCCATACTCCTCTGGCTCTTTTACACCGTCAAAGACATAAATGCGATCGTTGTAATTGACCAGTTTCTGAAAGTACTCAGAGATGAAGATGGGAATACGAATACATCCGTGTGATGCAGGCTCATTCGGCACATTCATGGCCCCATGAACAGCAATGCCGAAGTTGAAATACACCGGATTCCACATTGTTCCCAGTTTGCTCTCGCGCAATCCAAACTTTCGGTTGTAGAAGTAGTACAAACCACCTGGTGTTACCGCGCTTCCGCACCAACCTTCGTAGATGGGTTCTGTTCCGTTCTCGTTACCTTCTTCGCCTGGGTCGATGGTGACAGGCTCACACCATTGCTGTCCAGTGCCCGACGAAATGTGTGTCACCAAGACCAGTTCAGGTCCTTTGAAAATTGTGAGCACTTGTTCGGGAAGGTACACCTCGGCGTGATTAGGCGTCCCCGGTTGACGCCGTGGCGCAATCACCACATCGCCACGCATGACATCCCACAATGCAGGCGTCACAAAATCGACCTTCTCTTTACCCTTCAGGTTCAACACAATTCCTTGAAACGCCCACACAGCCATGCGCGTGTCGCCGCCAAAGATTCCATCAACTTTGCCTGGATCAAACTTCAGTTCTTTTAGCCGCAATTGCAACCGTCGAACGTCATCGCCTTTTGTTCCATTTCGAATAACACGCGTCAACGCAAAACATGTCACTGGCGACGTGTCGGTGCATTCGGTGGGTGTTGACGTTGTGGTGGTTGGGGCTGGCGCCCCAGATGAGTTGTTGTTGGCTACTGCAATTCCCGCAAACGTTGCGACTAACGCAAAAGCGATGATGGCCGGACGCCAGTGAATCCACCACGGCACATGCCCCGTTGCCGGCATTACAGGGTCGGGAGTGAACGGGTCATTCATGGGGGGATCGAATGGGTCGCTCACGAATACGAAACGCTATCAACGCCCCCCGCCTGCGGGGTATCGCCCTACATGACTGGGGTGATGTTCCGAATTTCGCGCCGAAGCGCCCGTGCCTCACGCAAAATCTTGAGAATGACCGAGGGCGAACTGAGGGTGGAGACTCCGCGAGTGCGAGGGAAGTAATCGACCCCAAACTGAATGACGGTGTAGCCGTACTTCTGAGCTTTCACCGCAAGTTCGGCGTCAATGAATGACCCTTCACTCTTCAATTGCACATGGGTGAAAATTCGTGTGCGGCACAACTTAAATGCAAAGTTGATGTCACGCATGCGAACGCCAAACAAAACCCGCACCATCAAGTTGTAAAAAAATGAATACACCGTTCGGACATATCCCTCGCCGGTGCGATCAAAACGATATGCACTCACCACGTCAGCGTCGTAGTAGCGCAACAATCGAATTGCTTTGTGCACATCGTGCATGTCAAAGGGCAAGTCGGCGTCGGTGTACAGCACCAAGTCGCCCGTTGCAGCAGCAAACCCTGATTTCATCGAGCCGCCAAGTTTGCGATTTTGCTCATGGCGCACCACTCGCACCCGGTGATCCTGTGCTGCAAGACGTTCTGCGATAACAGGGGTTGCGTCGGTCGATGCATCGTCAACAATGATGAGTTCGTAATCGCCAATGTCTCCGCCAGACATGAGTTCTTCACATTCCTCACGGGCCGCATCGATGGCGCGTTCGATGTAGTCCTGTTCGTTCCACATAGGGAAAAAGACCGTCAGCTTCTGAAATGGGGTCTTTTCCATGGCGCAGAGGCTACTGCTGGCAGTTCATGAGAGCCTCGCAGTACCGTAGAGACATGTCGGCAGATGGAGAAATGAGTATTCCCCTCCCCCATGGCCGACTCTCAGACGGTTGGCGAACCGTTGCATTCATCACTTGGGTATTCACCGCAGCGGCCACCATTGCCATCGCCATTACCAGCAGAACTATTGGGCGCCCTGTGTGGTGGTTGGGTTCAGAGAGTGATCCAGCAACTCCGCTTCTCATGCTTGTTCCAGCCACTGTTGTGGTCGTTCCCCTTGTTGCGGCAGTCCGTCGCGGGAATCGCACCGCCGTTATCAGCGTTGTCTGCAGCATTCTTCTCCTGGCATCTGCAGTGGTCGATAGCGGCTCAACACCAGCCATTGCACTTGCGCTTGCGCTTGTCGGATGTGCAGCTTTCGCCACATCTATTGCTTTGTGGGCGGTCTCTCGGCAGTACCGTTGACGTCATGTCAAAAGTCCTCACTGAACTCCCCCGTGGCGAACGAGTTGGAATTGCTTTCTCTGGAGGCCTCGACACATCTGCGGCGGTGGCCTGGATGCGCGAAAAAGGTGCCGTCCCATGCGCCTACACGGCCGACCTTGGCCAGCCAGATGAGACTGACCTCAGCGGCATCCCCGGAAAAGCCAAAGAGTACGGCGCTGAGATAGCCCGGCTTATTGACTGTCGCGAAGAGCTGGTTCACGAAGGACTCATCGCGTTGCAATGCGGAGCATTCCACATCACCACTGCTGGCAAAACATATTTCAACACCACACCACTAGGCCGCGCCGTCACAGGCACATTGCTCGTTCGCGCAATGCAAGAAGATGGCGTAGATATCTGGGGAGACGGCAGCACCTACAAAGGAAATGACATTGAACGTTTCTATCGCTATGGACTGATGGTGAACCCTGCGCTTCGCATCTACAAGCCGTGGCTAGACCCAACATTTGTCAATGAAATGGGTGGCCGCACCGAGATGAGTGAATTTCTCACCGCCCGCAACCTTCCGTACAAGGCGTCGAAAGAAAAGGCCTATTCCACCGACGCAAATATTTGGGGCGCCACACATGAGGCAAAACTCTTGGAAGAACTGAACAATGGAATGGACATCGTGGAGCCCATCATGGGCGTCGCACATTGGAAATCCGATGTCACTATCGAGCCAGAAGTTGTGTCTGTTCGTTTCCACGAAGGTTTTCCCGTAGCAATCAATGGCCGTGAATTCGCTACTCAAGTAGATCTTGTGATGGAAGCCAACGAAATTGGCGGCCGCCACGGACTTGGCATGAGCGACCAAATCGAAAACCGCATTATCGAAGCTAAGAGTCGAGGCATTTATGAATCTCCGGGACTTGCACTGCTTCACATTGCATATGAACGTCTTGTCTCGGGAATTCACAATGAAGCCACTATGGAGAACTATCGCACCATGGGCCGACGCCTCGGTCGCCTTCTGTATGAAGGCCGTTGGTTCGATCCGCAATCACTGATGCTGCGCGAACCTCTGATGCGCTGGGTGGGTACCGCCGTCACTGGCGAGGTAACCGTGCGTTTGCGCCGCGGTGACGATTACAGCATCTTGGACACCACCAGCCCCAATCTCACATATGCGCCCGAGCGCCTCAGCATGGAGCGAGTTGACGATGCAGCATTCGGACCCCTTGACCGTATTGGTCAACTGACGATGCGCAATCTCGATATCGACGACAGCCGTAGCAAGCTTGAGGTTTATCGTTCGGCCGGAACGTTGCCTAGTGGTGGCCTCTTGGCCATTGACGACAATTCCTGACACAAACCAGCAATCAGAGCAGCTCGTTCGGGCATTGTTGCAGCAACAACATGTTCATCGTCTCCATGTGCGCCACCACCTACCGCACCTAACCCATCGAGCGTCTGAACACCAGCAGCTGCCGTGAAATTGCCGTCAGATCCACCGCCGACCACCACTCCGTCAATTGGTGACGAACCCATTCCTGCCACAACTTTTTGCGCAAGTTGAAATAACTCGGCTGCGGCTGACTGGTGCATCGGCGGGCGGCCAATTCCCCCTGAAATAGTCAAAGTTGTGCCAGGCACATGCGTCACCAATTGGCTCATCGCACCTTCTACGCGCGGCTTCTCGGCCGGTACTGCTACGCGCACATCTACAGCCAAAGTGGTGAGCGCGGGAACAACGTTGTCGGCCGTACCGGATGATGCAAGCGTTGGCGTCACAGTTGTTCCCATGTCGTGCGATGCGATGGCAGTGATCTGAGGAATGAGATGAGCAAGTTCAACTAATGAGTTGATGCCTTTCTCAGGTTCAAGACCAGCGTGAGATGCACGCCCGTGAATTTCAATAGTGAAAGTCCCGGTACCTTTGCGCCCAATCTTCAACGCACCACCATCGGCACTTGGTTCAAGCACTAATACAGCACCACATGCGCGCGCACGGTCTTCCAATAATTCTTTTGATGCACGCGATCCAATTTCCTCATCAGCAGTGAGCAGAATTTCAATATGCGATGCATCATCAAGTGCGGCAACTGCGTGCAAGGCTTGAATGATTCCCGCTTTCATGTCAAACACGCCAGGACCACGCAAGATGCCACCATCGTTAACAAAAGGCAAGCGATCAATAGTTCCTACGGGATGCACTGTGTCGTGATGTCCAAGAATGAGCACTCGCGGGTCATCACCACCGCGCCAGTGAATGTGCGGCCCGACTGGTGAATCGATGAGCGCTGGTCGGCTACCCAGTAAGCGCTGCATCAACGTGGCAACACACTCTGCGTGATGCGCGAGTCGTTCAATATCCCGCGAAGGAGACTCTGCATTCACAAGAGTGCCCACATCGGCAATCATCTCGTTGAGCGAGAACTCTGATGCAGAAATCATGCAGTAATCGTGCCACGAATAGGCGCTAAAACAACGACTCTTTCGTGACTGACTGAGCAGCGAATACCCAATCGCTGGGTTCTACGCCGATACCAGGACCAGTGGGAACTGCAATCGCGCCATGGTTCAAGCCAAACGGTTCCGTGATATCGCGTTCAAAGTATCGATTCGATGCGCTGAGGTCTGGCGTGAGAGTGAAACCAGGCAAGGATGCAAGCGCAAGGCATGATGCGCGACCAATTCCTGTCTCCAGCATTCCTCCCACCCACGCGTCAATTCCATGTTGTTCGCAATAGTTCACCATGCGAACAGCATCAGTCAGCCCACCAACACGCGACGGCTTGATGTTGACGACCGAACACGCACCCATGTCAATGGCATCACGCAAATTGGCAAATGTGATGACAGATTCGTCAAGACATACTGGCGTATCAATTCGCCTCGCAAGCTCTGCGTGTCCGGCAAGATCATTCGCTGCGAATGGTTGTTCAATGAACTGCACAGAAAACTGTGCGAACTGTGCCAAGGTTTCGATGTCATCCATTGAGTACGAACCGTTTGCATCGGCTTGCAACACAATGGTGTTACCAATCGCTTCGCGGACTGCTTTCAGAATCTGAAGATCGACCCCAGGCGACACTTTCACTTTGACACGCGTGTACCCCTCTGCAACATGCCGCAGGGCAGTTCGTGCCACATCGTCTGGAGAAACTTTCATACCAATCACAACGCCAGGAATAACCTCAGACCGTGTTCCGCCCAATAGTGACGACACACTCACACCAAGAGATCGAGCATGTGCATCCCACAACGCAGATTCAAAAGCATGCTTGGCGAAATACTTTCCAGTGTCACTCCACCACGAATCAGCAAACATTTCTTCAACGTCAATGTCGCGTTGTTGAAGCTGCTCACATAATTGACGCATCGAGGCGATGGACTGTATGGAGGTTTCATCCACATACAGCACCCCCTCAGGAGCAACGTTCTCACCCCAACCCACAACTCCATCGGATGTAGTTATTTTGACAAGAGTTGCAACACGGTCCGTGTGAGAACCTTGCGATGTGTGCAGTGGTTCACGCAAAGAAACAGGAACACGCACAAGGTCAACATGATGAACGCGCATTACTTCCATCCTGCCATCGCTACAACCCATGAGACAACCCACTCACGTCATACACACCATGCTGCGCGACCATCACCCACATTGTGCGAAATTCAGTTTCGGTTCAGGTGTGGGGATTCGGCTATTGATTTGCGACGACCACGAGATGGTTCGAGAATAACTCGCTATTGTTCTGAACACCGACCCCGATCTCGATGTAGTCCACACCACCGGTTCAGTTGCCGACACCATTCACAGCCTTGAACGTAACCATTCTGATATTGATGTTGCCGTCATTGATGTTCGACTGACTGACGGCAACGGTCATGACATCACACGAGTCATCACCTCTGAATATCCACACATCAAGGTGGTGTTATTGACGTCATTTTTGGATGATGAGGTAGTAGTCAATGGGTATTCCAGCAAAGCGTCTGCGATCGTGCTGAAGGGTGCACCCACCCACGAATTGATCACCGCTATCAAAGATGCAGCGGCCGGACTTCATCTCATTAATCCTGCAGATGCACGCGTCGCGGCAAAACGATTGCACCAACTCCCCACTTCGGCACTCTCGTCACTCAACGAGATTGACTTAGAGATTGCTCGGCATATTTCGCGTGGACTCACCGATAAAGACATTGCTGATGCCCTGCACTTCAGTCTTCAGACGGTAAAAACAAAGTGTCGCGAATACTGAGCACCATTGGAGTAGAAAACAGAACCCAACTTGCAGTACTTGTTGCAACAACGGAACTGAATTCACAACAGTGACTCCTTTTCTGCCCACGGGAATTTCTCTTGAACATCTCTCGATCATTCTTGGGTCAGTTCGCGACTACATCGGAATCCACTCAGTGGTATGCGACGACAATGGTCGCGTGATTGATGCGTCTCTTGTGTGGTGGAATGACGCATACGCAGACATCCGCACGAAGCCACCGCATCAGCATCAGTCAATGTTGGCGACATATTTTGACCCGCAGAACGCAATTGGCTTTGTTCGTCAGTCTTGGACCGATGGATCAGCGAGGCAGATTTTTGAGCTGTCAGAACATACGACAGACAAATATCGCACCCCGAATGTTTTGGTCAAACTTGAAATTTCATGGATTCGTGTGGACGATTACATCGTTGAAATTGGCACCGACCTCAGCGCCACTACACAACTAGAACGTGATCTCATTGCCGAACGAATCGCATACAACGATGCAATCCGTGACGCAGTTCTCCACTTGGAACGTAGTCGCATCGGACGCGACCTTCACGACTCCGTCATTCAAAACTTGTTCGCAATTTCATTGCGCTTACAAGCACGTGAATCTGACCCATGGGTTGTCGATGCAATTCATGAGGTCATCAATGAAATTCGCGAAACTATTTTCAAGATTGAGCCTGCACACAAGCCGCCCAATCGGGTTCGTATTGAAAAGGTTGTGGCATCATTTGATGGAGTGTGGTCACAGCCCATTGATGTTGCGATTCGTCTCGCCAAAGAGATGCCAGACGATCTGATGGACGATGTGGAGTGCGTCTTGCGTGAGGGCCTCTCAAACAGTGCCCGCCATGCCAAGGCAACACAGGTAGATGTGAGCGTAGATGTCACAAATGACAACGTCTTAGTGACTATCAAAGACAATGGCATTGGTCCGCAAGGGTGGAGGCGGCGGCGAGCGGGAACTTTGTCGCTGGCGCATCGAGCCACTACCCAAGGCGGTGATTTTTCGCTCACCACAGCACCACACGGCGGAACACTTCTCACGTGGAAATGCCCGCTATAAAACGTGCCCGGAGCGGGAATCGAACCCGCAAGGTGTTGCCACCCGGGGGGTTTAAGCCCCCTGCGTCTGCCAGTTCCGCCATCCGGGCGGGAACCTCTTTAGGCTACGCGCGAACTTGGCCGAGCGGTACTTGTTTCCACCGTGAACTGCAACATGGTGCGCCACAACAGAGTTCTGACGCGGTCTGCTTCGGTCGGCGACAACTGATTGAGAACAATGACGCCTTCAATCATGTCGCCAACTGCTGCGGTGAAAGGGCGATCAACCAAACGGATCGCAACAACTCCGCCCTCTCCGTTGCGGTGACGCCGAATAGTGCGATTGACCCCCACAATTCGCGGCGGGCTACGAAACCCCGGCACAACCAGATCTAACTCACCAACACGCTGCGCCAGCACGCGAGCTGCTGCAGTGAATTTCATGGTGGCCGATGTGGTCATGTGCGCAGTCTGCCAAAGGGGTGTTGCAGAAAACCCTGCCCGTTACACCCCAGGCATAGTGTGTGGTGCGACGTGGACATCGAACTCAACCCCTTGCAACAGAGCATCATCGATTCCCTCGGAGTACCCGAAAACTGGGAACCACTTCCCGATCACATCGTTACAGACATTGAAGACCAACTCACTGTTGCACTTGCGCCGCTTGAAGGTCTGTTCACTGCCGAAAAACCACTTCGTGTCAACAAACATTTCATTGCCACAGTCTTGGGATGCGAGGAATACCACGTCCTCAACAAACAACAAGCATTTGCATGGAATGTCAACACTGTGCGTGGAACTATCGCGCACAAGAGCATTGAACTACTCATCAATTGGCGTGGCCCTGTTGTTCCTAGTGAATTGGTTGACGCCGCCATCACAAGCGTGGCAGACAACCCTCGACAAAGTGCATCTGAATTTATTTCCACCTTGTCTGCACATGAACTCGCCGAGCTCCGTGGTGCCGTCATTAACGCTGTCACCACATTTATTGAATGTTTTCCGCCCATCAAACCTCAATGGCGACCAATGGTCGAGTACTCCGCTGCGTATTCGCTGTTCAATGGTTCTGTCATCTTGTCGTCGCGCATGGATCTTGTGTTGGGTGGACCAGGCCGCAAAGTTCTTATCGATCTCAAGACGGGCCTTCTCACACCCACTCATCGTGACGACCTTCGCTTCTACGCACTCATCGAAACGTTGCGCAGCCGCCAACCTCCACGAAGTCTCGGCTCATACTCACTCGACCACGCACGTTTAGACAACGAAGATGTCACCGAGGGAGTCCTGCAGTCGGCCGTGCGGCGAACCGCCCACGGAGCTCTACTCATTGCAGATCTCGAACTAAAAACGCGCCAACCTGAACGCCGCGCCGGTTTCCAATGCAGATGGTGTCCGAAAAACGAAGAGTGCGCCGAAGGAATTCACTTCCTTCGCCAACTCAGTGGCGACGACGATTAATGCGTTGTTGATTCCGAAACGTGCGGGGTCATCAGCGCAAGAGGTACACCCAGACCCACGTCGCCACGCACCGTTGAAATGAAACGACCTGGCTGGGTCGCTTTTTTCGGCGGTGGTACCACTGTGTTGCCCACTTCTTCGCAATAGTCAAACAAGTCGTCCACGCTGATCACCATTCCCCACAACGATGCTCCAGGCGCGGTGACGTGTGGTCCGGTGACCACTTCAAGAATGGTGTTGTCAAGTTTGTGAAAACGTTGCACCACACCGTTTCCTATCTCACGCTCTCGCCGCACTTCGCAGCCAAGAACCTCGGTAATTGCAGCACATGTGCGATCAAGATTGTCAGTGTTGACCACTACATGATCGATACCAGTAATTTTCTGCGAGCCAAGTACCCACGATTCACCGTCTGGAATTGAATGAGTGGTGAGAGACGTAGGGATTCCGTCAATGTGTGTTTCACCTTCGTGGTCGGAAAGAAAGCACCACGCGTGGAGTCCGGTTACCCCGTCGACAAAACGAAGGGAAACATCGCCCATTAGGCATGCATGATCGGTACTTGTGAGCCCGAGCGATATCCACGGTGAGCGTTGGCCGCCCGCCACTAAGGAAACGAGTCGTGCCACAACAGGAATGCGGCGTTAGCCGCGACCCATGTTTGGACGCTTGCCGTGGTTGGCCTTTGAGCGGCGCATGCGCGCCTTGCGCTTCTTGGTCTTCTTCGACATAGGAGACAACGCTATCGGGCGAGAGCCCACGCCCCACCCTGGCTATGAAACGGGCCGCCAGCGGGCCCGACCGTCCGAGTACGGCTCACCGGTGACCTTGGTTGTGGAGCAGATGTAACGATTACCGTTCTTGTTGCCCGTTCCAAATGCTCCTTCGGGCTTGCACCACGAACCCGGGTTCACAAGAGGCAAATCCCCCGGCTGACTTTGGGGCGCATAACTACTTGATGATGAGTTAGGTGCAGGCGCAACTGTGCCCACTGGCGCTGCGGCCCCCGGTGTAACTGCCGAACCCCATGGAGCGATCGTGACACCAGCACAGTTGTTGGTGAGGATGTTTTTGATGCGCCCCCATTCGCTGGAGTCCATCGACAATTTCCAACGTGCTTTCACCGCGACCCAATCAGACACATAGGTGCAAATGGCCTCACGTCGAGGTGGCAGCCAATTGGACGGGTCTTTGTCTCCCTTTGAGCGATTGACTCCAGACGTCACCGCGATGAGTGACCGGGGATCCGACAAATCATTGGCGAATTTTTGCCGTTGAGACGACGACCATTTCCATGCGCCCGAGTCCCATGCTTCTTTGAGTGCAACCATGTGGTCGATGTCAAGATTGGAGGGGTCGGTATGCGTGAGCCCGTCATACGTGGAGAACCAGTCCCCTTCCAACACTTTGCAACCAAATGGGTCGACTTGAGCCGGCGATGTGGACTCGGCAATCAAGACTTCTTCGCGAGTGTTACAACCATTTTTGTTGTCGTCTGTCCAATGGCGAAAGAAATCTCGCTTGTAACCCTGAGGACGTTCTCGTTCTTGCTTAATGCCAGCCAACACAGAAAGCGCAGCCGTTCTGGTGGTGCCTTTTGGCGCTTTGGTGGTGGTGGGAGCTTTCTTTCGCTTCACAGTGGTGGTTGTCTTTTTGGCAATTGCCAAGTCGCTGTTGTCGGCCTGTGATGCCGACACACACCCCAAAGACACCACCATGGCAATTGCGGGAAACACCACGATGGCTTTATGCATTCTTCGTGAAGACGACATCACCATTGTTTACTACACCTTCCCTCAGCGCCGACCAAAACTTTGCACATACAAACGAACGTCTACTAGTTACACGCGAGCTGGTGAGCCAGCAAGTCCGTCACCGTCATCTCCAAACCATCGGTCGCCCCATTGACTTAAGTCGTTGAAAATAGGAACGAGCTCGCGTGCTTTGTCGGTGAGGTGATATTCGTAACGACGCGGGCGAGTGCTGTATTCCTCTTTACGTACCAAACCGCGAAACACCAACGTATTCAAACGATCAGTGAGGATATTGCGTGCAATGTCTAACGATGACTGAATCGACTCGAAGCGATGATTGCCCTCGTGGATTGATGCAATCACCAGCGGTGTCCACCACTCACCCATGACCGACAGTGCCTTTGCCAGTCCATAGGGAAGATGGTCGAAATTCTTGCGTGGAGTCATGAGCCGCCACACTAAGTGAAGGGTGAGTCATATTTGGGGAATTACGCGCTTGTCATTTCATCAAATACGGGGTCAAGTTCAATGAAAATACATTCGCCTGGGCACACATCGGCAGCTAGCACCACAGCCGCCACATCTCGGTCGGCCACGAAGGCCAGAGATCCGGACCCGCCTGGATCATTCAGGGCGTGACCATTTTCGGCCACATATGCAATGCCGTCCTCCATTTGGACAAAGACATCTGGGCAGTGGTCCACACACAGTCCATCGCCGGTACAGAGGTCTTGGTCGATCCACACACGCACGTGCTTCACGGTATCTGAGGTCTGCGCATAGTCTTCCCGCCATGACTTCTGCCACCCCCTCGGCACCCCGTTTTCCGCACACGTGGCAACGCCCCACTGGACCAGTTGACGACCCATATGCCTGGCTACGTGACCCGAAGAACCCCAACACCCTCGCCTATCTGGCATCTGAGAATGACTACGCCGATGTGTGGTTCACACCACAGACTCCCCTGATTGATGACATCTACAACGAGATCAAGGCACGAGTAAAGGAAGACGACTCCACGTACCCCGTCCAGCACGGTGCATGGTGGTACGCATCGCGAACAGAGACAGGAAAGTCGTATGCCATTCATACTCGGGGCACGTCGGTCGAGACAGCACACACCCAACTTTTGCTTGACGAAAATACAGAAGCAGGAGATGGTGAGTACTTCGCACTGAGCGCATTTGATGTCTCGCCCAACGGACATCTTCTCGCGTGGTCAAGCGATAGAGATGGCGGAGAGAAGTACACCCTTCGTATCAGAGATCTACGCACAGGCGATGATCTGCCCGACGAAATTTCAAACACGACGTGGGGCGGTGTTGCCTGGTCACAACACAGCACGCACATTTTTTATGTCCTGCCAGACGATGCACTGCGTCCGTTTCAAGTGTGGCGACATGAAATTGGTACCCCTGTTGACAGCGATGTTCTGGTTCTTGAAGATGCAGATGAACGCTTCTTTGTTGGCGTGGGAGCCACTCGTTCAGGAGAGTGGATTGTTATTGAATCGTCCAGCAAGACATCGAGCGAATGCTGGGTCATAAATGCCGCATCCCCCACAGATACGCCACGTTCGCTAGCGGAACGCAGGGAAAATGTTGAATATCAAGTGGACCACTGGGGCGATGTCTTTGCCATCACAACGAATGACAATGCCCCTGATTTTCGCGTCATGACCACACCTCTTGAAGGTGGCGAGTGGACCGAATTGGTTCCCCATGTTCCGTCTCATCGCATCGTGCAATTTGAATGCTTTAACTCTTTCGCCGTGATGCAACGTTGGGAGAACGCTCAACAAGTGATTTCAATTGTCAACAAGTCGGGCGACGTCACTTCAATTCACATTGCAGACGAGCCACACGAGGTTGAACTTGATGTCAACCCCAATTACTCGACTGACGGAATTCGGCTTCAACACCAATCGTTAACCCGTCCACTGACAACTGCGTGGTACTCCATAGCGCAATCATCAATGACCGTACTGAGACAACAAGAAGTGCGCAATTGTGATCTGTCTCAATACACGTCATCGCGAACTTGGTCTCTTTCACCTGACGGAACCCGCGTGCCAATTGACATTGTGCATCATGTAAGCACGCCACTCGACGGCACCGCACCCGCTTTGCTGTATGGCTACGGGGCATACGAGATTTCACTGGCACCGTGGTTTTCCATTGCACGATTGTCACTTCTTGACCGTGGCTGGGTATGGGCACTTGCGCATCCACGCGGTGGTGGCGAAATGGGTCGACAGTGGTATGACGACGGAAAGTTATTGAAGAAACGAAACACATTCATTGACACAATTTCGACAGCTGAGCATCTTGGCTCAACACGGGTGTGTGATCCGCGCAAGATCGTTCTTCGCGGCGGGAGTGCAGGCGGGCTTCTGGTGGGAGCATGCGTTACAACAAGTCCTGAAACGTTCGTAGGTGGAATTGCAGAAGTTCCGTTTGTTGATGTTGTAACCACGATGAGCGATCCATCGCTTCCTCTCACGGTGACCGAGTGGGAGGAATGGGGTGACCCACGCACAGAACCATACGCCTCCTACATCGAGTCGTATTCACCGTATGACAACACAACTGCCGGGCCATATCCCACGATGTACATCACGGCAGGCCTGAATGACCCACGCGTCAGCTACCACGAACCCGCAAAGTGGGTCGCACGATTACGCGAAGTTTCCCCACATACAACTGTTGTTTTCAAGTGTGAAATGGGCGCCGGACACGGCGGTCCATCTGGTCGATATGACCAGTGGCGCGACGAAGCACGCACATTGGCGTTCGCTTGTCACTGTGTTGTCGGATTCAAGCAGCTGACTTAACTGAGAGCAGCCGACACAAACAGTGCGAGCATTAACCCCACATTTCGGAAAATGTCGCGCCACGATGGCGGACGAGTGACCCGCGCTCCAAAACACGCACATGGCACCGTTGACTTTGTTGCCACCATCACAAAGAGATAGGTGGTGAAAATCAACAACAGCAGTGTGGCAACGCCCAACACCAGCGCATGAGGTTTCAGCACAATAAGGAGTGCGCCAATGACCAACTCTGCTAGTGGCAACGTGACGACAACAACTGGCCTTAACGACTGCGCAGCCGCTTGACGCTTCCACTCTTCTCGACCGGTGATTTTTGTAGCACCTGCGAAAAGGATGACAACTCCGACTCCAGCGGCCAGTAAACGCGCCAACATCACGCCGTTGGGTACGTGGCCGACACAACTTTTCCGCGGAAAAAAACCATGGCATTATCGGCATTGTCTGCATGCGACATGTCAACAACACGACCCACCACGAAATAGTGATCACCCATCTGATGTTCTGCGTCAATGGAGCAATCAATCGTTGCTACGCAATGAGGGAGAATTGGGTTACCCAACTCAGAGACCGACACGTCAAGGCCGGCGAACTTGTCGTCACCTTCTTTTGCAAACTTCCAACACAACTCTTCTTGGTCGGCGCTCAAGATATTGACGCAGAAGGAACCAGATTCCTTAATGGCAGCCCACGAACGTGATGATGTTCCTGGCAAAAAACCCACCAATGGTGGTTCAAGCGAAACAGAAACAAAAGACCCAATGGTGATACCGAAGAATTCTCCCGCTTTGTTGCGACCCGTCACAACAACAACCGATGTGGGGGCATGCCCAAGAACTGAGCGGAACAGTGCGGGAGTTATCTCTGTGGTCACATGTCCACAGTAGACGACATGTCTCAGACCGAGACAGTTCCGCCTTCGCGAGCAAAGAAAACATCCATGCCATTTGTTGCAACACACGATGACGCCATTGCGTCAAGAGCAGTGTCCGTGCGGTCTGGATCATGGTGATACAGAGCCAATCGTTTGGCAGAGACAGCGGCTGCGATGCCCTTTGCGAAATCAACCGTGCAGTGCCCCCAATTCGCTTTCACAGCAAATTCCTGCGGGGTGTACTGGGAATCATGAATCAGCAAATCGACATCTTGTGCCAACTCGCGAACACCATCGGGCAGATGAAATGACCCATCGAGAGGTTGCTGGTGATCCGAGATGTACGCAATGGATGAACCAGCAAATTCAATGCGATACCCGACGGTGGGCCCGTTGTGAGGAACAAATCGCGACATGATGCGATAATCGTCCATCTCCCATTCAGTATCTCCCACATCAGTGAACGAGAAGTTTCCGGGAAAGTCCTTGAGCCCAACAGGAAACGTTGGTGGCGACACCGCATCGTGCATTGCCGACTCGAACGTGTGGCCATCATCTTGTTGCGGTCCGAAAATTTCAAGCCGAGCACCTTCACGCAACATGGGAGTAAAGAATGGCAAACCTTGCACGTGATCCCAATGAAGGTGAGTCACAAGTGCGATTGCGTTCAGTGGTGTTTCGGTTCCGGCTGAATACTGTTTGCCGAAGTAGCGCAGTCCAGTTCCGAGATCTAACAGAATGGGGCGTCGACCGGGCGCTCGTACCGACACACACGATGTATTGCCGCCGTACTTTGCGGTGGACTGACCATGACACGGCGTTGAACCCCGCACACCGTGAAACGTAACGTTCAACATGGCCTAGCCCCCATTCGCAAAACGCTACGGAGTAACCGGGTGGTAATGCATCCTTCATACAAGTGACGCCTGTCGCATCACACGCACTACGGTGCAGTCATGGCCTCTCCCATCACAACGAGCACTGTCACAGCGAACGGAATTGATTTCACGTATCTCGAATGCGGCACCGGTCCGCTTGCCATGTGTTTTCACGGGTTCCCTGATTCCCCGCACAGTTGGCGACACCTCATGCCTGCCCTGGCCGAAGCCGGATTTCGAGCAGTAGCGCCATTCACTCGTGGGTACGCACCAACGTCACTAGCTGCCGATGGCTGCTATCAAACCGGCGCACTGTCTGCAGATGCCAATGCGCTACACGATGCGCTGGGCGGAGACAGCGATGCCGTCATCATCGGACATGACTGGGGCGCACCAACGGTGTATGGCGCAGCCGCATCGCAACCCGACCGCTGGCGTCGCGTCGTTGGAATGGCCGTTCCACCTGGAGGCGCAATGAACATGGCTTTCATCAACAACCTCGATCAAGTCAAGCGCAGTTGGTACATGTTCTATTTCCAGCACCCGTTGTCTGACCTGGTTGTGCCTTCACAAGATCTTGCGTTTATTGACATGTTGTGGCGCGATTGGTCACCTGGATACCCGGGTGATGCAGATTCTGAGAACTGCAAAGCATGTCTGCGCGACCCGGCACACCTGGCCGCAGCGTTGGGCTATTACCGATGCACATTGGGTAACGGACCACGAGATGAAAAATATGACGCGATTCAAGCGGCAGGAGGCGGGCAGTTACCGCAACCCACTTTGTATTTGCACGGCGAAAATGATGGATGCATTGGCAAAGAGGTTGCAGAATCAGTCAACACCGTTGCGCCATGGGCAAAAGTTCGCGTTGTTGAAAATGCTGGTCACTTCTTGCAGTTAGAGCAGCCAGACGTAGTGAACTCACTCATCGTCGACTGGGTTACGGCAAGCTAAATCTGTCGCCAGTACGCCGCAACAATCCTTCGGCAACAAGAGCCCGCAGCAATGCATCAGCGCGAGCAACATCGTTTTCCAGTTTCATTGCCGCCACAACTTCGGTAGGCGTGACGAGTCCATCGCCAACCGCACGCATTGCGCGGCCGCGCGCTTGACGATCCGAGCCGTCAAATCGAGCTTGCGGTTTGCTAGCTCCCGCCGACGCCGGAGCAGGATCGTCACCGTTACCACGCCAAGAACATAGAGAGCTCAACGGACACTCAGCGCAGTGTGGAATGCGAGCCGTGCACTGGCGCGCGCCAAAATCCATGATGACCTGGTTCCATTCCCATCCAAGTCCTTTTGGAACAAGTTCATCTGCGGTGATCTGCAGTTCCTTCGCAGTCATTGACCGACCTTGTATACGCGACAACACGCGAGACACATTGGTGTCAACCACCGCTACGTCTTGGTCAAAGGCAAAAGCAAGTACTGCTCGGGCGGTGTACGGACCAATTCCAGGCAATGACAACAACGAGTCGAGCGTGTTGGGGAAAATGCCCTGGAAATCGGACTCAATAACGCGCGCCGCTTCCCACAAGTTTCTGCATCGCCGTGGATATCCGAGCCCAGTCCACAACTTCAACGCTTCACCCAGCGGAGATGCGGCAAGGTCACGTGTTGTTGGAAACACTGCGATGAAGGCATCGAATTTCGGCAAGACACGCGCAACAGATGTCTGTTGCAGCATGACCTCACTTACCAATATGTGCCACGGCTCACGTGTACGTCTCCATGGCAAGTCACGAAGCGATCCACTCCCCCATGCGAGAAGTTGTGCCGCAATACGGTCTGAGTGACTTAGCCTTCCCACACGTTCTGACCGTCGTATGGACGTTGGCGCTCGGGAGCAAATTCACGCTTCCACACCATGACCCGACGACGGAAGTAGCACACTTCTTTTCCGTCCTGATTGAAACCCTTGGTCTCAACTGTGACAATGCCACGATCATTTTTCGACTTGCTCTCGGCAACTTCTAAGACGCGTGTTTCTGCATGAATGGTGTCGCCATGAAAGGTGGGGAACTTGTGCTGCAAAGTCTCCACTTCCAAGTTCGCAATTGCGGCGCCACTGACATCGGGAACGCTCATTCCGAGAACCAATGAATACACAAGGTTGCCGACCACAACGTTGCGGCCCTGCACACTTTCTTTTGCAAACCAGTCGTTGGTGTGCAATGGGTGGTGGTTCATGGTGATCATGCAAAACAGATGATCGTCATACTCAGTAATTGTTTTGCCGGGCCAATGGCGAAATACATCGCCGGGAACAAAATCTTCTAAGTAGCGACCAAAGGGGCGTTCATGTGTTGTCATGGAATGAAACGCTAGTCAGGACGAGTGGAACCATCCGTATCGTCCGTGTATTCAAGTTCGGTCGGGTCGATTTTGGGCATGGAGAACTGCCCAGTTCGGTCTTGTGGAGCAAACTTCTCGACCCAGTCCACAGTGGACAATCGCCGATCAGTCTGCGACTGTGCAATCTGTGGGAACGGAGCAAGTTTATGACGGCGGTCAATTGACCATGGACCAAATTGCAAAGAGAGATAACACAGCCAACCCACCAAAATGGGTAGCCAGTACTGTGCGACGCGATACGAGATAACGCCCACTGTTGCGGTGCCCTGGGCTAATCCAAAACCAACAAGCGTTGGAATGTAAATGCCCTCAATGATTCCCAGGCCGCCTGGCGTAATGGGCACAACAGAAAACACATTCGCAATTCCAAATGCAACAATGAGCCCGTCGATGCCAATGTTTCCGCCGAACGCACGCAAGAACACCCACAGCGACACCGCGTCAAGAAGCCAGTTCACAGTTGCCCATCCAACGACGCGTCGCAACAACTGCTTGTCGGCATACAAACCTTCAATACGTGCTGCAAGATGGGCCAACACCTCTGCGGCATGCTGCTCGTTAAATCGGAGTCGCCGCGCTATGGCTCGAACGACGCGTTCTGAACGCCCTTGACCTTCCACCAATCCAAAAATGAGGAACGCTGCAAATGCCATCAAGATGACGCCCACCACTGCGGCAGTTCCGTACGCGGGGTTTACACCTCGCGTTGGAATGGACACAATCAGTCCGAACCACAGAATGAGGTTCAGAACAACGGCGGAACCGATACCTGCAGTGGCAAGCGCAAAGCCAGCGTCGGGGCCACGAATTCCACACAAAGTGATGAGTTTGAATCCCAAGGCAGAGCTTGCGGCGCTACCACCCGGCACGATGTTTCCCAGTGCCTTCGTACTGAGCTGAATGCGATACAGCCGCAACGTACTGATGTGGTCTCCGCTCTCACCAAGTGCCGCCTTGGTGAGCAAGGAATATGCGAACAACGACAGTGCTTGAAACCCGACCCCGATGAGCAACAGAGACGGATCAATGTTGTCCAGTTCTCGGATCGCATCGCGGAAACCTGGGATAAGAGGCAGGACAAAGAAGTACACCACGGCCGCTATCAGCACAATCTGAATTGGCCGTATATACGCCTTGCGCTTCTTCTCCGGCTTCTCCATCTCTACCATCGTGTCCCAATTCTCATGGGAGAACGGGGAATTGACACACAATGTCGTGTAAACGCTGACGCAATAAGGCTCCCTAGTCCGCTGGAGTCTTTCCAATTTTGTTCCACTGGCGCCAACCCATGTACTGAATGAGTCGTGAGTGACCAAATACCACAGAGACGAATGGTCAAAATCGCCAGAAATCGCCACGCGGATATGCCGAACGCACCCATGGCTCACTAGCGTTTCTAGCCATGAGTATCGTGCCAGACCTCCAGACTGCAGCCTCCGTTATTTCCACAGCCCGCGGCCAAGTGGATATCGCGGTCAAGAAACTGATTGAACTTGGTGGACCCGACACCAACCAAACACTGGCATACGACATTGCACATGTCGCCGCCGCCGTCGAAACTGCTCGTTCACTTCTGGACTACGGCGCAAAAGGTGACGCCGAAGCAAAAATCACGTGCGCGTTCACTGCAGACATGGTGCACGACTTCGTCTCGCGCCTCATTGGCCGCGAGAAACTGTGGGGCATCGACCCGTCGGTCTTCTCATCAGCACACGACTTCGTGTCTGCGTACCGTGATCCACAATTCCTTGCATCACTGGCCGAGGTGCAAGGCCCACGCCACCTCGCAGACGAATTTGAAATGGTGCAAGACACGTTCCGTTCATTTGCAACAAAAGTCATTGCACCAAAGGCAGAGCATGTGCACCGCCACAACGGCGATGTTCCAGAAGATGTCATCGCCGGACTTGCAGAGATTGGAGCGTTCGGTCTCAGCGTGCCCGTTGAGTACGAGGGCTTCTCAGAGGGTGGCGAAGGCGAATACATGGCATCGGTGATTGCCACCGAGGAACTGTCAAAGGCATCACTCGGAATTGGTGGATCACTCATTACCCGCCCAGAAATCCTCACCCGTGCCCTTGTCAAGGGTGGAACAGAAGCCCAAAAGCACGAATGGCTTCCAAAGCTTGCAAGCACAGAAGTGATGTCGGCAGTTGCGGTGACAGAACCCGACTACGGCTCCGACGTTGCGGGTCTGAAGACAACTGCAGTGGAAGCACCTGGTCCAAACGGTGAAGCCGGATGGCTGATCAACGGTGTGAAAACGTGGTGCACCTTCGGCGCTCGCGCAAATGTGCTCATGCTGCTTGCGCGCACCGATCCAGATCGTTCAAAAGCACACCGCGGTCTTTCATTGTTCATCGTTCCAAAGCCCATTGGCGACGCACACGGATTCATGTTCACCCAAGACGGTGGCGGGAAAATGGAAGGACGCCCTATTGACACCATTGGCTACCGCGGAATGCACAGTTACGAAATTGCCATCGAGAATTGGTGGGTACCTGAGTCGCATCTCATCGGTGAACGCGATGGACTGGGCAAAGGTTTCTATTTGCAGATGGCCGGATTTGAAAACGGACGTCTGCAGACTGCAGCGCGCGCCGTTGGAGTCATGCAAGCTGCCTATGAAGCAGCCCTTGATTACGCACAGAACCGAGTTGTGTTTGGCTCTCCAATTAGCGACTACGAACTCACCAAGGTGAAGTTGGGCCGAATGGCTGTCATCACGCAGGCGTCGCGCCAGTTCTCGTACGCCGTTGCTCGCCTCATGGGTAAAGGTGAAGGCGCAATGGAAGCAAGCATGGTGAAGGCCTATGTATGCAAAGCGGCTGAGTGGGTTGCTCGCGAGGCGTTGCAGATTCATGGAGGATATGGCTACGCCGAGGAATACAGCGTCAGTCGTTTGTATGTGGACGCCCGCGTGTTGTCCATCTTTGAAGGCGCAGACGAAACACTGTGCCTCAAGGTCATCGCCAAGAACCTCTGCGAAGCAGCAAAGTAAGGGCTCCCCATGCGTTCAGCAAAAGACTTCTTCAAGCCGCTTGCAGCTGGTGCCCCTGCACCTCTTCACGAAATTCCATTCAAGCCAAGTCGTGTGATTCACTTCTTCCCACCACACAACGAGAAAATGGTGGCAAAGCTCCCTGACACCATTCCTACTGTTGACATCATCTTGGGCAACCTTGAAGATGCAATTCCCATGGCCGACAAAGAAGCTGCCCGCGCAGGCTTGGTGAAGGTGGCAAATGAGCTGGACTTTGGAACCACGCAACTTTGGACTCGAGTAAACAGTCTTGATTCTCCATGGTTTTTGGATGACATGATCGAAATCGTCACCAAAGCAGGCGACAAGTTTGACGTCATCATGATTCCCAAGGTGGAAGGCCCTGAAGACATCCACTATGTCGATCGCTTGTTGGCACAGCTTGAAGCGCGCGCCGGATTGAAGAAGCCCATCCTGCTACACGCCATTTTGGAAACTGCTCGTGGGGTGGCAAACGTCGAAGAAATTTGCGGCGCATCACCTCGCATGCAAGGCATTTCTCTGGGACCAGCAGACTTGGCAGCAAACCGTCGCATGAAGACAACTCGTGTTGGTGGCGGCCATCCCGACTATGTGGTTCGTCAAGACCCACAAGGTGATGATTACCAAGGCGCTCGTACCACCTACCAGCAAGACCTGTGGCATTACACAATGGCGCGCATGGTGGATGCATGTGTCATGCACGGAGTACTTCCCTTCTATGGACCATTTGGCGACATCAAAGATGTGGTCGCATGTGAAGATCAATTCCGCAATGCATATCTCCTCGGATGTGTGGGCGCATGGAGCCTTCACCCCGTGCAGATCGACATTGCAAAGCGAGTGTTTAGCCCACGTCCCGAAGATGTGAAGCAGGCACAACGCGTCATTGACGCAATGGGCGACGGAACCGGAGCCATCATGCTGGACGGCAAGATGGAAGACGATGCATCAGTGAAGCAATGCAAAGTGGTCGTGGAACTGGCTCGCCAACTTGCAGCGCGCGACCCGCAATTGGCCGCCTCATACGGCTTCTAATTCACAAAGGACACACACTGCCATGACCTCACTACGACCACGCCGCTCTGCTCTGTATATGCCCGCCGCTAACGAGCGCGCACTAGAAAAAGCAAAAGGTATTTCTACCGATGCCATCATCTTCGATCTTGAAGATGCCGTGTCGCCCGATTCGAAAGAAATTGCGCGAGCACAAGCCGTTGCCGCAGTGAATAGTGGCGAATACGGAAAGCGCGAGCTCACTATTCGGTGCAATGCACTGGCAACACCGTGGGGTCACGCAGACGTCGCAGCCGCCGCCAAAGCATGTGTGTCTGCCGTTGTTATTCCAAAAATCAACTCAGTAGCCGAAGTGAACGAAGTGTCTGCCGCACTAGACGCAGCCGGCGCACCACAAGAAATGATGATCTGGGCCATGATCGAAACCCCAACAGCAATCATGGATTGTCGCGCTATCGCTGCACATCCCCGCGTTGCGGTTCTGGTGATGGGAACCAACGACTTGGCAAAAGAGTTGCGCGCTGCACAAGTTCCCGGCCGCGCACCGCTGGTGCACAGTTTGCACATGGCATTGCTTGCCGCGCGTGAAGCAGGAAAAGTCATTCTTGATGGCGTGTACAACGACATCAAGAATGCCGATGGATTCCGTGATGAATGTGTTCAGGGTCAGCAGATGGGATTTGACGGCAAGACTCTGATTCACCCGGACCAGGTTGCGATTGCAAATGATGTGTGGTCCCCGTCAGAAGAAGAAGTTGCTCACGCGCGCGAAGTAATTGCCGCATTTGACGAAGCACTAGCTGCTGGCAAGGGCGTTGTGCAGTTGAACGGTCGCATGATTGAGAATCTGCACGTTGATAATGCACGTCGCGCTATCGCAATTGCAGAAGCCATCGCCGAACTCGCATAACTAATCTCTACAAATTGGCGCGGAAAAGCGCCAGTGTTCTGACCCATGCAGTTGCTGATGCATCTGCGTCGTAGACCTCGTCTCGAGTGTCGTTAAAGAACGCATGGTGTGTTCCGGGGTACACATGAAACGTGGCGTCCTTGCCTAGAGCTCGAAGTTCTTGTTCTGTGGCCTTGATGGCATCGGGTGCTGCGTTCCCTCGGTCGTGTTCCGCGTAATGCCCTTCCACCACCGCAGCCATGTTCTCCCAATTAATGGGCGTGTCTGGACGCATTCCTCCGTAGAAAGGTGCGGCGGCTGCGACTGCATCAGGACGCTGGCATGCCACCATCAAAGTGAGACCCCCACCCATACAAAATCCGGTGACACCAACTTTTGTGCGACCCGTTCGTTGCTGCAAATAGTCAATGGCCCCACCAATGTCTTTCCCGGCGGTCGCCAGATTCATGCTCATCAGTAGTTTCCCTGCATCATCTGGCTCGCTCGTGACAACACCGTGGTACAGGTCAGGCGCCAGCGCAGTGAAGCCCTCGGCAGCGAAGCGATCCGCAATGTCCTTGATGTGCTCATTGAGACCCCACCACTCTTGAATCACCACCACACCTGGCCCGGTGCTCCCCGCCACGTATCCCGTGCATGTGCCTCCATTTGCCGGGAATTCGACCATTTCACCCATGAGTTCTGCCCTTCGCGCTGAAACTTTGATTCAGTATGACACCACATCGGTGCCCCATATGTCACAGATGTCCTCTTACAACCCGAGGGTTCTCTCTGAATACCCCGACCCACTAGCGTTAAGGCCGTGGCACATGCATCTCTCCCCAACCCCAGCCTTGATATCACTCTGACTCCGCTGTCAGGAACGGGACGAACCCTTCGTGAATGGCTCACCACGTTCCACCTGGCGTCCATCGTGCTTGACCCCTACACCAACGAAAGTTCGTGGATTCTGGAAACCGCTGTTCGCATCATGCGTCAGTTCTCTGGTGCGGCAGTTCGCGTCAACTTCATCGTCACCTGTGACGACGAAGGTGCTCGCGCGTTCTTGGGACCATACGCAGACGAATTCCTCGTCTATTGCGATCCCGACCGCGCCATCGTGAAGGCACTTGGTCTCAGCGAACTTCCAGCATTTGTTCTGGTGCAGTCAAACGGAACAATTCCTGCCGCTGCGCAAGGTTGGTCGGCAGAAGATTGGAAGGGTGTCGCAAGTGCAGTTGCATCGTTGACCGCATGGTCAAAGCCCACCATCCCCGCCCCTGGTGACCCTGGTTCATTCCGCGGTACACCCGCACTTGTCTAATCGCTTCCCACACTCTGGCTTGCCCGTCGAAGAGGCAATTGAACCGCTACGCAGTGCTCTTCAATCGCACCGAGCTGCGGTTCTTGTTGCCCCACCAGGCGCAGGAAAAACCACTCTTGTTCCGCTACGCCTCATTGATGAACCATGGGTGGACAATCGTCGAATTGTGATGCTGGAACCACGTCGCCTTGCTGCACGTGCCGCTGCTCAACGAATGGCGTCATTACTGGGCGAGCGTGTTGGGGACACTGTCGGCTTTCAAACCCGAGATGAAAGAAAGATTGGCCCAAACACCCGCATTGAAGTTCTCACCGAAGGAATCTTGACACGTCGTCTACAAAGCGATCCCACGCTCGATGGAACAGCGCTCGTCATCTTTGATGAAGTACATGAACGCAATCTGCCCACCGATGTGGGTCTGGCATTTCTCTTGGACGCACAGCGCACTTTCCACAGTGATGTTCGAATTTTGGCAATGTCTGCGACCGCACAGGCCGAGAAGTTTTCTGAGGTTCTCACCAACGACTTTGGTGCCGCACCAATTGTCACCTCAGATGGGCGGATCTTCCCCGTCGATATTCGTTACCTTCCTCGTCAGCGCGACGATCGTCTTGAAAACGCCATTGCTGATGCCGTTACACACGCATTGAAAAACGACGAAGGAGACATACTGGTTTTCCTTCCTGGAATTGGAGAAATACAACGCGCTCAGCAAGTTCTTGTTGGTCGTGTTGGTGATGATGTTGATGTGGTCCGTCTTGCGGGCGCCCTGCCATTTGCGGAACAAGACGCCGCTCTACAGGCAAGTCCTCATGGACGCCGTCGAGTTGTGTTGTCAACAGATATCGCAGAGACTTCTTTGACCGTTGAGGGCATTCACATCGTTATCGATGCTGGACTCGCACGAACCCCTCGCCTCGATGTGCGCACCGGACTCACAGAACTTGTCACCGTGACATCATCACGCGCCTCTGCAGACCAGCGCAGTGGTCGTGCTGGACGAATCCGCGAAGGCGTTGCATATCGACTGTGGAGCCGTATTGAAGATTCCACTCGGCTTCCTCACCTTCCTGCAGAAATCACACAAGCAGATTTGTGTTCGATGGCGCTAGACATCGCATCGTGGGGCACCCCGCTTGACGAACTGTCGTTCTTAGATGCACCGCCAGCAAAGACACTTGCATTGGCGCACAACACCCTCAAAATGCTGCACCTCATCAATGACCGCGGCGTCATCACATCACTTGGCGCGCAAGTGCTGGGACTTCCACTTCATCCGCGACTTGGAACCATGGTGGCACGCAATGCTGAATCACCGGCACAGGGGTGGACTGCCTGCGTGCTGGCAGCATTGCTTGAAGAACGTGACATCCTTCGTGGCCGCCCTGAAACTCTTCCAGCCGACATCGCCCTTCGTGTGCGCATCATTCTTGACCTTGAACGCCACGACATGGCAGATCGAGGAGCCGTTCATCGAGTGCGCGATGCTGCTCGTGACATCGCACGACGAAGTGGAATCTCATCAGATACCTACGTCAGCGCCGACATGGTGGACTCTTTGTGTGGTGCGGTGTTGTTATCCGCCTACCCCGATCGCCTTGCTATGCGACGCTCAACTCCAGGACAATTTGTGATGCGTGAGGGTGGAGCGGTTAACTGCGACAAGCACGACCACATAGCAAAAGAGATGTTCATAGTTGCAGCCGATGTCGATGCACGTCGCGGCGGATCACGACTACGCCGTGCCGCAGCGATTGATATTGAACTCATCGCACCAGTTCTTGGAGATGACGTTGAAGTTGAGTCGTATCTGACATGGGACAAATCACGAGACGATTTGGTTCATCATGTTGTACGCAAAGTTGGCAGCATTCGAATAGATGAACGCGACCTAGAGCCGGTACCGAGCGATGAGACAACTGATGCTCTTATTGAACGCGTCGCAGCAACAGGAATGAAGATTCTGTCGGGTGGTGCGGCCACAGAGTTTCGTCAGCGAGTCTCATTTTTGCGTCATCATCTTGGGGATGATTGGCCTGACACATCACAGGCGCACCTCGTCGCCACGATGAATGATTGGTTACGTCCTTTCTTGGTGGGAGCAACTTCTCGAAAAGATCTTTCCGCTATTGACCTCACGATGGTGCTCCAATCACAACTGGGCTGGGACAAATCATCGCAACTTGAATCACTCGCACCCTCACAGTTCGTGCCACCACATGGCAAACCTGTTGCTATCAACTACGCAGACCACGATGCGCCGACAATTGCCGTTCGGGTGCAACACCTCTTCGGCCTCACCACACACCCCACTGTGCTGAATGGCCGCATACCGCTTCGCATACAACTGCTGTCACCAGCGGACCGCCCCATTCAAATCACTGCCGACCTTCCCTCGTTTTGGACGGGCTCGTGGGCCGAGGTGCGAAAAGAGATGGCCGGCCGATACCCCAAGCACAAATGGCCCCTTAACCCCAACGCATAGGGCGCAATTGCGCCGCGCGACATAGCCTTACTGCATGGCAGATTTTGCGTTTACAGAGATTCTCCCCCTTGGTGCCGACAACACTGAATATCGTCTTGTGAGTACAGAGGGGGTCTCACAAGTAGAGACACCATTGGGAATGTTTTTGAAGGTGGAGCCAGAAGCTCTCACTCTTCTCACTCAAACAGCAATGCGAGACATTGCCCACTTGTTACGCAGTAGTCACCTTCAGCAACTCGCCAACATCTTGGATGACCCCGAAGCCAGCGCAAACGATCGATTTGTTGCACTCGACTTATTGCAGAATGCCAGCATTGCTGCGGGCGGAGTTTTACCTATGTGTCAAGACACTGGTACCGCAATCGTGAAAGGTAAGAAGGGCCAGTTCGTGATGACTGGCGGCAACGATGAAGAAGCCATCGCACGCGGCGTCTACAACACGTATCTCACCAGCAATCTTCGCTACAGCCAAATGGCACCGCTGAACATGTACGACGAGAAGAACACCGGCAACAACCTGCCCGCAGAAATCAAAATCTCTGCAGTGGATGGCGATGCTTACAAGTTCTTATTCATGGCAAAGGGTGGCGGCTCTGCCAACAAGAGCTATCTCTTCCAGGAAACAAAAGCATTGTTGAATGAAAAAACATTGTTGCCATGGGTGTTTGAAAAAATGATCACACTTGGCACAGCGGCATGTCCGCCGTATCACTTGGCAGTAGTAATCGGCGGAACATCGGCTGAACAAGCGGTCGAGACCGCAAAATTAGCCAGTGCTCGATATCTCGATTCACTCCCCACTCAGGGAAGCGACCTTGGTAACGGGTTCCGCGACATTGAACTTGAAGCGAAAATTCTGAAGTTGTCACAACAAACAGGAATTGGCGCGCAATTCGGTGGCAAGTACTTCTGCCACGACGTGCGCGTTATTCGTTTGCCTCGTCATGGCGCAAGTTGTCCAGTGGCATTTGCCGTGTCATGCAGCGCCGACCGTCAAGCCTTGGGCAAAATCACAAAAGACGGTCTGTTCATTGAAGCCTTAGAGACTGACCCCGCACGCTTCCTCCCTGAGATCACCGAAAATGAACTGAGTGACGAAGTGGTACACATCGACCTGACCCAACCGATGGATCAGATTCGCGCCACTCTCAGCAAGTATCCAGTGAAAACACGCGTCATGCTCACTGGACCCATGGTCGTTGCTCGAGACATTGCACACGCAAAGTTGAAAGAGCGTCTTGATGCTGGCGATGGATTGCCGCAGTACATGAAGGACCACTGCGTGTATTACGCAGGGCCCGCAAAGACTCCTGAAGGAATGGCGTCTGGTTCGTTTGGCCCCACAACCGCAGGTCGAATGGATAGCTATGTTGCCGATTTCCAAGCTGCTGGCGGCTCGTTCATCATGTTGGCAAAGGGCAACCGTTCACGCCAGGTCACAGACGCCTGCAAGACCTACGGGGGCTTCTACCTTGGGTCAATCGGCGGACCAGCCGCTCGTTTGGCACAAGACTGCATCACAAAGGTAGAGGTGTTGGAGTACGCCGAACTTGGCATGGAAGCCGTGTGGAAGATTGAAGTTCAAGATTTCCCGGCATTCATTGTGGTTGACGACAAGGGCAACGACTTCTTTGATCAGGTGGGCGGAACAGGAACCCCTGTTCACCTTCACTAAGAATTAGTCGCCAGCAAAGCCTGGCCAGTTACCCATGTAGCCAATAAAGAGATCACTCAGGCCTTCTTCACGCAATGTTGCGCGCGGTACAGGCAACTCTCGCATGGTGAAGTGCGGATTGCTCTTGGTCTGCAACGGGAAGTCGTGGTTGGTGATTGCAGCGCGACCCACAGCCACCATGTCGGCGCCAGCAGTAATGGCTGAACTCATATCGTCTGCGGTGTACAGCTTGCCAGCGACCGCAAGACGGGTTGATCCGCGCTCTTCGTTGGCAAAGATGTCGATGAGGTGACGATCCGAAAAATCTTCGTCTGCCCCCAACTTGAATACGTCCCACAGCGACATGTCAATCAAGTCGACCGTATTCTCTGCAACGAGGCGTCGATACACCTCAACAATTTCTGACGTCTTCATACCGAAACGTTCCGGCGAAAGGCGGACACCAAGGTGGAAATTTTCACCACACGCGGAACGAATGCCATTGATGATTTCAAACAAGACGCGCTGGCGATTCTCAAATGAACCGCCGTATTGATCTGCACGCTGATTTAACTCTGCATTCAAGAACTGACAAATCAGATAATCATGAGCACCGTGTAGTTCAACGCCATCAAATCCCGCCTTCTCAACGCGAACAGCGGCATTGACAAATGCTTGAATCATCTCTTCCACTTCAGCAGTGGTCATTGCGCGGGCACCCATTTTTGCATCGTCACCTGCGCTCACAGGCTCGGTGCCGATGAGGTCTTTGGGAGAGCGTCGACCCGCGTGGTGCAACTGCACGATGGCAACTGAATCATGCTGATGAATTCCGGCTGCAAGTCGTGTGAGACCATCAAGATGCTTGTCATCGAAACACCCCAACTGACCAGCGAAGCCCTGCCCCACTGCTTGCACATGCGACGCACATGTCATGGTGAGCCCAAATCCGCCTTGCGCCCGCATGGTCAGCCAGCGATATTCATCGTCGGACAACGTGCCGTCAGTATGGCTTTGCTGGTTTGTCAACGGAGCAAGCATGAACCTGTTCTTCATTGCAGGGCCGTGTGAAAATGCCACGGAATCAAACAACGAACTCACGAGATGAGCGCCTTGATTGCTGCGCGGGTGTCTGCAATTTCATCTGGTGTTGCACCAAATTCAACTGCGGCAAAATCGGTGACTCCAATATCAGCAAGTGCCGCAACGCGATCTTGCACTTCTGCGACTGATCCAGTGATTGCAATGTCTGCTGGACCCGCCGCGCCCTCTTTGTCGAGCATGGCGCGATAGCTGGGCAATGTTCCGTACACGGCAAATACTTTTGCCGCGCGAGCAGCAGCGGCTTCTTTGTCTTGCGTGACACACACGGGAAGAGCCGCGATGACTCGTGGCGCCGGCCGACCAAACTCTTCTGCTGCGCGATTGATGGTGGGAATGGTGTGTGACGACAACGTTGCGGGACCAGTACACCAGGTCAATGTTCCGTCAGCCATTGCAGCGGTGACGCGCAACATCTGCTCACCTAGAGCTGCAACAACAACGCCAAAACCATGCGAGCCCTTGGCAGAGATTCCACCGTGCACTTTGTATGTCTCACCATCAAAATTGGCGGGCTCATTGCGAGACAGTGGCATTAGGATGCTCAGATATTCCTTGAGGTGGCGAACGGGCTTTTCGTATGACATGCCCAGCATGTTCTCAATGACAACTTTGTGACTGAGCCCAATGCCAAGCGTGAGGCGATTACCCGAAGCAGCTGCAACGGTGTGGCACTGCTGTGCAATGGCATGTGGGTGACGCGGATATGTGGGAACAACCGACGTGCCCAGCTCGATGCGCGGCACTTCGCGACCAACTATCGCCAAACTGGTTAATGCGTCGTGGCCAAAGATGTTGGGTGCCCAAAAACTTGCGAACCCGTCTTGTTCTGCCGACCGCGCTTCAGCGACAACATCGTCAACTGTTCCGTCGTTTACTGCTCCGCCAAAAATGCCATATCTCATGGAATCAGACGGTATCAGTCTGACCAACGGTTACGAGAGGCTGACCAGTTCCAGCCATTCAGGACTGAAATAATCGACTTCACCGTCGGGCAACAAGATGACTTTCGTGGGATTTAATCGCTCCACAAACTCCTCGTCATGGCTCACCATAATGATGGAGCCTTTCCAATTCTCTAACGCGCTCGCGACGGCTTCGCGACTCTGTGGATCCAAGTTGTTGGTTGGCTCGTCCAACAGCAGAACGTTGTTTCGACCCACCATCAACATTGCAAGTGCCAACTTTGTTTTCTCTCCACCAGACAACGAGCCAGATTCCTGGAAGACCTTGTCACCCTGCAAACCAAACATTCCCAACAAGGAACGCAATTGAGTCTCCGTCAAGGACGAGTGTGCTGGTAGTTCACGGCGCATGTGCCACATCAATGATTGATGCGGATCTAATGTGTCGTGTTCTTGGGCGAAATAGCCGACGCTGACCTGGTAGCCCCACTCGAAGTTGCCAATGTTCGCATCGGTTGCTCCGGCCAAAATACGAAGCAACGAAGTCTTACCAGCACCGTTCAATCCAAGAACTAACAAACGCTCACCGCGTCCCAAGTCAAATGACACGTCTTCGAACACTGGTGGCCCGCCGTACCCTTTGCTGAGGCCGGTGGCCGTCACCACAGTGACACCACTTTGCGGTGGGTCGGGAAACTTCACACTGAGAACGCGATCTTTTCGACGAATCCCAGTTGATTCAGATTCAATGCGCGCAATGCGTTTTTCCACACTATGTGCCATTGCGGCCTTCGTCGCTTTTGCACCAAACCTGTCCACCACTTCTTGAAGACGGGCAACTTCTTTCGCCTGCATCATCGCCTTTTTCTCCGCCCGAGCTTCATCTTCGGCGCGTGAACGTTTGTACTGGCTATATGTTCCGCGGTATTCGTAGACAATTCCTGTGTCATCTTCATTTGGTCTATCAAGATGAAGAACTCGCGTGATTGCTTCATCGAGCAATTCAAGGTCGTGGCTAATCACAAGCAATGCACCTTTGTAGTTGCGCAAGAAATTCAAGAGCCACGTTTTTGCATCAATGTCTAAGTGGTTGGTCGGCTCGTCCAACAGCAACATGTCGCTTCCCGCAAACAGAATTCGTGCCAACTCAACACGTCGGCGTTCGCCGCCCGACAGCACACCTAATGGAAGATCTAATCGTTCAGCGCGCAATCCCAACCCAGCGGCAATGCTTCGAGCCTCGCTCTCGGCGGAGTATCCCCCCTTAAGATTGAATGCTTCTTCCGCCTTGATGAAGCGCGACAGATTGCGTTCATCAGAGTTTTCCTCCATCGCAACACGCAATTTCTCTAAGCGGATCAGGTCATCATCAATATTGCGCCCCGAGAGAACATGCGAAATCGCAGACCGTTTCTCTGCCTCGGGAGTGGTGCGTGGATCTTGAGATAAGTATCCGTACTGACCGCTTCGGGTTACTTTTCCGCCTGCTGCTTCCGCTTCTCCACCAAGGACCTTAAACATGGACGTCTTGCCTGCACCATTACGCCCAACAATTCCCACTTTGTCTCGCGCCATGATGGTGAATGTGGCGCCTTGTACAACATTGCGTCCACCCACCTCAACGGTGAGGTTGTGAACCTGAAGCATTATTGGCGAACCGTGGAGGTGGTGCCGCCGACAGTTGTCGTTGTTGTCTGAGGTGTACTCGGAGCGGCCGTGGTTGTGGTGACATACGGAATGGTGTCACCCGGAATAGTAGTTGCAGGCATCACATCACCACCCACAAGCGAATCATCGGTGAATTTTGCTGGCAAGCATGCCCCTGGTGTTTCGGGGGCTGACCCGAGGGCCGAGGCAATTGATGACACCAACACTGCACGACCAGCGTTGGTGGGATGCACACGATCTTTGTTGAGTAACCCTGGCTGCACTGAAGCAGTGCCCCAATCAAGCACCGATACATGAGGGTTCTTAGATGCCACAATGCGAATGACATCGTTGACCTCTTGCATTGTTGAACGGAACAGTGTTGCAGTTAACAACAACGTAGGTCGAGGTGCCAGAGATTCAACGATGCGCGTGAGATCACGCTCATAATTTTCACGACTGCCGCCATAGTTCGTACCCAGAAAGACAACTGCAGCATCCCAGCCCTCATAAATGCGATCACGTAATACGGTGCGCCCAAATCCCACCATTTGGCCGGCCTCTGCCTCAACGGCAACTCTCCAACCCATTGGTACTAACGCGGCGCACATTGCCCCGCCATATCTGTTGGCCGTGCCAGCAAGAATTGAATCGCCGATAATCAACAGTCGATTTCCTGCGGCGGTGGACCCCAACGATGCGCCCTCTAATGACGACAGATTCGCTCGCACTCCATCAACGACCAAAGATCCACCAGCTGAATTAATGCCGGGGATTCGACCCACAAACTGAAGCTCCGTCAGCCCGGACGATGACGAACTGGAACAGGCACTGACGCCAACAACCACTGCGACTAAAACACACATTGAGCGCACGGTTGACTTCCACATGAACCACACAGGCTATTGGCGAACCGTGCCTGGCGGGTGGCGGATGAATGAACTATTCGTCCCTAGCGGCTCGTGCCTGACGTAACTCGTCACGAATCTCGGCAAGGAGATCGTTTGTGGTGACCTCCGGAGTTGCCTCGGCTCCCTCCCCAGAATCGCGCAATCGGTTGTACACCTTGACAACTGCAAACAAGACAAGAGCCACAAAGAAGAAGTTGAGTGAAGCTGTTGCGAAGGCTCCCAGGGGAATATCACTGCCGTTGATGCTGACAACTTTCTTTGAGAAATCGGGTTGCTGACCTCCGAATATGGCGCCAATCAGACCCCCCAAGATTCCTGGGCTTTTGTCGCTTCCTGCAAAGGAGTCAACAACGGTTTTGAACGCTGCGCCCATGACAAAAGCGACTGCAACGTCAACCACGTTTCCGCGATTGACGAACTCTTTGAACTCGGCAACGATGCCGCGCTTCGTGATGCGTGCAACCTTCTCTTCCACTTTGTTCATGATCTCAGCCATGACAACAACTTAGTGGGTGTTCTGTTCCAAATCTTCGAATCGATTAACCGAGCGAAGTGATGGAAATGCTTTCCACCACAACGTAGCGACCGCAACTGTTGCAATACCTCCACCAACAATTGTTGCTGGTGCACCAACAGCACTTGACACCGCACCGGATTCAAATGCACCTAATTCATTAGATGCACCAATGAAAACATTTTCAACTGCTGAAACTCGACCGCGTTTCTCATCGGGAGTGACAAGCGGAACCAATGAACTACGAATAAAGACACTGACCATGTCGGCTCCGCTTAAGAGAAGGATTGCCATAAATGCAATCCAATACGTTGTGGTTGTACCTAACACAATGGTGAATGCACCAAATGCAGCAACAGCAACAATGAGCTTGTTTCCAACTTTCGTTCGAATGGGGCGAACAGACAGAGCGAGCGCAGTCAGTGCTGCACCAATCCCTGCAGACGCCCTCAGCCAGCCATAAGCAATATCGCCCACCATCAATCGTTCTTCAGCGATGACTGGAAGTAACGCAACAGCACCACCCGCCAAAACTGCAAACAAATCCAAAGAGATTGCGGCCAGAAGAATTGGTGTCTTACTAATAAACACCAACCCCTCAGCAGCATCTTTGAGAGTTGGCCGTGTCGAAGCCACAGGCGCACTGCGTGGAACATTGACTCGCGACATGACACCGATTGCTGTTGCCATCAACACAGCTGCCGTTATGTACGACACAGAAGGATCAATGGAATACGTAAACCCAGCCAATGCGGGGCCGACGATTGCAGCGCCAGTCCAAGTTGCGCCGTACAACGCAATCACACGAGGCAGACCGCCCTCCGGTGCAATCATCGCGGCAATTGGCCGCATGGCCGGCGCGAGAAATGCACGAAATATTCCGAACAGAACAACAATGCCAAACATCGGCACGGTGGATGTTGGATTAGTCAGTGAATACGCCGTCAGCAACAACGCACAGAACAGTTCGCCTGACTGAGCAAGCATGGTGACACGTCGGCGTGGAAATCTGTCGGCCACCGTTCCTGTCACAAGAACGAGAAGTGCGGCAGGAACGAACTCGGCGAGTCCTAGCCAACCAAGGTCAAGTTCTGATCCCGTAATGTCGAAGACGTTTTTTGCTAATGCAGTGGCCTGCAACAAAACACCGATGTACAGCACGGTGCTCGCAATGAGAAATGGTCGAACCCCTGGGGAAGCAAGTGCCTCCCGCGCAGAAATTGTTCCGGGTTGTTGCGTCATCGAGCAGTCCAGCCACCATCAACAACAATGGCCTGACCAGTCATGAATGACGATGCATCGCTCGCCATAAACAACAATGCACCATCTAATTCATGTTCGTATCCCATTCGTGGAATCGGCGAGTTCTGCATGACAAACTTCTGCGAACTCTCGTCAGTGTCCATTCCCGCGGTCATCTCACTCACAAACCAACCAGGACACAATGAATTCACTCGAACACCTTTGCGCGCCCACTGCACCGCAATTTCGCGTGACATTGCGATAACTGCACCTTTACTTGCTGCGTAATTTGCTTGTTTGATGGGTGTTCCCGCAATCATCCCCAAAATGGACGCCACATTGACAATGGACCCACTCTTATTCGCCACCATGCTCTCGCCTGCCAATTTGCAGAGATGCCAAATAGCCGTGGTGTTTACTTCCATGGTTTCGCGGAATTGTTCAATGGTTTCAGTTTCAATCGGTGCCTTGTGAGTGATGCCAGCATTGTTGACCAATATGTCAATACGTCCGAACTGCTTCATCACCGTGTTGATGAGGTGTTCACGTTCGGCATCAACAGCCACATCACATTGCACTGCAACAGAACCGGGAAGTTCCGCCGCTAGCGATTGCAATCGCTCCACACGGCGTGCAGTCACCACCACAGTGGCGCCAGCAGCATGAAGCACACGAGCGAACCGAGCACCCAAACCAGATGATGCGCCAGTGACAATGGCAATTTTGCCATCAACGCGAAATTGAGCAGTGGGGTCAAACGACACAGAAGACATACGCCGAGGCTATGTGGTGACACCCCGTATGCCAGCATGGAGCCGTGAAGGTTCGCGTGGGATATGGCCTTGGTGTACGCACCACTCTTAATGACACTGGATTTCTCGATGTGGTCGACACTCTTGAACGGCTGGCGTTCGACAGTCTGTGGCTGAGTGAACGAATTGGCGGCGAGGCGCCCGACCCACTTGTTGCTATGTCCATGGCGGCTGCTCGCACCAAAAAATTGAAATTTGGAATGAGCGTCATGGTGCTTCCCGGGCGCAACCCAGTCATCTTGGCAAAAGAACTCGCAACACTTGACCGCATGTCAAATGGTCGTCTTCTGCCTGCCTTTGGTTTAGGCGTGGCCGATCCACACGAACAGCAAGCGTTCGGCGTTGAACGAACGCAACGAGCAAAGATGTTTAACGAAGCACTTGCCGTCGTGAGGTCGTGCTGGATGGACGAGACCGTCACATTTCACGGAGACTTCTATAACTACGACAATTTGCGCGTACAACCGAAACCACAACAGCAACCACCCGAAGTGTGGTTGGGAGGAATCGCCGAAAGTGAACTGAAGCGCGTTGGCCGCATGGCAGATGGTTGGCTGCCGTCATTCGTTGCACCAGATGACGCATCTCAGGGCTGGGAGACAGTGACTCGAATTGCCGCAGACAACAATCGAGAAATTGATCCCGAGCATTTTGGTGTGCTCATTCCCTTCACCATCGGTGACGCACCACCGCAAGTACTTGCAGCTGTTCAGGCCCGTCGACCAGACCTTGATGACGTGTCGCAGATTGTTCCGCAAAACTGGAATCAACTCACCCAGCTCATTCGGCGATTCGTTGATGTTGGTGCCTCAAAGTTTGTGGTGGTTCCGCTGATTGAACCCAGTTCAGTCGACGGCTGGAACGCCCACCTCGCCGAAGCAGCAACCCATCTGTTGCCGCTTCAGAATTAACTACTTTGATCGACTACTTGACTTCTTGAAGTTGGCACAGAAGTCAATCAACAGACGTGTTCCGTATGCGGTAGCACCACGATTGAGCCAACCGTTGTCACCATCTGCTTCCATTGGTCCCGCCATATCGATGTGCGCCCAGGGTGTATCGCCAGCGAATTCTCCCAAGAACAATGCCGCCGTGATAGCGCCACCGAGTGGTCCGCCAATGTTTCGCATATCGGCAACGTTTGAGTCAAGCAGTGATCGATATGGGCGGTGAAATGGAAGCTCCCATACCAATTCATCTGTGCGCGCACTTGACATCTTGAGTTGCGCCAACACCCCAGAGTCGTTACCCAAAATGCCGGCCATGTGTTTGCCCAATGCACCCATGCACGCACCAGTGAGCGTGGCAATATCCAACATTGCATCTGGTTTACTTTCTGCACCTAACGACAAGCCATCAGCGAGAATGAGACGTCCCTCCGCATCGGTGTTGTGAATCTCCACAGTCTTTCCGTTGCGCATGGTGAGAACATCGCCCAATTTCATAGCGCTACCGCTCGGCAAGTTGTCTGTACACATCAAGTACGCAGTGACTTTGGTCTTTACTTTCAGTGAGCGCAGTGCACTCATGGTGGCCAACACTGCCGCGGCACCACTCATATCCATCTTCATTGATGCATGGCTTGCGTCGCTTGGCTTCAACGAAATACCACCAGAGTCATACATGACTCCTTTGCCAACAAGAACGACATGGCTTGACGATTTTGCAGGTGTGTACTCCAATTTCACCATGCGTGGTGGCTCAACGCTTCCGGCGTTGACTCCCACTAATCCACCGCATCCCATTGCCTGTAGTTCGTCCCGGTTGTAGACGGTCGACTTCAATCCACTTGTTCGCGCAACGCTGGTTGCAATCTCTGCGAACTGGCGCGCAGTCAGATGTGAAGGCGGAGTGTTTGCGAGATCGCGTGCCATACACACTGCAGTTGCCGTGGTTACACCGGCATCCATTCCGGCCTTCACACTTGCGGTATCTGTTGCAGCAACAAGAGTGACCTTGGTGAGTTTGGGCAATCCGCCCTTGTCATTCTTCAAGTCGACCCAGCGATGCAATGCCAACGCCATTCCTTCAACGATGACGTGTGCGTTTTCTTTCGCTGCGCTGCGACGAACGGTGGCCAAAGTGGTGGAAACCGATTCGTACCGTGCGCATGCACGCGCCGCAGTGGCAGCAATATTGCGCAATTCATTTGAACCAAGTTCGCGTAACTCGCCAACACCTATCAAGACTGTTGCCTTACTGCCACCCGATCCGGGAAGCGTCAATGTTTGCGACGACGCTCCTTCAAACCCCAGTCCGCTCAATTGTTCACGTGTGTATCCAAGACCCGCAGGGAGTGGGCCAGAGGAAGCCACAGGTACAAGAACTGCATCAACTTTTGTAGGAGCTGTCTTGGAAGTGATGAATGAGGTACGCATGTCACCACTCTATGTGGCACACCCATTGGGCGAGACAGCGAACTGGACGGCGTTGCGACTTAGAGACTCTTCACAGGGCGCGACTGACCCTCTTGCCAGCGAGCCATCGTCCACAACAAGTCCGAGAGGCGGTTCAGATAAGGCACCACGTACGACGGTGGCGGTGCAGCACCAAACGCTTGACGTTCCGCTCTACGGACAGTTGTCCGCGCAAAGTCGAGCCATGCTGATACTGGGTGTTCGCCTGGCACCACAAACTCGGTAGGTGGTTCGAACTTGGTGTCAAGGTCATCGATGATGGTCTCTAAGCGATCAACCATCTCTGACGTCACACTGCTTTTGCCTGGTGCAAGCTTGTGCCTGTTCTCAGGCAAAGTAGCCAATTCGGCCATTAAAACGTATAAATCCTTCATGATTGGCACGACAATTGCGTCCACTTCAGACCCGTGACCTGCCGCCGTACGCACCAGACCGATTACTGCCTGCGCTTCGTCCACCGCACCATATGCACGGGGCAATGCTGAATCTTTCGGAACGCGACCTCCGTAGAAGAGTCCGGTCGTGCCGTCATCGCCTTCCCGGGTGTAGATCTTCTCTCGAGCCATGGTGAAACTCTATGGGTGATAAACGCTCAACAGTGAACTTCTGTGAAAGTCACACTGGCGTGAAGCAGGTAGCAACGCGACACCGCGCACTAGCGTTGAGAAATCATGAGTCGCCAGCCCTACGTTGAAGCCATCCGCGAGCGCGTCATTGTTTTTGACGGAGCATTTGGAACCTTTATTCAGGACCTCAACCTGGGTGCCGACGACTTTGGTGGCCCCAGTCTTGAGGGCTGCAACGAGATGTTGTGCCTGACACGCCCCGATGTCATTGAAGCAATGCACGCTGCATTCTTTGCTGCAGGGGTCGACGCAGTAGAGACCGCAAGTTTCGGAAGTTTTTCAACTGTTCTTGCCGAGTACGACATTTCTGACAAGGCCTACGAGCTCAATGTGTCAGCGGCATCGATAGCACGTCGAGTCGCTGACCGATACGAAACAGACGGCCGACCACGGTATGTGGCAGGAAGCATGGGACCAGGCACAAAGCTCCCCAGCCTTGGCCACATTGGGTTTTATGAGCTGCGCGATTCATACACAGAACAAGCGCGCGGACTTCTTGATGGTGGCGTCGACTTGTTTTTGATTGAAACATGCATGGACTTGCTGCAGATAAAGGCCGCAATGCAAGCGTGTCGTCGCGCAATGTCTGACTGCGGTCGCAATGTGCCCATTCAGGTACAAGTCACAATGGAAACAACTGGCCGCATGTTGGTGGGAACCGAAATAGGTGCGGCTTACTCCGCACTCATTGCCATGAAGCCAGATGTGATTGGTATCAACTGCGCAACAGGGCCTGCAGAAATGCAAGAACATCTGCGGTATCTCAGCGAACATTCAGATATTCCCATCAGCGTGTTACCCAACGCAGGCTTGCCAAGCGTTGTTGATGGTCGAACCCACTACGACCTCACTCCGGAACAACTAGCCGAATACCACGCGCATCATGTGGTTGATCTTGGAATCACCATCGTGGGCGGATGTTGTGGAACAACACCAGAGCATCTGCGTCAAGTATGTGAAGCGGTTCATTCCGTTACACCAAAACCACGAACACCTGAATCTGAACCGAGCGTGACATCGCTGTACTCCCCTGTTCCCATTGAGCAAGACAACAGTTTCCTCATTATTGGTGAGAGAACAAATGCAAACGGATCGAAAGCATTCCGTGAAGCGATGCTGCGTGAAGATTGGGACACATGCCTCAAGATGGCCACTGAACAAATTCGTGAAGGTTCACATGTTCTCGACGTCTGTGTCGACTATGTGGGTCGCGACGGCACAGTCGACATGCACGAAATTGCATCGCGCTTTGCATCACAGGCCAGTGTGCCCTTGGTCCTTGACTCCACTGAGCCACAAGTTATGGAAGCAGGGCTTATTCACGCCGGTGGGCGTTGCATTCTGAACTCTGCGAACTTGGAAGATGGAGAAGAACCAGGCAGTCGCCTTGACCGGGTGTTTACACTCGCCCGAGACTTCGGTGCTGCAGTGATTTGCCTACTTATTGATGAACGCGGACAAGCACGCGATGTGGAATGGAAAATGGACGTCGCACACCGCTTGCACAAGATCGCGACGGAGCGCTACGGCCTCAGTGCCAGTGACCTTATTTTCGATGCTCTTACATTCCCCATCGGAACCGGTGACGAAGACCTGCGTAAAGACGGCATGGCAACGCTTCAGGCGATCAAGCGAATCAAAGAAGAGATTCCAGGGGCATACACAACACTCGGATTGTCAAACGTCAGTTTCGGATTAAGCCCTGCAACACGTCAAGTTCTTAATAGTGTTTTCTTGCACGAAGCGCGCGAGCACGGTCTTGACTCAGCGATTGTTCACGCGTCAAAAATTCTTCCCCTGGCTCGCATTCCCGAAGAACAGATTTCGGTGTGCCAAGACCTCATTTATGACCGCCGAACCGCTGACTACGACCCCCTCACAAAGCTTCTTGAACTATTTGCTGGAGTGTCGTCAATTGCCGCGGTAAAAGAAGACCGCAGTGATTGGCCTATCGAAAAGATTCTTCGTCAGCGAATCATTGATGGCGACCGAGAAGGCCTTGTAGAAGATCTTGACATTGCCCGCAGCAACGGTGTTGAACCACTTGACATCATCAACAACATTCTCCTTGACGGCATGCGCGAAGTGGGAGAACTATTCGGCAGTGGTCGCATGCAATTACCGTTCGTACTGCAGAGCGCCGAGACCATGAAAACCGCAGTTGCACATTTGGAACAGTTCATGGAAAAGACCGGTGAAAGCAGTGCTAAAGGAAAACTTGTACTGGCAACCGTAAAAGGTGACGTGCACGACATCGGCAAGAACTTGGTGGACATTATCTGCACCAATAACGGATACGAAGTCCACAACATAGGTATCAAAATCGGCATTCAGGAAATGATCGACAAGGTAAAAGAAGTGAATGCGGATGCTCTTGGCATGAGTGGCTTGTTAGTCAAATCCACCATCATCATGCGTGAAAACTTGGAAACACTGAATGAACAGAATCTGAGTGATATCCCCGTTCTCTTGGGTGGTGCGGCACTTACACGTAGTTATGTAGAACAAGATCTACGAAAGGTCTACAACGGTCGGGTCTTCTACGGAAGAGACGCATTTGAAGGTCTTGCAACACTTGACAAACTGATGGAGATCAAGCGCACCGGAATTGACGACCCCGATTTTGGCCGAGCATTAGGAACTCGTTTGATTGAACGCCCTGTGCGTGAGGCCATTGATCCGTCAACGCTGCCCTCTCGCTCACCCGACGTGGAGACCGACAACCACGTCTTTACACCACCATTCCTTGGAACAAAAGTGGTGAAGGGTATTGGCATTGATGAGATTGCCGAATACATCAACGAAACCGCGTTGTTCCGTAATCAGTGGCAATACCGACCCAACGAAGGCGAAACCGACGCTGAGTTCAAAGACCGCATTCGACCCTTGTTACGCGAACAACTCGCAGCAGCAAAAGCTGGTGGATACTTAGTGCCACAAGTGGTGTACGGATATTTCGCCGTCAATGCGGATGGCAACGACCTTGTGGTTTATACAGACGACACTCGCACCGAGGAACTAGCGCGGTTCCATTACCCGCGACAAAAAGTTGCGCCGTACATGTGCATTGCAGATTTCTTCCGCTCCGTTGACAGCGGTCAGAAGGATTACGCAGCGTTCCACATTGCCACCATGGGTTCACCTGTCAGCGAAAAGGCTGCCGAGTTGTTTGCAGAAAACAAATACAACGACTACATGGTGTTGCACGGCATTGGTGTTGAAATGGCCGAAGCACTTGCCGAATATTGGCACCATCGCATTCGCACAGAATGGGGCTTTGTTAACGAAGATGGCCCATCCGTTGCTGGCTTGTTCCGTCAGCAATATCGCGGTGGCCGTTACAGCTGGGGATACCCCGCCTGTCCAGACCTAGAAGACAACGCCACAGTTGCTCGCATCTTGGAAGCTGGTCGACTGGGTATAGAAGTGGGCGAAGAAACGGGTTGGCAGTACCAGCCTGAACAAACCACTTCGGCGATTATTTGTCACCACCCCCAAGCGAAGTACTTCGTCGCACGCGACTAATGAGGGTCAAAAAACCATTTTTCTTTTCAATAAGGATGCAGAGGCAGATTTCTTAACTTTCAAAGTACGGACTCATGAGATCTTCCATTCGATATAACCCATTGGGCTTATCCTGGAGATGCTCCACCGCGAACATTGCGCCCTTACCAAAGGCTTCACGAGAGATGCTTTCATGTCGCAGTCTCACCGTCTGAAAAGGAAAACCAAATAAAATTTCGTGTGTTCCGATGATTCCGCCCGCACGAATTGATTTCACTTCTGAGTCATCTACCCCAAGTTCCTCAGCAATTCGAAGTGCCGTCCCTGAGATTTCAGTTTTGTCGCGAAAATGCTCTTCAATAACTTCGATATCAATGTCAGGTGCAATCTTCCTAAGGACCTTTCCCGCAACAATCATGAAATTAATGCCGACAGTGATATTCGGGGACCACAAAACACGGGTTGACGTTTTTAAGCTTCGCAAAAATTCAAGATCTGGCTTGTCATAACGAGATATTGCCGAAACTATTGCCACACCACGCGAAGCAGCGGCCGAACCGTAGTAGTGAACTCCCGACGAGGATGAAAAATCGATAATTGCATCGACGGGTCGCTTCTCGAGAAGTTCATCTGCGCTGAACTCATCGATGCTGTAGATATACCCTGGCTCACGGGATTCAATTCCAAAGAACTCTGGCACCGAACGGTGCTCCAACTTATGAGAGCGTCGAACGACCCACTCAAGGCAAATATCAGGATTATCAAGAATTGCTGAGGCCACAGATTTGCCGGTACGACCAAAACCAATAAGTCCGACTTTAAGCATGCTTGCACTCCAATGTGTTTCAATCGCGAGCGATATGACACGTGTAAACCCTTATCTTAGCCGATTGATTATTTTGGGAATTAGCAACAATAATTCGCTATTTCAGGCGTGTTTGGAAGAAAATATTGCGTCTTCTAACGTTGAGACTTATTCCAATTTGCAACAAGAGCGGCGTAATGACCGTTCAGTGCAATCAATTGGTCATGCGAACCAATCTCGCTGATGTGAGCATCTGACACCACAGCAATAGTGTCTGCGCGTTGCACCGTTGTTAAACGGTGTGCAACCACAATTACTGAACGGCCGTTCATCAATTTCTCTAATGCTGCCTCTACCAACATCTCTGTACCAGGGTCGAGGTTTGATGTTGCTTCATCCAACACCAACACGGCCGGATCCACCAATGCCGCACGCGACAACGCCACCAGCTGGCGCTCCCCTGCCGACAAGCGCAAGCCACGTTCTCGAACTTCAGTATCAAGTCCATCAGGCAAAGACTCAAATCGTTCGCGAAGTCCTAGGTTTTCCAGTGCGCTCAACAACTCTGTTTCTGAAGCATCAGGTTTTGCGATAAGCAGATTGTCTCGCACTGTTCCGTCAAACAAAAAACCTTCTTGCGGAATCACCACGATGCGTCGACGTAAATCATCCATTGATGCATCACGTAAATTCACGCCGCCAAAAAAGACATTGCCGGACTGTGGGTCATACAACCGAGCCATCAATTTTGCCAAGGTTGATTTTCCAGCACCCGTAGGGCCAACAAGAGCCAACCGAGTTCCCGCGGGAAGTATCACGCTCACATTGCGCAATGCAGGCTGCGAGCCACCTGCATACGTGAATGTGATGTCACGCACTTCAACATCTCCGGCAGCGGGAAGTGCAACTGGTGTCGTACATTCGCTGACGTCAGGTTCGGCATCCAGAATGGCGAACAGTTTGTGCAAAGCCGCTGCTGCCGATTGCAATGTGTTGTACAACTGGGAAAGCTGCTGCACTGGGTCAAACAAATTGGCTAACAGCAACACGAAGGCCACCACCGTTCCCAGCGACACATCACCGCGGTGCACCAGCCAACCGCCAACGCCCACAATTAACGCCGCAGATGCAATACCAGCAAATTCAATGAGACCGAAATACCACGTACTGACCTTGACGCTATGCATGTGGCTTCGGAAGAGCGCACGATTGCTCTCTTCAAAACGACGAATTTGCTCATCTTCTCGCGCATATGCCTGAATGACCCGAACTCCAGTAATTCCCTCTTGCAGTGCGGACAGATTGGCGCCTACTTTCTCACGCACCTCCAGATATGCCTTATTGGAATCGCGTTGAAATTTCACGGATGCGGCAATTAAAAAAGGAAACACAATCAGGCTGATCAATGTGAGTTGCCACGACAAGCTCAGCAATAAGAAAAATGCAAGGAGTAAAAGTAGAAACGCCGACAGGAATTGCATCAGGCCCCACTGCACCAGTTCGGCCATTGACTCAATGTCGGCCGTCATACGCGCCACCAACACGCCAGCTTTTTCACGGTCAAAGAAAGACATTGATTGACGTTGCAACTGAGCAAACACCTTCACTCGCAGAAGTCGCAGGAAACCTTCACCGGCTTGATTCAGCACCACGTATTGCAGACGACCAATGAAGTAGGCCACGGCAACAACGACCACGTAGGCAATCACCGTGAAATTTAGTGCGGAAGTATCTTTCGCCTTGATGCCAGCGTCAATACCGTGACGCACCAAAACAGGACCAGCAAGCGTGCAACCCACCGTGATGGCGACCAATACAAGCGCTAACAGCGCCTTTCCCCGAAACTCACCTGCCATCTTGAGGCTGCGAGACAGTACAACGCGTGTTTGCGTGCGATTCAGTTTGTCGTCGTCCTCAATTCCGCCTCTACCGCCACCGCGACCCCCACCTGACCACATGACTACTCCTCCACCGCGTGAGTCATGGCAGCCAGTACTTCTCGGTACTTCTCATTGGTTGCCAACAGTTCGTGATGTGTTCCCGTTGCAGCAATAACGCCGTTATCCAACAACACGGCGCGGTCTGCGAGTTCCAAGGTGGCCGGGCGATGCGCAATCACCAAGGTTGTACGTCCGCGCATCACAGTTGCAAGCGCATCTCGAATCTCGTGTTCTTTGGTGGGGTCCACCGCTGATGTTGCATCGTCCAAAACAAGCACGCGTGGATCGGCCACAATGGCACGCGCAATTGCTATTCGTTGCCGCTGACCACCCGACAGCGAAAAGCCACGTTCACCCAAAACCGTGTCGTATTTATCAGGCAGCTGCATCACAAAATCATGTGCACCCGCCAACTTCGCAGCACGAACAACAATTTCGGAATCAATGCCAGGCTTTGCAAAAGCAATGTTTGCCGACACCGTGTCATGAAATAGCAAGGTGTCTTCAAACACAACGCCCACAGCGCGGCGCAAATCGGACAGACTTAATTCGCGCAGGTCAATACCATCCAGAGTTATTGACCCTGACTGTGGGTCATAAAAGCGCAACAACAAACGCGTGATGGTGGATTTCCCCGAACCAGTAGCACCCACTATGGCCACTGATTCGCCAGGCTGAATTGACAGCGTCAGACCGTTCAAGACGCGAACATCGGTATGGCCAATGTCGTAGCCGAATCGCACTGCGTTGAACTGCACGGCTCCCACCGGTTGCGCCACGCCAGCTGATGGCAATTTCTGTGGATGCGCAGGACTTGCAATTGCAGGTTCTTCCGACAGAATTTCGTTCACACGCAGCAACGCAGATGCAGCACGTTGACCAAATGCAATCGTCATGCCAATGTTACGCATGGGCCAAATGAGCATGGTGAGGTATGTGTTAAAGGCAACCAGTCCACCCAAGGTCATATCGCCATTAATGACTCTGTGGCCACCAAGACCCAACACAGCCACAAGACCCAACGAAGGCAATAGGTCAATTGCGGGAAGAAAACGGCTGCGAATTCGTGCCGCCCGCATGGATTCACGTTGAATATCATCGGCTTCTTGTTCAAGCTTCAACTGCTGCACATGCTCTGCACCGAAACCTTTGATCACTCGAACACCTGAAACACTCTCCTCCACCACATTGGCCAACTGCGCTTGTTCTTGCTGCACCGCAAGAACAGCAGGATGAATCTTCGTGGAGAAAGATCTGGCTGAAACATTGATGAACGGCAATGGTGCCAACGCGACTGCAGCCAAGAGTGCATCCGATGAGAACAGAATGATTACAACACCAAAAACCATGGTGATCTGTGAGACGAAGATAGGAATGTTGACGACAAAGCCCTGCACTTGTTGCAAGTCACTCGAGGAACGACTCATCAACTGGCCTGTTTGCGCCCGATCATGAAAACCAACGTGTAAACCTTGCAAGTGCGAAAAGATCCGTTCACGAAGCATGGATTCTGTGAGGCGGCTTTCACGAAATGCGATGTACCGACGCCAGCCTGCGGCAAAACCAGCAATAACAGCGGCCCCAAGAATGAGAGATGTCCAGAACACAAGTGATCCCGATTGCTCGATTCCCTTGTCAATCGCCAGCTTTGTTAACTGAGGTACAGACACTTTCCCCAGAGTCCATGCAAGCCCCACAAGCGCACCCGTAGCAAGACCAACACGCTGCAGACGCAGCGTGTCACGAAGGAGTTTCCACCCTTCTTTGGTGGGTGCATCGTCGGATGACATTTAGTGTTAGTGAGCAGATGGAGACAATGACTTGACCGCTTCCCAATAATTCAACTCGGGATCAAATGGCATAATCGCAAGTGATGATGTGGTCACACCGTTGTCAAAATACTGGCGAATTCGGTCGCGGCAATACTCAGGCGAACCGTGCACGATGAGTTGGTCAACTACTTCATCGGGAATCGCTGCGAGCGCAGCCTTTCGGTCTCCCGCTTTCCACATATCCCACATGCCCTTTAACTCATCACCGCGACCCAGCCAAGCATGGAACGCTGCGTAGACCGGCACGTTCAGGTATGCAGCGATTGCGAAGCGAGCTGCGGTGCGCACCACCTCGGTGTTCTCGGACGGGCAGACAAAAATACGAGCAACGATTTCCTTTGGCGCACCTTCGGCAGCATCGTGCACCACTTTGGCAACACGCACTACATCTTCTGGGCTCAACCAGTTAATGATGGCGCCATCTGCTTCGCGAGCTGCCAAGCGCAGCATTCCCTCACGAAGGGCCGCTACCAATATCTGTGGCTTTACTTCGGGGCGTATGCCCAAACGGAATCCATCCACGTTAAAGGTGTCGTACTGCTTGGCAACCTTCTCGCCAGACAATGCATCATTCAAGAATCGCACGACGTCGCGAACTTTCTTGTACGGCTCGTCAAACGGAATGCCATTCCATTTCTGCACAATCACATTGCTCGACGAACCAATTCCAATTGCAAAACGTCCAGGTGCTGCATCGGCCAGGGTTGCAACTGATTGTGCAAAACAGGCTGGGCTACGCGTATAGGCGGGAACAATTGCCGTGCCGAGACGAAGTCGCGGTTCCCATGCGGCTGCCATAGCAAGTGGGGTGAACGCATCGGCTCCGTCGGCTTCTGCAGACCAGATGTCGGTGTAGCCCATGTCTGCCAACTCAATCAATTTGTCACGATGCGTATTGAGATGTCCTGGCAGTGGAACAGTCATGCCTGGCCGAACCGGCATTCCTGGCTGCGCCTTTGCTCCATATGCATTCATGTTTGCCCCCAACTATTTCTTGTGAATTCTTGCAATACAACTCTGGCTGGCAGTTGCCATCAAAGTTCCGTCTTCTGCGTACATATGCACCAAGCCATGCGCAAAACCTCGCGCAACTGCGTGTATCCGAATATCTAGCAACACCCACTCCGTTGGTACGAGATTGACCACGCGCAACGTGTTGTCTAAAGAGTTACCACCTGCATGCAGCCCAAGGGCTTGCCCAACACCCCGTGGAACGAAGTCGCCCAACACACCCAATGTTGCAGCATCAACACCATCAATAACGTCGGGAAGACGAGCCCACATAATGGCGCGGCCATCACTGAGCGAGCCGTCAAGTTCATTTCCGAATCGACCCTTCACTACTCGCTCTTCCATGAAGTCGTGAATAGTTTCGAAATCGCGGCTGTAGTGCTCCCATTCAGGACACTCATCTGGGCGGGGAGCAACAGGTGCAGTTTCAAATTGTGCACTGACCGGAAAATCACGATCCCCGAGTGCGGCATTCACGGTGATGATCTCCCGCTCGCCGACGTGGCCCACAACACGAGCCTGCGTGATTGCATTTCCTGCTACGGGAACGATGACATCGATATCCATCACCTCGTCGGGGCGTGCATATGACAAGTACTGCGCAGTCGCCCACACCACATTGCGCCCTGTGGCTCCCTCGAGCGCAGAAATGGCAGCACCTAGCGCACTACCTCCATAGAGAAAATCGCCCCCCGTGCACAGTTTGCGCTGAACAGGCAGGTACCAGCGAAAGGGGTTATGAGTACGCTGCAATCCCAAGAACGTGCGACTATCCATGACCCTTTGACCCTACTCCCACAAGGGATTTTCCAACGGATTGAACCCAGAGCTCCTCGGCTAGGTTTCCCACATGACTGATTCCCCTTGGCAAGGCGATGCATGCTCGTTAGTCAACGAGTTTCGTGCAGGTCGCCGATCACCACGTGAAGAAATGCAGGCAACTTTGTCTGCGATTGAAGCAAGTTCGCTGAATTGCGTGTCATACCTTGACGCTGAACGTGCATTGGCAGTTGCGGATTCGGCCAATACGTCTTTACCATTCGGAGGCGTTCCAATTGGCATTAAGGAACTTGATCCCGTAACAGGCTGGCCCGATACCGAAGCATCAGTTCCGCTGAAAGACCGCATCGCAACAAAGACCAGCATTCATGTGGAACGCATCACTCAACGCGGTGGAGCTGTGGCTTTCGGGATGACAACTGCAAGTGAGTTTGGTGGCGTCAACCTCACACGAACAGTTCTGAACGGTGCAACAAAAAATCCATGGGATGAATCTCGCACCCCTGGCGGATCATCGGGTGGCAGTGCTGCCGGAGTTGCGGGCGGGTTGTTCACCCTTGCAACCGCAGGCGATGGCGGCGGCTCTATTCGCATTCCTGCTGGCTTCACTGGATTGGTCGGCTTGAAGTCAACCTATGGACGCATTCCACGTGGACCTGGTGCGCCATATGGAAACCTGACAGTCACCGTCGGATGCGTCTCACGAAGCGTGCGCGACACCGCGCGATGGTTTGACACGTGCAATGGCCATGATGCGCATGACCCGCTCAGTCTTCCTGCTGTGTCCGGATGGGAAGCAGGATTGGGCTCAGTAGATGTTGCGGGTCTGAAAGTTGCCATCGTTGACAACTGGGGAGGAGCAGTTGTCTCTCCGGCGATGTGGAATGTGCTGTTGGAAACCGCTGATTTCCTCGTCGCAAAAGCAGGACTACAACGACTGGACAATGTGGACACCTCACTTCCAAAGATGGGCGCCGCGTGGTCCATTAGCGGAATGTTGGAGATTGCAGAAGCGTTAAAGGACCATTGGCCTGCATGTGCCGATGATTTGACTCCAGAGATGCGCGCAGGTCTTGAGTACACCGCCGGTCTGTATTCAGCTGAAGCCCGCGCAAAGATCGAGTCGCGCCGTGCTGCAGTAAACACACGCATGGCCGAAATCTTCAACGATGTTGACCTTGTCATCACAGCGACAAATCCAGATGTTGCGTTCAATGCTGAAGGTCCATTGCCAAGTGTGTTTGGTGGAATCAAAGCAGGCGCCGGCAATAACGGTCAGCTCACGTTCCCGTGCAACTTGCATGGCAACCCTGGTATCTCGGTTCCCGCTGGTTTTGTTGATGGTTTGCCAGTTGGGCTTCAAATTATTGGTCGACACTTTTCAGAACAAGTACTTCTAGAACTTGCGTTGCTGTTAGAGCGCGAACGCCCATGGCCTCTAGTTGCACCAGGAGCACCACAATGACAAGCGGGCCTCTCGCAGGAATCAAAGTTCTTGACTTGTCCACCATGATTTCAGGCCCACTCGCAGGAATGATCCTCGCTGATCAAGGCGCCGACGTCATCAAAATTGAATCGCCCGGGATGGGCGACATGATGCGTCACATCGGTACTCAAAAGAACGGAATGACTGGCATCTATGCACTTCACAACAGAGGCAAAAAATCTCTCGTTGTTGATCTGAAGCATGACGATGGAAAAGCAGTTCTACACAAACTGATTGAAGAGTCAGACGTGCTTATTCAGAACTTTCGCCCTGGTGCAATGGAACGATTGGGATTTAGTGTCGATGCTGTCGCAGCGATTAATCCTCAGCTGATTTACGTTTCCATTGCAGGGTTTGGCGAAGATGGACCTGATAGCGGCCGTCGTGTGTATGACAACGTCATTCAAGCAACGTCTGGCTTGGCGAGCGTTCAAACGGACAAAATAACTGGCACGCCATCCATCTATCGCACCCTCATTTGCGACAAGGTCACGGCATACACGGCTAGCCAAGCAATTACCGCAGCACTTTTTGCGCGCGAACGCGGTGCCAGCGGACAACACATCAAGTTGTCAATGCTGGATGCAGCAATTGCGTTTACGTGGCCAGATTGCGCCATGGATGAGGCTGTTCTTGATGACGATGCAATACGTCTTCCCACAATTGCCGCCAATTACAAGGCCATTGAATTCAGCGATGGGTACGCCGTTGCCACGGTCCTTTCAGAATCTGAATTCCGCGGATATTGCGCTGCACTTGGAGCACCTGAACTGGCGGACGACCCACGGTTCTCGACTGTCCAATTGCGGGGCAAGAACGATGCCGAATACAGAGAAATCATCAGAGGTCTGACCTCGAAGATGACAGTTGGCCAGTTCATTGAGGCCGCACTGAAATTCGAGGTTCCAGCGAGTGGTCTTAACGATTTGAAGTCAGTTGTAAACGAGCCACAAGTTATTCACAATGAAACTTTCATAGTTCGTGATCACCCCGTATTGGGCGCAATTCGTGAGGCGCGTCCTGCGCCGCAATTTAGTGCAACACCAATTGAGCCGGGTGATCACGCCCCCGTAATGGGTGCTGACACAGAAGAAATTGTCGCTTCACTGGGATTTGATGTTGCAGCGTTGCGCCAAAAGGGAATCGTAAACTGATCACTTCGCCAGCGCGCGACCCACAATCTCTTTCATGATCTCGGTGGTGCCGCCGTAGATGGTTTGGATGCGACTGTCTGCCCATGCGCGTGCAATGGGGTACTCCACCATGTATCCGTAACCACCATGCAACTGGAGACAACGATCCACCACTTTGTTTTGTAATTCTGTGGTGATGAACTTTGCTGCGGCTGCTTGCTCCACCGTCAACTTGCCATCGCAGTGAAGTTCCAAACACCTATCAACATAGGCCTGTGCCATTTGCACTTCGGTATGAAGTTCAGCAAGTAAAAATTTTGAATTCTGAAAACTGGCGATGGATTGCCCGAACGCCTTGCGCTCGCGTGTGTATTCCAGAGTCCATCGCAACGCCGCCTTCGCAACGGCAACAGCACCAATGGCCATTCCAAAACGTTCTTGCGCCAAGTTGTGCGTGAGATACATAAAGCCTTGACCTGGTTCGCCCAACACGTTTTCTGCTGGGACTTCCACATTGTCAAAAAACAACTCCGCAGTGTCTTGGGCATGCATACCCAACTTGTTCAAATTGCGACCACGTTCAAACCCCTTCATGCCACGCTCAAGAACAATGAGGGAGAACCCACGATGACCTGCATCAGGGTCTGTACGACACACTGTCAGTACTAAATCAGCATTGATGCCGTTGGTAATGAACGTTTTTGCGCCATTCACCACCCACGTATCCCCATGCTTCACGGCCGATGTCTTCACACCCGCCATGTCGCTTCCTGTGTTTGGTTCAGTAATTGCGATAGCCGTGATGTACTCCCCTGTCACCATCTTTGGAAGCCAACGAGCTTTTTGTTCATCAGTGGCCAACGACAGGTAGTACGGCAACACAATGTCGTTGTGAAGGGTGATGCCATTCGCACTTCCAATCACTCCAGTGTCAGATACTTCCTCTTGCATTACTGCACCAAACTTGTAATCGTCGGTGCCGCCACCGCCGTACTGTTCTGGTACGTGGTAACCCAAGAACCCATGCTTCCCTGCTTCTCGCCACATTTCGCGAGGTGCAATTCCGTCCGCTTCCCATTGCTCGTGGTTGGGGACCACCTCATTGTCTAACCATTGACGGAACACTGATCGAAACTGTTCGTGGTCCTCGTTGTAGACGGTGCGCTCAAAGAAATCCATGCCGTCACGCTAGGCGCTCGTGGAGGGTGACGACACTGTCAACACGGTCTTCACCTGTAAGAACACACTGCCCACTCCGGTACTTACTATTGCTTCTCCTTGTTAGGTTGTATCTCCATGGGATCCACAGCAATGACAGCGGCCGAACGAGAGCAATTTCTTGCAGACCTCCACGTCGGAGTGGTTGCGATTGAACGCCCCGACGGACCACCACTCACTGTGCCGGTGTGGTACATCTACGAGCCTGGTGGCGATTTGTGGTTTCTCACCGATGCCGACTCAGTCAAAGCGCGACTGCTGAAAAAGTCACCACGTTTCAGTCTGTGCGTACAATCGGAATCTCTTCCTTACAAATACGTTTCAATTGAGGGAACGGCAACTATCTCAGCAGCCGATACCGAACTCCACCTGCGGCCAATGGCACATCGCTACCTTGGTCAAGTAGAGGGTGACAAGTACACCGAACGCGATGCTGGCTCATCGTCGGTGATTGTCTCAACGCGCCCAGAGCGCTGGTTTTCGGTCGACTATTCGAAGTACTAAGCCAAGACAGCTCGAGCAACAAGGTCCGTACCGAATGCAGTGAGAATTGCAAGGTACAACAAACCAGTTGCCGCCATCACAGCTGAATAGCTGCGTTCTTTCATGGCAGCCCTCGTCACCTCGGTTAACACCACCGTGGTCAGTGCACACGCAATCCAGAACCAGCCCAACATGCCACCCCAGCCGTCGTCAACTGAACCATTGAAGACGCTGATCATGCCCGTGGGCAACAACATCACCGCAATCTCAAACGGCGTCATCCAGCGCAACGCCGTGACCAATTCACCCAGGATGGAACGCGGAAGTCCAGGCTGTACCAAGTACCAGTGACCGAGCAGCATTGCATCACTCACGGCACCAAGGAACGCAGTGCCCACGAGTACGCGCAATAACGAGACAATGGTGTCGCTGGTTCCGCTTGCTGCATCGATAGCGGCGACAAGAAGACCGATGACGCCAATGACAGGCGCAACCACATCCCAATGAACGTTCTTTCGTCGCAATGTTGCAATACTGACCACAGCAACTGCAACAGATGAAACCTCTCGAACTATCACCGTGTCTGTGGCAAAGCCGGCAGCTGCTGCACCAAATGCAAGAGTTGCAAACGAGCCACGCAACAACCATCCATAGCCAGCACCCATTTCATGTTTCCGAGTGGTGTACCACAAGAAAAACAAGCCCCCAGTAGCCCATTGCAACAGCACTGTTGCCGCGTCAAGTTTGATCACTACTGGTTCACCAGCGCTAAATCATGATTGGCATTGTTTGCACGCAGAGGACCGTTGTCGGTAGCCACCACAATGTCTTCGAGCCGCATTCCCCACTTACCTGGCACATAAATTCCAGGCTCAACGCTGTACGCGTGACCAGGAGCAATCAATGTTGTGTTGCCCGACACCATGTACGGGTCTTCATGTTCTTCCATGCCGATTCCATGACCCGTACGGTGAACGAAATACTCACCGTATCCAGCGGCGTCAATCACAGAGCGTGCTGCAATGTCCACACTTTCACATGTGGAGCCAATGACGCCCGCATCAACACCAGCAGCTTGCGCCACTTTCAGCACTGCATATGCATCGAGAATCTCTTTCGGTGGCTCACCAATGAAGACACAGCGCGTGATATCACTGCAGTAGCCGTTCATGGTTCCTCCAAAATCACACAACACAATTTCATTGCGCTGAATAACACGTGACCCAGCATGGTGATGCGGACTTGCGGCGTTCTCGCCCGCCGCCACAATTGCAAAGTTCACCTTCTGATGACCCTCAGCAATGAGCCGAGCAGAGATGTCGGCCGAGACCTGCGCCTCGGTGCGGCCCACTAGCGGAATGTCACCCGATTGCAGTTGTAACGCCACACGGTCGGCGGCCGCACCAGCAGCAAGCAGTGCTGCAATTTCTGCGGCGTCCTTACGAGACCGGAGCGCCTCCATCACAACAACGCTGCGTACGTAACGTGACTGCGGACGATGCGTCAATAAGTCGACGAGAAACCGCGACCACATCTGATCGCCAACGGCAATGGTGCGCGCATTCCCTAAAAGGTTGTGAGCAAGCGCTACCGGATCGTCGGTTTCATTCCACGGAACCAACGTAAAGACATCATCCATTTGATGAACTCGTGGTGCTTCTAATCGCGGAATGATGAGCGATACGTCGCCCTGCGCTGGAAGTACCAGCAAGGTGAGGCGTTCTAAGGGCATGGCCTGATACCCAGTGAGATACGGCATGTCGTGACCCACAGACAGAATCAGTGCATCGACGCCATGACGCACCATCTCGGCGCGCGCACGCCGCACCCGATCCAAGTACACAGAAGTATCAGCTACTACGTTCATCGGGTACCAATTGTGACAGGAACTGCGTGCGCAGCCGATTCTCTTGCGTGATAGCTCGAGCGCGTCAGTGGACTGGACTCAACATGACCAATACCCAATTGCTCCCCCACACGCTTATATGTCTCGAACACTGCTGGCTCCACCCATCGCGCAACTGGCAAATGATTGGTGGTGGGTCGCAAGTATTGACCGATGGTCACAATGTCGACACCCACATCTGCCAAGTCGGCAAGCACTCCAATGATTTCTTCGTCAGTTTCACCCATACCCACGATGAGACCCGACTTCACCGTAAGACCCGCTTCCTTTCCACGTGCGAGCACTGACAGGCTGCGCGCATAGCCAGCACTGGGGCGCACGGCGCGCTGCAAACGCGGAACAGTTTCCATGTTGTGGTTAAACACATCGGGGCGTTCCGCAATGAGAAGATCTAGTGAAGAGGTTCCGCGTGCATCGGAGATAAGTGTTTCTACTTGAATAGATGCGTCTCGTTGACGAATAGCGCGAATGCACGCTGCAACGTGTGACATTCCTTCGTCCGCTAAGTCATCTCGCGCCACCATTGTCAAAACAGCAAACTTCAAACCCATGCGTGCCACAGCTTCAGCAACATTTTCAGGCTCGTTTGCATCGGGTGCTTCGGGTTTTTGCGTATCAACCAAACAGAATCCGCACGCACGAGTGCAACGTTCACCCAACACCATGAACGTTGCCGTTCCATCGCTCCAACATTCCGACAAATTGGGACAGCCTGCTTCCTCGCAGACGGTGACCAATGACAAATCACGAAGAGTTTTCTTTAACGACAGCACATCTTCGCCGTGATTGACATGTGGTCGAATCCAATCAGGTTTACGTTCTGACAACGGAATTCCGTCTTCAACGCCTGCGCGTGCAAGACGACTCAGTAGTCGCACTGGTTGTCCAGGGCCTTCTCCTCGGGAGAATGCAGACAAATCTTCTGGAGTGTGCTTCCATGCAACGTCTTGGCGTTCAAACGCGTCACTTCCCCACATCTCCGCTGCATGACGAACCACAACATCAACAAACTCCTTCATAGAGATGGTGATGCCCTCAGCATGGATAGATGTGACTGGATATTCAGCAATTCCACACGGAACTATGTTTGTGCTCATGTATTCCAGGTCCGTTGACACATTCACGGCGAAACCATGCATGGTGCGTCGACGGCCAACTCGTACGCCAATTGCACAGATTTTCCGCGGCGATTCTCCATGCGGATCAATCCATACGCCCGGATATCCGTCAAAACGATCAGCAGTCGTCAGTCCCACCTCACGTAATGATCGAATGATGACCTCTTCTACCGAACGTACATAAGCCACAGAATCTGCGGGACCATCATCACCGTGTTTGGCTGGAAGGTTGACAATGGGATATCCCACCAATTGTCCCGGTCCGTGATACGTAATGTCGCCGCCACGTTTCACACTGACGAAATCGGCACCCACCTCTGATGGATCACAGCGCAGATTTTTTTCTAAATCGGCAGATGGTCCGTATGTGAATACATGCGGGTGCTCCATTAACAACAGCGCGTTACCCGAACCATGTCGAAACATTGAATTTTGTACGGCCAACGCTTCTGAGTACGGCACCTTTCCCAACCAACGCACGCGCAGTTGATCTGGAACAGAGTTATGCGAAGAGAACGTCGAGGCGACTGTCTCTTTCGTCATCGCAATTCCTGCTTAAACCTCGGAAGACCAATCACGTGTTTCAAGAATTGACTTCACCTTCACCAAGAAACCGGCTGCATAGGCACCGTCAAACGCACGATGATCCCACGCCATTGCCAAGTTTCCGACCGGGTGAATTGCAATGCTGTCGCCGCCACCAGGTACTTCCACCACAACTGGCTTCTTCACAATTGCATCTGTGGACAAGATAGCTACTTGCGGTTGGTTGATGATGGGCATTGTCAAAACCGAGCCTGCGGAGCCATTGTTCGTGATGGTAAAAGTTCCGCCAGAGATTTCATCGGGAGACAATCGACGACTGCGAGCACGTGTTGCGAGGTCATTGATGTCTCGCGCGATGCCACGAAGACGCTTTTCTTCTGCATCGCGAATGACAGGAACAATGAGACCCTGATAATCAAGATCTACTGCGATACCCAAATCGATGTACTTATGAACAATCAGTTCATTGGCGCCAAGAGAAGCATTGAGGTGCGGGAATTCACGCAACGCATCAATGACGGCGCGTGCGATAAATGGAAGGTACGTCAAACTGAAACCTTCAGCTGCCTTGAAATCACCCTTGGTCTTGGCTCGCGTCGCCTCAACATTGGCAAAATCAACTTCCACAACACTGAACGCGTGCGGGCTTGCGCCCTTGCTCATCAACATATGTGCGCCAGTTGCTTGGCGAATCTTCGACAATGACACCACTTCATCTCGGGCACCAGCAACTACTCGTGGCGCTTGAGCAACAGGAGCAGCAGTAACCGGTGCAGGTGCAGGTGCAGTCGGCACAGATGCCACTGGTGCCGCAGCGCGCGATGTTCCGCTTTCCAGAACTGCAATGACATCGTCACGGGTAATGCGCCCACCGGGGCCAGTACCTGCAATGCGTGATGCGTCAAGACCATTTTCGGAAATGAGTTTGCGCACCACGGGCGACAACACAAGCGATTCACCAAGTGGAGCCGGTGGAGCAACGGGTGACACAGGTGCCGGAGGTGCGGCAACAGGTGCGGGTGCCGGGGCTGGCGCGGGAGTTGGTGCAGGAGTAGCAGCTGGTGCTGGAGCTGGGGCGGGCGCAGGAGCAACAACAGGTTCTGGAGCTGGCGCCGCGGGTGCTGGGGCTGGTGCTCCAGCGCTATCGCCAACAACCGCAATGACGGTTCCGACAGGAACAGTGTCACCTTCTTGAACGCGAATCTCGGTGAGGACACCAGCAATGGGTGACGGGACCTCGGTGTCGACTTTGTCAGTAGAAACTTCGAACAGTGGTTCGTCTGCAGCAACAGACTCACCAATCTTTTTGAACCATCGCGTGATGGTTCCTTCTGTCACTGTTTCACCAAGTTGTGGGAGTGTGATCTCTGCCATTGTTGTGTCTTTCCTGACTGCGAATGTTGCGAAAAAAGTTACGAGTTGATTGTTCGACCAGTAAGTGCCATCACTGTCTCGCCGAACAATTCAGAAAGACTCGGATGTGGCTGAATAAAGTGCGCAATCTCTTCCACACTTGCTTCCCAGTTGACAGCCAAGTATCCGCCCGACAACTGCTCGGTCACCCATGGGCCAACCATGTGCACTCCCAAGACTTGGCCGGCAGTTCCGTCTGAGTTCTTTTTTGCGATGATCTTCACGAGCCCATCAATTTCACCCAAAATTTGTGCGCGACTGTTGGCTCGGAACTGGTGCTTAGACACCACCACGTCGTAACCAGCTGCCTTGGCTGCTTCTTCACCTGGGCCAGCCCATGCAACTTCAGGGCTGCAATAGATGGCCCATGGAACACGGTCGTAATCAACGGGAATAACTGACTCACCAAGAATTTGCTTCACCACCAAAATTGCTTCGGCATATGCAACGTGTGCCAACTGCGGAGTATTGATGAGGTCGCCAATTGCCCACACACCATCAACCGATGTTTTGCAATACGCATCTACTTCAACAAATCCGCGATCACTGACTGCAACGCTGGTGTTTGCAAGTCCGAGTTGATCGGGGAACGGGCGACGGCCAACAGACACAATGACTGCGTCCACTTCAAGTGTTTCTCCGTCACCATATGTAATGACGGTAGAACCAGAGCCTGTTGGAGTGTGCTTCGAAACGGCCACGCCTGTCTTGATGTCGATTTTCTTTTTCTGGAATGAACGCACCACAACATTGGCAAGGTCTGCATCTAGTCCGGGAAGAATCTTTGGCAAACCTTCCAAGATGGTGACCTGTGATCCCAAGTCGGCGAATGTGGACGCAAATTCGCAACCAATTGCGCCACCACCAATCACTGCAATACGCGCAGGGATGTGATTCAACATCAGAACTTCATCAGACGTCATGATGGGTCCGCCAGGTTCAAAACCTGGAATGATGCGCGGAATTGAGCCCGCAGCCAGAATCACGTGGGACCCGTTCAACTGTGTAGTAGTTCCATCTTGTGCTGTCACGGTGACCGACTTGTCTGCGTTCAACGAACCCTTGCCCAACAAGTAGGTGACTTTCTTTGCTTTTGTGAGTCCAGTAAGGCCCTTCACCAATCCGTCGACAATCTTTTGCTTTCGTGCCTGTGCAACAGCAAAGTCGGTCGTTCCCACTGTGACGGCAATTCCGAAGTCGGCGGCATGCTCGGCATGACGACGTGCAGCGGCAGTTTCCAAGAAAGCCTTCGCGGGAATGCAACCACGGTTCAGACATGTGCCGCCGATGGTGTCTTTTTCCACCAACGCAACAGACAGTCCTGCAGATGCCGCATAAAACGCTGCTGCATAACCACCAGGGCCGCCACCAATGATGATGAGGTCAAACTGGTCAGCCATGAGGGTCTTCTCCAATCATGTGGATACGACGCTGTATCCAACGCCCTCTACGGTAGCCGTTTTGGCTACGGAGCCCACTGAGCAGATGCCTCCGCCCGCTTGTAGAAAACGGTCACAGAAGATCCGGCGGATGGAGGGAATTGCAGAACGCACGACACCACTCGCGCCACTTTGGTCACGCACTCCTCGCCATCGGACTCGGCAAGAGGGTCACTTAATTCGCCATTGGCAAACATTTTCCAGCCCTCCACGCCGTCAGCAGAATCCACACCTCGCATCGACACCGTGACATACGTACCAGCGGTTTCTTGCTGAACATCGGTGACCGACACCGTCATATCGCCGAGTTTTTGTTCAGTGCCTAACTGAAGCACCACTGCATCGACCTCATCGGTCGCTACCTGAAACAGTTTGAGGCCACCTGCCAACATGATGGCCAAACCACAGACCAGTGCAGTCAAGATCAGTTTCCGGGTGCTCATGCAGCCTTCAGGCTAGGGCGACACCAGCAGTCGCCACGATGTAGGTCGTAGGTCACCACCCAGTACGGAACAATCAGAGACCCAAAGTGGTTGCACTAGGCATGAAAGTTCTTATAACTGGTGCATCTGGACTCATTGGTCGTGCGTTATCCAAAGAGTTGCGAGCACAGGGCCACGATGTGGTCGAGGCGGTGCGTTGTGCTCCCCGGAAGAACAACGAGATTCAATGGGATCCCGCGAAGGGATTGCTTGACCCTTCAGCGTTCATCGGAGTTGACGCCGTGGTCCACCTTGCAGGCGCTGGAATCGGCGACAAGCGTTGGTCTCAGCAGTACAAGCAAGAAATTCTCGACAGCCGTACGAAGTCCACGCAGTTGCTTGCGACCACCATGGCCTCTCTCGAAGTGAAACCATCGGTGTTCTTATCAGGGTCTGCCATTGGCATTTACGGTGTTCGCGGAGATGAACACGTGGATGAAAATGCAACGCTTGGCGACGGATTCCTAGCAGACGTGTGCAAGCAGTGGGAAGCCGCCGCCGCACCCGCACAACAAGCAGGCATTCGCACTGTTTTCTTACGCACGGGAATCGTGTTGTCAAAAGACGGTGGGGCGCTAAAGAAGCAACTGCCTATCTTCAAATTGGGAGCTGGCGGCAAGTTCGGAAGTGGAAAAAACTGGCAAAGCTGGATCAGCATCACCGACGAAGTGCGCGCAATCATCCATTTGCTCACGTCACAACTATCTGGTCCTGTCAATCTCACCGCACCAGAGCCGGTCACAAATGCGCAGTTTGCGAAAGAGCTTGGTCGTGCTGTGTCTCGTCCAGCGCTACTCCCCATTCCCACTTTTGGTCCCAAATTAATTTTGGGTAGCGAACTCGCCGATGCGCTGCTCTTCACTGGACAACGCGTCATTCCTAGTGCACTCACCCGCGATGGCTTTGTGTTCACCCATCAAACACTTGATGTTGCACTTCGTGCTCTACTGAAGAAGTGAATCCACCTCTTCCCACTTCCACCGATGTCGTCATTGTTGGCGCAGGTTTAGCTGGTCTTGTCGCGGCGCGAGTTCTTGAGCAACATGGTATTTCACCAGTTCTTTTGGAAGCATCTGATGACGTAGGTGGTCGTGTCCGCAGCGACATTGTTGATGGATTCATTCTTGACCGCGGCTTTCAAGTTCTGCTCACGGGCTATCCCGAGATACATCGACACCTCAATATCCCTGCGCTTGACCTGAAGGCATTCGAGCCAGGAGCAATTGTGTGGCATCACGGGAAAGGTCACGTGGTAGGCGACCCATTCCGTCGTCCGGGCACTCTTTTCTCTACTGCAACTGCGCCCATCGGAACTCTTGGTGACAAGTTGCGCATCGCTCGCATGCGCGCATCGCTGAAGTCTGCTGATGCCAAAGCCCTTCTTCGCGGCACCGACATGCCCACTGCTGATGTACTACGCAGCATGGGGTTTTCCACCACAATGGTCGACCGTTTCTTTCGGCCATTAGTCGGCGGAATTCAACTTGATCCACAGTTGCAAACATCACGGCGCATGTTCGATGTCATCTTTCGCACTCTTGCAGCGGGAGACTCAGCTGTCCCCGCCCGAGGTATGGGCCAAATCACGCAGCAACTCAAACATTCATTGGGCTCCACCCAATTGTTCCTGAATGCGCCAGTCGCACAAGTTTCAGCCGGAGAAGTTGTGCTTGATGGCGGTCATCGCATTTCCGCACACGCTGTCATCGTCGCAACAGAGGGGCCCGTGGCATCACATCTATTGGATCTTCCCGCCGTGTCGTCGCGCGCGGCAGGGTGCGTGTACTTCTCCGCCCCCATTGCGCCGGTTGACGGCGCTTACGTCATTCTCGATGGAGACAACTCTGGGTCAGTGATGAATGTTTCAGTGATGTCGCATGTGTCGTCGCACTATGCGCCACCGGGGCAACATCTTGTGGCAGCAGCAATCCCAGGAGTTGCCGATGGTGATTTAGAGTCGCAGGCGCGAACACAGCTTCGCTCATGGTGGGGCGCACAAGTTGACCAGTGGACCCATTTGCGCACTTATCGCATTCCCCATGGTCAACCTGGCCAAGATGCTCCATTTTCACCCAAGAAAAAGGTGTCGCTTGGAAACGGGCTGTACGTCTGCGGCGACCATCGAGACACTGGTTCTATTCAAGGGGCAATGTTTTCTGGTCGTCGTACTGCTGAAATTGTCGCCAAACAAGTGAGACTCTCATCATGAAAAACTCAGATCCGAAAAAAATTGTGTCGCACTCAGTTGTGGTGCCCGCATCAGCACAAGAAATCTTCAATCTTCTTGCCGATCCACGTCGACACAGTGAAATTGATGGATCTGGTTCAGTAAAGGCAGCACGCGTTAATGCACCCGAACGCTTGTCACTCGGAGCCAAGTTCGGCATGGACATGCGAATCGTTGTTCCCTACAAGATGACGAACGAAGTGGTGGAGTTTGAGGAAGGTCGTCAGATTGGATGGCGTCACTTTGGTGGCCACATCTGGCGTTACATTCTCGAACCAGTCGATGGCGGTACCAAAGTGACTGAGCAATTCGACTGGAACACGAACAAGAGCCCACTCATGTTGAAAGTGATGAAGGCTGTCGACAACAACAGCAACGCCATTCAAAAGACACTCGACAATTTGGTCAAGCGCTTCTCGTAACTGCTGAACGAATAACTAGCGAACGTGTTGTGACACATCGCGTCGCAGAAAATGTCCACGTCCTGGTGTGCCAACAAATTGATCACCATCAACAATGACATCACCGCGCGACATCACGGTGCGAACCCCGCCGGTTACTTCCATACCTTCAAATGCAGAGTGATCAATGTTCATGTGATGTGTTGAAGCGCTCAGAACATGCTTCTTTTCGGGGTCGTACACAACGATGTCGGCGTCATAACCCGTTGCAACAACGCCCTTACGTGATAGTCCGAAAAGGCGAGCTGGAGCCGCCGAACACACCTCCACCCAGCGTTCAAGCCCAATATGACCTGCAACCACACCTTGGAACACCAAATCCATTCGGTGCTCAACGCCGCCAATTCCATTCGGAACAAGATTGAACGATTCTCCGTTTGCCAACTTTTGCTCACGTAAGCAAAATGGACAATGGTCAGTACTAACCACCGCCAGTTGGTCGACTCGCAACCCTTCCCAGAGGTCGCGATGATGATGCTCATGCTTTGAACGCAATGGTGTTGAACAAATGTATGCGGCGCCATCGGGCCAACCTTTGCCGAGGTGATCCTCTAACGACAGATGTAAGTACTGAGGACAAGTCTCGGCAAAAATATTTGTGCCGCGCGAGCGAGCTTCCACCACTTCACGCAGTGCGTGCGAACTAGACAAATGAACGATGTACAACGGGGCGTTACCTGCTACACGAGCGAGAACACCCGCACGATGAACCGCTTCTGCTTCCAATTCTGGTGGTCGTGTGCGCGAATGAAAATCAGGAGTGATGTTTCCGGAAGCCACTGCTTGCTCCACCAACACATCAATTGCTAAACCGTTCTCGGCATGCACCATTGCCATGGCGCCCGTATCTGCGCACATTTGCAATGCACGAAGCATCTGTCCGTCATCTGAATACAAACGACCCGGATAGGCCATGAACAATTTGATAGAGGCGATTCCTTCTCGCTTCATGAGCTCGCGCGTATCGATGAGTGCCTGTTCGTTTACACCACCCAATACCTGATGCAAACTCCAGTCAATAACGCACTGACCTTCTGCTTCAGCCATGCGCTTTTCAAATGATTCACGCACATTGCCACCAGCACGCTGTTCAGCAAAATCAATCATTGTGGTGGTGCCACCATGCGCTGCAGCGATACTGCCTGACATAAACGAGTCCGACGACACTGTGGCGCCAGTGTCTAACTGCATATGCACATGCGGGTCCACACCCCCTGGCACAACGAGGCAACCATGTGCATCGATGACTTGGTCATCTGGTTGTGGTTCTATTCCGCCATTGGCTCGCGGCACGACCGCCACAATGGACTCGCCATCAACCGCAACATCAGCCTCCACTCGCCGATCGGCATTTACAACGGTTCCGTTGACGATAATTGTGCGCACTCCGCAAATCTAAACCGAATTTCGTAGACGAACGGTGCTAAACCACTATGTCGTGAGTATTTCGCTTCCTACCGGTTTCTCGTCTTATGTCGCCAATGTCGGCGTTAAAGACACCACCAATGATTTCACGGTTGTGCTTGCATCCGAAGGCGCCACATCGGCTGGTGTCTTCACACAAAGCCGCTTTGCAGGACCCTCCGTCGAGGTATCACGCCGCAATAACACCGGACACACACGTGCAGTGGTGGTCATCTCGAAAAATGCGAATGTGGCAAACGGACCTCTTGGCCGGGAGCACGCCGAAGAGGTCACGCAGCGTGTCGCACAACGACTCGGCATCTCACACAACGATGTCTTTATTGCGTCGACCGGCGTCATCGGCCGGCTCTACCCCATTGACAAGATTCGTAGCGGAATTGACTCTCTCCCCTTTCCACTTCCATCCACCGATGCAGAAGATGTCGCTCGCGGCATCATGACAACAGACACCGTGCACAAGGTGTCTGAGTGCGGTGTACAAGGCTCATCAGCACGCGTGGTGGGCGTCGCAAAGGGTGTTGGCATGATTGAACCCAACATGGCCACCTTGATTGCCATGGTGTTCACTGACGCAAAAATTTCGGCCCCTGACCTTGATCGCGTCTTCCGCAACGTCATTAACAGAACACTGAACTGTGTCTCAGTGGATACCGATACCTCTACCAGCGATACCGCAGTAGTACTAGCAAGTGGCACTGCAGGAGCAGTAGATGAGTCCGCATTTGAAAACGCACTTGAAACAGTCCTTCTTGATCTCACGAAGAAGATTGCTCGCGATGGCGAAGGAGCTGAAACGCTCATTGAAGTATGTGTTGACTGTGCGCGCGATCACACTCAAGCAAAGACTGTTGCCAAAGCAATTGTCAATTCTCCGTTAGTCAAAACTGCTGTGCACGGCGCCGACCCTAACTGGGGCCGCGTCGCAATGGCCATTGGTAAATGCAGTGACTACACCGACATTAACCAGGACAATGTCGTCATTCGGTTTGGTTCACAAGAGGTGTACCCCACTCAAGTTGATGACGCAGGATTATCCACATTAAGCAAGTACATGAAAGGCAATGACGTTCTCATTCATGTCTCGCTGAACACCGGAACAGCATCCGCCACGGTGTGGGGTTGTGACCTCACCGATGGATATGTACGCATCAACGCCGACTACACCACGTAACGCCATTAGCGCGTTTCAAAGTAGGCGAATAACTTCTCGCGATACGGCGCAATGCTTTTGTACACGGCAACGTTCTCCGGAATCTTGTTCACCAATTCAGCAATATCTTGGACTATCTCCGGGTTGCGTTCTTTGAAGTCCGACAATTTCTCAACGTACGTGCGAATCGTGAACAAAATGCCGCCAGTCAGGGGCAATCGACGCAAGGTTTGCCATTCCACACGGAACCACATGTCGGCTACATCCATGTCGGGTGTTGCTGGTGGAATATCTGGCTGAAACAGCGACGGATGATTAGAGATTCCCCAGTTGATTCGCCACACCGGCTTTTCCACCGAGAGACGCATCAACATTGCATTCACGGGAGACTCAAGGTCATCAACATAACGAGCAACTGGTTCATGAATGGCCGACATTGTTCCGCCAATCTTCTCTGCAAGTCGCCACCTGTTGGGCGCGCACAGCACTGAAGTTGCTAATCGCGGCACACCATTGTCATCTGGCATCAACACGCACAGGTCATCAGCCACGTGCAGTGCAGCATCAACGAACGCGTCAAGACCCGATTCATGTGTTGGTGGCAACTGAAGCGACGAAAAGATTCCAGCCGCTACCTCATCACATGCTTCTTCCGCGCCTTCAAGACATGAGACAACTTCTTGCGGACGTTCCGCAATCAACGCTCGCTTCATCTCAATGGTTGGAACCCAGTCCGCATCTTCACTGGACACCCACTGCGAGATATCTAAAGGGCGAGCCCCCACTCGTAGACGTACAGCATCAACAGCTGTCGGCAAAAGCCCATCGGGAATCGCAAGAGAACGACGAAACCCCGAGCCATCGCCCGGGGCTTCGCGTAAAGGTGGTTGCCGATCAAATGGCGTGAATGGATCGTTATGAAAAACGATGCTCACTTAGGTGGCATACGAATGCCACCGTCAACTCTGATGGTTTCGGCATTCATGTAGCTATTGGTGACGCACTCAAGCACCATTGATGCAAGCTGTTCTGGCTTACCCAACTTCTGCGGGAAGAGAACGCCCTTTTGCAACTGTGCCTTAAATGCTTCGCTTTGGTCGCCTGAGCCGTAGATCGGTGTGTCGATGAGGCCCGGAGCAACTGTGTTCACGCGAACACCAACTGCTGCAAGGTCACGAGCAACTGGCAATGTCATTCCAACAACGCCACCCTTAGATGCTGAGTATGCGTTCTGACCAATCTGGCCGTCGAAAGCTGCAACAGATGCGATGTTAACGATTGCGCCGCGCTCGCCATCTTCCAATGGCTCGGTCTGGCTCATTGCGGTCGCTGCAATACGAATTGCATCGAAGGTGCCCACCAAGTTGATAGCGATGACCTTCTTGAATGCTTCGATGTTTGCTGCTGAGTCATAGCTGCCGTCTTTACCGATGGTGCGCTGTGCCCAACCGATGCCGGCAGAGTTCACAAGAACGCGAAGTGGACCCATGGACTTTGCCATCTCCACTGCATTGATGATGTCTTCAGTGTTGGTGACGTCGACTGCGCAGAACACTGCGTTGCCAACTTCTTTCGCAAGGGCTTCACCTTGCTCCTTCTGACGATCAAGGTCTGCAATGACGACCTTGGCCCCGCCCTTAGCGAGGAGACGAACAGAGGCTGCACCAATTCCTGATGCTCCTCCCGTGACAATTGCGCTGACGCCTGAAATATCCATGTGGTCAGGCTACGCAAGAGCGTGCCCCATCTCCTAGCCCAAGTGGCCTAGCCCTGGCTTGCCGCCACGGCTAGTGAGTCCACGTAGTCATTCATGGGATCACCACTGTGGCCTTTCACCCATGCAAACTCGACGTTGCCCCGCTCGTTCACCAGTGTGATGAATGGTTCCCATAAATCCCTATTGGCAACTGGTTGGCGCTGTGAGTTCTTCCACCCACGTTGAATCCACCCACGCCACCATCCATCGTTGAAGCACTTCACCACGTATGTGGAATCAGACACAATCACAATTCGTCGTGGGTCGTCATAAAACTGACGAATCGCTTCGTATGCGGCCACAATCTCCATGCGCTGATTGGTGGTATGCGCCTCTGACCCTGCCGCATGTGGGTGACCACTGGGAGAGACAGCCCACGCCCAACCACCGGGCCCTGGGTTTCCTGAACATGCACCGTCTGTGTAAATCACCAAAGCGTCGTCTGCATGTTCCATATCTCTTGATTGTCTCGCATTTCCGTCACTGCGACAGGCATTTGTCCGAAATGGTGGGAGAATATCGATGTGATTTTCGACGGTTCAGTCCATCAATTGCCCGACACCGACCCCGGCGAAACCCAAGAGTGGCTCGACTCTCTTGACTCCGTCGTCGAAGTGCACGGGAAAAATCGTGCTCGCTATTTGTTGTCACGACTTCTGGAACGAGCACAACAATCACAAGTCAGTTTTCCTGCAACCGTGTCGACGCCGTACGTCAATACCATTCCGCGCGAAAACGAGCCATGGTTCCCCGGCGATGAGCACATTGAGCGTCGCATTCGCGCGTACATCAGATGGAATGCAGCGGTCATGGTCACACGCGCCAATTACGACGCAGAAGGAATTGGTGGACACCTCTCAACATTTGCTAGCTCAGCAAGCTTGTACGAGATTGGCTTCAATCATTTTTTCCGTGGAAAAGACGATGGACTACCCGGCGACCACATCTACATTCAAGGTCACGCCGCACCAGGAATTTATGCACGCGCATATCTAGAGGGTCGACTCACCGAGGAAGACCTCGACCATTTCCGTCGCGAAATTGGCCGCGGTGGTCGTGGTCTTTCCAGTTATCCGCATCCACGCCTCATGCCCGAGTTTTGGGAATACCCCACCGTTTCCATGGGCCTTGGACCCATCACTGCGTTGTATCACGCGCGCTTCAACCGTTATTTGCATAACCGCCAGATTGACGACACATCACAAAGTCGCGTGTGGGCATTTATCGGCGACGGTGAGACCGACGAACCAGAAACTCTGGGTGCAATTTCATTGGCAGCGCGCGAGCACTTAGACAACCTTGTCTTTGTCGTTAACTGCAATCTGCAACGACTCGACGGTCCAGTACGTGGCAATGGGAAAATTATTCAAGAACTAGAAGCAGTGTTTCGTGGCGCTGGCTGGAACGTCATCAAGGTGATTCTCGGATCAAAGTGGGACGACCTTCTTGCACGCGATGTCGACGGTGTCTTGTTGAACAAACTCACTTCCACTGTCGACGGCGAGTTTCAACGCTTGTCCACCGAAGATGGCGCGTACATTCGCGAGAATTTCTTCGGGCCCGACCCACGACTTCGACAAATGGTTGCTCATCTTTCTGATGACGACCTTGTCAATCTTCCTCGCGGTGGACACGACTATCGCAAGCTGTATGCCGCGTACAAGGCTGCTGCCGACAACTTAGGTTCAGGTCGCCCAACTGTCATCTTGTGCAAGACCATCAAAGGATGGACGCTTGGCCCACAAGTCGAAGGCCGCAATGCAACACATCAGATTAAGAAACTGAACCTTGAACAGTTGCGCCAGATGCGTGACCGCCTCCATCTTCAGGAAGAAATTCCCGACTCCATGCTTGATGCCGAGGATCCCCCCTACTTCAGGCCAGCCCCGGATTCGGTGGAGTACCAATACATGATGGAGCGACGTCGTGCGCTTGATGGGCCACTTCCACAGCGCGTGCAATGGAACCGCAAACCACTGTCGCTTCCTGCACCAGAAGTATTTACAGAGTTTGCGCAAGGCTCAGGTGAACAACAGGTCAGCACCACCATGGCATTCACGCGCCTATTGCGAAACTTGGTACGCGACAACAATTTCGGAAGCCGCGTTGTACCCATCATTCCCGACGAAGCACGCACTTTCGGTATGGATTCACTGTTTCGCGAATTCCGTATCTACGCATCGCACGGCCAGAAGTACGAGCCCGTTGACCATGACCTACTTCTGTCGTACGCAGAATCGAATCAGGGACAAATACTTGAAGAGGGAATCACCGAGGCCGGTGCAATGAGCAGTTTTATTGCTGCAGGCACTAGCTACTCCACTCGCGGTGTCCCCATGGTTCCCTTCTTTACGTTCTATTCCATGTTTGGTTTCCAACGTGTGGGAGACCTCATTTGGCAGGCAGCCGACTCTCGCACGCGAGGTTTCCTCATGGGGGCAACCGCTGGCCGCACAACACTGATGGGCGAGGGACTTCAACATCAAGATGGACACAGTTTGGTGTTGGCAAGCACTGTTCCTGCGTGCCAGGCCTACGATCCCGCGTTTGCCTACGAGATGGCCGCCATTGTTGAACATGGAATACACACCATGTACGGACCAACACCGAAGGACATCTTTTATTACATCACTCTGTACAACGAGAACTTGTTGATGCCAATTCGCCCTGAGCATGTGAGCAACACCGACATCATTAACGGCTTGTACAAGTACCAGTCAGCTTCTGAGCGCGCACATGCATCACTTCTGTTCTCTGGAACTGCATATTCTGCGGCAGCACACGCTGCGCAAATTCTGCGGGATGACTTCAACATCCACGTTGACCTGTGGTCAGCAACTTCCTACAAATCATTACGTGATGACGCGATGGAAGTAGAGCGTTGGAACCGACTGCACCCCACACAAGCTCAGCGCACATCGATTGTTCAGAACGCACTGGGCAGTGAGACCACACCAATTGTTGCCGTGAGCGATTTCATGCGCATTGTTCCCGAACAAATTGCATCATTCGTTCCGCATCGCAAGTTTGTAGTTCTCGGGACCGATGGCATGGGGCGCAGCGATACACGTGAAGCCCTGCGTCGCTTTTTTGAAATAGATGCTGAGCACATAGTTGTTGCGGTACTTTCATCACTCATCGGAACCCATAACATTTCACCCGACACAGTTGCATCTGCCATTGTGAAACTTGGAATTAACCCCGAAGCAGAAAACGGACTTACGCGAGACTAACCATGGGCACTCTCTATATCACCGGTAATCCAAAGTCCGATGCACTTCTCAACTCGAATGGCACAGCCCTGATGATTGGCATGTTGCTTGATCAACAGGTACCAATGGAATGGGCATTCAATGGAGCCTTTACGTTGAAGCAGCGTCTTGGTCATCTTGATCCAAAAAAGATTGCTGCCATGAATCCCGACGACTTCTTGGCAGTGTGTTTAGAGAAACCCGCCATTCACCGCTTTCCCAAAGCAATGGCGCAACGCATTCAGGGAATGTGCGCAATTATTGCCAGCGACTACCGCAACAAGGCGGAAAACATTTGGAACAACATCGACGACGCCGATGAACTTTTCCAACGTTTGCGTAAATTGCCCGGTTACGGCGAAGAGAAAGCACAAATTTTCATCGCGCTCTTGGCAAAGCGATTTGATGTACAGCCAACTGGCTGGAAGAAGGCAGCCGGGGTCTTCAGCGACACGAACCCACGCACTGTTGCAGACATCACCTCGCCCGAAACTTTGTTGAAAGTTCGTGCATGGAAGAAGGCCGAAAAGGCAGCAGACCGCGACAAACAATCTCGTCCATTGCCAGCAAAGAAAACCGCGGCCAAGAAGCCAGCAACAAAGAAGTAGCCGTGACCACACTTATTACGGGCGGCGCTGGGTACATCGGCTCCATTACTACTCGCCTCATCCGATCAACGGGTCGTGGCGTCGTTGTACTGGACACACTGGAGAACGGCCACAGAAAAGCGGTGGGTGATGCCCCGTTCGTTCAGGGAGACATTGCCGACTCAGAACTTGTGCAACGAGTCTGCCGTGAACACGGTGTTGACGAAGTTGTTCACTTCGCTGCATATAAGGCGGTGGGTGAGTCAATGGAGAATCCAGCGAAGTACTTCAACAACAACGTCACCGGATCACAACGACTCTTCGATGCGTTGTCACAGGTAGGCGTCAATCGCGTTGTCTTTTCTTCCACGGCGGGAATTTACGGAACACCCGATGTGGTCCCCGTCACCGAAGATGCCGAGCCACGCTGCGAAAGTGTGTACGCCGAAACAAAGTTGATGATTGAGAAGACTTTGGCGTGGTATTCACGCACAACACCCATGCAACATGTCGCGCTGCGTTACTTCAATGCCGCGGGCGCAGCAGAAGACGGGACGCTTGGCGAGGATTGGCGCTTCTCCCAAAATCTCATTCCTCATGTCATGAAAGCGGTATTGGGAGAAGCACCTCTCACGGTATTCGGCAACGATTTCCCAACGCCTGATGGGACTGGTGTCCGCGATTACATCCACGTTGAAGACCTGGCGGTAGCACACGTTTCTGCTCTTGAATATCTACGCACGGGTGGGAGCAGTGTGACCTGCAACGTCGGAACAGGTTTTGGCACCAGCGTCATGCAAATCATCGAAGCGACCGAGCGAGTCACGGGCCGTCGCGTTCCACACACCGTTTCATCACGACGCGCAGGTGACCCAGCCGAGTGCTACGCCAACACGCAACGCATTCAACAACTCATGAATTGGTCACCCACTCGCACCCTTGATGACATCATTGAGTCTGCATACGCATGGCACTCAACACACCCGCGCGGACACGACAGTTAACAATCACAGCGCCAAAGCGCGTTGGCGATCAAGCCACCCCAGCAATACCGCAATGGCTCGTGGGTCGTGACGCAGGCGATGTCCAGCGCCGGGAATAGTGCGTAATTCTGCACTGCCATGGGCTCGCGCCAAGTTACGAGAATCGGCAATGGGCACGCTCTCGTCTTCTTCACCGTGCATCACAAACAGAGGACGCGGAGCAAAACGACGTGCGGCTTCAACAGGACGGAAGCGACGTAGCTCGCGACTCCATTCGTCAAATGCACGAGGAAAACCAGGAGTACGAATGGCACCGATTTCGCGCGCGTGTTCAAGGAAACGTCGAGGTTGTCCGGCCCAGTCGTCAAAATCTGCACGTGCACCCATCAGAGCGCATCCCCGCACACGCGGATCGTCAGCTGCCACACAAATGGCCAACGCGCCGCCAGTGTTGGTTCCGACTAACCAAATGCCATGCGGTGACACTTCGTGTTCAAGGTGATCGATTGCTGCTCGAAGATCGTCAACCCATCCCTGCATCGAGAAGTCTCCGTCACTGTCACCACATCCGCGAAACGTGAACGTGAGTGCTGCCCATCCCAAGTCATTGGCGATGCGATCCATCAGTTGCGGAAAAGTCACTGCGGACTGACGAGCATCGAGAGGACCAATGGGAAATCCATGGCACAAGATGACACCAGGTAATTGCTGATGGTGTCCGCTCGGAACTGCAAGGTAGCGATTCAGCGTGAGAGAGCCAGAACGAAAGGTTCCATTCATTGCTCCCGACATGGGCACCTACGCGCGTGGCTTACGAAGACGGCGCTTTGCACCTGGCGTCGCCAAGGTGTACCCGCGATTGCGTGCTTCGGCCAACGTGTCAGGACCAAAACACAACCCAACGCCCTGGTCAACGATTTCGTTGATGATGGCTTCATCGGTCCATTCATCGAGGTCGTAGACCAACTGGGTGCGCTTGTCACCAAGGAATCGAGTGTGTTCAAACCGTACGGGGCGTTCCATATGCATAACGGTAGTCCCCCACTGCCCCATCCCCACGAACAGCGCACTAAGTTGCGGTCATGGCAGATACCACCGCACCCGAATCGGTCGAGTTCTTCTTCGACATCATGTGCCCCTACGCCTACCAAACGTCGGTATGGATTCGCGAAGCCCAGGCTCAAGTTGGCTTCGATATCACATGGCGATTCTTCAGCCTTGAGGAAATCAACCGCGAAGACGGCAAGCCCCACCCGTGGGAACGCGAGTTTGCTTATGGCTGGACACCCATGCGTGTCGCGGCATGGTTACGCCGTCAGAACAACGATTGGTGTGGCAAGTTCTACGAAGTCTGTGGCCGCACACTTCATGTTGATGGACGCCGTCATTACGACAAAGACATCGCTCTTGAACTTCTCGATGAAGCTGGTCTTCCACGCGAGGCATGGGATGAAGCGTTAGCTGACCCATCTACATCTGACGAGGTGCGAGCAGACCACGAATACGCAGTGAAGGAACTTGCTGGATTTGGAGTTCCTATCATCACCATTCCTGGCGGACGGGCCGTGTTTGGACCTGTTGTGTTGCCGGCGCCAAGCGGAGACCGGGCAAAAGAATTGTGGGATCTCACAGTGGGATACTCGCGCTTCCCAGGCCTCTTTGAAATGAAGACTCCCAAGACAGACGCAGACATGCAGATGATCGGGAAAATGTTCAGCCCGTATCTAGAAGCTCGTCAATGGCGCACCATTCAGAATCCAGCACGATAAGGACACACCATGATTCCCGTCGACATCATCAACACCCTTGAACAAACGTGGCGATCAATGACCGAATTCTGCGACACCTTGACAGAAGCGGAATGGAAGACCATGACCCAACTGCCGAAATGGACAGTGCAAGACAACTTGTCACACATCATTGGTACTGAATCATCAATGCATGGACTTCCCCGCCCCCAGCACACGGCGACGGACAAGTCACATGTAAAAAATCCGATTGGTGACATGAACGAAGACGATGTAGATGTTCGGCGTTCACGTTCGGGTGTCGAAGTTCTTGATGAATGGAAGTCGGTCATGTCGATGCGACTCGAGAAGTTTCGTACTGCGGACGATGCCTACTTCGCACAGGAGATGATGAACCCCACTGGCCCGGGAACTCTTGCCGACTTCTTGCATGTGCGTGTCCTTGACTGTTGGGCCCACGAACAAGACATGCGCCGTGCCGTTAACAAACTTGGCAATCAAGGTGGTCCTGCCGCAGAACACACGATTGACCGTCTCATTCGCACGATTCCCATCGTGGTGGGTAAACGTGCCGCCACACCCGAGGGTGGCTGCGTTGTTATTCGAATCACAGGTGCAGTTCAACGTGTGATTCCCACCAGTGTGGTCAATGGACGTGCTCGGGTAGGCACGCAAGTTCCCGACACCGTGTTGTGCGATATCAGCATGGATAGCGACACATTCGCTCAACTTGCGATGGGCCGAGCTGGTGCAGATGAACTAGCCAGCAATATTTCCATCAGTGGAGATGCTGAACTTGCTCACCGTGTGGTGAGTCAGTTCAACATGATGATCTAGAGCGAATCTGCTTGCGGTCCCACCGCACCAATTGCAGCGAAGTATGCATTGTGGGCATCCAACACATGCACCACATCCACGTCGTCTAACAAATCAACACCACGCTTCACGGCTTCATCAAATAAGAAAGCTGCCAGGTGTGTCTCGTCAACAATCAACGGCGACTGAATGTCTTGTCGGCGATCAATGACATCTTGTGGCATCAAGTTTCTCTCGGCAAGCCAATTCAGATGACCTCGAAGTAGTTCACGTAACTCGTCAAGCGTCAGGCGCGCTTGGGTCTCAGACGGAAGGGCACTCGCCACAAAGTCAACAGCTGTATCAAGTTCATACACCACACGCGGAGCCACTGCGTCGAGGCGTCGTGCTTCGCGACCCACCACCACTGCGGCGATGACGAAAACGCTCACCACCGACAACACCAAGCAAAAAATTGTGATGACAGGCATAACCACAGCCTAGAAGGGCACGTTAGAAGCTCTCCATCACCAACCAATTGTCGTCAGGGGCAACAGTCACAACCCGAGCCAAAAAGTTCGAGCCATCGTCACCCCATGAATATTCCATGTACTGCGGATGACCCGGCCTGTACATGAGGTCACGTCCACGAAAGGCAAACTCATACGCAACCGACGGGCAGATGTATGCGGTGGTGCCTGCAAATGGTGCAGAAAATGTCATGTGTGCATGTCCGCTCACCACAGCCATCACATTGTGTTTTCGAACCACTGCGTCCAGACCAGCAATTGATTCATTGTCTAAGCGAACGGAGCTCAATGCGGGTCCGCCAATTGCGACACACGGGTGATGCATGGCCACCACGGTGGGCAATCCATTTGCAAGCACCATGTCTAACCAGTCCAACTGATCATTGTCCAGTGCACCATCCTCACGACCCAAACGCGACGAATCCATCACCACTACTTGCCCCTGTGGAAGCGACTGCACATAGTCCAATCGGCCATTGCGAGATGTCAATGAAAACAATGATTGAAGCCGTTGCGACTCATCGTGATTGCCGGCACACAACAAAACGTCAACGTCAGCACTCGTCAAGACGTCAGCAAGTCCTCGATACTCATTGTCTGTTCCTGTACGTGCGACACAATCGCCAGTAATCACAACTGCACTGCTTCGCACCGAAGCATGGCGCAAAGCTGACAACAAATTGCCCGCCGGATCAGACGCTTCGAACAACGGGTCGCCAGGGCCTGGAATATGTGGGTCAGAGATTTGTGCAAGAACAGTGCGTGGCATGAACGAACAGTAGAACACAAAGAAAAGAGCCCGGGCACACAGCCCGGGCTCTTTCTGAATTCTCTGTTGAGTGAATCAGATACCGATGCGCTGAGCAAGAAGCTCGCGGTGGTAGGTGGGATCACCAAAGATGAGTTCGCTTGACTTTGCACGCTTGAAGTAGAGGTGTGCTGGGTGTTCCCACGTGAAACCAATACCGCCGTGAATCTGAATGTTCTCGGCTGCTGCGTGGAAGTACGCCTCTGAGCAGTATGCCTTTGCAAGTGATGCAACCGAAGGAAGTTCTTCGTTCATTTCTGCTGCACACCACATGCCGTAATACGCAGCCGACTTTGCTGACTCAACTTCAAGCAACATGTCTGCACACTTGTGCTTGATGGCCTGGAATGAACCGATGGGGCGTCCAAACTGGATGCGGTCCTTTGCGTACTGCACTGCCATTTCCAGAACCTTTTGTGCACCGCCAACCTGCTCTGCTGCAAGTGCTACTGCTGCAAGATCCATCACTTGACCAAGAACGTCTCCGCCCTTGCCCTCGGTACCGATGAGCTTTGCAGGAGTGTTGTTGAACTCAAGCTTTGCTTGCTTGCGTGTCTGGTCCATGGTGGAGAGTGCGGTACGGGTGAGACCCGATGCGTTGCCCTCTACTGCGAACAAGCTGACACCCTTTCCGGTGCGTGCCGCAACGATGATGAGGTTCGCGGTGTGACCGTCAAGTACGAAGCTCTTTGTTCCGCTGATGGTGAAATCGGATCCTGAACCCTTTGCTTCGATGGTGATGCCTGCTTCGTCCCAACGACCTGATGGCTCTGTTGTTGCGAGTGTTGCGATGGTCTCGCCGCTTGCAATTCCAGGAAGGTATGCCTTCTTGGCTGCGTCATCACCTGACAAAAGCAATGCGTTTGCTGCCAACACAACGCTGGAGAAGAAAGGTGCACACAGCAACGCGCGTCCCATTTCTTCCAAGACAACGCCCAACTCGATGAAGCTGTATCCCTGACCGCCGAACTCTTCTGGAATTGCAATTCCTTGCAATGCCATTTCGCCAGCCATCTGTGACCAGACACCTGAATCGAAACCATTGACGGTTTCCATTTGTTCACGAACTGCCTCTTCTGATGACTTGTTCTCAAGGAACGAGCGCACCATCTTGCGGAGTTCTTCCTGCTCTTCACTAAATGCAAAATTCATGCCTTCATTGTGTGCCGTGACCACCATTGCCAGCGAATCGGGATGTGTACGCCTGTGTACACACTTCCGATAGCCTGACCGATATGGCTCACATTGGCGTTCGTGAACTCCGCTCAGCACTTGCCCTCTATCTTCGCCGTGCCCAACATGGCGAACGCATTGTGGTCACGGTCGATGGCAGCCCAGTTGCCCAATTAGGTGCGCTCACCGGTGATCACTCGGGCATCGCATTGTCAGATTTGGTCGCGCGCGGAGTTGTTCAGCCGCCACGACGCCGTGGTGATTGGGTTCCCAATGAACCATTGCTCCTCACGTCGGGCGCGCGCGTTGACCGCGCACTCTCGCAGGTACGCACATGACCGTCTTCTTGGATTCCAGTGCTCTTCTCACACTGCACATTGACAGCCCTGCGCGCAGTGTGGTGATGGACGCCCTGAACGCAGACACCACATGGGCTGCGTGCGCGCACGCTCTTGGCGAGTCCATCTCAGCAGCGGCACGACTCACCGATGAGGCGGTGTTGAAGAGATATCTAGAAGACATGGTGCGACATACGTGGGACTTTTTGCATGTGGTCCCCGTCGATCAGGGCTTGCTCGATGATGCAACAGCTCTCAGCCAGCAACAGCCCATCGGCTATTCCACGGCCCTCCATCTCTGCGCCGCCTCACGACTTCCCCAGCCCGTCCACTACGTCACGTTCGATGCTGCACAAATACCTGTCGCCTTCTCACTGGGCTTCACAGTTGTGTCAGGCTAGAAAATATGGAACGTTCGCTCGGAACACTTCATTACTTCGACCACAATCTTGAAGTACACCGCGTTGTCGTCGGCCCCTATGCCAACAATGTGTTCGTCATTCGATGCAAACACACTGGCGATGCTGTTCTCATTGACGCTGCGAACGAACACGAACGCCTCCTCGATCTGTGCACGGCGCTTGGCGTTCGCCAGGTTCTTGAAACACACGGACACCACGACCACATTCAGGCGATACCCGCAATGCGCGAAGCTGGCTATCGCGTTTCCGTTGCACCCGACGACGCAGGCATGTTGAAGGACGTTGGATACGACCTGTACATCAACGACGGAGACATCATTGAAGTTGGTCGTCTACGCCTCGAAGCAATCCACAATCCAGGCCACACTCCTGGATCAGTCTCGTTCAAGGTGCTCGATGCGCCCCTGCTGTTCACCGGCGACACACTCTTCCCCGGTGGCCCTGGCGCTACGCATTTTCCTGGCGGTGACTTCAACACCATCATTCAGTCAATAGACACTCGCCTATTCACATTTCCCGCAAACACGGTGGTGCTACCCGGACACGGCGTCGACACCACATTGTCAGTCGAACGACCACGTCTTGCAGAGTGGGTTGCACGTGGCTGGTGAATCATTTCGTTTGGGTGGCATGGCACCTCAGTCATTACCCGTTGCACACGCCACCGATCACATCGCCGCCGACGGCCGGCTATCACCCGCAGACCGCGTGCGTCTACGCAAGATTCCGTCATTCAAAAATGCATTCAGCGTTCTGTGGCTCTATGGACAGAACATTCTTTTGTTAGTTGTTGCTTCGCGCATTAACCATCCAGCACTGTGGATTGCAACATTCATTCTTATGGGTCGCGCACACGCACAGTTCTTGTCCCTCATGCACGAAGCCGCACACAGGCTTTTGTTTAGCCACAAAGAAACAAACGACTTCGTGGGAAATTGGCTGTTGGGTTACCCCACTCTCACCAGCACGCAGGCGTACCGACGCGTGCATATGGCACACCACAAGCGTGAATTCGGTGACCGCGAACCCGACATTCCGTTGTACGCCAACTATCCCGTCACACGTGCCAGCTTGCGACGCAAGCTACTTCGCGACGCCACCGGACAAACCGGATACAAACTGCTGCGCAATCAATTGCGTGGTGTTCGTTCGCCAGATGCACGCGTTCGCAACACGTTGTGGAAGATGATTGGCGTTCAACTCGTCATTGTCTCGCTCTTCGCTCTCGCCGGACATTGGTGGATGTACCTCGTGTTCTGGGTAGCGCCATATCTCACTGTGTGGCGAGTCATCAATCGGCTGCGATCAATTGCTGAACATGGCGGCATGCGAGAAGACGACGACCGCCGCTACACCACGCATTCGGTTCACCAAAGCAGATTCGCTCGTTTCATGATGGTGCCCTACAACATCGGTTTTCACATGGCCCATCACGTTGACGCCGGAGTCCCGTTCCGACATTTGCCCGAGTACCACCGCCTCCTACACGAGGCCAATTACTTAGACAACACGCTCGAGTACCCCTCGTATCCCGCCTTGTGGCGCGCCTTGGCAAGTGCCTAGTTTCCACTACGCACATAGTGGTAATCCCCTGAACCCCTTTTAGACTGACGGCGTGAGCGAACTGTTCCGCATCTCCCAACTACACGCCCGCCCCGTTGCTGACGACTCAGAGGTCGCAGACGACATCTTGAAAGGTCTGTCTCTCACGGTGAACGCGGGAGAAGTCCACGCCATCATGGGCCCGAACGGATGCGGCAAATCCACACTTGCCAGCACCCTGCTCGCCTCGCCCGAATATGAAGTCACCGATGGCGACATCTTCTACAAGGGCGAGAACATCACCGATTGGACCACCGACGTCCGTGCGAAAGCTGGGATGTTTCTGGCATTCCAATACCCACAGGAAATTGCCGGCGTGTCCGTCATTCAATTCTTGCGCCAAGCGTTGTCTGCACGAAAAGGAATCGACCTGTCAGTTCTTGAACTTCGTTTGTCGGCAATGGACTGGATGAAGCGTTTGGGCATGGACTCATCGTTCGTTGACCGTTACCTCAACGAAGGTTTCTCAGGCGGCGAAAAGAAGCGCAACGAAATCATGCAGATGGCACTTCTTGAACCAGAGTTTGCCGTCCTCGACGAAACAGACTCCGGCCTCGACATCGACGCATTGCGCATTGTTGCTAAGGGCATTCGCGAAGTACGCGCTGACCGGCCTGAATTGGGAATCCTGCTCATCACGCACTACCAACGCTTGCTTGATGAGTTGCAACCCGATTTCGTGCACATCATGATTGATGGGCGCATTGTGAAGTCCGGTGGCATGGAACTTGCAGCCGAACTTGAAAAGAACGGCTACGAGGCATACAAGGCGTAACACCATGTCATTTGATGTTGATCGCATTCGTGCTGATTTTCCGGTGCTATCGGAAATCATCAACGATCAGCCTCTCGTCTATCTCGATTCGGCTAACTCTTCGCAAAAACCCACCGCCGTCATCGATGCCATGTCTCAGTTCATGACACACGCGTACGGCCCCACCAATCGAAGCGCCTATCACTTAGCAGCACACGCCACCAATCTGTACGAAGGTGCGCGCGCAAAGGTTGCGTCATTCATCAACGCGCGTCGTGCATCTGAAATTGTGTTTACAAAAAACGCAACAGAATCGCTCAACCTTGTGGCACGCGCCTGGGGCAGTGCAAATATTTCTGCCGGCGATGTCATTGTTCTCACACACATGGAGCACCACGCCAACATCGTGCCCTGGCAAATGTTGGCTGCAGAAAAGCAAGCAACCATCAAGTGGGTTCCGCTCACGTCAGACGGATTACTCGATCTCACTAACATCAACGAACTTCTTCGCGGCGCAAAAGTGTTCTCATTCACTGCAATGTCAAATGTTCTTGGCACCATCAATCCGGTGAAGGAACTCGTTGCGCTCGCACATAAACACGGTGCAATTGCAGTTGTCGACGGCTGTCAATCTGTTCCACATCTTCCCACCGATGTTCAAGATCTAGACGCAGATTTTCTTGCATTTAGCAGCCACAAAATGGTGGGGCCCACCGGAATCGGAATGCTCTGGGGACGCGAAGACTTACTTGATGCAATGCCGCCGTTCCTTGGTGGCGGCAACATGATTTCTGACGTCAAACTTGAAGGCTTCACATGCGCCGAGTTACCTGCCAAATTCGAGGCGGGAACACAACCAATTGTTGAAGCAGTCGGACTAGCAGCTGCCGTGGACTACCTCTCACACATCGGAATGTCCAATATTCGTCAACACGAGATTGAGATCACCCAATACGCACTCAACACTCTCAGCGCTCGGTTCGGTGACGACATTGTTATTCACGGAAGCACTGATGTTCAGGTACGTGGCGCAACTCTCAGCTTCGCGTACCGCGACGTGCACCCCCACGACATCAGCCAAGTTCTCGACCAACACAATGTGTGCGTGCGCGCCGGTCATCACTGCGCAAAACCTCTCATGCGACTTCTTGGCGCTAACGCCACCGCTCGCGCCAGTTTCTACCTGTACAACACCCCGGCCGAGGTCGATGCACTCTGTGATGCATTGTCCGAGGCAGGCGACTTCTTCACCTTCTAACCTGAGAGCACACAGTTTCGGAGACAGCCATGCCAGGACTTGAAGACCTCTACCGCGAAATCATTTTGGATCACTACAAGAGTCCACGTAATCGCGGCACCCTCGAACCACCTGCAGTGCGAGCTGAAGGACACAACCCACTATGTGGCGACGAAATTGAAGTATTCCTTCACGTGGAAAATGGCGTAGTTGCCGACATCAAGATCAGTGGCCAAGGATGCTCCATCAGTCAAAGTTCTGCATCAATGATGAGCGCCGCAGTGAAGGGAAAGCCCATCGCCGATGTGCGCGCATTGGTTTCACGCTTTAAGCACATGATGTCCATCGACGAAGATGGCCCCGAGCCCGATACATCTGCACCACTTGGTGACTTAGAAGCTCTTCAGGGCGTCGTGAAGTTTCCCGTACGAATCAAGTGTGCTGTTTTGTCATGGAACACCCTGACCGAGGCACTCGATATCGCATCTGCGTAAGTGCGGTGCCCGCACGCGGCGCCGTCACGCAATTAGCCTTAAGTTCGTCATGAAGAAAGCACCCTCCTTCCTTGCGGCCATTGCAGCCATCGGCACGCTTCTTCCTGGCGGCATCGTGCGCGCAACTGACGACACCACTCCCGCCACAACAGTTGCCCCCAGCACCACTACTGCTTCTACGACAACAGAAGCACCACCGCGTGCTCCACTGCGAAAAGTAAAAATTGCCTACTCACGAATAGTCCTCGACGAGCAACGCGCATATTTCTACAACGCCAAACGTCGACTCATCGCCACTCTTGAAGTCTCAACGGGCGTCGACGATCAAACCCCCGTCGGCGTGTTCAAAGTGTTTTCGAAGTCCGCTCAAACCTTCTACACCCCCAACCCGCGGGAGCGCATGCGCTTCATGACGCGCTTTACCAAAGGTCGTCAAGGTGGCAATATCGGATTTCACGGCATCCCGTACACAGTGACCAAGAACGGTGAAGTCCCGTTCTACACCCCACTCGGACGCGCACCGTCGTCACACGGTTGCATTCGAATGCGCGTCAGTGAAGCCAGATGGGTCTTCCAAAATATGGATATTGGCGCCACCGTAACCGTGGTGCGTTCTCGCCGCTGACAACTCGGCGTTCAAGTAGTAACTTTCTCCTCATACCACTGGAGGGGAACCATGGAGCGCGCGACATTCAAGTCATTTCAAGAATCCACCAAAGAAGAATGGCAAAACATCATGGTGTGCCTGCAGGACACGCAAGCAATGGTGGCCGACCGAGTTCTTGAACAACTTCAATATCTTGAAGCGGACCACGGTGGATTCCCCGTGAATCGTTTAGAACATTGCCTCCAAACAGCAACTCGTGCCGAGAAAGACGGCCGCGATGCGGAATACATTGTGTGTGCACTCATCCATGACATTGGCGACAATCTTGCTCCGTTCAATCACCCAGACATTGCAGCCGGAATCTTGAAGCCCTTCGTCTCAGAAAAGAACTGGTGGATGGTGAAGAACCATGGGATCTTCCAGGGCTACTACTTCTGGGACTACATCGGTCTTGATAAGAACGCACGTGAACAATTCCGTGGACACGAATATTTCGAATACACCGAAGAGTTCTGCGCAAAGTACGACTCCCCTGCGTTCGACTCCGATTACAAGAGTGCGCCACTGTCACACTTTGAACCACTTGTCCGTGAACTCTTTGCTCCCCGCGGCCGAAAATAGTTCGCCGAATGGGTCGTGTTCCTGCACGATTCCGCAAATTGTGATTAGGTAGCGGGCATGAAAATCACTCTGCTCGGAACAGGAAGCCCACTCCCCAGTGCTACATGTGCTGGACCGTCCACACTCGTACAAGCTGGTGGGCACAACCTTGTGGTCGACACTGGCCGTGGGGTCATCATGCGATTAGTCGGCGCAATGTGTCCGCCGCCGCTGGTCTCTGCCGTACTTCTTACCCACTTACACAGTGATCACATCTGCGATCTCAACGACCTCATCACAACGCGGTGGATTGCCTCACCTGCAGCGACTCCATTACCCATCTACGGGCCAGTGGGAACTCAGAAAATGGTGGATGGACTCTTGGCCATGCTGTCTCAAGACGAGGGATATCGCATGGAACACCACGACGACCTCCGTGCTGGTGCCGGAATGGCAGTGGAGGTTCACGAAATACATGCTGGTGAATCATTCAGCCTTGGCGACATTCAGATTTCTGTCCACGCAACAGATCACCGCCCCGTTTCTCCCACTATTGGTTTTCGTATCACGCACAACGGAGTTGTAGCGGCACTTGCTGGAGACACCATTCCATGTGACGGCTTGTACGACATGTGCCAGAACGCTGACTTTTATGTGCAAACAGTTGTACGCGAAGATTTAGTTCGCACCTTTGCACCGCTTGTTCCCACCGGAGAACGTTTTCTCGACATTCTTGACTACCACTCCACTGTTCAACAGGCTGCACAAACTGCGTCACGGTGCAACGTGAAATCGTTGGTGCTCACGCATTTTGTGCCTGCCATTCAGCCCGGACAAGAGCCCGAATGGCATGCGCTTGCAGCCGAACATTTTTCTGGAGAAATTGTGATTGGCCCAGATCTCACTTTTGTTGAGAAGGAATAGCAGCAGTTGCCGTTGCAAGCCACACGCCAATGATTGCGGTCACCAATCCAAACGCGGACAACGCACCTAATCGCTCACCGAACAAAATTGCGCCCTCCACTGTTGATAGTGCTGGCGTCAAAAAGAACAAACTGCTGACACGCGATGCAGCCTGACGTTGCAGCAGCCACAACATAATCAAGATTGCAGTCAGCGATAACACCCCAACAGACCAAGCAAGCGACAACATGCTTTGCTGAGTAATTGAGAATTGCCAGCCCTCCGACAACACTGCAGCAACTCCAAGCGCAATTGTGGTGGAAACGTATTGCCACGCTGTACCCCGCAAGAGTGGAACGCCTACCGCAGACTTACGTTGCATCAACGTGCCCAGAGACATTCCCAACACGGCGGTACTCATTGCAATGAGAGCTCCTGCAGAGATGCCATCCGATGCACCACCGCGTTCCACAACAACAGCGACCACCCCCAAGCAGCCCAGAACAATGCCGATTCCCTGTTGTCGACTAATTGATTCGTTCAATACATAACGTCCAAGAACCGTGGTGAGAACTGGATGCAATGCCGCAATAAGTGCACCTACTCCTGAAGGAAGCCCTAGATCAATAGCAACAAACACCCCGCCGAGATACAGGGCGTGAATACCAAGCCCCACGACAGATTGAAGACGTATCTGAACCCCGCCGAGAGGCTTCTCGCGTATCAGAGCTGCCAATGAGAACAATGCCACTACGGCTATCGCGGTGCGAATTGTGAGAAATGTGAGGGGTCCGGCATCTCTTGTTCCGTAGCGAGCCACGATAAAACCGGTGCTCCACAAGAGAACAAAGAGGGCCGGCGCAACACGCTCAAGTCCTTGCGACCGAGAAGAAGTCATTCCGATGACTGTAGGTCGTTTGATATTGGATACTCTGCCTCATTATGAACAACAAAGAACTTCTCGATGCCGTCTGCCCCACCATCAATGTCATCGGTGCGGCCTTCTATTTCATTCCTGAAACAATGGCCGTAGGTAAAGAACTTGGTCTCGGCGGAATGGAGTTCTACGTTCAAGGTCGTGGTGGTCAATTGGGAAACACCGACGGACTTGCAGTTGCAGCAGCGTTCGGCTACTTCAGTCCTGCGTTGATTAAGAGCGTGTGGGATGCAGCATGTGCAAAGTGTGACCCACGAACAGCAGGCACAGCTCACTTTACAGCAGCTGCCAATCTTGGACGCGCAAAGTTCTCTTCACTTCCGCAGCTCAACGAGTTTGTCGCTGCAATGGACAAGGTGAACAACGCGGTTAATCCAGAAGGTCTTGGTCTCTACTCTGCGATTCGCACCGAACCACTCGCTGACGATGCCGCGGGACGTGCCATGCAACTGTTGGCCGTATTGCGCGAGTTCCGTGGTGCCGCCCACCTGATAGCACTTCGATCACTTGGCGTTGACGGAAAAGTTGCGCACGCTGCACATCGACCAGACATGTGGAAGCAATTCGGATACCCCGAAGACCAAATGCCCACAATTGATGCTGCAATCACCGCAAAACTTGAAGAAGCCGAACGCTTAACGGATGCAATCGTTGAGCCCGCTTACGCAGTCTTGAACGATGCAGAACGTGCAGCTTTAGTTGCCGGAGTTCAAGCCGCAAAAGAAGCGTTATCCAACTAACTATTTGCGGTCTGCAGACGCAAGATTCTCCGCAATCTTGCTAAACGCTGACGCGATTGCCTTTATTTCGCTTGGCGTTAACAGGTCAATCATGAGAGCGCGAACACTTTTCAAGTGCTCGGGGGCGGCAGTCTTGAGAAGTTCCATGCCTTTGGGAGTGATGTGTGCGTACGCAACGCGACCATCGTCTTCGGATTGAATTCGCGCAACAAGTTTCTTCTTCACAACCCCCTCCATACGGCGGGTCAGACCACTGCGAGTGAGGCGCAAACTGTCGGCTAGGTCGCACATTCGCAGTCGCTGATCTGGCGCTTCAGACAACATCGCCAATAACTGGTAGTCACCGCGATCTAGGCCAAAGGGACCGAGATCTTTCTCGATCGCTCGCAAAAGGTCGCCAGTGGTTTCGATGTATGTGCGCCATGCCGCCATTTCGGCGGGAGTAAGCCATTGCGTTGCCATGTGGGGTTACCTATCGGAGAAGAGAAATGGTTGCTATCACAACTATATCGCGATATAGTTGTGCTCTCAACTACCCCTCTCGTGAAAGTGAGACTCACATGGACATCGTCCTCCTTATTGCACGCATCCTGTTTGCATTCATGTTCTTGGGCTCAGGCCTAAACCACCTGAAGCAAGCAGATGCAATGACTGGCTACGCCCAATTCAAGAAAGTGCCAATGCCAAAGTTGTCAGTACAACTCTCGGGTGTTGTCATGTTGCTCGGCGGATTGTCCGTCATCCTCGGAGTCTGGACCGACATCGGTGCACTCGCACTCGCCATCTTGTTGGTGGCTATGGCAGTCAAGATGCACGACTACTGGGCAGCCGATGAAGCATCGAAGCAAACCGAGATGATCGGCTTCATGAAGAACATCTCCATGGCGGGTGGCGCACTTTTCATCTTCGCAATCTCCGCTGCAGACGGTGCAACATTCCCCTACCAGCTTGTTGGCGGCCTTATCCAGGGCTAAACACTGCATTCAAAGTTCAGCAAAAGAGCCGGGGTGTATGCCCCGGCTCTTTTTATACGAGCATGCGATTCAACAAATCTGTGACTGACGCCGTTGCAAAACCAATGCTGTAGTCAGAAATGCCATACGGAATCACCAGATGATTTCCGTGTAGTAGCCCGCCACATGAATACACAACGTTTGGAACATACCTTTACCGAAATTCGCAGTATCGCCAGGCGGGAACAGCGACCAGTACATTCTGTGGCCTCCGACATTGTGAACGATCTGCGAAATATTGCGTGCTAAAGGCACAACATTCTGTAGGTAATTTCAGTCAGTCAGTTAATTGACAAATTTCGCAAACTGATCAAACGGCATTCGTTCGGATACCAGCGAGTTAACTGGTGCGGTGGTATCGGTGTAGCCGATTGCCATTCCGCAAAACAGCAATTCATTGTCTGGTGCACCACAAAATTTACGAACAGCCTTGTGTTGTATGGACCAATACTCTTGCGCACATGTTCCGAGGCCTTGCTCTGTGGCCAGCAACATGAAGGTTTGGAGATACATGCCCAGATCTGACCATTGTGGTGCACCCATCTGTCGGTCAATGAAACAGAACAGAGCTGCTGGTGCATCAAAAAACTGCATGTTCTTCGCCATCTGGCGCAAGCGGCCGGGTTTGTCCTCACGTGGTATGCCCAACTTCTCATACATTTGCTCGCCGAGCGCAAAACGGTTTGTGCGGTATGGCTCTGTGAGTCCAGATGGATAGATGTCGTATTCAGGCTCTGCGACTTCAGGATTCGACGCAATGATTGCACGCAAGCGGTCCACTGCATCCTTCTCAAGAACGTAGATTCTCCACGGCTGAACATTGCCGCCACTTGGCGCTCGGGCTGCATCTGTCACCAACTGCTGGAGCAACTCGCGTTTGACCGGAGTTTGCGTGAATTGTCGGACTGAAATTCTTTTATTGACGGCATCAACAACGTTCATGATCTCACGCTAGTGCCCGATTCCGACTCACAAGTCATTGAGATGACCCATTTCACGGTCAACGTTTATCACTTTGATTATTATTGAGCCAATGCCCATACATGACGGTGATCGCGCAAAATACTTTCCGGCAATAGAGAAAAAGCACGGCGGACCTATTTCGCTCTGGATGGACAGAGTCCGCGAATTAGAGTCGAAAAAGTATCCGGACCAAATTGCCTACTTACGTGAGGAACATGGCTTCAGTCAAGCCCATGCCAATGCGGTCGTTATGTATGTTCGCGGCTCTAAGTCGGCGAAACGTCACGATTCAACCGACGCATACTTCTCCACTATCGACAAAGTTTCGGCTGCCACCATGAAAAACATCTTCACCGTTATTCAGAAGAAGTTTCCTAAGCTCGAACTCGTCATTGCATGGAACCAACCAATTCTGCGCATCGAAAAACAGAACGTCTTTGGCATGTCGGCGTCCCGCAACCACCTCACCATTAATCCATTTAGTGTTGATGTCCTTAATGATCACACAGAAAAACTAGGAAACTTCGTCATCAACAAGAACACATTTCAGGTTCCCACCGACTGGAAACCAAATGCATCTCTCCTGAATTCCATGGTCAAGCAACGCCTGAACGAACTAAAGGATTAGCACCTCTACTTCGTGAAACGAACAGCCACCGAACCTCCGATGGCAAGTAGTAAAACATAGACCACGACCAGTGATGTCAGGTCTTCGTTGAGACCACTTGCCGCACCGATACCAGCAAGAACAATGGAGAATTCACCACGTGGAATCAATGTGACAGCACTGCGCTGCGCAGCTCTTTTTCCAAGGCCAGCAATTCGTGCAGCCCAGATTCCCGTTACGTATTTGGTACCCGCGCTAATCACAGCCAACACCAGGGCCGCTGGCACAACAGGCAATAACTCAGATGGCGCGACATTCAATGCGAAGTACACGAAAAACAGAGCAGCAAACGAGTCTCGTAAGGGAAGAAGTAGTTCTCGGGCTCGTTCGGCAACTGGACCTGAAATTGCAATTCCAAGCATGAACGCACCAATTGCATATGAAATGTGTAATCGTTCGGCAATGCCCGCCACAAGCGTTGCGAGTCCCAACAACATGATGAGTGCTAGTTCATTTGATGATCGACCTACGATGACTGAGATTCCAGTTCCGGCTCGGTCGGAGTAACGCAACACCAAAACAACGAGCAACGCCGAAAGTCCGCCAGAGATTGCTCCGCCAATGAGGCTTCCGCCAGAAAGTGCAATTGCAATCACTGGTAAAAACACCGCCATGACAAGATCTTCAATCACCAGAATCGACAGCACGACTGGCGTCTCCCTGTTACCCAATCTGCCCAAGTCGGTGAGGAGCTTGGCAATAATTCCTGATGATGAGATGTACGTGACCCCACCCAGAACTACCGCACCAAGTGCGCCCCATCCCAACACCAATCCACACACCACTCCCGGCAGAACATTGAGCACCAGGTCAATTCCTCCAGCACGCGCATTACTTCTCATGCTGTGACGCAGCTCATGCGGTGTGTATTCAAGCCCAAGTAGAAACAGCAGGAATATCACGCCGAGGGATGAACCAACTTCTATGAATGGCTCTGCTTCTTCGATGGGAATCGCACCCCCATTTCCAAACAGAAGACCTGCGAGAAGAAAGAAAGGAATTGTTGGCAGACCAATACGCACTGCAAATCGACCGAGAACAGCAAGCGTCAACATGATGACGCCTAGTTCAATTAATGCGAGATCAATGTCCATGAACGAGTATCAGCCGGCAATGATTCGCGATGCGGCCTCGACACCCTGGTGGGTTCCCGTAACTAATGCGATATCGCCAGGCTCAAACACAAACTCTGGTCCAGGTCCGGGGATGGAGACATCATCACGTAGTACTGCCACCACAGATGCAGATGTTCGCGTGCGAATTTGTCCATCGCCAATTGAGCGTCCTGCAAGTGCCGATGTGGCAGGGACAGTGACCCACTCAATTGCCAAGCCCTGCACATCATGTTTCAGATCACTCAGTCGTTCAGTGATCTTGGTCCCACCGAACAATTCAACAAGAGCTGCGGACTCTGCTTGGTCTAAGTCAAGTGATTCACTACAGGAATCTTCATCGCCTTTGCAATAGATGAGAAGTTCCCGACGACCGTCGCGATGAACCAGTACCCCCACACGGCGTCCCGCCGAAGTGTTGAATTCATAGCGGATTCCAATTCCTGGCAGGGCCACTTCGTAAATCTCCATACCCCCATTGTGCCTGAGTCAATATGAATGCCGACTATTAAAAGTTGTCATCCAATACATGATTTTTATATCATGTATTTATGCCCCTCCGGTCTACCCCGCCAAAGAACTCCTGGACTTTTCTGTCTAACCACACTCATGTGCTCATCTGCATTGCACAACAGCCTGATGTACGACTCTCCGAAGTTGCGCAACGTGTCGGAATTCAGGAGCGCACGGTGCATCGAATCATCCACGAACTGTCGGATGCCGGGTACATCACTGTGACCAAGGCGGGTCGTACAAATGTCTACGACATCGACCTCAACAGACCTTTGCGTCATCCGTTGGAATCACAACACAACATCAACGAAATAATCTTGCCCCTCCTCAAGAAAAGTAAGACCGCATCATGATTGCTACGACACTGGCCGACAACCTGCTCACTGCACCAGTTATCGCATTCCTCGTGGCGCTCATCGCAACACTTTTGCGATTTGATGTTCGTCTACCTGAATCCTTGTATCCCATTCTTTCTACGTTTTTATTGCTGGCAATCGGCATCAAAGGCGGAAGAGCGTTAGCCGCATCATCATTGTCAGAAATTTGGGCTCCGCTCATCGCTGCACTCATCTTGGGAGTCATTACCCCCCTCGTTGCATTTTTCTTGCTGAGATTAATTGGTCAAGTCAATGTGATTAACTCCGCCGCACTCGCAGCGCACTACGGATCTGTGTCCGCGGTGACGTTCACAGTGCTGATCTCAACATTGGACAATCAGGGAATTAGCTACGAGGGCTTCGCTGCGGGCCTTCTCGCAGTTCTCGAAATTGTGGGCATCATTGTCGCTCTGTTCATGGCACGAGGTGCTGCCGGAGAATCATCGTGGAAGGAAGCGCTCGCAGAAGTTGTGCGCGGGCGAAGCATTGCATTGCTTGTTGCAGGTCTCGTCATTGGTGGCGTTGTCGGCGGCGAGCGGCTGTCCCCCACCGATCCACTTTTCGTAGGACTGTTTGCCGGCGCACTCACCTTGTTCCTCATTGAACTTGGCGTCATTGCAGCCGAGCGTTTACGAGACATTGCCGAAGCAGGAATTCGTGTTGTGTTGCTTGCAATCGTTATCCCACTCATTAATGGATTTCTTGGTGCAATAGCAGGAACTGCCGCTGGGCTATCTACTGGCGGAGTTGCGGTCATGGCAACGCTCGCAGGAAGCGCCTCATATATTGCCGCTCCTGCCGCTGTGCGAATTGCGCTTCCTTCTGCAAGCCCTGGCCTCTATGTCACAGCATCCCTCGGTGTGACATTTCCGTTTAATCTCACAATTGGTATTCCCGCTTACATCGCCATGGCGAACGCATTGACCTGAGGACGCAAATGAACACCACTGAACGTCAAGTAATCACCATTGTTGCAGAAGCTGTTGTTGAACAGAAACTTATTGAAGACATCAAACGATGCGGTGCTAAGGGATATTCGGCCAGCCATGTTCGCGGCGAAGGAGTCACCGGTAAAACAACTCTTGACCTCAACGGACCTAGTGTTCGCATTGAATCCGTTGTGACCGACAAAGTGGCCGACGCCATTCTGCACATGTTGGCAGAGAAATATTTTGAGAAGTACGCCGTGATTGCATGGCTTACTCCTGCACGTGTTGCGCGCCCCGACCGCTTTTAACTACTCACTAACCAGCAGGGTGCCACATTCCCCACATGTGCGGACCACCTGCAGCAACATCCCACTCTGTACGCACACGAAATCCAAGGTGTTGGTAGTAGGCAACATTCTCTGCAGTTTCTGTCTCTAGGTACACACCGAGACCATCTTTTCGAGCCCACTCGATGCCTTCTGCAATGAGACGCGAACCCAGACCTTTTCGTTGCCAATCAGGATGAGTTCCCACCATCTGCAAATACCAATGCTCTTCGTGTGGAGTGTTCTCCTCCAACGCACCACGAAGTGCGATGAACTTTTCCAACATGGCTTCCGACGGGGGCTCTGTTGACGTTGGTTCAACTTCTACCTCAGGTCGGCCAGGCGGAATCCACATTGCAAATGCAACAACGTCACTTGTGACAGTGCTTCGTTGGTGCGCTAACAAACGTCGAAAGAAATCCTTCATGACTGTGCCATCTGCAAAGACATCGTCCTCTGGGAAAAGCCAGCGCATCACTGGGTCATCCCAGAATGAACGCGCAAATGTCATACAAATAGACGAAAGATCTGCGGACTGCGCAGGCCGAAGAGTTGGCTCCATATCCCTCATTCTCTCACGCCTCATTGTTCCGCTCTCGATTCGACCCGACCTAGTTTCGTGATCGAAACTGCATCACGAGACAGTCGTCATCCCCAAAACGGCGGGGCCCTAGTTCTGTGAACCCGATTCGCTTGTAGAACGAAATTGCTCGCGTGTTTGATTGAAGTGGATCAATCAAAACAAGGCTTGCTTGGTGCGTGTTAAAGCAGCGTTCAATTGACCTCTGCATCATCTGGGTTCCAAAACCCTTAGACCGATGCCGTTCTTCGCCAATCCATATGTCGATAGCCCAAGCACTTGGTGGAACGTCATCTCCCCAATAGTGACTTTCCTCTTCCGCCGCATCGATGAGAACAACCATTCCAATCGGCTGTTCGTCCACCTCGGCAATCAAGAATTCGCGCCATGAAACCGTGCGTGGAAGCTCATACTCCCAGTCGTAATTGTCGTCCTCGCCACCCGAATATCCGACAGCGTCGTCGTCATCCCACTGACGCAAGAGATCAATATCTCCTACGTGTGCGAGTCGAAACTTCACTGCCATAGTTTTGATTTCTCGTCTGGCCAGATCACCAATAATCGGCCATGAGTTCTGTCGCCCATGTTGGTTGTTGGGTGTGTCCACGGGGACCAAACTCATTCATCCACGGCTTGATATCCACTACTGGTGTTCCGTCAATCGCATCTAAGCCAGCCACGCGAAGAACCGATCCATCAACGCCGAGTATTCGGCACACGGTGACGCCAAGTCGATTCGGTCTGTCTTTTGCACGTTGCGCAAAAATACCCACTTCTGGCCACTCTTGATTTCCGCGTGGGTGTCGCGACATTCTCGACTCATCCCACTGAGCCTTGTCAAACACGTACACCACGATGCAATGACTAAATGACGTAAGTCCCATGAGTGCACGTTCACCGAACGGTGACACCAGTTCAATCGTGCTCGTCTCAGAGTCCCAATTGTCATCCTCCGCGACTACCCGAGTCGATGTCACCTTGCCGATAGGAAGAATTTCAAAAGTCATGTCACTATTCTTGCAGTTCATATTCCCAAGAATTGATGGATTACGAACGATCGAATTCTGCACACGAGGCGAGTCACGCCAGAAGTTGATCAACTTCATTCTTTACGGAGACAAACGAGCAACCGCAGGACTTCTTCGTGAGTACGAAGCAGAGAATGAACCCATTGAGCACGTTGGAGAGATCCTTGCAATGGTTGATAACCGAGGAAACATCGCTGGGAAACTGCAAGTCACCCGAAACGAGGTTCTTCGTTTTTTTGATGTTCCCGATGAATTCGCTCTAGCTGAGGCAGAAGGCGACCTCTGCGCAGCAGACTTTCGCCAGAGTCACCGGGAGTACTGGGAACGCGAAGGTGAAACCATTACCGATGACACAGAGATTGTGACGATGTATTTCAACCTTCTATAAGTTGTTCTCCGCACGGAAGTGCGCAACGATCGCATTTGCATGCCCATGGCCCATTCCATGATTGTTCTTCAACATTGCCACCATCTCAGAATGTTTCGCAGTCTTCATCTTCTTCAGCAAAGACTTCCAATGGGAAATCGGCTTTCCATACTTCTTCTCGATGGAAGGAAAATACGATGCAGGTCCTTTTACTTTTTCATCGGCCATGATGACTCCTTTTGCAATCACGGAAACAATCAACTGTGCTGGAAGTTAATCATCCAGCGAATACCGAATCGGTCTTCAAAACTTCCCCAATATGCACCCCACGGCATCTCTGCCATAGCAGTTGCATCTGCTGAGCCCACCGAGAGACCTGCATAAAGACGATCGGCTTCTTCTCGAGAATCAGGATGCAAATTGATGGAGAAGTTATTACCAAGACGCAAATCGTGGCCGAGGGAGGCAAGCATGTCTGTGCCTTCAATGACATGGCCACCGAGAATGGGAAGCTCAATGTGCAGAATGCAATTCAGATCCGTCTCGGAGAGTGCCTCACTGGCTGGACCCATGTCCATATCTTTGAAGCGCATTAAATCGGTGAAGTCACCACCAAAAACTGAACGATAGAACTCAAACGCCTCTTCGGTTTTGCCGGGCGTATTGATGTAGGTACTTACAGTTGCCATACAGCAAGGTTAAGCGAATTTGAATGCCATGCATTCTCAATGTGTAGTTCAAATTGACGCGTCCAGTTCACGTCAGTTGAGCTCCAGATGCGATGCTGAGAGAACGAAGCGCAAAATGGGAAATGCCAATGGCTACAAAATCAACCACTCGGGACGGAATCGCCTTTCTGACTACCCCGCCAGAAAACTTTGCTGGAATATCCGATTTTCCATACGAGACTCACTATGTCGACCTCGATGGTTTACAACTTGCATTTATAGATGAGGGCCCTCGTGATGCACCAGTGATGTTGATGGTGCACGGAATGCCGACATGGAGTTACCTCTACCGACACATGATCAAGGCTTTTCTCGCGAAGGGATTTCGGTGCGTTGCGCCCGACCACATTGGATTCGGGAAAAGTTCGAAAGTCGTCGAGCCCGACTGGTACTCCATCACGAGACATGCCGACAATTTGACTCGCCTCATTGACGCTCTCAACCTCATGGATGTCACGTTGATCGTCCAAGACTGGGGCGGCCCAATAGGTTTGTCGCAATACCAGAACAGTCCACAGCGTTTTAGTCGTTTAGTCATCATGAATACGTGGCTCCACCATGACACGTACGAGTATTCACCTGGAATTCAGAGTTGGATAAGTCAAAACTCTCCTGGCGGAATCTTCCGAGACAACGTGCCTGAGAAGTTCAATTGGGGAACATTGATGGCCATGTCAACACAACGTGTGTCTCCGCAAGACAGCCTGTTCGCAATCATGAGTGGTGAAGAGCCGCGCCTCAGCGAAGAAGCGTTGGCTGTCAAGGTCGCCTACGACGCGCCATTCATTGGATTAGGCGAACAAGGCGTGTCGGGACCGCGAAGATTTCCGATGTCTATTCCGGCAAACGGAACAAACACCGATAACGCCGTTAAACATCAACAAGTGTTTGCAACCGTCAATCAGACAATGTTGCCTGTTCATTTCGTGTGGGGCATAGCAGACAATGTCTTCACAAAGGAATGGGGCCTTAAGTGGCACTCAATGATTCCTCATTCCTCGTGGTACGAAGTTGACGGTGGACATTTTCTTCAAGACACTCATGGAAACGAAATCGCAGAACACGTTCTTACACATTTTGTATAACGAAGATGAATCGTTGACGGACTCAACCCACAATTACAAAGACATCCCCTTGTGGACATATCAGTTATCAAGTCTGCTACGTACTTCTACTTTCAGATAATCTTGCGCAATGCATCTCACTCATCGTCGACCACACAGAGCACGTACATTTTCAATTCTTGTCTCCGTTGTCACAACATTGATTCTTGGATACTTCGGGTCAGCGGTACATGCAGATGGAGTCACTTGGACAAGCAGTCTGAACGTCCCTGATCAAAACTGGACCTCAGTTACATATGGGAATGGATTGTTTGTCGCTGTTGCTGGTTCAGGAACAACAACCGGCAATCGCGTCATGACAAGCCCCGATGGCATCACCTGGACATCACGCACAACACCAAGTGACATTTTGTGGCGGTCGGTCGCCTATGGCAACAACACTTTCGTCGCTGTCGCAGGAAGCGGCACTGGAAGAGTAATGACAAGCCCCGATGGCATCACTTGGACATTGCAAACAGCTGCAGCAAGCCTTCAGTGGTACAGCATCACTTTCGGAAACAACTTGTTTGTAGCTGTTGCGGCGAGCGGAACTGGGAATCGCGTCATGACAAGCCCCGACGGCATCACCTGGACGAGTCAAACCACACCGGAAGATAACGCCTGGTATGACGTCGTATACGGAAACAACACTTTCGTCGCTGTCGCAGGAAGCGGCACAAACCGCGTCATGACAAGCCCCGACGGCATCACCTGGACATCGCGCACAGCCGCAGCAGCGAATGTCTGGACTGACATTGCCATCGGAAACAGCCTCTTTGTTGCAGTGTCAATTTCTGGAACTGGGAATCGCGTCATGACAAGCCCCGACGGCATCACCTGGACATCGCGCACTTCGGCTTCCGACAACTCGTGGCAAAGTCTTGTCTATGGAAGTGGCCTCTTTGTGGCCGTAGCAAACTCTGGAGCTGGGAATCGCGTCATGACAAGCCCCGACGGCATCACCTGGACATCGCGCACTTCGGCTTCCGACAATGATTGGGTAGACATCGCGCACGATGGCGGAAGATTTATTGCGGTCTCCGGAAGTGGAAGTGGCGACCGAGTTATGACTTCCGGTGTCACCTATCCAACGACGACAACGGTGACCCCTACAACAACCACCACGACGACGACAACGGTGGCCCCTGCTACAACTGTGACAACAGTGATCAGCAACAATGCACTTACAACAACTTCAACTGAGGCCCCATCTGTATTAAGTAACGGACAGTTGCCTAATACAGGCAGAAGTTCCATTTACCCTGTCGTTATTGGCGCGGTACTCGTTCTGTCTGCAGGTGCACTGGCCCGACAGACTCGTCACAAGCACAGCCGCGTTGTCTAACGCCCAATTCACTTTATTGCCGGTGAATCATGACAATTTCACCAGTAAGGACGTTTCTCTGGTTTGATACTCAGGCTGAAGAAGCAGCGAATTTCTACGGATCGCTCATTCCACAATCAAAAATTGGCAAAATTTCTTTTACCCCGAAAAATCTCTATTACCTGCTGGCACATCGCTGTCGAATCGAACGATGCGTGTCAGGATTTGATGACTGCGAACCAGCGACCTTCGTTGTCAGGGAACGCAAAAGTCTGAATGCCCGAATGTTCGCCCAACTCAGTCGCTTGAACACCTTTGGCGACAAGTGCCGCACGGGTAGCAGCGAGGTCGTCAACTCGGAATGCGATGGACGGCGACGCAAGATCGAGCCCATCAGGATTGTCTTGCATCAATGCAAGAGGAACTAGCTCAAAGGAGAAGTCTTGATCTGCGAATCCAACTTGAACGACAGAAAGAGAACCCGCCTGTTGACGACCTTTTTCAATCATCCCAACTTGCTCGGTCCAGAATCGCAAGCATGCAACCTCGTCGGTCACGTACAAGACCACATAGCCAACCTTCATTAGTTTCCTCCAAAGTAGAGACGAAGTGTATACATCGCCGTACTTGCAACGATTTTGCGCGCCAATAATGATCTTGGAAACTTATGTTCCGCTCTGGCGGCGAATCTCATCGCGAAGCGACTCAAGGTATGGCAATGCCAAGTGGTCCTTTGCTCTATTCGCAGTTCGTTTGGAGTCGATGATGTCATCGAGTGACGCGACTGATACAACGAGTCCTTCGTCTATAAGTTCGGGTGTCGCACTGGACTTCCAGCCCGCATAATCGCCTGCTCGTCCTGCTGGCGTGAACGTGAGATCTAAATCTCCGTAGTCCGTCACTAGATTCAACATGTGTGGCATGTTGGCAAGAAACGCGCCGTCAATCTTGGTCGGAACAGGCTCGTCGGAAATGCGAATCATTGCATTCATTCGGGTGAGAGCACGACCAAGTCGATCAAGATTCTCAATTGCGCGGTCTGGAATGACATCTAGATCACGTGTCGTGATAGGTGAACCACGGAGGTTTGCCGCGAATCCACCAAGTATGACGTAGTCAACTTTCTCTTCATTGAGAATTCGACACATCTCAAATGGGTCGAACTCCGTCATGAAGCAGAGGTCCGAGCTCTCAATGCTGTTTCTCTGACCCTGGCCATCAAATTCGCCACTCGTACCATTTCGTGTGCCCGCTCTGCGACAGACATTCGCAATAGATCCCGAATCTGACCGACGTCTACACCACGTTCGTCTTCGTTCGGGTTCTTCCAGGCATCCACACAGCCAGTGTACGCCCCTGGTGTCAGGCGCGTTTCACGTCGGTGACCACACCACCAGCAACGCGCACGATGTCCGCGGGTGCCGTGCCGAAGTTGTCGTTCCACGTTCCCGCGGCGGCCCCCATCTCGTCGTATTGCAACAAGTCCGGATCAACGAACACGCGCAGTTGAGTGCTGTGACCAAACGGGCGGCACGCCTCCGATTGTTTATGAAACTTGAAGTGGCAAGAACATGCGTCCGTAGGCTGAGCGCATGTCAATCGGCGGCCTCACAACTTATCTTTGGTTCGACACCCAAGCCCTTGAAGCGGCACAGTTCTATGTTGAACTCTTTCCTGGTTCCAAAATGGGAGATGTGACCTACTACCCCTCTGGTGCTCAACAACCGGAGGGTTCGGTCTTGACAGTCGAATTCGAACTTTTTGGTAGACCTTTTGCAGCGCTAAATGGTGGGCCGCGCTTCCCCCATTCAGAGGCAGTAAGTTTTCAGATCTCTTGTGATTCTCAAGAAGATGTGGATCGCGTGTGGGACTCTATAGTCCGCAATGGCGGCACTGAAAGTATGTGTGGTTGGTGCAAGGATCGCTGGGGTGTGAGTTGGCAAGTCATTCCGACGGCCCTGACTCGAGCACTTCAGGGTCTCGACGGCTACGACAGCAAATTCGCAGTTGAGGCAATGATGAGAATGTCAAAAATCATCATCAAAGATCTTTCTCCGACTACCGA
>VFQT010000163.1_pt1 | contig 105834 bp, 83 predicted proteins | sample 3512381 | NCBI WGS metagenome assembly VFQT01 (sample SAMN10412376, study PRJNA504923) | tailings metagenome | isolation source: Relicate 2 Philex TSF3 active mining site | place: Philippines: Tuba, Benguet | collected 2017-08-29
ATAGCTCAGCTGGTTCAGAGCATCTGCCTTACAAGCAGAGGGTCCGCGGTTCGAACCCGTGTGCGCCCACATAAAATCCCTCAGGGAGTCCACCACCGGGCTCCCTTTTTTGTTAATGGACCGCCGCATGTTTGGTTATGAACCGCCGCATCTTTGTTGATGAACCGCCGCATCTTTGTTGATGAACCGCCGCATATTTGTTAATGGACCGCCGCATGTTTGGTTATGAACCGCCGCATCTTTGTTGATGAACCGCCGCTTGTTTGGTTATGGACCGCCGCATCTTTGTTGACTGACTATTGCCTATGACCCTATTTGCCGATGTGCTTGTTTTAGGGGGAGGCGCTGCCGGTTTTTTTGCCGCAGTCAATGCTGCTCGATTAAATCCACAGCTTAAAATCGTTATTGTCGAGAAATCCTCGAAACTGTTGTCGAAGGTGCTTATTTCAGGAGGTGGGAGGTGCAATGTCACCCACCATTGCTTCGATAGGGGCGCCTTGGTGGGGCAATACCCCCGTGGCGGGCCTGGTCTCAAACAGGTTTTTGCGCGCTGGGGACCCGAGGAAACTATCGAATGGTTCGCTCAGCGGGGTGTTCGCCTCAAGACAGAGGAGGATGGACGCATGTTCCCCAATACGGATCGCTCGGAGACCATTGCCCAATGCTTGTTATCGGAGGCCGAGAAACATGGTGTGGCCGTACACCTCAACACCCATTACCATCAAATAGAGCACATCGACGGGCATTTTCATCTATCGGGTCCAACAGGATCGGCGCGCTGCAACAAACTCCTTGTGGCTACAGGCGGTCACCCCAAAGCAGAGGCCTACCAGTGGCTTGCACAACTGGGGCACCGGATCGTTCCACCAGTCCCCAGCTTGTTCACCTTTAACCTGCCCAAACACCCCATCACCGAACTCATGGGCGTGTCGGTTCCAGAGGTGCGCATCAGACTTCCAGAAATCAAAAAGGAATCCTTTGGGCCGGTGTTGATTACCCACTGGGGGCTCAGTGGCCCGGCCGTGTTGCGCCTATCGGCCCTGGCCGCACGTGAGCTGCATGAACGGCAGTATCACTTTTCGGTGGCTATTCATTGGCTTCCGCGGATGCACGAGGAGCAAATACGGGATCAGCTGCTGAAGCAACAAGCGGAACGACCCCAATCTGTAGCCTTGCAAAATCTGTCGGTTTCATTGCCCACCCGGCTCGCGCGTTTTTTGGGTGAACGAGCGGGTTTCCCCCCCGAAAAACGCTGGGTTGAGGTAAAGCAGAAAGACGTGAACCGATTGGCGGCTTTACTGGCCAACGATACCTATGATGCCAAAGGAAAGACTACTTTTAAAGAGGAGTTTGTGACGGCTGGCGGGGTTCACCTGGGCGATGTGGACCTCACCGAAATGCAAAGCAAGCGTCTGCCGCGCTTGTTCTTTGCTGGAGAAGTGCTCGATATCGACGGGGTAACAGGCGGCTTCAACTTTCAATCGGCCTGGAGCACCGGCTGGCTCGCCGCGCAGGGGCTAATCAACATCCATCCCCTGCCGGAAAAGTCAGGGAACTGATCACAAAAGAAATCGTTCAAAAGCGAAACCTTATCACCACTTCACAAATCTATGGCAAGATACTCTGTGGGGCGGGTTCAGCTCCAAAAAATAGGTGCCAGACGACAAGGGTTGGAGGTCAATGCCCTCCCCTTGATCAAAAAGTCCGCTGCTTATTGTTCGACCAAGCCCATCGAATATGCGCCAAGGCAATGGCCGTTCAGATGACTCCCTCAAATCTACATACAACCTATCCCTACTCGGATTGGGGTATAGAATGACATTGTCGAAATGACCATGCTGTTCGATGCCAGTGCCTTGTCCGCATTGAATGAATGTGTAACTAAGTATCACACCCAAGGTTTGCACGAAGCTCGGACAAATCTCCGGGGCACCAGAAACGCAATAATCTCCGGATTGAGTCACCAGTAACGTATCGTTGTTCGCTCCGGGTATTGGCTGTCCGTTGAGGGTCCACTGAATAGAAGTCGTGTAGGGTGGACGAAGAATTAAGGTGAGTGTATCGCGCCCCAGGCAAAGGGTGTCGCGGAGTCCAACGGTTTGTACCACCGGAAGCAAAAACAGCCAGCCGTCGACCAATACGGGTGGAGCGAGTTCAGCGCATCCGTTAAGGCGGGCCTGGACACTGAATTGACTGCCCGCATCGACCGAGCTTACAACCCGATACCGCAAAGTATCGCCAGGGAGGATTTGCCCATCACGGTACCACTGATAGGCATCGTAGACCTGTGTCCACAATGTGTCGCTTGCACCCGGGCACAGTATTAATTGAGCAGGGGTGATGGTGGGGTTGTGAGGACATTGGGCACGAAGCATAGGGATGAAACCTATGGCGGTGATTAGGAATAGGGCAATTTGCTTCACGTTCAGGATAAGGTTCGCGTTTTACCTTTCAAAAATAAATAAATCCTACCGTAACATCCTGATTTTAATGCAGGGTTTAATCGCGCGGGGCTATTTTTGCAATTAAAGTTAGATATTATGAATAATTTCCCTAATTCGCTTCGTTGGATGGGCTCGCGCGGCCTGGCCTATTTGATTTTCACCTTGTTTGGTCTTTCTGCCTCAGCGCAGACCATAACGGTGCGTGGACAGGTCCTGTTTAATCAGCTGCCCACAGCGGGTATTCCCGTGGTGGTGGGCATTACAAGCGGTGTTTCGGCAACCACCCTCACCGATTCGATGGGTAATTATCAAGTTTCGATTGCTCGGCCTATCATTTCTCAGGGAACAGTCAGCGCAACCGCAACTTGCCCGACAGGCGCACCGGTAACCACATCCGCCCCATTCAACCCGGTAAGCCAAATCTATACGTTGAATATTAGTTGCGGCATGGGGGGTGCCATGCAGTCTATTGTTTTATATGGGAGTCTTCTCGACACCAATGGCACCAACATAGCAGGTTTGCCCGTGCAGTTTCATTTAGCTGGTCCCAACAATCTTTTATTGGGAAGTACCACCACCTTAAATGGAGGGTGGTTTGCCGACACCCTTATGGTGCCTGCTGTGGCCGGAGGTGCGGCAATCGTAGCCAGTGGCCCTTGTCTGCTGGCCGGAGGCGTTGTCCGCGACACCATGTCCTACACCGCCACGACCACAATGCTACAATTCGCCTTGCAGTGCACCCCTCCCAGCAGCGGAGGTGGTGGTGGCACACGCTTCGCAGTGGTTTCCGGTACGGTGGTGGATGCAGCGGGTTTGGCATTAGCCGGAGTTCCGGTACAAGTATTGTTGGGGGCAGGTCAAGTCCTCAATGACGTCACCGACACTGTGGGTTATTACTCCGTTTCGGGCTCATTTCCCTCATCAACCGTCAGTAATCTGATCACGGTAACGGCCCTCTGTTCCTCATCGCCCGTAACCGCATCTGCGACTTTCTCACCGAATGTTCAGCAATATACTGTAAATCTCACCTGTGGCGGTGGTGGACCACTTCAGTACCTCAACGTTACGGGAACATTGACTGGCCCATCCGGAACGGGATTGGCCGGACAAACTGTGCAGTTTCAGAACGCCCTCAATGGAAGCATCGTGGGCAGCACGTTGACCGTATCGGGTGGCTTTTTTGCGGATACGCTCGCACTTCCGCTGAATCCTGCAGGGATGGGCACGCTCATCGCCATTGCCCCCTGTGGTAATGGCACAGTGACGCGCGATACCGTTAGCTTTTCTGCCACAACAACATCCGTCAACTTTCAATTGAACTGCGCCAACTCGGGAGGAGGAACGCGCACCGTCACGGTTTCAGGTATTGTGAGCAGCAATGTTGGTGTGCCCCTGATCAATATACAGGTGCAGGTGGTGCTCGGCAATGGTGTGGCGCTCACCACCTTCACAGACAGCAGTGGTTATTATTCGGTGACGGGCACCATGAGCACTACTTCGCCCAATACGGCAATCGTGGTGACGGCCCAATGTGCCTCAGGTCCTATGATAGGAAATGCTACGTATTCTCCAAACATCACCAACTACACCGTGAACCTCAGCTGTGGCACGGGAGGAGGCGGGGGTACGCCCAGGGTCTATACCATACAAGGTACGCTAACCGATGCCAACGGAAATGGCCTGCCTGGTGTTCAGGTTCGTATTTTTCGTCCCGGACAAACACTGCCGTTGAGGACGCTCACCACAGGTGTTGGTGGATTTTTCAGTGATACCCTCAGCCTCACTCCTTCCTCAACACTCACTTATCTGGTGGCTTCAGCTTCCTGCAACAATGGAACCGCAGCACGCGATACGGCCAGTCTGTTGCCTACTACCCAAACCTTGGTGTTCCAGTTGTCGTGTGGCGGCAGCAGCAGTGCCCGCCTCAATGGCTTGGTGATGGGGTACCAACCTCGCGGTGGTGGTATATCCGATACTTTGGAAGTCATCATCATTGAAGTGACCCAAGCTGGCACACCACCGCAGGCCATTTGGACCCCCATCGATACGCTGCTGGTGGTTGACAGCGCAGGATATGCCCCCTTCCAAACCACAGTGGCCCCGGGTACGTACAGCGCATTGGCCATTTTGCGTACGGGTAATGCCGCGAACTATTTGCCTACCTATTTTGGTGATACCACAACCTGGTCGCAGGCCTCAACCCTTGCATTGGCCAATACGAGTTCCTTTATGGTAATTGACCTTATGGAGAACCTGAATCCGGGCACCGGCACTGGGGGTGTTGGTGGCGGCGTAGGTGGCACCCTTCCCCGTTTGGCCAGTCCTCTGACCGGCGTTTGGGTACAGTTATTGAATGCCCAACAAGACCGGGTGCATCGTTCGGTAGCGACCAATGCCCAGGGTGTTTATTCCTTCAACAACCTGCCGCTCGGCACTTATTACATCCGTTGCGAGTATCCGGGCGAGCATTCGGACCGCATTCGAGTCGACCTCACCTCATCGAGCCCTGTTCAACTCAATCACTCATTTAGCTCAGGACCGGGCGGCTTTAGCCTGGCCACTGGATTGGGTGATCCTTCCAATCTGCCTCGTTTGCTGGTCTATCCCAATCCCGTCACTGAGGGGCAACTCCGGGTGGCTTGTGCATCGGGCGATTGCGCTGCCCGTTGGATGATCCGTGATATAAGCGGAAGAGCCGTTTTATCGTCGGTTTCTTCTGATGTCAATGCGTCATCCATCGAACTCGATGTGCGGGCACTGGCACCGGGCATGTACACCCTCGAGTGGATGTCTAATTCTGGCCTCCACCTGGGTCGTTTTATGGTTCGCTGATCGAGCCGTCTATGGCCTCTAGCGATCTTTGCACAAGCATTCTTCACAGGCTTCCCGCGTTTCGAATCCCCTAAATGAGCAGCCGTTGTAGCTGATTTGGACGCATCGGTTGCTCTCTTTTTGGTAGAACCATCGCTGAAAGGCCGCCTGACATAATTCGCCTTGGGGGGGCACTTCGCTACAGGTTGGGTTTATGGGTTCCGGGCAATCTCTGCGGCAGGCTGTGCCCAAGACCATACCGAACAATAGGAGTGCAAATCGGGTGCATTTCATGCTACAGGAATAAATTGCTTCGAGAATAAACGGCTTCAGGAATAAACGGCTTCAGAAATAAATGGCTTCGAGAACAAACGGTTTCAGGAACAAACGGATTCAGGAATGAATGGCTTCAAAAATAATTAATTAAGACGGAAAATGATGACCGACAACGATCGCTGCAGCTGGTGCTTGGTGGATGACCTGTACCGGCAGTACCACGACCTCGAATGGGGCCGTCCCTCGTTTGATGATGATCATTTATTCGAACACCTGATTTTGGAAACCTTCCAGGCAGGCCTCAGTTGGCATATTATTTTGAAAAAAAGGCAGCATTTCCGCGATGCTTTCCACGGTTTCGATGCGCGTGCCATGGCGCAAATGAGTGAAAAAGACGTCGAGGAGTTGCTGCAAAATCCCCGCATTGTCCGAAACCGGCAAAAAATATGCGCCGCTATTGGGAACGCACAGGTCTATTTGAGGGAATTTCCGTTGAAGGGAGACTTCACTCGGTTTATGTGGGGATTTGTTGGCGGCACCCCTCTGATGAACCACCCCCATCAATTGAGCGACCTACCGGCGCACTCACCCGAATCGGACGCCATGAGTAAGGCCCTCAAAAAAATGGGCTTTCGCTTTGTTGGGAGCACCACCTGCTATGCCTATATGCAAGCATTGGGCATGGTTAACGATCATTTGGAACACTGCTCATACAAGTATCGGGATTGAGGAGAAAATATTCTTTTAGCGAATTTTCGCTATTAGAAAATTATGCGCTAATTTTAACACCGCATAAAACCTCTTTCTATGGAATACATCTTGCCGCTGCGCGCCATCGCTTTGGCCGATTTGCCCCGTGTGGGCGGAAAAAACGCCTCTTTGGGTGAAATGATCCAAAACCTCACCCACCTAGGGATTCGGGTACCCGACGGATTCGCCATCACCGTTCAGGCCTATGAAGAGTACATCGACCACAACCACTTCAGAGCCCGGATTCAAGAGATTGTGGGGGGAATGGACACGGAGAATGTGGTTGAACTCCGCAAAAAGGGCACGCAAGTTCGTCAACTGATTCGCAACGGCACTTTTCCGGAAGCCATCAGCGCAGCGATTCGCCAGCACTATCTGGCGCTGTCGGCCCAGTACGATCAGGAGATGACGGATGTGGCCGTACGCTCCTCCGCCACAGCCGAAGACCTCCCCGACGCCTCCTTCGCGGGCCAACAGGAAACCTACCTGAATGTGCGGGGTCCTGAGGCGGTACTCGACTCCGTACGCAACTGCTTCGCATCTCTCTTCACCGATCGGGCCATAGTGTACCGACAGCAGTTTGGCTTCGATCATTTCGATGTGGCCCTGTCTGTTTGCGTACAAAAAATGGTGCGCTCCGATTTATCGGCCTCCGGCGTGGCTTTTTCGCTCGACACGGAAAGTGGATTCCCCCATGTGGTGGTGATCAATTCATCGTATGGCCTCGGCGAATTGGTGGTTCAGGGCGCCGTTTCGCCTGATGAGTTTATCCTCTTCAAACCCTCGCTCATGCAGGGGCACCGATCGATCGTGGAGAAGAAAATTGGGCAAAAGGACCAGAAAATGGTGTATGGAGAAGATGGCGGCAAGGCCACAAAGCTCGTAAACCTATACCCCGATCAACGCAACCGATTCAGCATCAGCGACGACCAGGCCTTGGAGATTGGCCGTTGGGTGTGTCGCATCGAGGAACATTACACCAAACGCAAGGGGGCCTGGTGCCCAATGGATGTAGAATGGGCCATAGATGGCCTCAGTGGACAACTTTATATCGTTCAGGCCAGGCCGGAAACCATCCACGCGCGTAAAAACACGCAAACCTTAACCGAATACCGCCTGCATGAACACCATCAAAAACCCCTGCTGAGTGGTATAGCGGTGGGCGACGGTGCGGCAACTGGCGTAGTTTCGGTGCTTTATAGCCTCGACGGACGTGATGGCAGCACGGACGCCGCTGGTTTTGTGCCCGGCAGCGTGTTGGTGACTGAAATGACCGACCCCGACTGGGAACCCATCATGAAAAAAGCATCGGCCATTGTGACCAACAAAGGGGGGAGAACGTGTCACGCGGCCATCGTGGCCCGCGAGATGGGGTTACCCGCCATTGTGGGATGTGGAAACGCCACCGAATTACTGCATGACGGACAAGCGGTAACCATCGCCTGTTGCGAGGGCGATTCTGGACAAGTCTACTCTGGTCATATTCCGTTTGAGAAATTGGAGACCCGGCTCGACCAGGTTCCTGTGGTGTCGACCCCTGTTATGCTCAATGTGGCCTCTCCCGATATTGCCTTTAAGTTTGCTGCCCTGCCTCACTCGGGGGTGGGCCTTGCCCGCGAGGAATTCATTATCAATAATTACATCAAAGTTCATCCCCAGGCCTTGCTCGAACACCGACGCCTGAATGACCCGGCACTCACTGCTGAAATTGAACGCATCATCCGGGGGTTTCCTGATGAGGAAACTTTCTTCGTGAAGAAACTCAGCTATGGAATTGCACGGATTGCTTGCGCTTTTCACCCCCATAAGGTAATTGTGCGCCTCTCTGACTTCAAAACCAACGAATATAAGAACCTCCTCGGTGGGCAACACTTCGAACCCGATGAAGAAAACCCGATGATCGGGTGGCGCGGGGCTTCGCGTTATTATGCCCCGGGCTACCGTGAGGCTTTCGGCATGGAAATTAAAGCCATCAAAAGGGTGCGTGAAAAAATGGGGCTAACGAATGTGGTGGTCATGATTCCTTTCTGCCGCACCGTGGAGGAGTTGCTCAAGGTATACGAAACCATGGCCGATTATGGCCTTAGAAGGGGTGAGAATGGATTGGAGATTTATTTGATGGCGGAATTGCCTTCCAACATACTGCTGGCTGATCAGTTTGCTCCGCATATCGACGGCTTTTCGATTGGTTCTAACGACCTTACCCAATTGATGTTGGGCCTCGACCGCGATTCGGCACTGGTGGCACACCTCTACGACGAACGCAACCCCGCAGTGAAACGGGCCATCGCCCACCTGATCCGTACCGCGCATGAACACGGAACGAAGGTCGGAATCTGCGGACAAGGCCCATCTGATTTTCCGGATTTCGCTGAATTTTTGGTTGAAGAGGGTATCGACAGCATTTCTGTGACGCCCGATTCTATGCTGAAAACCCTGCGTGCACTGGCACGGCAATAGTCGCCCTTCGATTCCGTTATTTGGGCGTATATTTGAACGCCCATCCCAATGATCCCGACGAAATCACTTTATGGATCTCCCTAGGATCACCTCTTGAACGGCCTATGCATCACCCCATAGACCTCCGCTTGAACGGCCTATGCATCACCCCATAGACCTCCGCTTGAACGGCCTATGCATCACCCCATAGACCTCCGCTTGAACGGCCTATGCATCACCCCATGATCTGCCCATGATCTCCGCCTATTACCGAAAGAACAACTGGAAAATCGTATTGCTGGTTTGTGCCTTGCTGCTTGGGGTATTTTCTCTGATTTACACGGAGCGGGTGGTGCGCCAGCTGCGTACGGAGGAGGAGAAAAAGATTCAAATGTGGTCGCGCGCGACCAAAGAGCTGGGTTCGGGTGGAGCGCTGGAAGGGCAAAACGTGGATTTTTTGCTGGATATCATCCGCGACAACACCCAAATACCGGTAATCCTCACCGATGAATCGTTTCGGATATTGTCGGCGCTCAATATCGACTCGTCGGAGCTACGACATCCAGGTTATCTGGAGCGGGAGCTTCTGGTGATGCGGGGGCAACATGAGCCCATCGCCATAGAACCTGCGGAAGGCATCCACCAGTTTGTCTTCTACAAGGACTCCCGTTTGTTGCGTCAACTTCGCCTGTATCCCTATCTCCAACTGGGTTTGATCGTGGTGTTTCTGCTGGTGAGCTACCTCGCCTTTAGTCTCAACCGTCGCTACGAACAAGAATTTCTGTGGGTGGGAATGGCTAAGGAAACTGCCCACCAATTGGGCACGCCGATCAGCAGTCTACTGGCCTGGCATGAAGTATTGAAGGCCCAAGCGGATGAATCGGACGATCCCTTTCAAGGTCAAATTACCACGGAGGTGGGGCGCGATTTGGAACGGCTCCAGACCATTACGGAGCGCTTTTCGCGCATTGGATCGACTCCTAGCCTGGAGCGCATGGATTTGCGCGAATCCGTTCGGCGTGCGGTGGCTTACCTCGATGGCCGCATTGGCGGCAATGCCCGGATTGAGCTGTCTGAAGGAACAACCGCGCTTCCGGTCATGCTGAACCAGGCCCTTTTTGAATGGGTGGTGGAAAATCTGTCCAAGAACTCGGTGGATGCGATGGGTGGTGAAGGCACCTTGCGTGTTGTGCTGGGAAAACAGGGGCGACAAGCCGTATGTGATGTGATTGATACGGGTAGGGGGATTCCTGCTACCCAACATATGTCGGTTTTTCAGCCGGGGATCACCACCCGTAAGCGGGGATGGGGCTTGGGATTGGCCTTGGCGCGTCGAATTGTTGAGAAATACCACAAAGGCCGCATCTTTGTGCAAAAGTCAGAACCGGGCAAAGGCACATGCATGCGCATTCTACTGCCTTTAGTCGGCTAACTCAAAAAATCGTCCCCATCGCTTATCCGAAATCAAGGATTCATGATCTTCCATTGTACGCCAATTTCCCACTTATCCTTCTTTTCCCCCTTATCCTCTTTATCCCCCTTATCCCCCTTATCCTCCTTATCCTCCTTTTCCCCCTTTTCCTCTCTATCCCCCTTATCCTCCCTATCCCCCTTTTCCTCTCTATCCCCCTTATCCTCTCTATCCCCATTATCTTCTCTATCCCCCTTTTCCTCTCTATCCCCCTTTTCCTCTCTATCCCCATTATCCCGCGGAATCCGTTTAAGCTTGGTGTGTTTGGTGACCGCCCTTGGCGCTCTACCCACGCCCTGCATGGGTCAACATACCCCTGAAGCGGGCTTTTCATCCACCCATACCCCGCGTATACCCAATCTACGAAAACCGATCATAGCGGCCACACCCCTTTCCATCAGTTCGGTTCAGACCCATATGGGGGTCCTGATGCCGGCGGGTGATATGGCCGCGCGTTTTGGAGCGGCGGGACAAGTAGGCCTTGAGATTGGCCGGATTGCCCGAGGTAAATGGCTCTTTGGTGGCAACATCACGCATTTATTCAGCAGCAGTGTTCGGGAGCAAGACATTTTCTCGAATATTGCCACCGAATCGGGCGATATCATCACACGCGATGGGGTTTTCGAGGATTATCGTCTGCGGATGTTTGGCTGGTTAATGTCGGCCCGTATGGGTCGCCTGATTCCAATCGATCCTGCCAAACCCAACCGCGGGCTCAGCTTGGAACTGGGGATCGGGATGATGCAACACAAGATAAGAATTGAGACCCCGGTGCTGAACAGCCCCCAGCTGTCGGCCGAATACAAGCGTGGCTACGACCGACTCAGCAATGGCCTTTGTTTGAGCCCTTCCTTGGGCTATATCCATTATGCCCCAAATCGGCGCATCAACTATTTCATACGGCTGGAGGGTCATGTAGCACAAACCCGAAATAGGCGGACAGTGAACTACGACACGGGCCTGCCCGACCACAGACTGCGGCGCGATGCGCTTTGGGGACTTCGTGCGGGTTGGATTTTACCCTTATACCGCAGGGCCGAAAAGGAGGTCAACTTTTTTTGACCCCAGATGCGCTGGCTTTATGATTTAGGGATATGGGGATATGGCGCTGCCGTTCGACTAGCCGCACTGTTGGGGAATCATCGCGCGCGTCAATGGGTACTCGGGCGAAAGCAGGTGTGGGCGAGCTTGTCGGCGTGGCAGCAAAATAGGGGGGATCGACGGGTGCTGTGGCTTCATGCGGCCTCTGCCGGTGAATTCGAACAAGGCCGGCCGATTCTTGATGCGTTACGGGAACGTATACCTGACCTCTATATTTTGGTGAGCTTCTTTTCGCCTTCTGGCTACCAGCTGCACAAAACCTATCTGGGCGCCGATGGCATAGTTTTTCTGCCCGAGGATACCCCCTCGAATGTGGCCCGCTGGATGGCGTTGGTGCGTCCCGACCTCAGCCTATTTGTTAAATACGAATATTGGTACCATTTTTATAGGGCTCATCGCCGCGCTGGAATCCCATTGTGGGTGGTTTCCGCTCCTTTTCGCCGCTCACAGCCCTTTTTTCGAAGACCTACGGCCCGATTTTGGGGGGAAATGCTGGAAGCGGTCACTTATTTTTTTGTGCTCAATGCCGAATCAGCGGCCTTACTTGGCGTATTGGGCATTGAACGGGTCAGCATCAACGGAGATACCCGTGTTGATCGGGTGATGAAGATCCGTGATGAGTCGTTTTCCGATCCCATTCTCGATGCTTTCAGCTCAGGTGCCCGTGTGGTGGTGGCCGGAAGTACCTGGCCCAAGGATGAAGAACTCCTATTAGACAGCTTAAAAACCTTGATGGCTGATGCCCAAGGGCCACCGATGAAGTTGATTTTGGTGCCTCATCATCCCAATACGGAACGAATCGATGGGTTGATCGGTCAATATAAAGGTGCCATGGGCCGCATGATCCAATGGTCAAAGGCCGACCCCTCAATGGCTGCGGAAGCACGGATCTTATGGATCGATCGGATGGGTATGCTGTCGCGCCTGTACCGCTACGCCAACATCGCCTGGGTTGGGGGTGGCTTCGGGATGGGCATTCACAACATACTTGAGCCAGCCGTCTACGGTATTCCCGTCGGATTTGGTCCCAATTACCACAGATTTGCTGAGGCGCATACCCTATTGGCGCATCAATGGGCTTTTTGCGCGAAGGATTACGAGTCGTTTTGTGAGGCTTGGCGATCGTTGAATCAGGAGGGGGAGCCCCTCAGAATTCGGGCTGAACTATCCCAGTGGTTTGCCCAAAACCAAGGGGCATCGTTTCGAATTGCTGACAAAGCCGTGGATTGGCTGACCAGCGCTCATAATCGAACTGCGTACCCTTAAGTCAATTTTTTTCACCCCCCTGTCTGGCATTTGTCGGCCTTAATATTCCAATCCGTTGGGCTTTAATCACGATATTTGCATTCTTTATTTTCTTTTATGGCCGACCACAAAATCATTTTTTCCATGGCGGGAGTCAGTAAAACGATTCCAACCGGGAAAACCATCCTCAAAAATATTTATCTTTCCTTCTTTTACGGTGCCAAGATTGGGGTACTCGGCCTCAATGGTGCGGGTAAGTCGACCTTGTTGCGCATCATCGCCGGCATTGATAGCTCCTACCAAGGTGAAGTGGTGTTTTCACCCGGATATAGTGCCGGCTATCTTCCACAGGAGCCCCAATTGGACCCGAACAAAACGGTTCGAGAGGTGGTGCAGGAGGGTGTTCAGCCGATCATGGATTTGCTGAATGAGTTCGAGCAAATCAGCATTGCCTTTGGGGAGCCCGACGCGGATTTCGATAAGTTGTTGGCACGACAGGCCGAGGTTCAGGAGCAGCTCGACGCGGCCGATGCATGGACAATCGACCACCGTCTTTCGCTCGCTATGGAAGCCTTGATGTGCCCCCCTGCCGACACCCGCATCTCCGTACTTTCCGGCGGTGAGCGGAGAAGGGTTGCGCTGTGTAGACTACTGCTTCAAGAACCGGATGTGCTTTTGCTCGACGAGCCGACCAACCACCTCGACGCGGAAAGCATCGACTGGCTCGAACAACACCTGCAACGCTACAAAGGCACGGTCATCGCCGTTACCCACGACCGCTATTTCTTGGATAAGGTGGCCGGTTGGATTCTTGAACTCGACCGGGGTGAGGGCATTCCTTTTGAAGGCAATTACAGCGGCTGGCTGGAACAGAAGTCGAAGCGCCTCGCACAGGAGGAGAAGAGTGAAAGCAAACGACAGAAAACCCTTCAACGGGAATTGGAGTGGGTGCGCATGGCCCCCAAGGCCCGTCATGCAAAATCTAAGGCGCGCCTCAACGCCTACTCGAACTTATTGAATGAGGATGTGGCCGAGAAAGAGCAAAAATTGGAGTTGTTTATCCCTCCGGGTCCACGCTTGGGCCAGAATGTGATTGATGCCGTGGGTGTTTTCAAGGGATTTGGCGATAGGCCCTTGATTCAAAACCTCAACTTCTCATTACCTCCGGCAGGTGTGGTGGGTATTATTGGTCCGAACGGCGTAGGAAAAACAACGCTTTTTCGGATGATCATGGGACTAGAAAAACCGGATCAGGGCACGTTTACGGTGGGTGAAACCGTACAAATTGGGTATGTCGACCAGTCACACGAGGGTCTTCTGCCCGAAAAGTCGGTGTTTGAAGTGGTCACCGGTGGAACGGAAACCATGATGCTGGCGGGTCGACAGGTAAACTCCAGGGCCTACCTGTCGAAATTCAATTTCAGCGGCAACGACCAAAGCAAAAAGATCGGTGAATTGAGTGGGGGCGAACGCAACCGCGTGCACCTGGCGATGACCCTACGGCAGGGCGCGAATGTGCTTTTGCTCGATGAGCCCACCAACGACATTGATGTGAATACCTTGCGTGCGTTGGAGGAAGCCATCGAGAATTTCGCGGGCTGCGCGGTCATTATTTCCCACGACCGTTGGTTTCTTGACCGTGTGTGTACCCATATGCTGGCCTATGAGGGACAAGGTGAGTTTTATTATTTTGAAGGCAACTACACCGAGTATGAGGAGAATCTGCGTCGCCGCAAAGGCGAATCGGCCGTTCGGCGCAACCGCTACCGAGATCTGTCGGGTCGCTCCTAAATTTTCTGACCATGAGCACCGCTAACCCCTCTCCTGAATCCCAAAAGGCCCCCTTTCCTGGCGGTACCTGCATTTTGTCGCCTGATCGTTGCCATCAAACGCTTCGGCGTATGGCTTGCCAGATCCTGGAGCGTAATGATGAGGAGAAACGCATTCTGTTGGCTGGGGTCCGCCATGGTGGTGAGGGCGTGGCTGATCGACTGGCGCATGAGTTGAAGCGTCTCAGCCCTGAACTCGTTGTGGAGGTCACCCACATCATGCTGGACAAATCAAATCCGTCCGAACACTCGGTGCACATAGGGGTTGATTTGGCGCCCTGGGCCCAGGGCGTGGTGGTGGTGGTCGACGATGTGGCCCACACGGGGAGAACATTGCTGCATGCCTTACGTCCCTTTCTAGATACTTCTTTCCTACGGTTGCAGGTGGCCGTTTTGGTGGATCGGGCCCATAAAACCCACCCCATTCACCCCGATTATGTAGGCCTATCGCTCGCTACTACCCTGCAAGAGCATATTGAAGTGGTGCAGTCCGAGGGCTCATTTTCTGTGTGGCTGCTTTAATTGGATCTATTCCATCATCTGTTCCCTTCCATCATCGGTACTATTCCAGCATCGGTACTATTCCAGCATCGGCTCCCTTCCATCATCGGTACTATTCCATCATCGGTACTATTCCATCATCGGTTCGTTTCCATTGTAATGGAGCTGAACGCATATTTCAGCTGATTTCTTTCGGATGAAATCAATTCGGCGGATTTAGAGTATTTCCGTGTTATTACATTATATAGTTGAATCGAATGCCCAGTATACTAGTCTAGTAGGGCCACCACCATCGATATTTCGATGTTGGCTTGTCGGGGCAAGCCTGCAGCGGCGAAGGTCTCCCGTGCGGGCACCCGCCCCTCCTCGAAATACCGGCCATAGATCGTATTGACTGCTGAAAAATGAGCCATATCGGACAACAAAATGGTGGTTTTCAGCACGGATTGGAAAGACGCACCGGCCGCAGTGAGGATCGCTTGAAGGTTTTTCATCACCTGTTCGGCCTCGGCTTCGATGTTATCCTGAATCATGCTTCCTGTCTCCGGATCCAGTGCTATTTGCCCGGAAATAAACAGCATTCCGTGGTGCGCAACGGCCTGACTGTAGGGGCCAATCGGTGCCGGGGCATGGGGGGTGTTTATGTATTTCATAGTTCGGTGGTGTCTTATTGCGTATTTTAGCGGAAATATAGCATCTGCCATGCACATTTTGGTCAACGGCCCTGCTGCCCGGCGGGGAAAGCTCCTCTCTAAATACGTCGAAAAATCGGACCTCGGATCACCTACACCTACCGTGGTGTTAACAGAAAACCCGAGACCAACGGATTTATCGACCGTGGATTTGTCGACCGTAGATTTGTCGACTGTGGATCTGATCATCGACCTTACCTTCGACCAGCACCCTGAATTGCTGCATTTTTACGTGGACCATACCCATCCGGGATCCTTTTTCATCCTGCATGCCAATACCCTTTCGCTTCGTGAAACGGCGCATTCATTGGGTTTGGCGGAACACCTACCCCGTATTGCCGGGGTGAATGCCTGGCCCGGTTGCCTTGATGGCCCTTTATGGGAAATGAGCGTGGGCCACAATGCAGCACTTAATCCGCTTAAACTGTACTCAGAAACCCTTGGTTTTCAATTCGAGCGGGTCGAAGACCGTGTGGGCCTGGTGACACCCCGGGTTATGTGCATGATCATCAACGAGGCCTATCTCACCCTGCAAGAAGGCACTGCGGACCGGGCCGACATCGACTTGGCAATGAAATTGGGCACCAATTATCCGGGCGGCCCCTTCGAATGGGCCGAACGTTGGGGTTTGATCGAAGTGTCGCGCGTGCTCCAGAGCCTGCAATCCGCCACGGGCGACCCCCGCTACAAGCGATCACAGTTGCTGATTGAGGAGTCGTTTCAACAAAATTCAATGGTCATTCAATAGAATTTCACCTCCTCAAGAATATAACTCCTTGCCGGGTCTTATCGGGGCCATTGCAACCGGCGTACGAGAGGATGTAATAATAAGATCCCTCTGGTTTATCGCTACCATCCCAAGAAACACGGTTACCGCTATCCGAATGAATCAGCATACCCCATCGGTCAAAAATCTTGAGATCCATCGGGTGATCCCACTCAATTTTCCATGTATCGTTGAAGGAATCCGCATTCGGCGAGAAAAAATTGGCCGCAGCCTCAGGTGCCGGCCGAGTTACGTTATTCACCCTATACTCCGAAACGGGAGAAACGCAGCCCCCTGCCGAAACGAAGACTAAATAAAACAGCAGTCGTTCACCGGCTTCGGGAAGTAAGCAGAGATCCCCTTCGCCAATTTGTTTCGTTAATCCTGGATCTGCATACCATAACAAGCGCCCAATAATACCTCGCGCATATTGTAGGGGCAATTTCTCGCGCACGCAAACCTCGGTATCTACGGGAGCCGGTGCTACAGGGGTTGTATCGATGGTAAGAAAGAGTATGTTAATGCTGTCGCAGCCATCGGCCTTAACGGTGGTATCGCGATAAATACCTGTTTGGGTTCGCTCAGTGCCTTGCCACGTGAATCGATCGCATCCAAACCGGGTAAAATTCCGTACCACTGTCTGTCCTATGTTCAAGTTCAGCGTTACCGCACTGTCGCAACCAAAACGATTCACCAACAGGGCAAAATAAACCCCCGATTGAGTCAGCAGTTGTCCGTTCCACCGGAAGCTATCGCAGGCAGCCAAGGTTAGGTTCACGCGGTTTGAATAGTGAACCGTGAGTTGAAGATCCACGAAGCTGTCGCAGCCCAGATGGTTCACCCCAACAAACCTGTAGGTGCCCGTGTTGCGCAAAATTCTGCCGTTCCACAAAACGCTATCGCATACCATTAGAGTTTGTTGGCTTTGACTAAAGGGGTTAACTATAAGGTTGAGCGTGAGCAAACTATCGCATCCGAGGGCATTTGAAAGGGTGGCATAATAAGTTCCCCCTGTTGTGAGCGGCTGGCCCAGGAAAACAAAGGTGTCCGGCGCACATATGATTTCATTCATCACAAATTGTGACGGTTGATTCACCTGCAGCGTAAGCGTCACCACGCTATCGCAGCCCCATCGATTGATGAGGACAGCAGAATACACCCCCGGTTGCCGATACCATTGTCCTCCCATAAGAAAACTATCGGGTGCGCAAAGGGTGCGACTGAGCACTACAGAATCCCGTGGATTGATGGTGAGCTGCAAAGAGGCAACACTATCGCAACCTCTGCTGTTCAAGGTGGTGAAGGAATAGGTACCTGATTGGGTATAAGTTATCCCGTTCCAGGTATACTGCTGACAGGCTGATATACTCTGGGTAGATGATGTGGGTGCCGCCAATCCAACAAATACGTTGCGTGTAGCCAGTGTACACCCACCCATCACAACATACAGCGTCCAATTTCCTGTATCCACGGCCGTGACACCATTCAAAACGGGGTTTCTCAGTGAGGAGAAGAATTGGCTATTTGGGCGAACCCAGAAGTACGCCGCACCTGTAATCGGGTCGGCCAGAAAACGCACAGTATCGCCGGGGCATAAGAAGGAAGGTGGGCTAGCGTTACTTGTTGCCTGAAAATTGGGGGGCAGCTGAATGGCTGGGTTGGGTGAAAACCGCCAGCCCTCCGGATTGGATGAGGGCACTGTCCATTGGGTAGAATTACGATTAGCCACTACCTGAGCAGATGTTCCCGCGGCATTCTGCAGACCTAAAACAGCTGTGCCGCCCTGCCAAACCGTACAGGTCGGCTTACTGCTGATAAATACATCAATAAACCCAGTGCATTCGTGCAAAACAATCTGAAATGTACCCCGCGTTGACCCACATAAATACAAGGGTATCTGATTATAGCTCACCACAAACCTGCGGTTCGGCGCCACACCTTGTGTTTGGTAGCGAATTGTACCCGTTGATGTGAGGGTCCAATCCTGCCAAGGTGCCATAATGCAGTTTTTTGGGACAGAAGCCGCCGTTGATGGAAGTGGTGCGGATGTATACGTGGTCGGTTGGCCCGGTGAAAATGAAATCCAACCATTCGTACCAACATATACCTGGCTGTAGTTGATCCCATAAAACGAGAAATTGAAACCAATCGGCAACGCCGCTGTGACGCCGTCGTCGGCGTTGGGCACATAAGCACTATTGGCAAGTTGTATCCCTGTTGCCGGCAAGGGCGCGAATGCCTGGGCGGTTACCGTATAATTCTGTGCGCTGACGTTGATCGGATGCAAGCACGCTACCCAACAGCAAACGGCGCAAAGGGAACGAAGTACATTAGCGTACCACATGGATTAGCCCCTTTTCCTGTTTTTTTCCGCCTGAGCATGAAGAATAGCGGAGTATATAGGGGTAAACCCCGGCTGGAAGGTCACTGCCGTTCCAACGAACGATTGAACCCGTATCGCGTGCAACAAGACGTCCCCAGCGATCAAATACCTCCAGATCCATCACTTCGTCCCACTGCACCTCCCAGACGTCATTTAAACCATCATTATTGGGGGTGAATGCGTTAGGTAGGTTTTGCACGAATCGACTGTCTTCGTTGTAGACCCGAAAGCGTGTTGCAGGGGACATACAACCGCCTGGGCTGAGGAAGACCGCGTATAGGTTCATGGAATCAACTAGATCGTTGAGCAAGCATACCGGGCCAATACCTTTAAAACGTGTAAGCAGGGAGTCGGCATACCAACGTAATTCACCATAAGATGGGCCAGAATAGGTGACGGGCAAATTCAATCGCATACACACGGTTGTGTCGAACGGCTGAGGCGGAAGGGGGGTATCGTCCAACAATAACTGTATCGCGATGACACTATCGCATCCCCTGCGGCTCACCAGCGAATCGAAATAAGTACCAGAATTGGTGAGGGTTCTGCCCCGCCATAGGTATTGGTCGCAACCCCGGGCTGTGTCGGTTTGTAGGCTGCTTGGGTACAGTGAAAGGAGGAGGGTGACAACACTGTCGCACCCTTGAGCATTGGGAATGGTGTCGCGGTATAATCCCCCGGATACATAAGTTCTTCCATTGATGGGCCATATGTATCGATCGCAAGCCGTATCGCGAACAACCGCTGCCGTACTGCGGCGTACATGAAGCTCAAGTACAACCGTGCTGTCGCAGCCAAAACGGTTCGTGCTAGTGAACGGGAAGAAACCCGACTGTCGATAAGTAATGCCATTCCATACCAGGCTATCGCAAGTGGATTGCTGCAGGGTATCTGTTTCAGACACACCCAAGGCAACATAAACCTGTCTTACTGAAGAGGAACAGCCATCCACTATGGCCACTACCGACCAAGCGCCAGTATCAATGGCTGAAAACCCAGGCATGGTTGGGTTTCTCAAATTCGAAAAAAACTGCCCATCTGGTCGTCGCCAAGTATATGTAGCCCCTGCCAGAGAGTCGGCAAACAACCGCAGTAAATCACCCGGGCAACCTGGACTCAAGGGGGTAAAGTTGGTATTGGCCTGTACACTAAAGCGTGCATAGTCGGAGAAGTACCCATACCGACAGCCCGAAGATGCCCCTCCATTAATCAAGCCCATATGAAACTTGCCCAAGGAATTAGATAGAACATATGCATTATTGGTACCGATTGTACCTGTTCCCGAATATTCCGCCCGAGCATATTGCCACTGCCCACCCGTACCCGGTACGGGCTGAAAGAGGGAAGCAGGGACAGGGATGATGCCATTGAGCATGAATCCTGTTATGTATTGGGTCTTCGTGATCAGATTGATGGCAAAACTCTCCGATGTGGTACGTTGGAAACCCACGCTCTGAGATCCTGTACACTGAATAGGGGGAAGAATGGCCATGCCCGTTTCACAACCATAGCCTGAAACGTGCATCACATTAACAGGTTGATTGCTCGTGATGTACAATACATTTTCAGTAAAAGTGCGCTCAAGTGTTTGTCCGGCGGCAAGGGGTGTCTGGGCTACGCCATTTATGCTCAGCTGCGTGTTACTCATTAATGCAGTCACCGTTACCAAGTCGGAATTGGCCAAATACCCCCTTATAACAATAAATTCATTGCCTAAAATGGATACAGGAATGAGTTGATCTCCCAATAAATCGTGACAGCCACCCCCGCCGAGGGCCGTTCCCAATACCGAATCATCGATGTAGGTAACCGCTACGGGCCGGTCTGATGTGAGTGTACTGCCTGCAAGGGAAATATTGGCGGCCTGACTAGAAGCGCGAAAGCAATATGTCTGACCCGCGTTTAAGGTCACCGACACCAGGGTTCCGGCTGCAATAATCCCACCTCCCGTTTGGAATAAGTCAGCAGTTGGTGTAAAATAAATCGTGGTGTTGTTTTGGGTAGCCACAACATCCACCCGTTCGTGGCCATGTATATTGGCTAGAGAACGCTGACCGGGTATCAGGAAGTGAGATCCCAATGCAGTTTCCCCCTTCAGCGCAAAGATATCGGTATTGTTGCCCGCAGAAATGACCTCATAGTAGGCCGTTATTTCGGCTGTCGATTGAATTTTAAACCCCCGGTTCAGCACCTGATTGGGTGGATCATTCTCAATCAAATTTATTTGTGTCGTTAAATCGAGCGAAATCACCGTTTGCGGGGGTATGTACACGGTGTTGTCGTAGATGCTCGGGTTGGCCGGGGTGTATACCCGCACACTGCAGGCAGTTGCGCCCGAAGTCAAGCGAAACGCAATGGGTCGATCACTGTGTGACTGAGCCACCTCAGGCGCCACAAACCAAAAGGCAGTATCCGTTTGGGCCCGGGCAACTAATGACCCCATCAAATACACCAAAAATAAAATCGCCTTAAATTGTCGCGAACAAATCACGATGGAAAATTACCTCTTTATCTCAATAATCAAATGAGGGAATCACATATTTCGGAAAAATAAACAATAATCTTTAGCCAATGGCAACCATAATACCTCGAAAAATCAAACCCTACTCCCGAATTCCCAGCAGATCAAGGGCAAAGCTGTATGCGCGCGCCACCTCCTTCAATGCTTCAAACCGACCACTGGCGCCGCCATGCCCGGCATCCATATTGGTGTGTAAAAACAGTAAATTCTGATCGGTCTTCATGGCCCGAAGGCGCGCCACCCATTTGGCAGGCTCCCAATACTGCACCTGAGAGTCGTGCAGGCCGGTGGTGACCAGCATATGCGGGTAGTTCTTGCGCGCTACCTGATCGTAGGGCGAATAAGACAACATATAGTCGTACTGTTCACGAATATTGGGATTGCCCCACTCCTGCCACTCAAAAGTCGTGAGGGGGATGCTCTCATCCATCATGGTGCTCAATACATCCACAAACGGGACATCGGCAATAATCCCCCGATACAATTCTGGGGCCATGTTCGATACGGCACCCATCAACAAGCCCCCTGCACTGCCCCCTTGAGCGAACAAGCGATCGGCCGCAACGTAGCCTTGTTCCTGCAACCAACGCGAACAATCGATGAAATCGTTGAAGGTGTTTTTCTTGTTCAACATCTTACCCTCTTCATACCAAGAACCCCCCATCTCCATTCCGCCCCGAACGTGGGCAATCGCAAAAACGAAACCCCGGTCGAGCAAACTGAGTCGATTCGAAGAAAAGCGGGCATCCGTCGAACTGCCATAGGATCCATAGGCATAAAGCCACCCCGCTTGTCCACCACCCATTTTAAAGCGGTCGACCCGATACACAATCGAAACCGGAATCCGCCGGCCATCGCGCGCGGGAACCATAACCCGCTCGCTTTTGTAGCGCGCAGGTTCAAAACCACCCGGTACCTGCTGCTGTTTCATGAGCGTACGAACGCGCGACTTCATGTTGTAGTCGTATACGGTTCCGGGCGTAATGAGCGAGGTGTAGGTGTAGCGCACCACATCAGTCTCAAACTCGGGGTTGTAGCTGAGTGCAGCGGTATAAGCGGGCTCGTCGAAAGGCAACTCATAGGGCGATGCGCCTGAGGACGGGAGTATTCGGATGCGGCTCAGGCCTTCGTGCTTCTCCTGCAGCACCATAAAATCACGGAAATAATCGACGTCATCCAACAAAACATCCGCACGGTGTGCCACCACGTCGACCCAATGCTCGGGTTGCGTGCGGTTCAGCGGCGCCTTCACCAAACGGAAATTGACGGCATTAAGATTTGTGTAGATCATCCAATGATCGCCACCTGCGTGGTCGACCCGATAATCGACCCCATCGCGAAGCGGGGCGATTGCACGAGGTTTCGCGCCAAATCCGGCCCGACCCGCATCCAAAACGTGAACAAGGGATGCATCGGTGCGGTCGGAGGTGATGATTATGTACTGACGCGATTTGCTTCGTCCCACCGAACAGTTGAGGGTCGATTCCTTCTCTTCATAAACCAATACATCGGCCGATGCGGCAGAACCCAGTGTATGGCGCAACACTTGGTGGGTGCGCAAGGAAATGGGCTCAGGCAGGGTGTAATAAAAGGCCGTGGCGTCGGTCGACCATTCCACAGAACCACGGGTATTCGGCACACGATCGGGCAACCAAGTTTTGGTCGATAAATCTCGAACCCTGATTTCATAAAAATTGCGGCCCACCGTATCCACCACCACCGCTGCAAAACGGTGGTCGTCGCTCACCGACAAGTAGAAACTCAGGTATGATTGACCCTTCCCCAGTTCATTTCCATCAACCAAAACCTCCTCAGGTCCCTCCATACTACCTTTGCGGCGCACATAAATTGGGTATTCCCCCCCTTTAACGTAACGGACGTAGTAGAAATAGTCGCCCCTACGCACAGGCACACTTTGGTCGTCCTCCACCATCCGCCCCTTCATTTCCTGAAACAACTTCTCTTGAAGGGGACGCGTATGCGCCGTCATGCTGTCATAGTAGGCATTCTCAGCCTCCAAATAGGCGATGACCTCGGGGTTCTCCCGCTCCCGCAACCAAAAATAAGGGTCAGATCGTTTGTGACCATGAGCTGAAACCAACTCATAGGGCTTCTCAGCAGCCTTTGGCGGTACCAAATCGGGATATTGGGTAGGTTTATTCATCTTCGATTCACAAGATCCAGCCATCAGCGCCATAAAGAGCCAGTACAAAGCGGGATGAAGGCGCATAATTATTTGTTTGAAATTGAATTACAATACATTATAAATTATCTTATTTTTATATTTTAAACCACAATAAAATAATATTATTATGTTTTAATATATTAAACATCAAATCGGATGCCCTGCGCCAAAGGGAGGCGGGTTGAATAGTTAATGGTATTGGTTTGCCTGCGCATATAGGCCTTCCAGCTATCGGAACCCGACTCACGCCCACCGCCAGTCTCCTTTTCGCCACCAAAAGCACCTCCAATTTCGGCACCCGAAGTACCGATATTCACATTGGCAATGCCGCAATCGCTGCCTGCAGTCGACAAAAATAACTCCGCCTCACGCATATTGAGGGTAAATAAGGCCGATGACAAGCCCTGCGGAACGCTGTTTTGTATGGCAATAGCCTCCTCTAACGTATCATAGGGCATGATGTAGAGAATGGGCGCAAAAGTTTCATGCTGAACAATGGCGTAATGAGGTTTCACCTCTGCAATACATGGTTTCACATAGCAACCTGATTCGTATTCCCCGTCCGAGAAAACGCCGCCTTCCACCAGAAATGTTCCCCCCTCTTGGCGTACCGCTTCGATGGCTTTGTTGTAGGCCTGCACCGCCAACGAATCAATGAGTGGACCCACGTGGTTGTGCTCATCGAGCGGGTTGCCAATCCGCAATTGACCGTAGGCCTTCACCAACCTTTGCTTCATTTCTTCGTAGCGTGATCGGTGGATGATCAGACGGCGGGTCGTCGTACAACGCTGTCCGGCCGTGCCCACAGCTCCAAAAACCGACCCCACAATGGCCAAATCCAAATCGGCTTGCTCACTGATGATGATGGCGTTGTTGCCCCCCAACTCCAGTAGACTGCGACCGAGTCTGCGCGCCACAGCTTCGCCAACCAACTTACCCATTCGGGTGCTGCCCGTGGCCGAAACCAATGGAATGCGCTCATCGGATGAAATCCACTCACCTACTTTATAGTCGCCCACCACCAAACACGACAGGCCCTCCGGAGCACCGAACGAACGAAACACATCAGACAATAAATTCTGACAGGCAACAGCTGTGAGGGGCGTTTTCTCCGATGGCTTCCATATGCAGACATCGCCACACACCCAAGCCAGCATGCTGTTCCAGCTCCAAACCGCTACAGGGAAATTGAAGGCCGAGATGATGCCCACCACACCCAGCGGATGCCATTGCTCATACATACGGTGACCCGGACGCTCAGAATGCATACTCAATCCGTAGAGCTGGCGCGACAATCCCACCGCGAAATCGCAGATATCGATCATTTCCTGCACCTCCCCCAATCCTTCCTGCAAGCTTTTGCCCATCTCATAACTCACCAAGCGGCCCAAAGGATCCTTGAAATCCCGTAGTTTTTGACCAACCAGGCGTACCAACTCTCCCCGACGCGGTGCCGGCACCAATCGCCACTCCTGAAAGGCTTGTATGGCCATCTTCATCGCCTTTTCGTAGTCGCTGCGGTCCGCCTGATAGACGCTGCCAATCAGTTCACCATCGACCGGTGAATGCGATTCCAACAAGGCACCCCCTGATTTCCATCCCCCAATTCCGGTGTGAACACCGTGGCTGATTGGTGAAATTCCCAACACATCCAGGACGTTTTGCATTTCTTTTCTCAATGTTAAATTTGGCATTTGGTTATTTTTTAATTACATTCTGAAATTGCGCACAAGATCGTGCGGATTGAGCCTTCTTAGGTCGATCGACCAGCTGAAATACTCATACCATTTTAAACTGCGGCCATGACTCAAAAAGCCTGGCCTCAGTTCTTCGGTGGCGGCCAGCTGACCGTTGAGCCGAATCAGACCATTGAACACCGATAAAGAAAGACCCAGCTCACCCATATAACCACGGTAGTTTACGAGTATTGGCCGCCATGCATCATCAGTCCCTACTTGAACACTGTCTAACGTGCCCGTATGGGCCAGCCCGGCATAGATCTCTAAGGGAAATCGGGGGATCGTGACCACCCAATTGGTGGCCAGCAGCTGCGTTGCGCTTCTTGTATTCTGAAGGGCATCAACAAAAACGGGGTTCATGACCGATCGCAATCCGGCATCGCGCGATGAAACCTGCCTCAGGTTCAACGGCATGGGGCCACTTTGGTGGTCTATGGTATGTCGACCATAGAAAATTTCCCGACAACCATAATCTAACCAGCCGGTAATTCCACTGCCGTGACCCAAAAAGCCAATGGGGTTAAACGGATCAGACACCTGGGCGAGACCGGCAAACCAGCGATGCGCCAAATATGCCCTATTGCCTCGGGTTTTGTAGTACCATTTATGCGAAACAGAGGCGCTCAGGCGAGCATTGACTCCGCCTTTTTCCGTGAAGCCAATAGCCGAATATAGGCCATTTAATGCACCCCACTCCACATCAGCCTGCCAACGAACGCTGTGTACAAGGCCAGGATATTCTGCTTTATAGCCAAGAAATCCCATGATCAGGCGCGGATTGTGGGCTTGGGGCAGGAGGTCCATGGTGTGGACAGGAAATGGAGTGCGCCAAGGACTACCCAAAACGCCTACCGACAGCTGACGAATGCGACGAACCGACAAACGCTCCTCCCGCAATTTTAGGTGCGCCGATATTTCCCACCGTATATCTGGAGATAAGCCCATTCCAAACTGGTAATTGGTGTAGCGCGAAAGATCTCCCCGCAATTGATATTCTGAAAAAATCCCTGTGCTCGGCCGCAGCATCTGACGTACCGAAACTTGTCCCACCACACTGCGCGATTTCACTCCAAGAGCCGGCATGAAGGTGTATTCAAAATTTCGTGGAAATACAGGTGGCGTCATCATCGATAAGCCAATAATTGCCCCATCTGCCTGGTTGGAACCCAACACGGGCAACAGCCAGAGACGGTTGCGCGCCGCATCGAGTCCGGGCATCAACCGAAGCCCGGGCAAGGCGGGGAAAAGCACGCCCACTTCTGCATGAGAACGCTCGCGAAAGGCCAGGGGCATACGAAGATTGGGGTCCAACGTAAATGAGCTGGCCCGCTCGTTGAGACTGATGTCGAAGGTCTGACGGCCAGAGATGGGTTCATACCATTCCTGCCGCATCACTTCACCACGCTCGTCCAAAGCAGCCAGCAGGAAGGGTGTCTTACTGCCCATGCCTTTCACCCGAACGCGGTAGCGAAACGTGGCTGACCCGTTTTCGGGAGACTCATTGCTATTTGGTTCTTTGCGCACAACCACACGCCCAAGGCGGTAATCGACTCCTCGTTGCCCCTGCAAACGCTCCTTAAACCACCATTCCGTTGCTCGTCCACCCCCAGCCCTTTGCAGCGCCGACTGCAATGCGGTTTTCATGTCGGATGGTGAAGGGTGACGAAATTTCCATTCTTCATAATAGGCCTGCATCATTTGATCAAAACGTTCGCGACCCACATAAGCATCGAGATAATTGAGTTCCAAGGCCGTCTTTTTGTAGACCAGGGTGCCGTACGTCTCCGAATCATAGTCGGTCGAGGCCGACGACCACAAGGGGGCTTCTCGTCCACGGCGGCAGGATAAAAGCCATGTCAATTGATCTCCATCAACATTGGACAGCCCCAATCGCTCCACCAATTTCCCGGACCCCAGACCGAGTGGATTCGAATCGTATGCAAAGCGCTGACGCATATAGCGACTCTCATAATAAGAATTGAAACCCTCATCCATAAAGGGGTAATCGCGCTCATTGGAGGCTAGAATTCCATAAAACCAATTGTGACCCACTTCATGGGCAATCACCAGTTCCAGTATGCGCGCACTATTAACCCCAGCGATCACGGTGATCGTGGGATACTCCATGCCCCCACCGGCCGATAAAGCGCCGTCTACTGCCGTGCAGGTCGACCAAGGATAATCCCCCACCCATAGTGAGTAGTAATAAACCGAACTATCGACATAGGCCGCGGCATCTTTCCACAGTTTACTGCTTCTGGTGAAGAAAACGGCCGTTTTGACCGTACGGCCGCTGTGGGGTAGGCGTACTTTGCTTTGTCGGACGTAATAATCTGGACCGCAGAACCAGGCAAAATCGTGGGCGTTTTCGAGCCGGTATTGCACGGTCTTACGCTGCTGGGCACCCGACTGATCCGTGTTGTTTTGTATTCTCGGAAAACTATCAAGCGCCCAGCAGGCCGTGGATAATGAGTCGAGCCATGCCTGCTCTGAGGCGGTTTGAAGCTCACCAGAACCCGCTACCCGAAAGTGCGCTGGCACGGTGATTTGAACATCAAAATTCCCAAACTCGGAGTAAAATTCACCCAAATCGAGGTACGGCATGGGGTGCCATCCGTCGCGGTCATATACGGCTGGTTTGGGGTACCATTGACAGAGTTGATACTGACCACGGTCGCGGCCCAATCGGGAAAAATTACCCGGAATCTTCACCCGGAAAGGGGTGGTGATCGACACCCTTGCCCCTGGCAAAAGCGGCTTATCCAGCCAGACAATAGCCACATCAATGGTGTCGGGCAATAGCGACCAGCGTAAGGCCTTGCCAGCCGTACGAAAATCAAGGCTATCGATTCCGCCCCTCAGGCTATCCGGCGCAGCATAAAAATCCCATGAGCCCGATGCCGCTTTTTGCCGGGCAAAGGCAGTGCGGTTGTTGCGGTAGGCATTGGGCCATAGGTGCATATAAATATAAAAAAGGGTATCGGGCGATCGATTTTCATAGAACATCTCCATCCGAGCGCGCAGAAGGTGGTTCTGCGGGTCCAATTCAACCTCGATTTCGTAATCGACCCGCTGTTGAAAATAGAGGTTGATGCCAGGGTTCTCCAAACTTCGTCCGGGAATTGTAGGCTTGTGCCCGTCGTGCACAGCCAAAACCAATCCTGGCGTCAATCCAACCAAAAGTCCGACGATTCCAAAGAACAATTTTCGTTTCATCATATTTCTCTTTATAAAGGTCAAATTGAAGTCCGCGCAAATATAACTCAATAGAGTGGTATTATGCATTACAAGGTACTAAAATAATTACTTAACCAATGCCCAAATGCCCAAACTTACGCATCCGCGTACGCCATTTACTCTTCGTCGCGCGTTGAAAATACAGCTGCCGTATTGGGAGGATACCAGGTAAGCTCAGGATGTTCCGTAAGAAAGGCCTCTCTTTCCGCTTGTTGCTTAGCCAAAAAGCGCTGATGTGCGGGTGTATCAGGAAATCGCGCTTTATGCCGGGCGGCTTGGGTGAATCTAAGGGCCTGTTCGGCAAGTTCTTGCGCTTGAGGCCCCAGGCAATGCGCCACAAATAGGTCAATCACCTCCCGGGTCGCTGCATGGTTGGGATGAATGAGGTCTACATCATACCAGCGGTGGTCGCGCAATACATCAATCACCCATTCATAAGCAGGGAAGTAATGAACATCCTTCAAATTTTCACTCAGTCGATGTGCCAGTTCAATTAAGCGCGCCTTGCTCCGGTTGTTGTCGATCAGGCCATCACGCGCATGGCGAACCGGACTCACAGTGAGCAGCACTTGAAGACCCGGATTCACGCAACGAACCGCCTGTATGGCAGACTCAAGCTCATCATAAAGCTCTGATACCCTTGGCAATTGCCGTTCAAATTCCACAGCTGCAGCCCGATGGTTGTTGGCCACCGGCGCACCCGTTTCGCATCGCACATACCTAAATGCCGAGCCCAGAGTAAGAACAAGCGTTCCTGCACACTGAAGTGCTGATTGACCCACCTGAACTGCTTCCGACTGCAATACGTACGCCTCTTCGGCATTAGGATGCGAAAAACAACTATGAAATTCCCAAGAATGCCATATATCATTCAGGAAAACGAGTTGATCCGCCGGAGGGGGACTTCCCTTCACCAACATCTGTAGATGACGCGCAATCGCCGTTGGGTCGAATAATATACCCGTAGGGTTATGCCAAACCCGAAACATTCTATCCTGCAGTGCCTCCCCCACATGCCTTGTGAAACAGGAGCCCATCAACAAAACAGGATCGGAATGCGCCAACAAACGTCCAGGATAATGGTACCGCAGATCCAAAAGGTGTTTCACGCTGCAAAAATACGTTAAGGAGATAGACCCACAAAAAGAAGGCCCGTGAAGCAGGTGCCGGACCTGAAAGAAGCAGCTCCGTAGGACCTTACTTAATCAGGTTAATCACTCCTTTCGTCGATACCTTCTGACCGACACAATTGTTTTGTCGGATCTCGTAGGGATAAACCCCTGGCTCGTAATTTTTCCCATCCCAGGATACCCTTAAGCCTGAATCTTGGTGAATTAGACGGCCCCAACGATCAAAAATCCGCAGTTCCATGGTGAAATCCGATTCCACAAACCACACATCATTTACGCCGTTTTTATTGGGGCTAAACGCATTGGGCATGGGTGGGAAAACATCGTATACCTCATTTCGAACGCGAATTCGGGTGGGAGGCGATAAGCACCCACCGGGTGACGAAGCAGAAACTTCCAGATCCAAAACATCAAAATTATCATTGAGTACAAGCAACGAACCCCTACCCAAAATATTGAGGGGATTCCCTGGCTCGTACCAAACCAGGTCCGGTCGATTGCGGTCGACATACCATAACTCATAGCCAGGAAGCCAACAGATTACCGAATCAAACCCCCCAACAGATGCCGGCGTACGATCCACCAAGACGTTTAATCGATATACTGAATCGCAGCGACTAGCGAATCCCCGACGAACTACATACGTCCCAGATTGCTTGATCCAAGTACCGGAAACAGGCCAATAAATCGAATCACACACGAATGTTTGTTCAATCATGCTGTCGGTTCTGCCCATACTGAGTGTGAGCCTAACGGTACTATCACAACCCGTTGAACTCTGAAAAACTGCCGAATACTGACCGCTCTGGCGCAGAACTTGCCCATTCCAAACCAAACTATCGCATGCACTCAACGAAAATGAAGTATCTCCCGTATATCCTACCGTCAAGCTAAGCGTTGCCAAACTATCGCAACCTACAGCATTGGTCGACTGAAAGCTGTAAACCCCCGATGTGCGATAAACCTGACCGTTCCACAAAAGGCTATCGCACACAACACGGCTTTGTGTCGATTGGCTCGGTTGATTGACCGTCAGGTTTAGCGTTACAGTACTATCACAACCAACAAAATTGGGAGTCACATACGTATATGTCCCCGAATTTGATAAAGTTTGGCCATTGAAAGAGTAGCTACCCGGAAAGCAAATTACAGCGTTGATCACTGTATTGCTCACTGGAAGTACTGTAACAGACCGACTTACTGTATCAGATAAACAACCGAAGGCATCCTGAACGACATATTTGACCACCACTGAACCCGATGAAAGGGCGTTCAATATTCCACTCGCCTGACCAATTGAAGCTACGGAAGGGCTACTACTAAACCATCGTCCACCGGTAATACTCGAGGAAAATGCAGTTTGTGACCCAACACAAATGCTCTGGTTTCCTGAAAGTACACCCGCTAAAGGTCTAGCATTTACGGTAATGATCCGGGATGTAGAGGTAGGTGGACAAACGCCGTTTCCATTGATCGTATACGTAATGGTAGTTGTTCCGACTCCGACTCCATTGACCAATCCTGTCACTGAATTAATCCGCGCAACTGTTGTATCACTACTGGTCCAAATACCCCCACCTATCGCTGCAGAATAAAGGGACGTCGATCCCACGCAAATACCCTGGCTTCCGATAATTTGACCAATCAATGGTCGGTTCGTGATTTGGAGGTTCAGAAAAATAATGCTGTCGCATCCCACAGAGTTGGTCAGCGTGTAAGGATACATTCCACTGGATGTATAGCGCTGTCCATTTAATCCCCAAACAAAGGAATCACATGCAGAAACCGCCACTGTATCGAATGACGACCGATTAATCAGAAGTGAGAGTCTGTTGTTTCTACAGCCAACTTGGGCCTGATAATTCCCCGATTGCGTGTACGTTTGCCCATTCAATGACCAAGTATAGACATTGCATGCTGAAGCACTAGATTGGACCGTGTCGCGAGGCGAAACCAATACATATCCATCTATAAATACGCTCGTTAAAGTATTTCCTGATGAATCAGCAATTTCACAATTGCCTCCATTGTCCGAATCAAAATTCAATACACTGCTTGAATTGGCTAAAAACTTAAATTCTAATAGGTTACCACTTCCAATGTTTGAAGCTACCAGACTATACCACGCCAGATAGATTTTTCCTGGCTGAGGGGAGTTAATAATTAAATTTCCTCCGCTTAATTGACTATTCTGATAACCACGATACAACAATGCGGATGAGTCGTAGTCGATGACAAGCGAAACAGCCCCAATTCCGGTAAAATTCTGGACACGAACTGGAACTACCACCAATGTATCAGCGGGTCCTCCCTGACAGGCGATGGCCGTGTCGATAAATAATCCGGGACCATTTAGCCCAGTAACTTGAAGGGTACATACCGATGAAGTATCCGCGCCACAGGCATTACTTACCCTACAACGAAACAAATATCCGGACATACCCGGAATAACGTTGGATATTCCCAATGTGGCTGTATTGATGTTGGTATATACCGAGCCGGCAATTACGGGAATCCATCCCGTGCCAGCATTTAAAAACCACTGATAACCCGTAGCAGAAGGAGCTGTTAAAGAAATCGATGTGTTTTGACCGGCGAGTACAGCTGTAGACGAGGGGGGCTGCACACTAATAGAAGGCGTTGACTGAACAGTAACGTCCCTAAATGTGCGTTGGCAAGCGGCAGTTCCCGCCTGCGCAACATTGTATGTAATAACGGCTTGCCCGGCTGAAATACCCGTTACCAATCCTGTAGCATTTACGGTAGCTATTGCTGGGCTGGCACTGCTCCAAGTTCCACCTGCTATGCTGGCTGTCAACTGAGTTGTAGCACCCACACAAACGGTTGCGGTTCCATTGATGACCGGATTATCGGGCGTAAATCGGTGCAGTTCAGGCGCCGTATTCAGCACACTCCACGATGTGTTATTGCGACCTGGAACCACATGAGCCACCGAACCAGCCAGATTTTGCATCCCCAAAACAGCGCGGTTCCCATTGGTGGCCGTGCAAGCCGGCTTTTGATAAATATAGATCTCAATGATGTTGGTGCATTCATTCAGCACAATTTGAAAGGTGCCGTTGGTCGATAAACATCCTTTCATCGGCCAAGCGCTGTAAGTCACCACAAACCGCCGGTTTGGAGAAGCACCATCAGTACGATAGCGCACAATTCCTGCACCTCCCGTATTGCTCCAATCCTGCCAAGGCCCCATGATGCAGTTTTTTGGCGTCGCATTTGCTCCACTGGGCAGGGCTACAGGATTAGCGTTGGTGTTGGCTGTCCCCGAAACTTGAGCTGTAAATGCAACCCAGCCATTGGTACTGATGTAAAGTTGGTTGTATGAGTTACCGTAGAATCGAAAATAGAATGGGATGGTAATTACAGTGGCAACAGCATCATCTTGTGAAGAGAAGGTGACGTTCGTACCACCGGTGGTAGCCGGTGCATTGGCCCACGCAGGCTGTGAAATGGTGTAACCCGCCTGAGCAAGCGTGGGGTTCGGACATAACAGCATCAGCAAAAAGGCAACCAATACCCCATAGAATGAAAAGACACCCATCTCCCCCCAATCGGATCCCACAGGCATCTGAACGTCATTTTTGAACATGAAAATACGATTAAGGCTTAAAAATAGGAAAAAAGGGACAAAAATCCCACCCCTATTGTACCTCGGGGGTATACATTCTCCGGTGCAATTCGTGCTCTTGCCCGCTGTGCGACACCAAAACAAGACCGTCCTCTTCCTCCGTGATGTATCCTACCATCGTGATATCCGGGTGTCCTTCCAGCTTTTCGCTCACGGAAGCCGGGAGTGTAAAAAGCAACTCATAATCCTCTCCACCACTCAAAGCGCAAAGGGTTGGGTCGATATGAAAATGGGTCGCCAATTCGTGTACCAGCGGATCAATCGGAATTCGGTCTTCGTAGAGTCGACACCCCACACCCGATGCGCGGCACAGTGCCGCAATATCGCGTCCCAAACCTGAGCTCAGGTCAATCAGCGCAGTAGGCAAACACCCCAGCCGATCAAAAACAGCAGCCATATCGATGCGTGCAGCAGGCCGTATTTGCCGCTGCAGCAGGTATTCATAGGCCCCAAAATCGGGCTGAATACCCGGATCTTCCCGATAGATGCGCTTCTCACGCTCCAACAAATTCAGTCCCATAAAGGCCGCACCCAGGTCACCACTCACACAAATAAGCTCCCCCTTACGTGCGCCACTACGACCGACCATCCGCTCAGCAGGGGCACTCCCTATGGCCGTAATCGATAAGGTGAGCCCACCAGTCGAGGAAGTCACATCGCCTCCCACCAAATCGACCCCATACTCCGCACAAGCTGCATGCACACCCTTATACAATTCCTCGATTGCTTCCACCGTATACTTAGCAGAAATAGCCAAAGCCAGTAGAATTTGCCTTGGCACCGCATTCATGGCCACCACATCACTAATTCCAGCCACCACCACTTTATACCCAAGGTGCATCAAAGGGAAATAGGTCGTATCGAAGTGCACCCCCTCCACCATCAAATCTGTCGTTACCACACACTCCTCATTGGTCAACGAAAGGATGCGCGCTGCATCATCTCCCACCCCCAATCGGGTGGATGCTTGACGGTGAACCCCCTGGGAAGTAATCCGTTCAATCAATGCAGGAACTCCAATTTGACCAATTGGGGTGAGGCCCTCGCCGCCCACTTTCTTCAATAAATTGCTCATCGGACAAATATACCCATTGTTTATTCATGCCCCCTATCTTTGCGGCCTCTTAAAATTCTTTGCTGCCTCCAAAAATCTGACTGTTTATGAGCATGATTCCCATGGTGGATTTGAAATCCCAATACGCAGAAATTAAAGAAGAAATCGACCGAGGAATACGCGAGGTTATCGACAATACAGCCTTCATCAACGGGCCCGCCGTTAAGGCGTTTGCCTCAGAGCTTGGCCATTACTTGGGCGGCGCTCACGTGATCCCCTGCGCCAATGGTACTGATGCCTTGCAAATTGCCATGATGGCGCTTAATCTGCAGCCAGGCGACGAAGTCATTACGGCAAATTTCACCTATGTGGCCACGGCAGAAGTCATCGCACTGCTGCAACTTAAACCTGTATTGGTGGATGTGCACCCCGAATATTTCACCCTCGATCTGGAGGCCGTTGAGGCGGCCATAACACCCCGCACGCGTGCGGTCGTTCCGGTGCACCTATTCGGACAGTGTGCGGATATGGGTCCACTCATGAAATTAGCCGAGCGACACGGACTCTCTGTAATTGAGGACACGGCCCAAGCCATCGGTGCCGACTATCTAGACGCCGAAGGGCAGGCGCGCAAAGCGGGTACCCTGGGCACCATCGGGTGCACCTCTTTTTTTCCGAGCAAAAACTTGGGCTGCTACGGCGATGGGGGGGCCTTGTTTACCCACAACGTCGAGCTGGCCCATACCCTGCAGATGGTCTGCAACCACGGACAACGCATACAGTACTACCACGATGAGGTAGGGGTGAACTCCCGACTCGACTCCATTCAAGCAGCCATTTTGAGGGCTAAATTACCCCACCTCGACCGCTACAATCGTTCACGAAATGAAGCTGCAATGTATTATAACCGTGCATTTTCTGGTGTCGATTGGCTAACATGCCCATCTACAGCCCCGTGGTCAACCCACGTGTTCCACCAATATACCCTGCAGTTGACTTCCGGCGTATCGCGCGAGCAGCTCCGCGTCCACCTTTCCCATTTGGGCATCCCCCTTATGATTTATTATCCTGTTCCGCTCAACGAGCAAAAGGCCTACAAGCAAGCCGGTGAATATCCGGTCACACGCCGCTTATGCGACACTGTATTTTCACTTCCCATGCACAGCGAGCTAAGGCCCGACATTCAAGACCGAATTATTGAAGGAGTTTGCTCGTTCAAACCTTAAAAAAGAGAAATAGAACCCAATCAAATCGCACCCAAGCGTAGCGAACTGACGAAAATAAGAGGCGCCGCTAAACGGCGAAGCTAAGAGGCACCGCCTTTCGACCCCTGTTCCTCCAAATAGCGAAGCAAATCCTGTTCATCCATTCCCATCACCTGAATCATTTGACGGGCCTCCACGGCGCGGGGATGCAATGGGTACTCATCGATCACCCTCTGCAAAAATTCATTCGCTTTCTCCTGCTCGCTGATATCGTTGTGCAGCATAAAGCCAGCGAAAAACAAAGCTTCTGGGGCTTGAGGCGATTTTGGGTAACGACGAACCAACAGGTCGAGCGCTGTACATGCATCCTGTACCCGATACATACCGCGCATCACATCTGCTGCTTTAAATAAATAATCAGGGCACTTAGGATCGTCCGGCCAACGCTCTTGATAGCGCAAATAGTCTTTGACGATCTGTGCGGCCGCAGCATCATTCAGGGCTACATCCTCATGGAGCAAAACCTTTTCCAAACTATCTATTCTACCCACGATGGTCTCCTGTGGCTCAGGAAGGTCGGCCTTTTTCGCACTCTTTTGTTGGCATGATGTTAATACCAGCCCGAAAATTGCCCATGATATGAGCCCTGCCCCAACAAAACGACTCATCGCTTAATGCAGACCGATTCCATAATAATCGAAGCCCATCGCACGCAATTCTTGACGATCGTATTGGTTGCGACCATCAAACACCACGTGTCCACGCATTAGCTTCTTCACCACTTCAAAATTAGGCAACCTAAACTCGGGCCATTCCGTCACCAAAAGCAAGGCATCAGCATCCAAAAGAGCGTCGTATGGATATTTTGCATAGGTAATGGTATCGGCCAATTGATGGCGCGCTTCAGCCATGGCCACCGGATCATAGGCGCATACGCGGGCCCCTCTCCTCAACAACTCTTGGATGATCACCACTGAGGGCGCCTCGCGCATGTCATCGGTCCTCGGTTTGAAACTAAGGCCCCACACAGCAAAATTTTTGCCCCTCAGATCTTCGCCAAAATGACGCAAAACCTTGGTCGACAAGACCATTTTCTGATCATCATTCACCGCTTCCACCGCATCCAAAATGCGCAAAGTATAATGGTGTTCTCGGCCAGTGCGAATCAAGGCCTTAACGTCTTTCGGGAAACAACTTCCCCCATAGCCTACACCCGGATAAATAAATCGATGCCCAATTCGAGGATCACTTCCGATCCCTTTGCGTACCCAATTCACATCAGCACCCAACAACTCACACAAATTGGCAATGTCGTTCATGAAACTGATTTTGGTGGCCAACATAGCATTTGCCGCATATTTGGTCATTTCCGCCGAGGGAATATCCATATACACCACCGGGTGACCGTTGAGGGTAAATGGCTTGTACAGCTTTCCAAGTGTTTCTTCGGCCCGTTTAGAACTGGTGCCGACCACAATGCGATCGGGCTTCAAAAAATCCTCAATCGCAGCGCCCTCCTTCAAAAACTCAGGATTGGAAGCCACATCGAAACTCAGTTGCTCTTGCCGGGCCTCCAAAGCCTCCGCCAGAGCCTTGCGCACTTTTTCACTGGTTCCCACCGGGACAGTCGATTTGGTGACCACCACCAGATAGTCGGTCATATGCTGCCCAATTTCCCGGGCCACAGCCAAAACGTATTTCAAATCTGCGCTGCCATCCTCACCAGGCGGGGTACCTACCGCAATAAAGGCCACTTCCGCTCCGGGCAGCGCCTCCGCGAGGGATGTACCAAAATGCAACCGCTTTTGTGCATGATTCCGCTTCACCATTTCTTCCAAACCAGGCTCATAAATCGGCATCACCCCATTTTTCAAGCCATCAATCTTCTTTTGATCAATGTCGATACAGGTCACGTCAATACCCACTTCGGCAAAACAAGTGCCCGTAACCAGACCTACATATCCAGTGCCAACGACTACAATTTTCATAATTTAAAATTATCTACGCAAAAATACGGGAAAAAAACAAGTGTTTCAGTCCAGGTCCTGGCACAACTCCGTGAGTACTCCCGATGCCCCACGGGGATGGAGGAAGCATACCCACTTGCCATCGGCACCGGCCTTCGGCTCATTATTCAAAAGCTGAAACCCCTCCTGATTTAATCGCTGCATTTCAGACCTTATATCCTCTACCGCATACGCAATATGATGCATGCCTTCTCCCCGCTTTTCCAAAAAAAGAGCGATGGGACCATCAGCCCTTCTGCTTTCCAATAGCTCGATTTTATTGGGCCCACACTGCAAAAAGGCGGTTTCCACACCCTCACTTTCTACAACTTCACGTTTGTAGACCCGACTGCCCATCAGGCGCTCGTAGCGGGGAATGGCCTCCTCCAGGCTACGGACCGCAATACCGATGTGTTCAATTTTCTTGAAATAAGGTGATGCGGAGTCACTCATAGTCTATCGCGCTTTGACATGAATTGATGAGCCCGTTTCCCGCCGAACAGGCATCCCGCTGAACAGGTGTCCCGTTGAAAAGTCATCCCGTTGAACAGGCATCCCGTAGTGCAGGTGTCCAAAGAGCGTTCGTTTTGATCAGCAGGCGTTTGATCAACGCAGATAGGATTAGCGTGCGCCCGAAGGCTCTGATTTCACGAGGCGGCCGCTCAGAATCACGTCGCCCTTAGCCCCTTTTACTTCCCACTCCACCATGGCGCCAAATCCTGATGTTTGACCCCACTCTTGCCCTTGAACCGAACGAATCAACCGATTCCAGGGTGCCGAAATTGATTCAGTTGCCCAGCCTTCGAGCGTCACCCCACCATTCAGTGTTTGGGTCACGCTACGGCAAGCGAACCCCCCGACCGTTTTCACTGCTGAACCAAACTTCATATTTGTTGCCGGATCCAGCTCGGGGAGAGGCACTTCAACAGCTGGCCCTCCATCAACCCGAACATCCAGGGTACCGGACTCGCTACTGATATACTGTAGAGCAACAGCCTCTTTGCGCTCAATCACCACTTTACCCTCTTCTACCGTGATGTACACCGGCGTAGCGACTCCCCCGATCACCTGCTCATATAACAATGTGCCGCGAAACGACTGCGCCCACGATTGCGCGCAAAAAAACAGCCCAATGGCCAATAATAACATGCTTTTCATACCAAAACTTTAGCGGGCTAAGATAATGAAGAAAAATCGGGCTTTAATGTGAGGATCGGGTTTTACCATTGTGCAAAAAAAAAAGACCTATGATAATGAGGAAAAATGATGAAACGGCAAATCCATGCGGGCTTCTAAATGCAATCGAAGGGGAGCATTGCAGGGGTGCAGCACAACCCTCATGCCCAATTCAGCTGCCGATTGTAGGTTTTCTTGATTGTCATCCACAAAAAGGGTCTCTTCCGGATGCCAGCCCTCCATTTCAAGAACACGCAAAAAAACATCAGCATTGGGTTTCCGCAAGCCCAAATGTTGTGAATAATAAATCCCATCAAAATAATCCGCTAATGCACATCCATTTGTCTGCAAACGAAGAGCCTCCTCGAACGACACTCTGTGCAGTTCATTGGTGTTGCTGAGTATGGCTGTCCGGAAGTTGCTGCGCAGAGCTGAGGCCCATTTCAAATCTTCTTCCGAAAAGCTACCCAAAATACCGTCCCAAGCCCGTTCAATTTCAGATTCATCCACCCGATTATTGAGTAGCGAACGGACGTCTGTTAAAAAACGGGACGACGATAAGACACCCTGCTCGTAAAGATGATGCAGCTCAGCAAATTGAACACGAAAAAGCTCGCTGCTGATGCCCGAAGGACACCATCGAATCAACCACTGTTCGAAGCGATCAGTGAAGACCGTAATAAACAGTCCCCCTAAATCGAACAGGATGTTCTTGAACAAATGTTCCAATGTTCATGAACGAACCCAAGAACCCACGGTTAACACTCGATTAGCGCTTAAATTCTTGAGCATTTAGACGTAAACTAACGTATGGAGACTTGAAAATAGTCTTTATCCCAATGTTTCACAAATTCTGCATCCTTACGCGCCTTTTCTCTATACGATCCACTCAATGCAACGGCGCGGGTCAAACTTGTGGTCATCATATCGCGGTTATCCATTCGAGAGCCTAAAATCGCCCTCAGATAGAAATACGCTGCATCTTTATCAGTAATTTTTTCCAAAGCAGCGGTCGCACCAGCATAGTTTTCCGCTAGAACCAAGGCTAAAACTTTATTGTAGGAATCTTCAGCCCGCGCCATTCGATTGCCAGCCGTTGCCCAATCACCCAAAGGAATGGCGCATAAGCCCTGATTGTAATCAATTTGTGCCCCAGCCCTTGCTGCCTGCGCAAACTGGGATGATGCTGTCCGGTAGTTTCCTTTAGATGCTGCCAAAACACCAAGGTTATTCAGTACCTCAGCGGAATTAGAGGACAATTTAGATGCTTGATCCAACAGACGGGCGGCTTCATCCATGTTGCCATTACGAATATTCCATGCCGCTAGATTGTTGTAACCCACATAGGAACTCGGAAAATCTACGATGAGCTGATCTAATTTCGCCTTTTCAGCAGCCTCAGGAGTCATAGCCGCCAAGGCCTCTTCACGGGCTTTTTTGGCTGGATCAAAATCTACCACATACTCAATTTGTGTTCTACGGAGTGTTGGTAAAAATTTATCCGCCAAGACCTTATACGAAGTACCCATTTTCTTTAGTGCCTTTTGCTTATCTAAATTGCTTCCAGAACCCTGAATGATTGACATCATTTTGGAGTTATCAGATAAATCACCCGATGAACGAATAGCCGACGCTAGAGCCATCCAATCCTCTGTTTGGCTCTGCTGCTCATAAGGGAGCTTTTCAACCAGCCACTCACTGGCCTTTTGCCTTTTATTCTTTGTCTTACGATCCAATGTTTTAGACATCATATTGGCAACACTCTCTGCCCGCTGTTCAGCCAATACATTATTCTTATCGAGTTTACCATCAGGCGACGCATACCCTTGAACACGCACACGCCCCATGACCGGCCTGTTCTTCAGTTCTCCCAAAAATGCTTGAACATCGCTTTTCTCTGACTCGTTTTTCTTGATGTTGGATTTGTTGATATCAAAAAATACAACCGCAGTGGCTGGGGGAACTGGCTTCGGCTTGGGCTCTGTAGCGCTCAAGACTTTAAAATCTGGTCGAAATAAATTTTGAGTGGTAATCGTGGCATTGGCTACCTGAACATCAGGGAACTGCTTCGACTTTTTCTTAACGGTTGCCTCAGTCCTAACAACTATTTTAGAGTTTTCAAATTCAGGTTTGTATGGTAACGCATATCCCTTCGATTTGCGAATTCCATTTTCGAACGGGACAATAATGCCCTTTTCCTTCGATTTCTCACCAACATAATCTATTTGATCCAAAACAGTTTCGCCAGAAGGAGAAACCAAAACCAACTTGGTCTTCAGCATTCCCTTTTTATGGAAAAACTTATTCGGGATGCTCAACCGCGCCTCCATATTTACAGAATCCCCTTTAAGAACCCATACTGCAGGCGACATTTTGTAATCGAGCATTTCAGGCTGCTCCAGCATTTTTATGGAACAAGACGTTGCAGCAAAAATGATTGCGGCCGACACTAAGGTCAATTTGTGGCCAAACGTGGTGAATAAATTCATATGAACAGAGGTTTTATTAATGTATCTGACGAACATTGGGCAATAAAAACGCAAATATAGGCGCAAAAATTGTCAAGGCATCTTTATGATGCCGAAACTATATTAGTTGTTCGGGGATATTTCTGAGCCAACATACGCAACACCGTTTCCGTGGCCTCCTCGCCCTTGTGCCCCTGAGATCCTCCAATGCGATCGCGTGCTTGTGCCTCATTGAGCACGGTGAGTACGCCAAAAGCCACAGGCACGCCCGTCGAGAGCCCAACCTGCATTAAACCCGTAGAGACTGCCTGGCTAATATACTCAAAATGAGGGGTTTCGCCTTTGATGAGGCAACCCAGCGCTACAACTGCATCCACTTGATGGAGTTCAATGAGCCAGCGTGCCCCAAGGGGGAGTTCGAAACTACCGGGCACATTCATTTCGACGAGTTGATCGCTGTTGAAACCATGCTCCAACCACACACGTCGTGCACCTGCTGTCAGTTCATCAGTAATTTGACTGTTCCACTCCGCCTTTACCAAGCCAAGTTTGAGAGAAGCGCGTTGCTGGGTACTTAAATCAATCGCTTTCCGGCCCTGGGCACCAGAGACCCCTGACATTATACCCCTCGGGCCTTAAGGCGGGCAATAAACTTTTCAGCACCCGAGCCTTCAGTGCTCAATGGATACTCCTTCTGTAGTCGTTCATAGAGTTCCAATGCCTTTTTATTATCGCCCAAACTTTCCGTCAACTCTGCGGCACGTGCCAAATAAATAGGCGATGTAAACTCGTTTTGGTAGTCGCCTGCTGCCTTAACATAAAGTTCCGCTGCTTTTTCTTTATCGCCTTTCTCTAAATAGGCATCCGCTGTAGCTCCCTTTGCGACACTTGCCAACAATACGTCGTCGGAAGAAAACTTCTCGAGCCAACGAATGGCCTCTTCGTATTCGCCCTGCCTTAAATAGGAAACGCCTAAGTAATAACGTGCCAATCGACCTGCATCCGTCCACGAATAGTCTGATTCAATCTCCAGAAATCCTGGAAAATTACCATCGCCATTGATGGCCAATGATAGAGAATCGTTCTCAAAATATCGCTCGGCCATATACATCATGTTTTGTGCTTCCTCTTGCCTGTTGGGAAGAAATACACCAAAAACGCCATAAATGGTTCCTGCCAATACCAAAAGCAGCGTGCCCGATAGGATCAGCTTGTTTTTATTGGCTTGAAAAAAGTCTGTGGTTTTACTCAAGGTTTCCTGTACATCCAGGTTTTCCAATCCAAAATCGAGTGGATTGCCGCCGTCTTTATTTGGGTTTGACATATTGGGTTGATTCGGGTTTTTAATAAGGTTGGAATAGGTTCTCCAATGGGAGAACTTAATTGGTTATAAATGGGTAATCGCTTTGTTTATAAACATCTGTGTAGAGTTCGTGGACTTCGGGCCAAGGTGATTGCTCGGCGAATTCAACGGCCTCGGCCACGGATGCTTCTATGGCTGCATCGATGGCATCGAGATCAGACTCTTTGGCGAATTTCTTTGAAAGAATGGTCGCACGGACCTCAGCAATGGGGTCGCGACTTTTGTAGTCCTCTACTTCTTCTTTGGTTCTGTACTTAGCGGGGTCACTCATGGAATGTCCGCGGTAGCGATACGTCCTGATTTCCAAGAAGGTGGGGCCATCGCCTTTGCGGGCACGGTCGACCGCTTCTTGCATGGCCTCGTGCACCGCCTCACAACTCATGCCATCGACCCATTTCGAGGGCATATCATAGGCACTGCCCATCTTGTAGATATCGAGCAGGTTTGTAGTCCGCTCCAAAGATGTACCCATAGCGTAGTAGTTGTTTTCTACCACGAAGACAACGGGAAGCTTCCACAACATGGCCATGTTGAAGGTTTCATGGAGTGCACCCTGGCGAACAGCGCCATCGCCCATATAGCATACATTCACCGCATCAGTTCCCTTGTATTGCTCAGCGAAGGCGATGCCTGCACCCAGTGGGATCTGCCCTCCAACGATTCCGTGGCCACCGAAATTTTTGAACTGCTTGCTGAACATATGCATCGAGCCGCCTTTTCCTTTGGAACATCCGGTGATTTTCCCATACAACTCTGCCATCACTGATCCAGGAGATAAACCACACGCCAATGCGTGGCCGTGGTCGCGATAAGCCGTAATCACAGAATCATCGCTGCGGATGACCGAATAGGTACCGGCCACCACGGCTTCTTGTCCGATATACAAATGACAAAACCCTTTGATTTTTTGTTGGCCATATAATTGGGCGCACTTCTCCTCGAAGCGACGAATCAATTGCATTTGTTCGTACCAACGCAGGTAGGTTTCTTTCGATATTTTTGTCCGCGGCATGCTGGCAACCAATGATAAAAGTGAAACAGGGCGCAAATATACATGGCTTTTCGATTTAAACGAATGAGAACGAGTTGAGCAGCATGAAATTGAAGCATTTAAGCCTTGCCAACTTTAGGCTAACCGAACAGGCATCCTACGCCTTCGACGCGAAACTCACCGCCATTACGGGCGCCAATGGCAAGGGAAAAACCAATCTCATCGATGCGATCCATTATTTATGCTTGGCCCGAAGCTATTTTCATCCGCATGATGAACGATTGATGCGTTTTGGGGCGTCGTTTTTGTCGGTTGAAGGTCAATTTGATCGATCAGGACACGCGTTTAGGGTCCATGGCGCGTGGCGCCCAGGTGAAAAGGGGTTTCGTTGCGACGGAAAGGCGTATGACCGCTTATCTGATCATGTAGGCAGGTTTCCGGCGGTTATGATTGCACCCGTAGACATCAACCTCATCCACGAGGGTGGGGAGCAAAGGCGGAGACTTATGGACCTCACCCTCGCTCAGGAAGATCCCAAATACCTCGAAGAATTGAGTCGCTACAACCGGCTGTTGCGTCAAAAACAAACGGTTTTGCGTGGCTGGCAAACCACAGGAATGGGCGACGAGGATTTGTTGCGGGTGCTCTCCGAGCAAATGCAGCCCTTGAATTTGAGCCTCTTTAATCGGCGAAGTAAATGGGCTCAGGAAATGGCCACTTTGTTGATCGACCATTACCAACATATTTCGGGTGGACGAGAAGTTCCGTCGCTCGTTTACAAATCGGGCTGGCCATTTATTGCTGAATCTGGAGTTGCTGGGGATCGAGATGAATTAATGAATAGGGCGAAAGAACCTTTACCTATGGAGCGCATGCTGCACCAAGAAAAAAACAGCGGTCGATGTCTGTGGGGAATCCACCGCGACGACCTTCAGTTTCTTCTGGATGGGCATTCGTTGAGGCCGCATGCATCGCAAGGTCAACAAAAGAGCTTTGTGATCAGCCTCAAACTGGCACAGGCTGATCTCATTCGACAAGCTACGGGCACACAGCCTTTACTGCTGCTCGATGATGTTTTCGAAAAACTCGATGAACTGCGTGTGTCGGCTTTGCTCGAACGGGTTTCTAATGAGCCCTACCATCAAGTATTTATTACCCATACCGAAGAGGACCGGGTGCGTGCCTTGCTCGGCAACAAAGCGGATGTTGATTATATTAAATTGTAATTTTGGATAAAACAATGGGGTCGTTTCGTTGATCCGTGTACGGGAGGGCTTTGAATTGACCTATATTTGCACAAAAGAATAGAAAATCTACTATGCCAAGAGTGTTGATTACTGGAGCTGCCGGATTTTTGGGCTCTCACTTATCGGATCGGTTTATTCGTGAGGGATATCGGGTTGTGGGGATGGACAATCTCATTACGGGTGATTTACGCAACATTGCGCACTTGATGAAACAGGAGGAATTCGAGTTCTACCACCATGATGTGAGCAAATTTGTGCATGTTGCCGGACCGATCGATGAAATCCTGCATTTCGCCTCGCCAGCAAGTCCAATCGATTATCTAAAAATACCGATTCAAACCTTGAAGGTTGGCTCATTGGGCACCCATAATCTGTTGGGACTTGCCCGGGAGAAAAAGGCACGTATTTTGGTAGCTTCCACATCAGAAATTTATGGCGATCCGTTGGTACACCCTCAAAATGAGTCGTATTGGGGCAACGTGAACCCAGTGGGTCCACGTGGGGTCTACGACGAGGCTAAGCGCTTTCAAGAGGCCATCACCATGGCCTACCACACCTATCACGGCCTGGAAACGCGCATCGTGCGCATTTTCAACACCTATGGTCCGCGCATGCGCCTCAACGACGGACGGGCCCTTCCGGCTTTTATCGGGCAAGCCCTCCGCGGTGAAGACATCACCGTTTTTGGCGATGGATCACAAACCCGTTCATTCTGTTATGTGGATGACCTGGTGGAGGGGATATTTCGCCTGCTCAAAAGCGATTATGCCGGCCCGGTGAATATTGGTAATCCAGTAGAAATTACCATTCGTGAATTTGCCGAAGAGATCATTGGCCTCACAGGAACTTCCCAAAAGATTGTGTACAAACCTCTTCCAGCGGATGATCCCAAACAAAGGAAACCCGACATCAGCCTGGCTAAAAAGCTATTGAACTGGGAGCCGAAGGTGGATCGAGCCGATGGACTGCGAATCACCTACGATTATTTTCGGTCGCTTCCGGAAGAGGAACTTTACAAGGAGGCACATGGACGAACATTCGAACGAAAGTGATTTAGCAGCTCCTGAGGACTCCCCAATGCCTCAGGGGGCTCATGAGACGCGTCTTTCATCAACCGATGAATACGCACCGGATGGGTTGATACCGAACAAATCACCACGCGCCGAGCATGCAGCCTACACAAACTATCCTGGTCTTCCTCGGGTGAAACGGCCTTGGCCGCCGCCGGGCTACCAAGCTCCTTCTGAATTACCCCGCCTGTGGTATGCCGTTTGTACCCGCCCCCGTTTTGAGAAAAAAACCCGTGTATTCCTGGAGCGGGAAGAGATCCCCAATTGGCTGCCTCTTCAACGCAGTCAACGACAGTGGAGCGACCGCAAAAAAATGGTCGATGCCCCTGTGTTTAACTCTTATATTTTTGTTCACATCACTGAAAATGAGTTTTACAAAACCCTCAATACCTACGGAGTAAGTCGTTTTGTCTACTACAACGGAAAGCCGGCAGTAGTGCCCGACCGAGATATCGACTTTTTAAGACGGGTTTTTGATGAGGGCTACACGGTAGAGGCACGGCCCATTTCCTTTCAACTCGGGATGCGGGTTCGGATTATGCGGGGTGCTTTTGCAGGCCGCGAAGGTATTTTGGTGGCGGAAGGCAATAGACAGCGTTTCAGGGTAGATTTAAAGCAGATTGGACAGTCGATCTTGTTCGACTTTACCCCTGATGCGTTGGAACCTATTGAGGCCGGGCTGGATGAGTTCATCAACAACAGCTCTACCGAATAACTTTTGCCTGGATTCAACAAGCATCACGTGCCATTCGACGTGCTCCCTTTTTTCAACCCTCGAATTTTCATGTGGGTTTGGGTGGGTTTGGCTATATTTGCAACCCGATTGGCGTTATGCGATTCGAGGGCCCTTAGCTCAGTCGGTTAGAGCGTCTGACTCATAATCAGGTGGTCGTAGGTTCGAGCCCTACAGGGCCCACGTAAGATCAAAAAGCTGCTGCGATTCGTGGCGGCTTTTTTTATGGATGGTATGTCTGGCGCACTGTGAACCTGAGGCTCCTGCATCCCAAAATACCCCCAACTTTGGGAGGTCAAATATGCTGGATTACATTTCGTTCATCAAATCATCAGTGCCTATGGGATATAGACTCCGTTCTAAAAGCCTGCGACTGGGATACGTTCTCCGTTCTAAAACCCAATTAGGATTCTGAAGCCTGTGTTACGGCGCCTGAGGCTGTCGAATGAAATAAATCCATCGATTCCTATCGCCTGGAAGGGTGTGAGGATGCTGTAGCCAAGTTCAAGGTGCCTAAGTCGATCGGTCATGAGCCCGGACACAAATACTTCCTCCCCCAATCCGATCCGATTCAGCGCTTCAATGCGATTCAGCAGCATTCTACCGGTGCTGAACCGCATGAATGCTGTTGCCCATGGGCCTGTCGTGCTGTTTGCATAGATGTCCAAATCGCGGAATCGGTTGTCGCCACGGTTCTGCACGCGCGATAAAAGTCCATTAAAATGCCTGAAATCAATGAGCTGCGCCGGTCTTCGAAGAAATACTCCGCCGTCGATTTGTAGCCTAAGGCTTCGACCTCCTGCTAAGTTAGGCGACCAGCGCATGCCTGAATAGACTTCTGCAAAGCGCTTTCCGTAATAAGAGCCCAGCGGACTATCGACAGGCCAGCCGGCAATGATACTGCCACTCTTAATGCCGGCCGAAAATTCGGGAAAGCCTGACGATTCCCATCGGGTTCGACCATTGTAGCGCGACAATCGCGTGCCGGGCATCCACAATACCCCCACATCCAACAGCAGGGCGTCATGTGTGGTGAAATTTGTTTCGCCGGGACGTTCTTGATTATTTGGGTGATTTGGGGCGAGCCCTCCTCGGATCAAATAGTTGGGTAATCGATCAAGGTTTTCCAAGGCTGATCTTCGGTGCCAAGCGCTGCTGATGTTCCACTTCCAATCGGCAGAGGCGCGAAAACTGGCGCGCGCTTCTAAAGCTGTTAGGTCATAGAGATTCAGTAAATTTTGTCCGTCGAATAAGGTCCTCGTGAGGTTTGTGGAGGGCGAAACCGGCTCAACGCTGTTGTATTGCGCTACCCTTCGTCCACCCGATATCATGACTTGGTGCCTCCCGAAGTTATGGCTATGGCTTGCATAAATCAACAATCGATCTCGGCCGAAGGAATACCGCAAATCGACTCGTGTGGTGTGCTCGTTTTCCGGTTTACGTTTATCGCTGTAGGATATAGAGGATTTCAGCACCCAACCTTCTACCGTATTGAACACGTCGCCTCTACGAAGTCCGCTCACCAAGCCGCGCAAGGCCCATTCCTGAGGGTATTGTCCGTCTTCGGTTCGCTTCCCTAGCCGGTAGTCGTGTCCTGTTAACACTTGATGCAAACGAAAACGGGGCAATTCTTTCAGGCTATCTCGTTGCCATTTGTCATATTGTATTTCGTAGAGCGAATCCGCCACTTTGTAGGCTGTAACTTCTTCGGCCTCGAGAGGCAGCATTCTCAACTGAGTCCACAGAGAATCTGGGCTCCTCGATGCATTGCTGTCGATTTTGTAGGTGTAGTCGCGCCCTGTTATGCCCGCCTCCTCTGAATCGACTGAACCTGTGTGCGCCGTGTCGTTCATTTGTTGGATCATTTTCCTGACCGCTCTTTGTGTTTGCCGATTGGCCTTTCCCCCTTCTGTTTCATCCGTAGCTGCTGTTCTGTTGTGCGTTGTCCTGCCGGTGTCGATTTTGCCTCCGCTGGTGTCGATTTTGCTTCTGCTGGTGTCGATTTTGCTTCTGCTGTTTTGGCTCCCTTCTGTACCACGATTCGAATTCGGGGCTCCCGCGCCGACTGATCCCGACTTTCCACTTTTTACCCGCACAGCATTGGTGGTGCCCGAAGCCAGCTTTTCATCCCCATTGCGCATACGGGATCCCGCTGAACGCTGAATAATTAAGGTATCTACTTGCAGGCGATATTGTCTCAGCGATGTAACATAGCGCATATCGCCTGAAACACCTAAAAATGTGGCCTTCAGTTTGATTTCCTGGGTTGATGGCATCCACCAGCCCTGCACGGGTTGATACTGCTGGTTGACCGAATAGCTGATGCCATTGTCGTCGGTAAAGCTCAGGTTGATTGCATAGATTCCCATATGGGGCTCCCGTAGGTAGAGATCGCCTTTGAAGAGGAAGGGTAGCTTTGAACGGGGCTCAACCTCGATTCGGTGTATGACTTGCTCCCCTTGCCGACTCTCTCCTCGGTATCGAAAACGGTAGTGCGTGAAAGAGTTGGGTGCTAATGGCGAGATGATTTCCCCATTTCGGGGCCTGTATAAATTGAATTGGGAGTATCTTATTTGGTTTTCCGTTCCGGGTGGTAGGCTTGAGCGCATGGAGCGTACCTGCTCGGTGAATGTTGCTGGTGCCTGGTAGCGCAGGTCGCTCATCGACTCCAATACATAAGACGTTCCTACCTTAAAATTCTCCTTTTCGATCGCCTTGCGCATCAGATATGGGGCTGAGCGTATTTGGAAGGTGCCCTTCACATAACTCTGGGCGGTGTAGGACTGAAGTGCCTGGATGTGAAGGGGTGCATTGCGAACAGCACGACGCATGAGGGCATAGGCCGGATCTTCTGCGCCTGCCTTCACTTTCACTTCTTGTAGATTAAAAACTTGGGGCGCTAAAACAAATTTGGTCTTGAGACCCTCTCGCCCTATGTTTATGGATACTATTTTTGGCTCATAGCCCAGGTAGTGGATCTGTACACGATACGAACCCGTGTCGAGATCCACTTCGAATCGACCTTGTTCGTTGCTCATGGTGCCCACAGCCCCGGGCGTTATTTGTAGGCTCGCAAATGCCAATGGCTTCCCAGTAGCATCTGTTATTTGTCCGCTCAATCGCCCTTTTCCCGCTGATGGGGTTTGATGGCGAATGGCCGCCTCTTTCGGCTGGGTTGCCTGTGCCAGCTGGATTGCCTGTGCAGGCTGGGTTTCCTGTGCCGGCTGAGTTGCCTGTGCCGCCTGGGTTGATTGAGAATAAGACCGATATGGATAAGTAGATATTTTTATTATTAATATAATATATATAAAAATATATAGCCATTCTCTTTTGATCGTTTTTCGGGCCGAATGGCTTTTAAATGGCGGCTGAAGCACAGGGTGTAATACGATGAGGGGGTGGCAATCAACAAATATCGGTGCTTTGATGGAACGTGGATTCATCTTATCCTTGTGTTCGCTTATGATGTTTGCTTGAGACAAGATGTTCATCAAAGTCATGGCATTCGCTAAATTCGTGGCGTTCGTTATGGACAAAGGATCATACAAAAGATTGGAAAAAGGATTAGATAAAGGATTGGAAAAAGAATTGGACAAAGAAATAGGGTTGGCGTAAAACAAAATGAGCATGAACCTGCGATCGATTCTCTTTTTTCTCTCCTTAAACGCGCTGATGATGACACACCTTCATGCTCAGTCAACAGAAACCTACCCGAAGCCCCTACCATTCGGTTGTGTTCGTCCGATCGGCTGGTTGCACCAACAAATGCAACGTGACCTCGATCAGCTGGTGGGGCGCCTCCCCGAACGTGTTCCTGATTTGTTTGCGGAGGACATCTACCACAGCGAACGCCTGCACCGCCAGAGCCGTTCGCGTAATTTGGGCAACCTCAAAGAGGGCGATGTTGATGGGGAAGAGCAGTACAAATGGTGGAACAGCGAAACGCAGTCGAATTCCTGGGATGCCATCATCAGGCATGCACATCTTTTGGATGAGAAAGCAACCTTAGAGCGGGTGCGGGACTATGTGGATGGGAAATTGAAAAGTCAGGACCCCGACGGCTACTTAGGTATTTATACCCCCGATACCCGATACAATTTTCACGGCGAAAACGGTGAGTTATGGGCCAAAACAACGCTCTGGCGTGGTCTTCTGGCGCATTATGAAGCCACTTCTGATGAGCAGGTGCTGAATAGGGTGATCGAAGCAGTTGATAACATGATGTTGAACTACCCCATGCACGCTTCCAGTCCGTTCGGTAGTGGCAGTGGATTTAATGCCGGGGTATCGCACGGACTCACCTGTACAGATGTGCTCGATCGCCTGCACTTGCTCACGGGCGACCCACGCTACCCGGCCTATGCGGCCTTTCTCTATGATGATTACTCATCGACCCACCAATCGGAGTGTGATGCGCAATTGCCCAATATTCTGAAGGTCAATTACCGGCACCGCTCTCATGGTGTGCATACCTATGAGCAGCTCAGGCCCTTGTTGGTGGCCCGATATGCCCGTCCGGACAGACCCGAACTCGCCGAAGCACTGACAGTCTACACCGAGCGCATTCGTTCGTCACTTACCCCCTCAGGCGGACCCATTGGTGATGAATGGATCGGTGGACGTACGCCTGATGCCACTGAAACCGGCTACGAATATTGTTCCATCCACGAACTGGTCGATTCCTACGGATTGTTGCTTCAAAAATCGGGCGACCCGCATTGGGCTGATGCCTTGGAGCACGTCTTTTTCAATGCAGCACAGGGGGCTCGGCATCCGCAGCACTCAGCTATTGCCTATTTAAAGACAGATAATTCTTACGCGATGACGGGAACGCGGAACGGATTTGAAGAGTCCGATCGCAAACAAACACGCTACAAATATTCGGCAGTACACCAGGATGTGGCTGTATGCTGTGCACCCAACGCGGGGCGTATCGCCCCCAGCTACACGGCGAATGCCTGGATGCGTACGGGCCGCGACACCCTCACGGCTTACCTTTTAGGGCCCACACGCCTTATAACAGACATAAACGGAACCTCCGTCCACATTCGTAACGAAAGTGAATACCCTTTCGACCCGCTCCTTCTTCGGCTTAAAGTGACTGCGGAAAAACCGGTCGCATTTAGCCTGCGAGTCCGAATTCCCGATTGGGCCACCGGCGTTCAGTCCCCATCAACCTACACCAAAAGTGACGGATTCATGACCTTTCACAAGAATTGGGCGGGAGCGAACGAGGTTGTGATTCGCTTCGAAGCGGAACCCAAGGTTCTCTCGGATGATAAGGGTGATGCCTACTTCCAATACGGTGCACTCTTGTATGCACTCCCGATTGAGGGACGCGAAATTCTCGGCAAGGAATACCCAGGGGGGTGCTTTGATCGAATGTATGAACCGTTGGACGCTATTTCTGCCACAGATTCGGCGCCCTGGCTTTATGCAGGGGGTCAACCCAGGCTCGAGCGGGGTGGACTCAGCGTACGGCTCAGGCGAAAAGGCACGGAGATTGACGCGTATGAACTATTGGTGCCTATGGGCCGCACCATCTTGCGCCAGCTTACATTCCCGCGGCCGTAGTCGCAATGCCCCTACTTTAATACCAGGCTGCAAAACATGGGGTGGCTTCTGGGGATGCGGAAGGAGGGCAGTTGGCGAGCGTATAGTCCGTATACTGCCTGAAGATACGCTTCTGTGCATCGAAAATGATCGGGCCAAGCGTTGTTGGATAGATAAAACGCCATTTCGAAGCTGCTTTGGGGATCTGCATAATCCTGTTTCGAGCCCAGGCCTCCTCGCTCGTATGTGGACACCCTGTTTGGATCATTTCCAATTTGGTGGACTGTAGCAACGGCATTGTGGGGCAGCAATTCCGGAATAATGAATACTCCATCTGCGAAACACAGCCGACTTCCGGGCTGGTAGGTGGTGGCATCCACAGAAAAACCCAGCCAACCCGACAAATCGGTGAGCACAGCACAAACGAGCTCAGCTGTCGTTCCTGAGCCCATGAGGGCCTCCATTCGATCCACCAGCCAATCGAACAAATCGGGCTGCGGATCGTGATCGTGTACGGCTTGAGCGAGTAGCTCGGCTATGAGGCCCAATCCAAGCAGTTGTTCTGCCGTTCCATACCCGCCCATTCCATAGGGCAGGGGTTGCATCTCCGACACCCGCTGCAAATCGGAATCGGGCCTGTGATACACCTCTGCATCCATCAGCGCCATGGGGTGCAACATAGCCGGTGTTATGCGTGACTTCTTGCTTCGTATGCCGTGAAGCATATAAGAATAGGCCCCCAATTCGCGGGTGAAAAACCGAGCCACTATAGCATGATCACCATAAGGTGTGCAGCGCAGCACCAGAATACGGGTTTTGGTGAGCATCGTTGACCTGCTCTTTTATCGGATCACCACCACTTTGGAAGCGTAGGTGTCTTCACCCAGATCGGTTGAAGAATACACCAAGTATACCCCTGACGGCACCAAGTCACCATCGAGTGTTCGTTGGTTCCAGCTGATTTGTCCGCCGTCCGCACGTGTTTGGTAGAGAAGCGAGCCCCGAATGTCGGTAATTTTAATCCAGGCGTCTGTGGGAAGTCCACGCACCGACACAAAGCCCTCAAAACCTGGCTCAACTGGATTGGGGAAAACCTGTACGTTGTTGTGCACCTGCCCGCCCTCGGTGGCTGTTGAACGATAGGAGATGAGTCCTTGGTCGGTTCCCACGAAAACCTCCCCCGTTGAAGGATGAATGGAGAGCGACAAAATAACATTTGACAGTATTGGGCTGTTTTGGGTGGTGAAATGGTGGATCTGACGCGTGCCATCGGGCGAAAAACACCACAATCCGTTGGTGGTGCCGAACCACTTGCGGTCTGCCCCATCAACGGCTAGGGCTGTAATGACCTCATTTCCCAAAAGGAATCCCACAAATTGCTCTTGCTGAATTTTGATGCGCTGGGCGTCGAATGTGGTGCGAAACACGGCGTTTGGATTGTAGAAGAGGGCGGGACCCTCGTTGGTGCCAATCCAAAAAGTGCCGCTCCGATCCGAAACCATGGCATTCACCCCGGCACTGGGAAGACCCCCTTGACCTGGTGCTGCGAGCACGGATACAAAACTTGGTCCATTGGCCTCGAGTACGATAAGTCCACCCGCCCGCATCCTGATCCACTTATTGCCCGAAACATCCACCCGGATTTCGCGAACTTCATTGGCCGTTCCGAGTGAGTAGCTTTCCCAAGTTCCGTTTCGTCGGCGCACCGAAACGGGCCGTCCGGCGCCGTAGTTTGTGACCCATAAATTTCCTTGTTTATCGAAATCCATCCCCCCGATTCGGACAGAACCTACTCCATTGCTGCCCACACTACCTGATATATATTGTAGGGTGGAATTGGATGGATTGTAGGCCCTCTCAAAGCGTCCGTCGATCAATTCGATCAGTCCGGCGCCCCAGGTGGCCAAAAACATTCGGTTGCTTTGGAATGGGTCGTAAATGGCCTGCATCACATCCACCAATGGAAAATCGCCGGAGATAAGCGAATCGGGTAGGCCGGGAATGTTGTATCGACTGAGTCGCGACCATTTTTCTTGGGCAAAGACCAGGCAACCGTCGCTGTTGTAGCTTGGTTCGAGTGTGGTCTTTACCCCTCCTGTGGCGACCAAAACGCCGGCATCTTGGGCGGAAATTTGCAGGGCATTGTCGCTGAATGGACCCTCGGGTAGTATGCGCTGACCAAATCCTTCAAAAAAGCGAAATAAACCGCCGCCTTTATCGGCCATCCATAGATTAGCACCCGAACGAATGGCCATCACAGGGCGCACAATATCGTTGTTGGCGAAGGTGAATGTTCGTTGTTGCCAATCTGCACTCAGACTGTGGACCCTAAATACATTGGTGATCTGGAGTTGCCCATTGCGTGCTTCGAGCCCTGTATTGGCAAAGCCAGTATCGAGCCTGATGGCGGACCACACACCATTGTTGAAGCGCATCAGTGAGTCACCCAAAATGGTGGCTACACTTCCTGCAAAATAGGCCACATGCTTCAGTGCCTGGCCGCGCAGGGTAGGCTCGAACTGCCAAGCGTTGAAATTGGACAGGTTGGGCTCATTGAGGGAGGCCACCAGGAGCCCGCTGTCGGTGGCGGCGTAGAACGATTCACCATCGTCGGTCAACCCATATACGGGCAGCTTGCTTCCGCCCGGCCCCACCACGAATGTGTTGCGTATTTCTTCGCGTTCAAGATCCAACTCCACGATTCCAAAGCTGCAGCTGAGGTAGGCAAATCGCCCACGCAGATGAATGTTGTTGATGTTTTTGAGACCAATTATTTGGTTGCTGCGAAAGATATCGTCGATTAGACGGTATTGACCATCCCGAAGCAGATCGATCCGTCCGGATGCATAGCCAATCAACATGGTCTTGTATTCTTCGCTGTAGCGCATGCTCAGAATGTTCTGATCGTTCATGCCGTCGATGCGCGACCGAATTTGAATCGATTGGTCGTCGAGATCATAGAGGAACAGCCCGTGCTCGGTGCCGCACCAAACCGCTTCTGAAGTCACTTCAAGGCAAGTAGCCGAACTGTAGGGTAGATGCGTCCGCCATTGTCCGACCGGAACCTGAGCTATGGCGGACGGAAGAAATTGGAAAAACCAGAGCGTGCATAAAAGCAAAAGCCAGCGTCTTCTGATGATTGAAATGGGTCCAATTTCGTTGATGTACATCATGAGGGAACGTCCTTTTCTGTGTGGATATTGTGTACCTTTGACCGAGTGAACGGTCAACCCGAGAGTTTTTAGGAATGAGCGACGGACTACACCACGAGTGCGGCATTGCCTTGCTTCGGTTGCGCAAGCCATTGTCATTTTTTCGGGAAAAATACGGAAACCCCTTCTATGGTTGGAATAAACTCTATCTTTTGATGGAGAAGCAGCACAACCGCGGACAGGACGGGGCGGGGGTTGCCAGCATTAAGCTTCATATGCGTCCGGGGCAGCGCTACATCAGCCGGGCCCGCAGCGTTTCGGCTCAGCCCATCCGCGAAATTTTTGACCGAATCTATGCGAATTTGGATGAGGTGAGGCGACAGGATCCAGCCCTTCCCAATGATTTGGATGCGTTGAAATCTCGTCTCCCCTATTTCGGTGAATTGTTGTTGGGCCATCTGCGCTATGGTACACATGGCAAAAACAGCATTGAGACCTGTCACCCTTTTCTCCGCCAAAGCAACTGGCGAGCCCGGAACCTCGTGGTGGCGGGTAACTTCAACATGACCAACACCCCCGAGTTGTTTGGTCGACTCGTGGACCTGGGGCAACATCCCAAGGAGCGGGCCGATACGGTGACGGTCATGGAGAACATCGGTCATTTTTTAGACCTGGAGCATGAGGAATTGGGGCGGCAATTCACAACAGAATCCGAAGACGCGCTCTGGGTACAGTCGCAAATTGAGTCGGCGCTCGACTTGTCCAAGGTACTCTCCAAGGCTTCGCGGCATTGGGATGGGGGCTATGCGATGGCGGGTATGCTGGGGCACGGAGCCTCTTTTGTGTTGCGTGATCCCGCGGGTATTCGTCCGGCTTATTTCTATGCCAATGAGGAGGTCGTGGCAGTGGCCTCCGAACGACCACCGCTGTTCACCGCCTTTGGAGCACAGCCAAGCGATGTACAAGAAGTGCCTCCCGGTCATGCCCTCATCATCAATCCGGATGGCGGTTATGTACTGCATCGAATCCATGCCTCGGAAGAGGTAGAACGCCGATCATGTAGTTTTGAACGTATTTATTTTTCCAGGGGCAACGACCCCGACATCTATGCCGAGCGCAAAAAACTTGGGGCCTTGCTGGTGCCTCGGATTTTGGAGCACATCCACCACGATTTCAGAAATACTGTTTTCAGTTATATCCCCAACACCGCAGAGGTGGCTTTCTATGGGATGATGGAAGAGTTGAACCGGCATCTGCAAGCAGATACCCTTAGGTTGTTGCAGGAGCGGGGCGCAGAAGCGAGCGAAGAAGAACGCTCGGAGTGGGTGGGCCGCCGCGTACGCATGGAGAAAGTAGCCATTAAAGACGCCAAACTCCGTACGTTCATCACCGACGGACAGCAACGCGATGACCTGGTGGCGCATGTCTATGACACCACGCTTGGCATCATTCAAACAGGGATCGACACCCTGGTGGTGGTAGACGATTCTATTGTTCGGGGCACAACCCTGCGGCAAAGCATCATTCGTACGCTGGCGCGTCTGCAGCCCAAACGGATCGTGATCGTGAGCTCGGCCCCCCAAATTCGATATCCTGATTGCTACGGCATAGATATGAGTCGACTGGGCGAATTCATCGCCTTTCAGGCTGCTGTTTCGCTGTTGAAGGCAAGAAACCAATCCGCCTTATTGGAAGAAATCCATCAGCTGTGCAAAGAGCGTTTGTCGCAGCCCAACTTGCCCGCGGTGAACGAAGTTTTACGTGTTTATGAAGGTCTGAGCCGCGAGGAGCTCGAAGCTGAAATCGCTCGACTCATCACGCCTGTTGGTTGTGACATACCGGTAGATGTCATCTACCAAGACCTCGCCGATCTGCACAGGGCTTGTCCGGCGCACCGGGGCGATTGGTATTTCAGCGGTCATTACCCCACACCGGGCGGGCATCGCGTGGCCAATCGTGCGTTCCTTCAATACATAAGTGGGGCCAACGGCCGTCCCTACTGATTGATTCGATTTCTATAAATTCTCATCTAAGTCAGCGGCCGAACGAGGTGCATAAAATCCTCATTTTTTACACTTTTGTAACGCTTTTATGCCGTTTATGCAAAGCTGAAGCCTGATTTTTTAAGAGAAATTTACCTATAAAATGAATATAGGTAATCTCATTGATAAAATTCGGGAGAAGCGGGGGATGAGCAAAGCCGAGCTGGCTCGGAGACTGGAGGTGTCTCGGCCGACCATCGATCGGATCATTCATGGGGGTAAATGTGACCTTCAGTTGCTGCTCCGAATAGAAGAGATTCTCGACTATCCCTTCACAAAAGATACCTCCAAGATGAGCGAGGCTGATCTACAATATACATCCAATTTGGTTTTTGAGCCCCAAAATATGGATTCCACTTATGGCGAACTGATTAAGGAACGGCAAAAGAGGATCTTTTACCAGAAACGCTGCTACGAAATGGCTGATGAGATAGAAATTTACAAAAAACGATTGAAAAAGGACCTGAATCATCAGGGATAGGTTGTTGGGGCCGTGCAGTTCCCTTATTATTGCAGGCATGAATGTGAATTGGAAAAGTCTTGTACATATTGCTGGCAAGCATGGTCTTTTTCGGGTATTGTCGACCTCCCGCTCAGGCTACTTCATGGAATCGCTCAATGAACCCGGCAAACGAATGTTTTTTTCGGCATCAACGCGGGTTGCATCGTTGGGTGACATCATGCTGTTGACTAAATCGGGCGAAACTTCCTTGTCGGAGACCTACGAAAAGATGTGGGGGGATGCTTATTCGCCCGACCCCATCGATCCACATCAAGCCAATGAAGAGGAGATCCGGTCGTTGTTTGCTCGGGTGGTGCCCGACTACGACGAGGCGCGGGTTTACCTCAGTGATATGCGCAAAATGTTGAGATGGTATGAATGGCTCCGACCATTGTTGGCAGAGGGCAGCACAGAAACTTTGGGATAGGGCGAAAGATTGTTTCGAACTATTTCAAATACTACTTTATCGAAACAACGCGCGTATCAAATGCAATCGAATATCTTTTTTTTGGAGTCCGATCGCGTGTCACATAATGCATGAGCCAAGATGGAAAAATGACCAGCTTTTTATCTTGTGGATAGATGGTCATACTATCGGAGGTATATGCATTCCAATTCTCGATGAGTTCAGGCACGTTTTTTAGACGAGAAATGGGAGACGGACTTAGAATTTTTAAACCACCACATTCATCAGGATCGGCGTTCATTTGTGTATCGCTCAGATATAAACTTGCTGAAAAGAAGGACTCGGGATGCATATGCGGGGCATCAACATGCAGATTGTTGCCCACATTCGACCAAAAATGCGAAATCTCGAGTTGATAAGATCTTTTGTATCCCAATTCATAAAATACCTGATTGAATTTTCGGGTGACTTCAGCTTTCATCTGCTCTATGGCAGGCGACGCTACATTCAGGCTCTCTTCGCGGCTTTGGTTGTTTCGTTTCACTCTGGATTCCCCCTCATCACAAAGCTTCCGTAATGCCTCACTATCGACTTGAATTGTTTCGACAGCCACAAATGAAGAAAATGCAAATTGTATCATAATGCTAAAATTTCATCAACATTTACGCTGATCATTCTGGTCGATCGACACCATACTTGTCGGAGAATTTCCGGTACAGTTCCTTCTGTTTGTCGCCTAGACTCATGCGTCGGCCATCGACGAAAGCATGGCTTAATTTGTTCCCCATCAATTCGAACGCGTCGCCCTCAGACACAAATAAGGTAGCGGATTTACCCACTTCCAAGCTGCCATAACGTGCGTCGACTCCCGTAATGCGTGCAGCATCGAGGGTGAGTGCACGAACGGCCTCCTCATAAGGTAGGCCGTATCCGATGGCTTGCCCGGCTTGAAAAACCTGTACCCTTTGTTCCCACGCGCCATCGAGCGATATGCTAAATGAAATGCCTGTGGAGTCGAGGAGGTAAGGTAGGCGGTAGCGTGCGTCGACACGATCGCCGGCACGATTAGGAAGTGACTGCGTTCGGCCCAATATCACCATCACCCCACGCGATTTCAACTCACCCAGGACCTCATCGGCCTCGGCTGCGCCAACCAAAACGGGCTTGATGCCGTAAGAGGCGAAAAAATTAAGGGCTGACAGCATCCCCCGCGCCTCATCGACCCGAACGTATAAACGTGATTGTCCGTTAAAAAGAGGGCGCATCGATTCCAAAACGAGGTTGACATCGACTGATGAGGCTGCATCGCTGCCTTTTCGTACGTCCACGGGCTTGCGTGAGCGCGCGTAGGCGCGGGCGTCGTCGAACAATCGTGTGATTCGCTCTAGGGTTTGTTGGGTCGACTTCATCTGCTCTTCGGCGGGAGGTGCCCAAGGCGCATCATATACCCTGAGTGAAGGCCAGTTGACGTAGATCCCTTCATCGGCGGCCACCGCCGCATCCTCCCAATTCCAGGCATCCATTTGAACCACACTGGATCTGCCACTCACCAATCCCCCTTGTGGAGCAATTTGCTGGAGTAATACGCCCGTATTGCGCACGGTGGGAATCACTCGAGAGTCTGTATTATAGGCAATGAGCGCCCTAACATGGGGGTTGATGGCCCCTGTTTCGGCGTCATCGCGTGTTGCCCGAACTGCATCAATTTCGTTGAGGCCGAGAATGCTGTTGAATGCAAAAAATCCTGGGTATACGTGCGAACCTGATGCATCGATGATATCGGCTTGGGATGGGTCGAGCCGTATTTCAGCACCTGAACCGACATATTGAATGACACCATCGGAGAACCCGATTATTCCGGGGGATAAAACACCGCCGTTTCCCAGGTGCAAAGTGGCCCCCGTGATCCAAACAGCGCGCTTTTGTGGGGGGCCTGGGCTTGGAACAGATTCTTGGGCCGTGGCAGGGAGGACCTGGGACAGAAATCCGATAACAGCCAGCCAAAGGATGCACGGGGCTTTGATAATTGATAAATGAGGCACATTCATGGCGTTAAATCGTAGATGGGGTACGCTAAATCGTGGGGGATGTACGTTAAATCGTGAAGGGAGTACGCTAAATAGGATATGGGGTGCAAGAACGGCAATATGCAGTGGTGAAAATACAGTAATTATGATTTTACCGCTCAAGATCCGTGCTCAGTTTGTAGCGCATGATCCGCCCGTTACCGGTATCAGCCACATAAACAACCCTGCGAAAGTAGGCCACCCCGTTGGGTGAACGGAACTGAAATGGCCCCGAGCCGCCACCGCCAAAGGATGCAATGATTTGCTTGGTGAGTCCACTCGCAGGGGGCGGGTTAACGCCCTCAAAACCCAGACGGGTAAACTGATATAATGAATCGCGCTCCCGGTCAACTATAAAAATATAACCAGTCTCATCAGGTGCCACGCAAACATCCGATGGGTAGCCAAAGCGAAAGCTCTGATACAAAAATCGTGAAGCCCGACTGGTATCGAAGTTCAAAAGCGTGCCATTTTCAAAGTAACTGATGCCGTTCTCTGAACTTTCACTTTGGCGGATCCAAAGGGCCTTGTATTCGGCTGCAGGTGCCGATTGAAGCATGATGAAGTCCATAGAGTTGCTCATTCCGAACACCAACTGGGGCGGTGCCAAAAAACTGGCGAGGCCCGACAAGTTCAATCCTGAGCGCAGGCTCGACAGGGTTGGGTTGAGGTTGCGCATCGCTCCATTTTGGCTGCCGTCGGGACGATAAACCAACAGGGCATTATCCGGAAGGGCTAATGAAGTGAGTATGTTGGTGGGGCCGCGGCGTGCCAGATAAAAGCCGTTGTCGTGCGTGCTGGCAATACCGGTGAATTCAACCTGCTCATCGAATAGCCCCCGAAAAGCGGTATTGCTTCGAGAATTATCATTGAACGGGTGAATTAGGGTATCGATATAGGTAAACGAGTTGGTTCCCGTTCCTTGAAGCACATAAACTGCCGGTAAATTATAGGTCTCGCCCTGTACTTCCGCATCCACCCTACCCAGTACATAGGTTCGCAGGCGGCGATCTTGGGTCATTTTGCTGGCACCCTTAATCGGAATAAACTGTTGACGATCGCCCTTCAGGTCAAGTACCCACAAGCCCTGCGTGGCTGCACCCGAATCGACCACATACACCAATTCATCATAGCCCACAAAAACATCCAACGGTCGTTCGAAACCCGACCAAACCGGTAGAATCGGGACATAGCCTACTACACCTCCGGTCAAACTTGGGTCGATGGCGCCTTGTTTGAGTACATCTTTCACCGTTTCGTCGTCGCGACTACCAAAAAGGAAATCGCATCCCGCGTTTATAAACAACAAGGATACCAGTAAAACAGTGGATTTTATGGATTTCATTGCAGGGCTATACCTAAGGTAAAACGATGAACACTTCCCAAACGGGTTTTGTTGTTGAAGCCGTAGTCGAGCCGAAGTGCACCAAATCGTCGGGGCAATACAAATCCAACGCCAAATGATGGCAAGAGTGCCTCATCAACACCCAATTCATAGCCCATCCGTGCAAACAACAGCTTTTTGTAGGCATATTCCCCTCCTAATCCTATTGTTTCGCGGTTGTCGGTCGGGTGATTAAGCTGAACAGCAGCCCGGATGCGGTGGCTTTCCTGATTCAAGACATCGAATGCGAGTCCTACCCGGAAAAGAGCGGGCACGGATATTTCCTCAAACTCGGTGAGGGTATCTCGCCCCGACAACCGCAGGCGCTGCAAACTGCCGTCTGGGCGAACATTAACCCCAAAATTGGATACACAAACAGCTAATGTGGCATTTCTTAGGCCAATTTGATAGGCAAATCCAAAATCCGTCAGGAGGTTTTGGGTAACCACGCCCGCCAGATTCTCCCGTGCCCATTTGGCTGAGATCCCGAAAGAGAACATATCGGTGAGGGACTGGGCATAGGTGAGCCCGACCAAACTGCTGTTGGCGGTGAAGGTTTCGCCCGTACCAAATGGCTGAAACTCAGTCGTTACAGGCATTTCACCGCTGTTGAGTCCCACCACACTCAAACCGAGGGCGCTTCCCCCTGAAAATCGGCGTACGGCACTGAGGTAGCTTATACCTATGTCGGCCCAATATTGGGTTTGCCCCATCTGAATATGATACCTTTGGGTGTCGAGTAATGCTAAACCAGCTGGGTTCCAATAGACAGCAGACACATCATTCACCAAGGCCACAAAATTCCCTGATAATCCGGCCGATCGGGCATCGGGACCAATTTTGAGGAATTGCATGCCTGTAGTACCCGCGCGCGTTGCGCCAAAAGCCGGAAGTACTTGCGCACGGACCGAATTTAATTGGACCAGCGTCAGCAGGAATAACAAAACTTTATAAACCCGTAGCATTATTTACTGAAATGAGGCGCAAAATAAGTAATCCCCTTGTTCATTTCGTTCATAGACATTCGTTCAGTGCAGGCGATGGCTTAATTTCTGAAACTCATCGCGTGGGGCATTCCCCTCATATAAAACCCGATATACGGTCTCGGCAATGGGTAATGAGCACCTTTTTATACGGTTGATTTCATGGATGCAGCGCACCGCATAATATCCCTCAGCTACCATATTCATTTCAAGTTGTGCAGATCGCACGGAATAACCTTTGCCGAGCATTGTGCCGAATGTGCGGTTTCGGCTGTACTGACTGTAAGCCGTCACCAGTAGGTCGCCCAAATAGGCCGATCCCTTGATATCGCGCCGCACCGGGTAGATGCTCCTTAAAAACTGTTTCAGTTCAATAATGGCATTGCTCACCAGCACCGCCATGAAATTATCGCCATATCCCAATCCATGAGCGATTCCACCCGCCACGGCATAAATATTTTTCATGATGGCGGCATATTCCGTGCCTTCTGTGTCTTCACTCACCGATGCGTGGATGTAGCGATTTCGCAGGGCTGAAGCCAAAAGTTCGGCGCGAACAGGGTCACGACCCGAGATCGTCAGGTAACTCAACTTCTCTTGTGCTACCTCCTCAGCATGACAAGGACCGCCAATCAGCAAAAATCGATCTTCTGGCAGATCAAAATGCCGGAGTAAATACTGTCCGATCAATAAATTCTCGTCGGGAATCATCCCTTTTACCGCAGAAATCACTATTTTATCGTGGAATGCCTCACGGGACAGGGGGGATAAGGCCGCTTTCAGGAAAGCCGAAGGCACGGCAATCACCACATGTGTTGCGCCTTTCACACACGCGATCAGGTCGGTGCTAATGGCCGAAGACTTCATCCGAACCGTTGCAGCCGGGAGGTACCGGGGATTGTGGTGATACTTTCGGATAAACTGTACCGTTTCTGTATTGCGCATCCACCAGCGTACATCAACCCGATTATCGAGCAGGATTTTGACCAAAGCGGTGGCCCAACTGCCGCCACCCAAAACCGCAATTCGGGGCGCCGCTCCGGCCATTCGGGGTGCCGCTCCTGCCATTCGGGGTGCCGCTCCGGCCATTAGAGTTGATGTGTTCGTATTACTTTTGTGTTGACTCATTCCTCAGCAAACAACTGATCGCGCTCAACACGCATCACTTTCTGTCCGTCATCGAGCGACTTCGACAATGCAGTGAAAGGTGCTGTAACCACTTCTTCACCCAATTTGATGCCCGACAGTATTTGAATAAACTGATCGTCTTGGATTCCTGTTTTCACCTGAACGGCCTTTACTGTTCCTTTTTGATACACAAAAACAACCTCACGCATATCCGACTTTTTGTCATCACCCGATTGACCACCATCCTTTTTTTCTTCCCCTTCAGCATCCCCAAAACGCTTTTTAACCTTCCCGTCGACCCCGAACATACGCGTGGTGACTGAAGTGATGGGCACTGATAATACACTATCGACTCTATTGGTGAGGATTTCTACTGATGAGCTCATGCCCGGGCGCAAAGGCGGACGACCACCCACCAATAGATCAGAATAAGAATCATTCACCAGCCTAATGCGTACTTCGAAGTTTGTGGCTTGGTCGCCCGATGCCCCCATTGCCAATCCTGACTTACTGGAATGCGCCACCTCTCTGACCCATCCACTGAATATCCTGCCTGGATAGGCATCAACTTCCACACGAACACTATCACCCTTCTTAATGCGAACTACGTCTCCCTCGCTCACTTCCACCAGGGCCTCCATTTTCCCGAGGTCGGCGATTCGAATCATTTCTGTGCCCGTCATTTGCATAGTGCCTACCACGCGTTCACCCACCGCCACCGAAAGACGGGTCACTATTCCATCGATGGGGGAATACATATTGGTGCGTTGAAGCTGTTCGCGCGCTTCTTTTTGTCCGGCAGCCGCACTTCCTACGGCGTATCCTGCTGCGAGAAGTGTTTGACGCGCCGCCTCTAAATCCTCTAGAAATGCATCATGGGTAGCCTTTGAGTTTTGGAATTCCGCTTCAGAAATGACTCGATCCTGATACAATTTGCGGTTGCGTTCATACGCCGGTTGTATATTGACTTGATAAGTCGCTTTGAGTTGATTGAGGCGCGCCTTCGATGTGGCCTCTTGGGCTTTTGCACTGTTCAGGGCAGCCTCGCTTCGGTCTAATCCGGCCACCACCAACTCGGGGTTGATTCGCGCCAGCAATTGCCCCTTCCGCACAGAATCGCCCTCCGCAACCAGCAGTTCGATCACCTCCCCTGAGATTTCAGACGACAGCTTAACCTCTGTTTCGGGCTGAATTTTTCCATTCGCCAGCACGGTCTCAACAAGCGTCCGAACCTGCGCGGCCTCTGCGGACACCTTTACCGGCTCTGTTTTGCCTACCCAACCCATGGTGCGCGCCAAAAGCATGGCCAACAATAAGATCCCAGCCACCAGCAATATGCGGTACAAGGGTTTCATGCGTTTCCAAAATTGCATAAGGCAGTATTTATTCTAAAATGATGGGGCGTCCGAGGTAAAAATCGATGACTTTGGCGCGGAAGAGCATTTCATAACGCGCCTGTTCCAGATTCACCTCCGCAATTTGCAATCGGTTCTTGATGGTGGTGAATTCTACCGGGTTTATCAGGCCCTGTTCTTGTCGGCGCTCGCTAAAATGATAATTCTCGCGTTGGGCTTCCACGTTCCGGCGGTTGGCTTCGACACGAGCCAATGCGGCCCGGTATTCTGTAATGGCCCGCGCGACATCCGAAAACAGCTGGTTGCGTGCGGTTTGGGTTTGCAAACGTGCCTGGGTGGCAGATTGGGCTGCCCTTCTGATCTGCGTCTCTACCTGGGCGCCATTGGCGATCGGAATAGAGAGGGAGAGGCCTAAGCCATACCCCAGGTTATCACCCCATTGATTAAAACGCGGGACGAGCTCGGTGGGGTAGTTCAAAATTGGCCGAACGACCAATTGTGTCGGATCACTTTCTATGTACCCCACCGGTGCTGTACCCGTAATGACCGGTGGTTGATCGGTCAAAAAGCGCCGATTGGTACTGGAATAAACCGTGCTCATGTTGGCAAAGCCGCGCAAGCTCGGATACCGTGCCGCCCGCGCTGCAGATAAACCATACAAGGCTTGCTTTTCGCGCAATTGTGCTGCCTTGAGTTCGGGCATACGTTGCTCGGCTTGGGCATACAATGCTTGAATGCCGATTTCTAATGGTGATTGCAGGTCAAATTGAGTGGCTTGCTTGATCCGGAATGAACTCGGATCGGGCAACTGCAATTGGAGCGCAAGATTAACCAGTGCATTGGTGGTGTTGTTTCGGGCATTAACCAACGCCAACTCCTCACTGGACTCCTGCGCCCTGATGTTCAGTAGATTATCGATGCTCAAAGCTCCGGCATCGACTAATTTTTGTATTCGTTCACGTTGCGCACGGGTCATTTCCAATTGTTGTACGGCCGTTTCTTCTAGTTTTTCGGCCAGAAGAGCCTGCAAATACAAGTTGGCGATGCTGAGGGCAATGTTGTTTTTGGTGCTGTTTAAATCCTCCTTACTGGCTTCGAAGGCCATTTCCTGTGACTTAATACCCTGCCTGAGTTGACCTCCTCCATACAGCAGGGCTCCACTCTGTAAACTCAACTGATTGGACTCTATGGTTTGTTCATCGAAGGTATTGGTGAACGGGTCAATTACCCTTCCGTTGTTGAGGCTCAATGAACTTCCCGCATTTGCGGTGGGATAGCGACTTAGTTGAAGTTGACGAAGTTCATTTCTGTTGTTGGTGACTTGAATAGCCGCCTGCCGTATGCTCAGGTTGCTGTCGAGCGCATGTTTGATGCAACGTTCTAACGTCCAAGCTCCTTCACTATGCGCATTCCTGACTGTTTGGGCGCTGATGTAGGGTGTGAAAACCAAAATATACACCCATATCAATCCTAAAGATCTTCGAAGTACAATCTGTTCGAATCTGAATGTGTTCGTGATGATCTTCACAAGTACCGATTAATAGACTACTGATAATAAACCTGCAAAAATAGGTGGAATTTACCCATTATCGGCCTCAGCCGCCTCGTTTTAGTGTGCCGCTCAGCGCATGTAAACACGAGCCCCATCCTAAACGCACACTTAAATGCACACTTTGTGTGGATAAGTTCTTTATGGTCTTTGAAGCGATTGAATAAAAATCTGCATAAATTCCATTTTTTTTTCTTAACCTTAATTTAACTTTATGAACACAAACAAACTTTTTCTTTGGTTGGTTTGCTGGCTGGTGCCGATGGGCCTGGCCTCGGCTCAATCGCTCACGGCAACAGGTATCATTCGGGATGCCGGCCAAAAGACCCCGCTATCGGGGGTTGCCGTCGTGGAAACGGGCACAACCAACGGCACCATTTCTGATGCGGAAGGTAGATTCCGTTTGCGGGTGGCCTCGCCCAACTCATCCCTCAGCTTCACCTATTTGGGGATGCAGAAGCTCACATTGAAGGTCTCCTCAGCCCCGATGGAAGTGCTGATGTCGCCCAATGCCGAACAATTGGGCGAGGTGGTAATTACCGCTCTTGGCATCAGCCGCGAAAAAAAGGCATTGGGCTATAGCGTTGAACAAGTCGGCGGAGCTGAAATCCGTGCCTCTGGCGAGAGCAATATGGTGTCGGCCATGTCGGCCAAAGCCGCGGGTGTTCAGGTTACTGCGTCAAGTGGTGCCGCTGGTGCAGCATCCTACATTAAAATTCGAGGAAATGCCTCGTTCAGTGCAAACGACAACCAACCGCTGTTTGTGGTCGATGGGGTGCCAATCGACAATTCCCAACTCAATACGGAAGATTTGCGGGGTGGCGTTGCTCTATCCAACCGCGCCATCGACATCAACCCCGATGATATCGAAGATATTTCCGTGTTGAAAGGCGGGGCTGCCGCTTCGCTATATGGCACACGGGGCGCTAATGGTGTGATTTTGATCACTACCAAGAAGGGCAAGTTTAATCGTCCATTTACTGTCGATTACTCTTCCTCCATGGAAACCATGTCGCCCAACAAACTCCCTGAATTGCAGGATACTTATGCACAAGGACTTGGGGTATATCGTTCCTTTGCCAATGGTAACTCTACCCCTTTCTCTTGGGGTCCAAAAGTTAGTGATTTAGGCTTCACCAGCAGTGGCAGCATTACGGGCGTTGATTCCTTAATGGCCCCAGGAACTAAAGGAACTGTACCCAAATTCAATCAGTATGATTTCTTCCGCACGGGCTACCGATTCAATAACAACTTGAGTGTTTCTGGTGGAAATGACCGAACCACATATTATATGTCCGTTGGTAATCTTCGGGAGTCGGGGATCATACCATTGAACGAATTCAGCAGAACAACCGTGCGTGCAAGTGGCATGGCACAGGTTTCACAAAAGATGAAATTATCATCGTCCGTTAATTTCTCGACTTCAGGAGGACAGCGCATTCAGCAGGGTTCCAACACATCTGGGCTCATGTTGGGATTGCTGCGCACTTCACCCACATTCGATAACTCTGGAGGCGCCTCCGAGGCCGATGATCCAGCTTCCTACCTTTTACCCAATGGCACGCAACGCAGGTACCATACAACCTACGACAACCCCTATTGGACCATAAATCAAAACCCGTTCAACGATAAAGTGAATCGTGTTCAAGGATATGTACAGGCCGATTACAATGCGACTGATTGGCTGAGCTTTATGTACCGCCTGGGAACAGATAACTATACGGATAGACGGACACAGGTTTTTGCACGGCAATCGCGAAATGCTGTGAATGGCCGAATCATTGAAGACGTTTATACCTGGTCGGAGTTAAACAGCGACCTCGTGGCGCGTGCTAAAAAGCAATTCGGTGATCTCGATGCCAATCTGATGTTGGGTTGGAACGTGAACCAACGCAACCTCGATAATGTCTATGCTCAGGGGGATGGCTACGCACTGGAAGGCTTTAACAACTTATCAAATGCCTCCAATATCATCGCCTCACAAAGCGTACAACGCCGTCGTCTGGCTGGCGTTTATGGCGAGTTGTCGCTCGGCTATCAAAATCAGTTCTTCTTGACAGCCACGGCAAGGGGAGATCAGGCCTCTACTTTTGGGGATGTTTCACAGGTTATCTTCTACCCATCCCTCAGTGGAAGCTGGATGTTCACAGAAACATTTGGCATGAGTACGGGAACACTAAGCTCTGGCAAACTACGCTTTTCTACGGCAAAAGTGGGGCTTGAGCCTGCTTTTGGTTCTAACCGCACCTATTTCAACAAGGCCAGCTCCCTTTCAGGTTGGATTGATGGGGTACAATTTCCCTTTGGCACAACCACTGGATTCTCTTTATCGGATGTTTTGGGTAACCCTAATTTGCGTCCGGAATTTACCCAAACCAATGAAATCGGATTGGAATTGGGACTTCTTGATAACCGCGTGACGGTAGATCTCACCTATTACAACCAGCAGTCGAAAGACCTGATCGTGGCTGTGCCCGTTGCTGGATCTACTGGATTCACCAATATGTACCAAAACATCGGTCAGATGGAGAATAAGGGCATTGAGTTGAATACACGCATCAAGTTGGTCGACAACAATTCGGTGAAATGGAATGCTGGTGTTGTGTTTACACGCAACCGCAATAAGGTCGTTGAGTTAGCACCCGGCGTGGATGTTATTGACTTGCCATGGGGCTTTTTCGGCGCCAACCAACGCCTAGTGAAAGGCGAGGCCTATGGAACCCTCTATGGGGATGATTGGGAGCGCGATGCCAATGGCAATGCCCTGGTGGATGAAAATGGCTACCCCATTTATTCATCAACAGAGGTCGTTGTTGGTAATCCGAACCCCGATTGGCTGATGGGCGTTAATTCCGATATCAGTTGGGGTAATTGGAGCATGGACATGTTGTGGGATATTCGTCAAGGTGGTGACATCTGGAATGGCACGCGTGGAGCCCTTTACTATTTCGGAACACATGCGGATGTAGGCGGAGATCGCTCGGGCGAGTTCGTTTGGACAGACGTTAAAACCGGTAATACGGGTGTTTACGCGCCTGGCACCATTATCAATGGGGAAGATGTAAGTGGACAGCCCAACAACACCCCTATTCCTGCTGATTACACTTCGTACGCCTCAGGCCCGCTCAGCGGCTTCACTGGTGCTTCTAGTCCATTCATCGAGGACGGATCATGGGTTCGCCTGCGCCAACTCTCATTAAACTATCGTTTGCCATCCAATTACTTCAAATCTGGAAGTACACTAAAGGGCATAACTCTGGGTGTATCCGGAAGAAACTTGTTGTTGTTTACCGATTATAAAGGCATCGATCCCGAAACGAACCTTTCGGGTGCTACGAATAGTCAGGGCGCCGATTACTTCAATATGCCCAACACTAAGGGCGTTATCTTCAGTCTGAAAGCCAACTTCTAAAAACAGAAACGAAACATGAAAAAGCTATCTTTTATTTCACTCAGCTTCCTGCTTTTTGTTTTGGCAGGGTGTTCAAAGGATTGGTTAGAGGAATATACCACCGATCCTGCTCGTCCGTCGGACGTATCCGTACAGGTCCTACTGCCTTCTGCCCAAATCTCGTTTGGAATGGCACAGGGTGATGCGGTCGCCCGCCTGACTTCCATCTTCATGCAGCAAATGACCGGCACCGACCGGCAATCACTCGCCCACAATCGCTATGCGCAAATTGGCGAAGCAGACTTTGATCAGGTGTGGTCTGATAATGGCTACGCGGGTGGATTGTATGACCTGAAGATCATTATCGACAAGACAGAGGCCACTTCTCCGAATTATGCGGGTGTAGCCAAAGTGATGACGGCCATGTATTTGGGGCACTTTACCGACATCTGGGGGAAAATCCCTTACAGCGATGCCATGAAGGGTGCCGATGGATTAAACCCAACTTATGATTCTCAGGAGCAGATTTACGCTCAGATTATGACTTTGTTGGATGAGGCCATTGTGAATATGGCGGCCACGACATCGGCCATCAAACCGGGTGCAGAAGACTTGGTTTATGCAGGAAGTTTGAGCAAGTGGACCAAATTAGCGCACTCGCTAAAAGCACGCTACATGAACCATCTTTCAAAAAAGCCTGAATACAATCCGGCGGGCATTCTCGCTGAAGTAGCTGCTGGCTTGTCTTCTAATGATGATGATGCCCGGATTACGTTCCAAGTATCGCCCAATGCGAATCCCTGGTATCAGTTTAACACCCAACGAGCCGGCTATATTAGTCAATTTGGCACCATGTATTCCATGATGGAGGGTAAAAACGACCCAAGAATATCATTGTATCGCTCGGCCGACTCCAGTGAAATGCCTGCCTATGGATCTGAAACTTCGCCATTGAATTTGATGACCTATGCTGAATTGAAGTTTATTGAGGCCGAAGTTCGTCAACGCCAGTCATCGGGTGCTGGTGCAGCATTACGCGATGCGGTTGATGCCAATATGTCGTCGTTGGGGGTTTCCTCAGGGGCAGCCACAACCTATTTGAACGGTCTATCGGCTAACCCCACATTGGAACAAGTCATGAACGAAAAGTATGTGGCAATGTTCACCCATGTGGAGGCCTGGACCGACTGGCGTCGCACCAATTTCCCGGCGTTAACGGTCTACCCTGGTGCGCAATTTACAGAAATTCCGAGGAGGCTTCCTTATCCCCAAAATGAGCGCCTGTACAACAAGAATTTCATTGACTTACAGGGTGCAGATGGATTTCTGCAACGTCTTTGGTGGGACCAATAACCTTATCATCGAACAAAAAAAAGGCCGGTTCTCACGAACCGGCCTTTTTTTTTGCCCATTTAAAAATAGGTAATTAATTGGCTGCGGAATACCGACGGCTTACTTCATCCCAATTCACTACATTCCAAAATGCCGAGATGTAGTCGGGCCGACGATTTTGGTACTTCAGGTAATAGGCATGCTCCCATACGTCTAATCCCAAAACAGGAATCCCATGGCAATCCGTCACCACATCCATCAGTGGGTTATCTTGATTGGGTGTGCTGCAAATCGACAGCTTACCTTTTTCAGAGCACAGCCAGGCCCAACCCGAACCAAATCGTGTGGCGGCTGCCTGGGCGAATTTCTCTTTGAATGTTTCGAATGAACCAAAATCGCGGACTATGGCGCTGGCCAATTCGCCTGTTGGAGCACCTCCGCCGTTAGGCGACAAAACGGTCCAAAACAAGCTGTGGTTAAAATGGCCTCCGCCGTTGTTCCGAACTGCGGGTGAAAGTTGACTCACGATCGACATCAGTTCTTCCAATGACTTTCCTTCATGCGGCGTTCCAGTTAGGGCGGCGTTAAGGTTGTTTACATAGGCTGCATGGTGTTTTCCATGATGAATTTGCATGGTGTTTGCATCGATGTGCGGCTCAAGCGCATCATAGGCATAAGGGAGAGGAGGTAATTCGAATGACATTTTATTGGTTTTAGAATGAAGAATATGTTGATTAATGAAGGATTCCGTTAATTTATTAGGCAAAGTGGTACCCGGAAAGGCGTTTGCTGTGCCTGACCAAATGGGCGGCAGGAAAGACCGAGATGCTGCGCCGGGGGAATTGATCGCGAGTGAATGCTCACTGGGTTTTAGCGGGTCGACTGTCCTAAGCTGTACTTCAATGGATTCTGCAGGAGGTTGGAGCGGTGGTAGAGGCGGTAAAGGCGGTAGAAAGAACATAGGCGATCATCATTTATGATGCAAAATAAACACAGAAATCGGGGAAAGAGTTTCATTGATCAAATTTCAATGGGGCACGCTGTTCACAGTTTAAAAAGCTTCATGATTTAAGACTGTTCGAAATTAATTATTAGGGTAGTCTAAATTTTATATTTTTGCATTTCATATGTCCTTATTTCGTCGAACTCAGTTCAACTTTACCTTTCTTCTGTTTTTTTTCTTAGGAGCGTCCCTGCGCGACGGCTTGGGTTCATCGCACTATTTATTTACCCCAGCACGCGCATCAGCGAAAATTGAACGGTCCGCATCCGCTCCCCTTTCCCAAAATTCAAGTTCAAAATCCGGCAGCCAAAAAAACGAAAGTCAACGCCCCTTGGTGGTGGCCACCACCGGATTTCTGGCTGATATCACCGCCCAGATCGCTGGTGATGCCTGTGCAGTGGTATCGCTGCTTCCAACAGGCACCGACCCCCATACCTACGAAGCCATACCCACCGATGCTGCCTTGCTGTCGCGTGCGGATTTGGTTATAGAGAACGGGCTTACCCTGGAGGGGTGGCTCGAAAAACTCATCAGGAACACCAGTCAACGAGCCATGAGGGTGGTTGCAACAACAGGAGTCGTTCCCATTCAAAGTGCTGATCACCAAGGAAGTGTTGACCCACATGCCTGGATGGATCCGGTTCATGGTCGGCAATACGCCCGCAATATTTGCTCAGCACTCATCAAACTGATGCCCGATCAACGTCAATATTTAGAGGACCGATGGTTAGGCTATGATCAACAATTGGGAGAAACCGATGCCTACATTCGTCGGATCTTATCGGTTGTTCCACCCGAACATCGGGTAATTGCCACCACCCATGATGCATTTCGGTATATGGGCAACCGCTATGGCTATGCGGTCTTGTCGCTCCTTGGCACCACAACCGATGCTGAAGTGCGCACCACCGACCTCCAAGAAATGGTCAGAAACATTCAGAGTCGACGCCTACCGGCGCTCTTTGTGGAAACAACCCTCAATCCACGCCTTATGCAGCAGGTAGCACGCGATGGTGGAATTCGATTGGGTGGCAAACTGTATGCCGATAGTATGGGCCCAAAGGGAAGCGGAGCCGACACCTACCTCAGCATGCTCAAGCACAACGCGCGGGTTATAGCATCGGCCCTGGCGCCACAAGCGTACGCATCCTTTATTCAGAATAAACAAGTTTCGAATGGGAAGAGCGAAACAGCTGTTGATGAAGAAAAGCCAGAGAATAGCCCGTCCAGCGCCCGCTACAACGACCTCTTGAACGAGGACCGAAACACCGACCGAAACGAGGTCGGCAACAACGACCTCTTAAACGAGGCATACCCCAGCGGGAACCTCGTTTTCCTAATGATCATACTGGCCTGCTTTTCTGCAGCCGCATTTTTCCTCGTTCTACGCATACAACGTGCTGCACCCCGCATTGAGCTAGGCAACCAACCGCTGCAAATCGACGGGCTATCCGCCTCCTACGCCCAAACGACCGTATTGCAGCATTTTTCACTCGAACTACCCGCTGGCGCCTTCTATGGATTGGTGGGTCCAAACGGATCGGGAAAAAGCACCTTATTCAAATCAGCCCTCGGCATCATCAAACCAGACAGCGGAAGTGTTCGGCTGGCGGGCTATCCCTTGCATCACCACACCACGGGTGTTGCGTATGTGCCTCAAAGGGAGGAAATTGACTTCAACTTCCCCGCAACTGTGCAGGATGTGGTGCTGATGGGCCGGTATTCACACCACAAACCCACAGAGCGCATCCATAAAAAGGACCTACAGGAGGCTGAACAGGCCATGGCCGAGCTTGATATTATTCACCTTCGCCAACGGCCAATAGGCGGACTATCGGGTGGGCAACAACAAAGGGCCTTTCTGGCCCGCGCACTTTGCCAGCGCCCACAATGGTATCTGCTCGATGAACCCTTTACTGGAGTTGACCAATCAACCGAGGAAAAGATCCTTCAAGTATTGCGCCGAGAAGTAGCGTCCGGTAAATCGGTGCTGATGATCCACCATGATTTGACCCGTGCCCGTACTATTTTTGATCAGGTTATTCTCATCAACCGAAGACTCGTCGCATTTGGCCGGCCCGAGGAGGTGCTCACCGAAGAAAACATCCTGAAAACCTATTCTGGGCTTCATTCACTCTACGACGAGGCAGGGGTGATTCATCACCACCAACAGGGAACACCATGAGCGGCCCAAACGAACTTCTCGAAATCCTGGGGCAAGCCTACGCGCAACGCGCCCTACTGGCCTCGGTACTTGTGGGGATTACTTGTGGATTACTCGGCGTGTTTATCGTGCTCCGGAATATGTCGCTCATCGGCGACGCGCTATCGCATGCCATACTCCCGGGTGTTGTTGCTGGCTTTATGATCGCCGGACACAGTTTGGTGGCCTTTTTCACAGGATCTGTGGCAGCCGGACTCGTAGCCGCTACCGCAATTACCTGGCTTCAGCGTAAAGTACGGGCCCGCGAAGACGCCGCGATTGGCATCATTTTCTCCGCCATGTTCGCGCTGGGCATCATCGGCATATCCTCTGTAACCCGCAAACAAGGGGTGCACCTCGATATGAAAGATTTTCTATTCGGGAATGTCTTGGGTATAGGCAACGAGGATTTATGGCTCGGGGGCCTGATTGCCTTGTATACGCTGGCCTGCATTGTGCTGTTCTACCGATTTTTCTTCATCACCACCTTCCAAGCGGTTACAGCCCAAAGCTCGGGTATTCGGGTCGATTTGATGCACTATTTCATGATGTTGCTTTTGAGTTTCGCAGTGGTCGCCTCGCTGCAATCGGTGGGCGTGGTGCTGGTGGTGGCCATGCTCATCATTCCTGCTTCTACAGCCCTACAATTGAGTAAGCGGCTACCGATTGTATTGATTGTTTCGGCTGCAACAGGTATACTTTCGGCGGGCGGCGGGCTGGTACTGGCGATCATTATGGAATTTCCGCCCGGGCCAGCGATGACACTTTTAGCCTTCGTACTGTACCTCTTAGCCATACTTTTTTCGCCAGATAACGGCCTGATTCCTCAATTTTTTCGTTCAAGGAGCCGTCGCCGTACCCGACAACTCGAGGATATTCTGAAGCTCATCGTTCGACTCCAAGAGCGTGAAGAATTCGACACCCAGACGCTCGCTGAACGATTGAACCAGCGCGAAAATGTCATCACAGGACGACTCATTTCGTTAAAAAAGAGGGGGTGGATGAGGCAAGGAGAGGGGAAGATTTGGCGGTTGACCGATGCAGGCCTTGAGCGTGCCTATGAACTCATACGGGCCCACCGCCTTTGGGAAAGCTATCTTTGGCGTGAGATGGGTCTATCTGAAGGTCAGCTGCATGCGCAAGCGGAACGTTACGAGCACAGTCTGCCAGAAGGTTTTGTTGACGCGGTAGATGCGCGACTGGGCTATCCATTGACCGACCCGCATGGCTCATCCATTCCACAAAGGGCCTCCGGAAACCAAGGCGAAGCGGATGACAAGTCCTTCATTAAGCTCACAGAATTGGCATTGGGCGAATCGGGGATGATCCTCTCAGCACAGCCCGATGAAGGGGTTCGACTGAAATTGTGGGACGCCGGCATCAGCGCGGGCCAACCTTTCGTTCGTGCGCAAACGGATAGGCCAAACGAGCTTTGCTTGCAATCGAATAGAGGCACTTATGTGCTGCCTCAATCGTTGGCTGCCCGTGTGCGGGTTAGAAGGATAAGTTCCTAGTTATAAATGAGCAACCGCGAATCAATCCCCCCAACCCGGTAGGCTTCGCTCGCGAACCAGTTTGATCAGTCGATCTGGGTAATCAGTAATGATCCCATCCACACCCATATCGATCAACATTTCCATATCCCGCGTCTCATTGACCGTCCATGGCACTACCCGTATACCCTGCTTGTGCAATTGGTCGACCTTCTTTTTGTCGAGAAGGTGGAACAGCGGGCTGTAAACCGCAGGCATGAACCCCAGCTCTTTGAGATGAACCGAAGCATCCTTTCCCTCTTCCACCAGGAAGGCCAGCGGAATGCGCTGATTTCCTCTGTTTCGGTTGATGTATTGAAGGGGCCGAGGATCAAAACTCTGGATCATACACCGTCCGCCCAAACCAGCACGCGCAATTTCCGCCAACACCGCATCAGCAAAAACAGAAGGGATGGGTTGGGAGATGTTGTCTTGTCCGGCCACTGACTTAATTTCGATGTTGTAGCGCACAGGACTGATGCCCCGCTCTTGGGCATACTGCTCAACGGCAGCAAATAGCTCCGAAAGGAGGGGTTTATAGACCGGCATTTGGCCCTGATGCGGAAATCGAGGATGCGGCTTACTCCCGCAGTCGTACTGCCGAATTTGCTCATACGGCATCCTAAACAGATTGATGGCCTTGGGCGATGCCGGGTCGAGGGTCTGGCCGGATGGATCCAAGCAGATCTCGGGGTTCATATAAGGCTCATGCGACACCAAAATTTGCTGATCACCGGTCATCACTACATCCAATTCGAGGGTGGTGACCCCCAGTCGCACGGCCTCCAGCATAGAAGGAATCGTGTTTTCGGGCAACAAGCCCCGTGCGCCCCTATGCCCCTGCACATCGAAACGGGGTGTCTGACCGAAGGCTTGTGCGCCGTAAAGTCCGAAGGCTTGTGCTCCGTAAAGTCCAATCACCAATACCCCGAGTATTATCGGCCTAAGGTACTTGGCATATAATAAAGAGCCCCATCGCACGACTTAGGCAACCTTAACGCCCAAAACACGACTTCGACGATCAAGCACTTCCGCGCTCAGTTCGATGTGGTACTTCATCCGCAGGTAGCGGACCAATACGGCACGGGGCGTACCCCTTTTTCGTGCCTTTTCGATTACAAATGAAACTACGTCCTGCATCCTGTAAAATTATGAATTCATTGAATATAAATACTACTGCAACAAAAATTTAACATTCGGATTGTGTCGACACGCATCCCTTATTTTTGCAAATTATCAGCCTGCATGGAATTCCAAATACAATCACCCTATCCCCCAGCGGGCGACCAACCCGAGGCGATTCGCGCACTTTGTGCAGGCATTACACGGGGTGAGGGCGCACAGGTTTTATTGGGAGTTACGGGCAGTGGGAAAACTTTTACGATGGCCAATGTCATTGCACAAATCAACCGGCCAACCTTAATTCTGACGCACAACAAAACACTGGTGGCCCAGTTGTATGGGGAATTCCGGCAGTTCTTTCCGCATAATGCAGTGGAGTATTTTGTGAGCTACTACGACTACTACCAACCAGAGGCATTTATCCCCACCACCAATACCTACATTGAAAAGGATCTGGCCATCAACGAGGAGATTGAAAAATTACGGCTGCGCACCACTTCGTCGCTGATGAGTGGTCGGCGTGATGTGTTGGTTGTGGCCTCGGTGAGTTGCATTTATGGCATGGGGAACCCAAAAGATTATACCGAAAAAGTCATTCGCTTAAGCAAGGGTGAACGCATCACCCGGAACGCTTTGCTTCATGCCATGGTAGACATCCTTTATACCCGAACCACCGCCGAACTCACACGTGGACACTTTCGTGTGCAGGGTGACAACATCGAGATCTATCCACCCTACGCCGATCATGCCTACCGCATCGAATTATTCGGCAACGAAATCGAACGGATGTCGGTTACAGATCCCCTCAATGGAAGCAGCAGCGAGGTTCTTGAGCACCTCGCCATTTTCCCAGCCAACAACTACATCACCCCACGCGAACGGATGCATGACACGCTTTGTGCTATTCAAGATGATATGGTGGCTCAAGTGGATTACTTCAAGGATGTAGGGCGCTTTGAAGAGGCCAAAAGACTCGAAGAACGGGTGACCTTCGACCTGGAGATGATCCGCGAATTGGGCTATTGTTCGGGCATAGAAAACTACTCACGATATATCGACCAGCGCAACCCCGGAGAACGACCCTTTTGCCTGCTCGACTACTTCCCCGACGATTTTTTGCTGTTTCTCGACGAAAGTCACCAAACCATTCCTCAGTTGAGGGCCATGTATGGAGGAGACCGAAGCCGTAAGCTGAACTTGGTTGACTATGGATTTAGGCTGCCTGCGGCCCTCGACAACCGTCCTCTGCGTTTCGAAGAATTTGAACAGCTCACCGGCCAGGTCGTTTATGTGAGTGCCACTCCGGGCGACTACGAGCTGATCAAAAGCGAGGGGGTTGTGGTAGAACAGGTCGTTCGTCCGACCGGCCTACTTGACCCCCCAATAGAAGTGCGCGCAGTGGCCACTCAAGTAGATGACTTATTGAATGAGGTACAAAACACCATCGAACGCGGACAGCGCGTATTGGTGACCACCCTCACCAAACGGATGTCGGAAGAATTAGCCCGCTATATGGGTGGCCTGGGCATACGTTGTCGGTATCTCCACAGTGAAGTAGATACCCTTGACCGAATTGAAATACTCCGCGACCTTCGCCTCGGTAAATTCGATGTATTAATTGGGGTGAATTTATTGCGGGAAGGGCTCGATCTCCCGGAGGTATCCCTTGTGGCTGTTTTGGATGCCGACAAAGAGGGCTTCCTGCGCAGCGAAAGGTCATTGACCCAAACCGCCGGACGTGCCGCCCGAAATGTTGAAGGTAGGGTTATTTTCTATGCCGATAAAATCACAGATTCCATGGAGAAAACCATGACGGAGACCACAAGAAGGCGCGAAAAGCAAATGGCTCATAACGCACTTTATGGCATTACCCCCCGAGGAATCACCAAAAGCCGAGAAGAAATCATGGGACAATCTGCGGTATTGGACATCCGCAACCATGAAAATACAGCACTTTCGCCCTCTGAATATGGGACACAACAGGCTGACCTCGCTGCCGATCCCCTTTTGCCTTACCTCAGTAAGCCTCAAATCGAGAAAATGCTGCGCGACACCCGCAAAAACATGGAAAAAGCAGCGCGCGAGCTCGACTATATGGAAGCGGCCCGATACCGCGACGAAATGTACGCGCTGGAAAAGCGCTTGAAGGAGTTTTAGAGAATACGACGAAATGTACACGCTGGAAAAGCCTTTGAAGGAATTTTAACCAAGAATGTGCAATTCGCCCTGGCTTCCCTTTGAGTATTTCCTATACGTCCCGTATATTGAGCAATTATCCACTCATGACTGATTCTGTGCTGACCGAAACGGCCAAGACCGAAAAGAAATGGAAGTATGCCCAGGCGCCACCTTCAGCATCTGTGGCAGCGCTAGCCGATGCCTTGCAGGTCGATGAGCCCATAGCGTGGCTGTTGTGCCACCGTAAAGTTTGCTCATTTGAGCAGGCACGCGATTTTTTTCGTCCCGATCTTGGCAAGCTCCACGACCCCTTCCTCATGAAGGACATGGAAAAAGCCGTGGATCGCCTCGCTGAAGCAATCGAGCGACAGGAAAGGATATTGGTGTATGGCGACTACGACGTGGATGGCACAACTTCTGTAGCGGTATTGTACCGTTTCATCCAATCCCTCAACCCTGCGGTACAGTTCTATGTACCTGACCGCCATAAGGAAGGATATGGTCTCAGCATGACTGGGGTGGAATGGGCAGCCGAAAACAACATTGACCTGATCATTACCCTTGATTGTGGCATAACAGCTGTAGCGGAGGTGGAATGGGCCAACGAATTGGGCATCGATGTGGTGGTGACCGATCACCACTTACCCGCTGTTTTGCCAAAGGCCTATGCCATTCTCAATCCCAAACAGCCGGGCTGCGCCTATCCCTTTAAGGAACTGAGTGGTTGTGGCATTGGCTATAAACTGGTGCAGGCCTATGCGCTCAAACATCGTATATCGTCTGAATGGATCACCCAATCGCTCGAACTCGTTGCCGTGAGTATAGCCGCCGACTTCGTTCCCTTAACGGGCGAAAACCGAATTCTGGCCTATTACGGCCTCCAAAAACTCAACCAAAACCCGTGTCCGGGCCTCAAAGCGGTCATTCAACTTTCGCGGCCCAAAAGCGAACTCAGCGTGAATGATATCGTGTTTTCGATCGCACCGCGGATCAATGCAGCAGGACGAATGGGCGATGCACGCCAAGCTGTGGAACTCCTGCTGAGCAGCGATGCATACGATGCGGATGTTCGGGCGGCTGCCATCAATACCACCAATTCTGATCGACGAGATGTGGATGCCTTGATTACCCGTGAAGCCTTAGAAATGGCCCGGTGTGCCAGCAATTTTTCGGAGCGCAAAACCACCGTGGTATTCGGAGCCCATTGGCATAAAGGCGTTTTAGGCATAGTAGCATCGCGTCTTGTTGAGCAATATTACCGCCCAACTGTGGTTTTTAGTCACGCCGACGGCCTGCTTACGGGCTCAGCCAGGACCGTAAATGGCTTCAATATCTATCAAGCCCTGTTGGGTTGTTCGGAGTGCATCGAACAATTCGGAGGACATGAAGCAGCGGCGGGTCTCACCATCAAAGCAGAAAATCTCGACGCTTTTTGCACCCGGTTCGAACAAGAGGTCGAGCGTTTAATTCTTGAAGAACAACTGTTGCCGTCGCTCGATATCGAACGCCCGATCCGGCTGGCCCAAATCACGCCCAAATTCTTCAGGATTTTGCGCCAATTTGCCCCGTTTGGACCCGAAAATCCACAACCCATTTTTGCTTCAGAAGCCGCCTTTTCCGATGGAACGGCCAAAATAGTGGGCGAAAACCACCTGCTCATGAAGGTCCAACAAGAAGACAGTCAATCCTTCACCGCCATAGCTTTTGGCTCGGCCGCGCATCTCAATCGAATGGCCAAAGGACTCCCCTTCAATATGGCCTACACCATAGAAGAAAATACATTCCGGGGCCAAACAGAAATTAAGTTGATCATCAAAGACATCAAATTTCTCTGAACGACCACACCCGATATGATTCTCCGATCTGAGCATTTAGTGAAACAATACAAGCGAAGAAAAGTGGTCGACCAAGTATCGGTATCGGTTGCTCGCGGCGAAATTGTTGGCCTACTTGGCCCCAATGGAGCCGGAAAAACCACTACTTTTTATATGATGGTGGGCCTCATTCGCAGTGATACGGGGCGGGTTTTCCTCGATGAACGCGACATCACTGACCTGCCCATGTATAAACGTGCACGTTTGGGCATCGGTTATCTTCCCCAAGAGGCCTCCGTGTTTCGGAAACTGTCTGTCGAAGACAATATTCGCGCAGTTTTGCAATTTACCCCACGCACCCATTCCGAACAAACCGCTCGCCTCGAGGAACTGCTGGAAGAATTCGGCCTTCAGCATGTGCGCCGCAATCCGGGCGATGTCTTGTCGGGTGGGGAACGCCGACGAACAGAAATAGCCCGTTCACTGGCTGCCGATCCCTCCTTTATATTGCTCGACGAGCCCTTTGCCGGGGTCGACCCCATTGCGGTAGAGGACATTCAAGGCATCGTTTTTCGATTGAAGCAAAAGAACATCGGTATTTTAATTACCGATCATAATGTAAACGAAACGCTGTCGATCACCGACAAAGCCTATCTCCTTTATGAAGGAAAGATTCTTCGTTCGGGCTCCCCGGAAGAACTTTCGGCAGACCCTGAGGTGCGTCGCCTTTATTTGGGTCAGCACTTTGAATTGAAAAGAAAAATCCCCACCTGAGGCATGTCGGTTTTGAATTCGCTGATCAGCTGGTGGATGAAAAAACGCCTCCATCAGGTTGAGTTGTTTATGAAGTTCCCCATGGAGGTTCAAAACGATGTATTTCGTCATTTGCTCCATAAAGCGCGCGATACCCAATGGGGTCGCAGGTACGGCTACGCCCAAATTCAAAAAATCGAAGATTACCGTGAACGGGTGCCTGTTTCGGGCTACGAGGAGCTGTTTCCCTGGATTGAACGGATCATGAAGGGCGAACAACAGGTGCTGTGGCCATCCGAAATCAAGTGGTTCGCCAAATCAAGTGGAACCACAAATGACCGAAGTAAGTTTATCCCCGTGAGTGAGGAGGCTTTCGAAGACTGTCATTTCAAAGCGGGTAAGGATATGCTGGCCATGTACTGTTCTTTGGTGCCCGATACTCAAATTTTTTCAGGCAAAGGGCTCACTATCGGGGGCAGCCATCAGATTAATTCACTCAAAGAGGGGACCTACTATGGTGATTTATCGGCTTTATTGATGCAGAATCTACCCTTTTGGGTCGAATTCATCCGTACGCCCGAACTTTCTGTAGCACTACTCGACGATTGGGAAGTGAAGGTTGAACGCATTGCCCGCGAAACCATGCAACAGGACGTCACCAACATGACCGGAGTTCCAACCTGGTTTTTGGTGTTGTTTCGTTGGATTCTGAACCATACCGGCAAATCCCACATCGGTGAAATATGGCCCAATTTAGAGGTCTATTTCCATGGCGGCGTTGGCTTCGCACCCTACCGTGAGTCATTTGGTCAATTGATCCCTTCCGATCGAATGAATTATTTAGAAACCTACAACGCCTCTGAAGGGTTTTTTGGATTCGCGGATCGGCTGAACAGCCAGGGGGAGATGCTTTTGCTTCTCGACTACGGCATCTATTATGAGTTTATGGATCCTGCGGACGCTGGGCAATCCCATCCAAGAACCTTCACCCTCGATGAAATTGAACTTGATCGACCATATGCACCCATTTTGAGCACCAATGCAGGTTTGTGGCGCTATTTGATCGGCGATACCATCCGTTTTACCCAGAAATACCCCTTCCGATTCCACTTCGCTGGCCGTACCAAGCACTACATCAACATTGTTGGAGAAGAGGTGATCATGGAAAATGCCGAACGCGCATTGTCTGAGGCATCCTCACGCACCGGAGCCCGCGTGCGCGACTACACGGTGGCTCCGCTCTTCTTAACCGAAGCCCAATCGGGTGCGCACCAATGGCTCGTTGAATTTGAAATAGCCCCGAGCGATGCACGGGATTTCATCACAACGATCGACCAGGTCTTACGCAGCATCAATTCCGATTACGATGCCAAACGAACGGGCGATATGGCCCTTCGCGCACCGGAACTCATCTCCCTACCCCCGGGTACGTTCTATTCTTGGCTTAAAGGAAAAGGGAAATTGGGAGGACAAAATAAAGTACCCAGGCTCAGCAACGACCGGGCCATAGCGGACGCACTTTTACATGCCCTGGATCGGGCACCTGAAGGTTCCTAATCGGAATCAACATCCCTAACATCGTCCGGCATCAAATGCGCCGTCTGGCATCCCCTATACACCGTCCGGCATCCCCTATACACCGTCCGGCATCCCTTGTGCACTGTCCGGCATCCCTTGTGCACCGTCCGGCATCCCTTGTGCACTGTCCGGCATCCCCTATACACCGTCTGGCATCCCCTTTACACCGTCTGGCATCCCTTACAAGTTCCACCGCTCCTCATTTCCAGGAAGGGAAAACAAGCCGACATGCCCAAAATCTCAGCGGCTGCGGTCGACCGTAAATGCGACCAAGTCCGCCAGGCTCGTTCTACATGGATTATCTGGAAATTGGTGAAGTAAGCGCAACGCCTCATCACGCAATCCCATCATTCGATTTCTCGCATAATCAATGCCCCCCCAATCGTGCATGAACCGCACCACCTCCTTGGTTTTGGTCGGATTCATCTCATCACTGCGTACCAACTTCATGATCCGTCGCTTCTCACCGTTACCCGCCTTTTCCAATGCATGTATAAGCGGCAAGGTCATTTTCTTTTCCTTCAAATCAACGCCAGAGGACTTTCCAGTAGGGTCATTACCCAAATCCAACAAATCATCCTTGATCTGGAAGGCCAATCCAACCTGCTCACCAAAAACCCGAGCCTTCTCCACCCAATCCAAATCAGATCCTGCTGAGGCCACACCCACGGCACAGCAACCCGCCATCAGACTAGCGGTTTTATTGGAAATGATGTCGAAATATACCTCCTCGGTTATATCCAATTTCCGCGCCTTTTCCATTTGAAGTAACTCTCCCTCACTCATTTTTCGGACTGCATCAGAAACTAAGTCCAACAATTGGTGCTCACGGTGGTGCAAGGCATGGAGTAAACCTTTACTAAGCAAATAATCGCCAACCAGTACAGCAATTTTATTCTTCCACAACGCATTGATGCTGAAAAAACCGCGTCTTAGGTGCGCGTCATCCACAACATCGTCGTGTACCAGCGTAGCGGTATGCAGCAATTCAACCAAGACAGCACCAACATAAGTCGATTCGCGCACGCCGCCCGCGAGCCCGGCGGATAAAAAAACGAACAAGGGTCGCACTTGCTTTCCCTTTCTGCGAACAATGTAATGAGTTACTTTATCGAGAAGGGGAACCTTACTGCTCATGGCCTGTTTGAACCGCTGTTCAAAAGCCTCCATCTCCCTCTGCACCGGGCGCCTAATCTCGTCTAAACGGCTCATAGAAGAATTTCAGACAGGGGATGGCCAAAGGCACAAACAGCCCCATCCGACTAATTGTATACCTCTGCGCGCTTACTCGAAGAATAATTCAATTTCAATGCATTGCATTTACGCAACTCCTGCTTCACATCCGTAACAATCCCCATTTTCGCCTCTTTATCGGCCTTGATGGAGGTGGTAAGCAGAGGTACCTCTGCCTCTGATCGTGCCGCACGTTCCTTTTCAATAAATTCTACCACCTGATTCGGCGATGCGAACGCGTCATTCAATTGGATTCTGGGTGCGGTACCAAATTTGCCCCGATAACTTTCGGTAGGTGAGCCGATATAGATGTAACTAACCAAGGACTTTTTTTCCAACTTTTGAATTTCCGTTGCCTGTGGCACAACCACCTTAACTTTCAAATCGGTTTGGCGCATTACGGTTGTCACCATAAAGAAAAAAAGTAACATAAAAACGATATCCGGGAGGGATGAGGTTGAAATAGCTGGTGCTGGCTTTTTTTTCTTTTCAAGTTTCATATTAATCTCCTCCTACATTTTCAGGTTCAGCTTCAGAAATTACTTGTCGGTAATAGTCCTTAATTTGATTTTGCTGCGCTTCATTCAATTTCTCAAACGACTTACCAAAATCTGCACTCGCCTTAGCTTCTCTGAGCTCATTGTATGCCGCTTTGAGTTCATTGTGAACGGTGATATATATATTGTATGACGTTCCTCGGTCATTCTTTAATGAAATAACTGCCTTGGTTGGACTTTCCGATAGATTAGGATCTTTACGGGGGTTGTCGATGAATTCTTTTGCCCTCCGCTTCAGCTCTTTTACGCTCAAAAGCTCACCATTTACAAGAAGCTGGTCGTTCGCGTTCACTAAAACCTTCATCACATTACGCTCTTTGATTCTAATATCATTCTCAGGTTGATTCTCCTCAGGCATAGGCGGAAGGCGAATGGAAATACCTCGATCGGTATCAATGGTCGTCGTTACCAAAAAAAAGATAAGAAGCAGAAAGGCGATGTCCGCCATCGACCCAGCATTTACCTCTGGTGTTGTCCTATTGCGTCTCATTACTTAAAAGCGTTGTAAACCTCCCCAAGAAGGGCAATTACAATAACTCCTACGCCTAAAACATAGTTCATGACCAAAGAGGAACCAATAAACTGGGATAGAACTGGCGTAATGTTGAACTTCTCATAAGAAGCTAAAACTTCATTGTCTGACATGACAAAACTCAGTAAGAACAATAATCCAATGGCCACAACACCCAACAATGCGCCTTTAGCCTTAGAGAAATCAGTTACCATATGGTAAAGGGGGAAAATAATGGCTCCAAGCATACTGATTGCCATCAGTACGTAAGAGATGATCAACAATATGTTGATGGTAGATTCAGTTCCCATAAAAAGATTATTTCTTCACCTGATTTTTAACCAAAATATCGACCAGGCCAATGCTGGAATCCTCCATATCAATAACTAAACCATCTACTTTAGACAGCAAGTAATTGTAAAAAATTTGAAGCACAACCGCTACAATGAGACCGGCAACTGTTGTCAATAACGCCACCTTAATACCGCCGGCTACAAGCGATGGACTGATATCTCCAGCCGCTTCAATAGCATCGAATGCTTGAATCATCCCCACAACGGTTCCCATAAACCCGAGCATTGGGGCCAAAGCGATAAAGAGAGAAATCCAAACCAGCCCACGCTCAAGTTGTGCCATTTGAACTGATCCGTAAGAGGTTATCGACTTCTCAACAATTTCAATTCCTTCATGGGAACGATCAAGACCTTGATAAAAAATGCTGGCAACAGGACCGCGGGTATTGCGGCACAATTCTTTGGCCGCATCTACTCCACCACTCTTTATGGCATCTTCAATTTTGCCCAACAACTTTTTCGTGTTAGTGGTTGCCAAATTCAAATAAATGATTCTTTCAACCACTATCGCCAAGCCAACAATCATACATAACAAAATCGGGCTCATCCATTCCCAACCGCCCTCAATAAACTTTTGTTTGATGACTTGGTGTACAGATGTTTCAGCCGCTGGGGTGGCTGCATCTTCTTCACTGGCCAAAGTGTCAGCAACCGGAGCAGCGGCAGCGGCCGTATCTTGTTTGGTGGTGTCTCCAGCGGGCGCATCCTGAGCGAATGCCAAACGGCCAAATGTGCAAACTGCGATAATCAGCAAGGAAACAAAAAGTGACTTTCTTTTCATAAGTCGAGGTATTTAAGGGGTGGTTTATTGGGTTAAGATATGATTCAAAGAACAGGCTTCAATGTGCGGTTGGAGGTGGCGGAGAGGGCGGGATTCGAACCCGCGATACCCTTTCGGATATACACACTTTCCAGGCGTGCTCCTTCAACCACTCGGACACCTCTCCGGATCCACAAATCAGCGCGCTAATATAGATAAAAAAGAGTCATCCTTAAGTGTAGAAAAAAGTAGAGAAAATGTGGGGTTAGATCTCGGTTAACTCACCTTTTAAGTCCTTGCTGATGAAATGCTCCAATTCAAAACCCGCGTAACCGTTGCCCAGAAGCCACATAATCTTGGTAATGGCCGCCTCGAAGGTCATATCGCGACCGCTCACGACACCCATTTCGCGCAAGGCGGTAGCGGAGTGGTAGCGTCCCATGTCGACATATCCCCCGCGGCATTGGGTGACCGACACTACGGTACGCCCACTTTTTATGTACTGTCTTAAGGCGTCGAGCAGCCAACCATGAGTGGGGGCATTGCCCATTCCGAAGGTCTCCATCAGCAACACCCTGTTGTCTGCCGACTCCAAAAGCGGCACCACCACCGACTTTGACATACCTGGAAACAACCGAATGCCTGCAACACCCGAATTCAGTCCCGTTCGCAGTTTAAAGCTCGGGCCATCAACCGGGCGAATAAACCGATCCTGAAATCGAATGGCAGTGCCCACCTCCGCTAATGTGGGATAATTGGGCGACTGAAAAGCCTGAAATTTGTCGGAGTCGAATTTAGAGGCGCGATTGCCGCGAAACAATCGATAATCAAAATAGATGCAAACCTCGGGTAAACGGGCTTGACCATTTGCATCCGTGGCCCCCGCCAATTCTATGGCTGTTGTCAGATTTTCGCGCGCATCCGTACGCGGATAGCCCAAAGGAAGCTGCGAACCCGTTAGAATCACCGGCTTTGCCAGTGCATCGAGCATATAACTTAAAGCGCTTGCGGTATATGCCATAGTATCCGTACCGTGCAAGACCACAAAGCCGTCATAATTGTTGTACTGCTCCCCAATGGAATGTGCGATGCTTTGCCAATGGTGGGGCTCGACCTGGGATGAATCGATGGGATGAATCGGCGTAATCGCATCCAAATGATACCCCAGAGCCCCCAGTTCGGGCAACTGATGCGCTACATCATCCAAAGCGAAAGAAACAAGTGCGCCCGATTGCTCATCCCGAACCATGCCCAGCGTACCTCCGGTGTAAATCAGCAAAACACGTCTACGCATCAAAAAACAAATTTTGGGCGTTTCGCGTGCATATTTCCGCTGCTTCATCGGTCGATATGGACCAACACGCTGCCACCACGCGGGCAACCTCGATGATGCGTGCGCTTTCATTGCGCTGTCCGCGGAAGGGGAAGGGACTCAAATACGGACTATCTGTTTCCAATACAACCCGACTTCGATCGACTTGCTGAACCACGGATCGCAACTTATCTGCGTTTTTGTAGGTCACAACCCCGCCAATTCCCAGATACATCCCCCGATCGATGATGCGCTTGGCCTCTTCTAAGGAACCGGAGAAGCAATGGAATACGCCGGGTAGCGTTCGATTGCCTAACGCTTCCAAAATGACTTGGGTGCTTTCGCGGGAATGGATCACAACAGGAAGGGACCTGCGCTGAGCCTGATCAACTTGCCATAAAAATGCCGCCTTCTGCTGGTCTAGATTGTCTTTACGCCAATATAGGTCTATCCCGATCTCGCCAATCGCTGCATATTTTCGTCGATCCAACCAAGAAAACAAATCCGCTACAACCGCTTGCCAATCGTCGCCCACAGAACATGGGTGCAGGCCCATCATCGATCGAACCACTTCGGGGTATGCATCCTCCAGGGCATGCATTCCATCCACACTTTCCAAATCCACATTCGGCAAAAGCATCATACGAACCCCCGAATCATGAGCCCGCTGCATCATCGCATCGCGATCGTTATCGAATTGCGAACTGTAAAGATGGGTGTGTGTATCGGTTAGAACCACGTCGGCAAATAAGAGCCTGCGCGATGAAAACAGGGAGCAGGGCGATGAAAACAGGGAGCAGGGCGATGAAAACAGGGAGCAGGGCGATGAAAAAACGATCCGCCTTGAAAACGATTAATTGCGGCGCGACAACAGCAAACTGGCGTAATAAAGTAAGGTAGCGAGCGAACTCAGCGCTGCAATGACATAGGTCATGGCGGCCCAATGGAGGGCATCTTTGGCCATAGAATGCTGACGGGATGTGGTGATGTTGTTGCGGTCGAGCCAGGCCAATGCCCGTCGGCTGGCATCAAATTCAACGGGTAGGGTCACAAAAGTGAAGACGGTGGTGAGTGCGAATAGGGCAACACCCAACATCAGCAACTGAGGGAAAATGTGCAGCGTAAAAACCCCACCCATGAGTATCCAAGGCATGAAACGACTGGTTGCACTCAAAGTGGGCACCATTTTGGACCTGAATTCCAGCCATGAGTAAGCATCCGCATGCTGTACGGCATGCCCCACCTCATGGGCTGCGACGGCGGCAGCGGCGACTGAGTTGCCATAATATACCTCCCGACTCAGGTTCACGGTGCGGTCCATGGGGTTGTAGTGGTCGGTCAATTGTCCTTCCGTGGAAATGATCTGAACATCGCGGATTTGGTGGTCGCGCAACATCCGTTCAGCAATTTCGCGACCCGACATGCCTCCGTCGAGCGGGGTAGCGGTGTACTTGCTGAAACGGTTCTTGAAACGGGCACTGACGATCCAACTGGCGATCATCATGAGAAACATCAAAACATATAAGGACATCATATAGCTATTGTTTAAAATCGATCATTAAACGCGGAATACGCCCGAAAAGTTCCTTGCCAGCGCAAGGCTACCAAATCCGGCCAAACACTTTCAAATCCAGCGAAGCGCTACCAGATTTTCTCGATAAGGTCGTCTGCCGTAATCCCTTCTGCTTCCGCTTTGTAGTTGAGAACCATCCGGTGGCGAAGAATGTTCTTTGCTACAGCACGAACGTCCTCAATGTCGGGGGCATATTTGCGGTTGAGGGCGGCGTGGCATTTGGCTCCGATGGCCAGGTATTGTGAGGCCCTTGGACCGGCACCCCAACTCACCAAGCGATTGGTTTCGTCGCCTGCAAACGATCCGCCGGGCCGTGTTTTGTGGGCGAGTTTCACCGCATAGTTCAACACCGTATCGCTGATCGGAATGCGGCGAACCAACTGCTGAAAGTAGAGAATTTCATCGGCCCCCATGACCTTGTTGGCCGACGGCAAGCGATCGGTAGTGGTATGCCTCACCACCTCTAACTCGTCCTCAAATTTGGGGTATCCCAGTTGTACATTAAACATGAAACGGTCGAGCTGAGCCTCAGGCAAAGGATAAGTTCCTTCCTGCTCGATGGGGTTTTGCGTGGCCAACACAAAAAATGGAGCCGGCAAAGTGTAGTATTTTCCAGAGACGGTAACCTGCTTTTCCTGCATGGCCTCCAACAACGCACTCTGCGTTTTGGGTGGGGTTCTGTTGATCTCGTCGGCCAACACCACATGGGCAAAGAGCGGACCGGGAACAAACTTGAACTGGCGCTGGTCGTCGAGCACCTCTGAACCCGTGATATCGCCCGGCATCAGGTCGGGGGTAAACTGAACGCGACTGAAACTCAAATCGAGCACCTGCCCAATGGTGTGCACCAGAAGGGTTTTAGCAAGACCCGGCACACCCACAAGCAAGCAGTGTCCGTTGCTGAAAATAGAAATGAATACCGATTCCACGACCTGGTCTTGGCCGATCACCACCCGAAACACTTCATTGCGGCATTGCTGGTAGCGCTCATACAAGGCGTCGACGGCTTCTTTATCAGAAAAAAAACTTAGAGACATAGGGCTTTAGAATTGGAGGGCAAAAGTACGAATATGTTTGGCTCAGGTCGGCGAATTATCCTTCATGGCTGAGAAAGCGGGCATCCTGAACCACGAGGTCTTCGGTCAGTGTATATACCCGAGGAACAGCCGTGGGGATCTCAAACTGCAGAATTTCAGCCGGACTCATTCCTTCGAGTTGCATGACAAGGGCCCGTAAGCTGTTGCCATGTGCCGCCACCAGCACGTTTTTTCCTGCGCGCAGAAGCGGGAAAATCTCTTGATTCACATACGGAATGACCCGCGCTGCTGTGTCTTTCAGGCTCTCCCCATCCGGAGGGGCCACATCATAACTGCGGCGCCAAATCAGTACCTGTTCATCGCCATAGCGCTGGGCTGTTTCGGCTTTATTTAGACCCTGAAGCATCCCATACATCCGCTCATTGAGCGCTTCGTTGGCGATGACGGGAAGTTCCTCATTTCCCATCGCGCGAAGCATGATGCGCAAGGTATTCTGCGCCCGCTGAAGCGCACTGGTGAATGCCAGATCGAAATGGTAGGTAGCCAACAACCCCCCGGCACGTGCGGCTTCTTCTTCACCTTGAGGCGATAAGGGCACATCGACCCAACCCGTAAAGCGATTCTCGAGATTCCATTGAGATTGTCCGTGTCGGACCAAAACCAGCGTAGGCATAATACAATAAGTTTAAATAAACAGCAATCGAGTGATTCGGTGGCGACCGCTGACACCCGCGCAGGCATTCAATTGCTCGATGATGTTGGCCTGATTGAGGTGCAGCTCCGACCTGAGTGCCGCATCGCCGATCCGAACCATGAGTTTTTGTCCGCTCACCAAGAATGATTCAGTACGCGAAGCCACAGCCTCACCCATTAACCCATCCCAACAATTGCGCATGCGCACCTCATCGAGGGGCGCTCTCAACTTATATGCCTCAACTAAGTCGCCTAATACCTTGGCTAAACTGCTCGCATCGCCCCCCCTGATCCTCATCCGATGTGTCGTTCTGCATGATAGGACGAGCGAACAAGCGGCCCGCTCTCCACAAAATCAAATCCCCGGTCATATCCCATCTGCTTATATTCCGCGAAAAGATCGGGGTGTACGTATTCCGCCACTTCCAGGTGACGAGCTGTCGGCTGCAGGTATTGGCCGATGGTGACGACATGAACCTGAGATTCAGTGAGGTCGTCGAGCAATCGGGCAACGTCGTCGCGGGTTTCACCCAAACCCACCATAAAGCCGGTTTTGGTGCGGAGTCCAGCCGCACTGATACGCGACAACTGTTCTAAGCTCCGTTTGTATCGGGCCTGTGGACGAACCAATCTATTCAAAGGCTCGACCGTTTCCATATTGTGTGAAACCACCTCCGGGCGCTCTGAAATCATCAGGTCCAGAGCATCCCAATTGGCTTTCACATCGGGGATCAGCGTCTCTAGTGTGGTGCTGGGTGATGCTTTTCTAATTTCTCGCACGGTGGCGGCCCAAACGGTTGCCCCTCGGTCTTGAAGTTCGTCGCGGTTAACCGAGGTGAGCACCGCATGCTTCACCCCCATTAAACGAATCGCTTCTGCTACCCGATAGGGCTCATCGAGATCAAGTTCCGTTGGACGACCTGTGGCAACCGCACAAAACGAACACCCACGTGTGCAAATATTGCCCAAGATCATAAAGGTGGCTGTTCCGGCCCCCCAACATTCGCCCATGTTCGGACAATTTCCACTTTCGCAAATGGTGTGCAATTTGTACTGATCGACCAGTCCCCGCACTTTACGAAAGGCCTCACCCGAAGGCAGCTTTACCCGAAGCCAATCTGGCTTTTTGCGCCGCTCGGAGCGGATGTCGAGAACCAAATGATCGTCCATCTTGCAAAAATACGCTTCAATCGATCAAGGTGGAAAAATATATACCTACCATTTGTTGCCGAGATGCACTGCAACATAAAGGGAAGGATACACCAATGGATTTTTTAGGCTTCCTGGAATACCTGGAATATTCTCGGCCATAACGGATGGTCTAAAAGGGAGTAAATCGACCGATATCCCAGCTTCCAACACCCTAAGCTCTTCTGCCGAGGCACCCCATTCAAAGAGCAAACCCACGCGCCCGTAAACACCTGCTTGAAGGCTCATTTCATCGAGCCCTTCCTGAAAGCGGGAACGACCATAAATATTACTTTGTCCGTGCCGCTTTGGGTCGTAGCGCTCCGATCGCACCGTTACATATTGGGGATCTGCTGGATCGATGGGATATAATACATCGAGGTAAACAGGCTTCAAAAATGCCATAGATAATCCACCGCCATAACGCCAACGCCACTCAACCCCGTTTTTGGGGCCCTTTTCAAAGAGCAGTCGTTCCCGGCTGTATCCGCCGCGCAAAAGAATTAACTCGTTGAGCTTCCCAAATACAAATGGCCTCGGATTGATGAATTGTTCGTTGGTAATGCGCACCTCCTTCGGGTGCTTGAGCCGCCACAATTCTACTTCCCAAGCTCTATCTTCCCTGCTGTTGGCGCTTCGTCCGAATCGACCATTCACAAACCATCCTAAGTTGTGGACGCCACCGCCAAGGGTGTAGTAGCGAAAATAATTGATATCACCCCGTCCGCTGGAGGCCACAGCCGGGTTGATTGAAGACGGCAAAGTCTGAGCTTGAAGGTCAAATAATGAAATACTTGGTACAACAAATATCCCTAAAGCAAAAAGGAACTGACTCAGCGCCCGGACTGTACTTTTATTCAGAAGGGGGGGGGCTAAATTCATCATTGGGTGAAGCGCGTTCGCACTAACAAATATAAAGAACATACAGTGCTTTAAAATGTTGTGCGGGCAAACAAAAATGGTATCTTGGCTGACTCAACTTGGCTGACTCAATCCCCTCGATCAAAATGAACATTTTAAAAACACTTCAGAATTTGGACCGTCCTAAAAGGAACCGACGATGACACAAATGGAGGTAAATTACTTGGGTGCGCTGCGCTGTTTGGCACGGCACACCAGCTCGGACGCAGAATTGATGACCGACGCGCCACGCGACAACCACGGCCTGGGCTCAGCTTTCTCCCCAACCGATTTATTGGCTACCGCCCTGTTGACCTGTATGCAAACCGTAATGGGCATCACTGCCCGTACGCGTGGATGGAATCTTGATGGGATGAGCGGATCGGTTCGAAAGGAAATGACGAACGATGGACCCCGAAGGATAGCTCAGTTGACGGTTGACTTGCATATCCCCGGAGCATGGTCGCCCCAAGACCGCGCGATCCTTGAACAAGCCGCATGCAGTTGCCCGGTTGCTAAAAGCCTATCCCCGGAAATCGAGCAGAGGGTTTTCTTCAACTACGGTCAGAAGACTCTGTAGGGGCCGGGCTGTTTTCACCATAAGCCGGGCATGACCGATGGCACGAAGAGGCAAAAAGTGCGAGCGCCAAAAGTGATAAAAGGAAAAAGGACTTTTTCATAGTTCGATATTTGTGAACGAAAGACCGAAAAAAATGTGAAATTACCAAACCTTTACCCATATGGTGATCCCGTAAAACTGGTAGATCTCTTGCACAGCGAGTCTTTGCGCGATTTTCTTCAATCGGAAACAGCACAGGATGAACGAGGCCGAATCTCAAGGGCTCAAAAGACTTTTGGGCCGATGGCGTCTTTCGCATTAGAGCAGCTGCATGTTCAAAGAAAAGCTGTGATAAAAGCACCTCATCTGTATCGAAGCGGGTGGCTGTTCACCCAGCGCAGCCTTGAGCAATGCACCTCGGAGGCTGTGGCTCGGGTGAAGTCAAAATGGATGCAGGGAGATCGTTTCACGGACCTCACAACAGGGGCCGGGGTAGATGCCTTCTTTGCATCACGCTCGGATGTTCCACTCTCATTGGCCGAACATGATCCTTTGCTCAGGGCGTTGCTTGCTTACAATTTTAGATGGACAGGGAACCTGCTGAACATTGAAGAGGATGGGATGTCCTATTTAAAGTCCATCTCAGAATCAGCATCAATGAGCGGTGTGCATACTCCCCTGATGAAAACTAAGGTGGTTGATTCGGGCAATCCCATCGACCGCCACGCCATCGGATCGGTGGCTTATATTGATCCGGATCGCCGGCCAGATGGGCGACGCACCTCATCTTGGCAAGATTCCATTCCAAATATAATAGCGATCATGCCCCAATTGTGTAGATCGTTCGATAGTGTTTGGGTGAAGTCATCGCCGATGACCGATCCCACCGCGAGTATGCGTGCATGGGATGGCCACACCACGGATGTTTTCGCTATTTGTTGGCAAGGTGAACTGAAAGAAATTCTGTTTAGAGTACAGAAAGAGCGGCCCGGTGATTGTCGACTGCATGCGGTTTACATTCATGGGCATGACCCTTATGATTCGATTGAAGCCATAAAAGGCAAAAATACAGACCCAATGGTGCAGGATATTGCACCTCCCCCCTTTCATATCTACTCCCGGAGCTTGTCTGAGGCGAAAGCCGTACACAGCAACGCTTCCCAAGTCGGACCGGGCGATATGCTTTTCGAACCCCATGCGGGACTCACCCGATTGAATATTTCGGGGCACTTTGCAGCAGAAGTGGGGTTTACTCAACTGGCACCCCATGTGCCTTATTTTTTGATGGGCTCCAATCACTCCGCCCTGCGAACGGATCACATGCCTGGCCGGATCTTGAGTATTCGCGATGTACTCAACTACCAACCCAAGACCTTGGTAGCCCAATTGAAGTCGATGGGCGTTCACCGCGCCATGTTGGCCAGTAAATGCTTTTACCTCAATGTGGCTCAGCTGAGGTCGACCCTCAAAATCCCGGATGGCGACGACGCCTACCTGATTTTTACCACTTTATCCGGCAATAGGGCCGTTTGTATTGTTGCAGATCTGTTGTAAAACTTCCCTTGAATGATACGCCCTTTATAGCCTTTGGATGCCTTTCTGCAGGTGCTTATGGGCTTACAAAGTTGATGCCCAATTGGAAGTAGGGGGTATTACCTAGGCTGTTGATCTGAGCAAACGGTTGATCGCCGAAAAATCCTCTAAAAAATTCCTTGCCACCGGGTAGTTCATCCGCATCGAAGCTGTAGTTGAGACGAATCCCTGCCTGGGCGTGCATCCACCAATATCCTTTTAACTGGCGAAGGTATTCGAGGCGCGGGCGCAGTTCACCTCTACGGATTTCGAAGCTGCTGCCATTGGGTCCTTGCGATGAAAGCCGCTCGATGCGGTAGCTTTGTCCTTCCAGCTCAAATCCTCCCAAAAGCATGCTGTTTCGATCGATGTTGTAGCGTATTGAGGCCCTGGCCGGCAGGAGCGATTCGAAACCCCAGCGCCGATTGGGTGCCGTCCAATTGAGCATATAAATCGGCAAGTAGTTCAATGCGCCCACCCGGTAGGTACGCACGAGGCCCACGCCCCACTGTTTTCGCTCATGGGGTCGCTTTCCCCAAATGACCGCTGCGGAAGTGCGCACAACAGGCTGAAGTTCGATTCCAAAATCCCCACTCATGTCGACTGATGCCTGAACGAGGAGAAACTGCTCCACATTGAGCGGCTTATAAATGGTTGTGTTCAACCCAGCCGTACGCAAACCTCCTTCCTTGAGTGCAGTGGCCACTCTATTCTGTTCCGGAGCAGCAGTATCATTCACAATGGGTTCCTCCAATTGGTAGCGACTTTCCCAGTAATTGCCTCCCAATTGCCATACCAGGTTGTTGCGGGATATAACGGGTATGCTGGCATTGAATCGGAGCCCCCCCGTCGACTTCACCCGTTCGGCACGCCCGTATTGGGGGATACTGTCGTCTGCAAATTCTCCCCAATCCGACAAATTCATTTCATAGCCCAACTGATGATCATAGGCGAGGCTGATGAATCTCTGGGGCGACGTGCCCACAATCCGTGCACTGGCGTAGCTTTTGCTGCTGCCACCACCGGCCAATGCTGCCGAACCATAGTCTTCCTCGTCATCGACCCGGCTGCTGTCGGTACTTTGTGCCTTGGCTTGCAGGCCTACAAAAAACAGTAAAAGCGCAAAGAATAACTGCCGAAAGAACAAGAAACGCATACTATTTCTTTACTGTGACCCGCTGCCAAACATCAGTCCTGCCGAAGGTTTTCACCCCAACATAGCCTCGGATGTCGAGGGTATTTTCATCACGCGCCTTAATGACGCACGAATAGGTATTTCCATTTTCCGGGTCATAGATCGTGCCATTGCCCCATTCTTTTTTACCTGAATAGGTGAAATCCTTGAGCAGGCGGTAGCCTTTGAGGGGAACCTGGCGCATCGACTCATCGGGGTTGTTGCGATCGACTTTGGGTTGACCCGTATTGGGATCATTGGGCTCACGCAACCATACAATCTTTCCGAAGTACTTGTCGGCAATTTTTTCGACTTTCACCCGGGCTTTGCCGTGTGAGGGCTCCCAAACACCGACGAGTAAATCGCCCTCTGCAGATTGTGCACCCGCATTTTCCGCACCAATAAGGGCCGCAGCTACCCATAAAATCAAGAGTACTTTTTTCATTTTTTATTGTTATTTTTTAAATTCGGTCTCAAATACCACTTCTGCAATGAGGTTGAGGTCTGCATCCAGATCTCGCTTCAAATTAACGTCTGCAACGAGGGTAATGGGCTTGCCTTCGAAAAAATCCTCAATGTTCTTTTGCTCCTCGGCTATCTGAAGCTCCCAGGTGCTGTCGCCTACGGCCACTGGATTCAATACCCCCACACGACGCATGTCTGCGCCCGGTGCGGCTAGGGAAAAGGTAATATCAGAAAATAAATCGGCATACAAGCCCGTGCCCGTTAACCGAATTTTGCTGACACGCGCTGAGGTGATTGTCTTTCCTTCAACCGATTCTCGGGCCGGTGTCCATTCCGCTGTGGCTGTATTGGATCCTTCAAAAAGGGGGCCAGAAGCCAGCAGAACTACTTTCCCCGTTTCCAGACTCAACTGCTCTCCACCCCCAGAGCAGCCCAACAGGGCTGCTGCAATCAGGACGAACATTAGACTATTGCGTAGCATAAGTTATTTTTGGTTTGATAATAGGTCGACAAAAATAGCGGGCGTTTACCACTGTGCCAAGGAATCGACTTTTTTATTATGCATGATATTAAACCTCCCATTCAAATATTGCTCTTAGGTGCACAAAATGAAAATGAAGAAGTGAAAGTCAACAAGAACATCGCCATCAGTGAGAGCGGTTTTATTTTTAATCCGGGAACGGGCGACTCATTCAGCACCAATTCAATTGGCCAAGAGGTCATTCGTATGCTGAATGAAGGGAAAACACGCGACGAGATTACCCAGGGTATTTTGGACCGATATGAAGTGGAAAAAGGAATTCTAGAAAAGGATCTCGATGACTACTTTTTTATGCTTGGCACCTATCATATCGTTCATAACGGCTAACCAATCGCAGTGGAACCACTAAATAGGGTGCAAAACCGCTCAATGTCGGCTGTAAAAACGCTGAACATTGCACTTACAGGCCTCAACAACATCGACTCACCCGGGCCGGGCATACCTGTGGCAAGAGCCTTGCGTTCAGGTGGGCTCGACCCGCTGCGCATTATCGGTCTGGCCTACGACAACCTCGAGCCAGGACTGTACATGCACGAATTGATTGATCGTTCTTATCAGATTCCTTACCCTTCAGCGGGATCGGAGGCGTTGTTTCATCGATTAAAAGCCATTCATGAAATCGAGTCGATCGATGTGGTGATTCCCAACTTCGACGCAGAATTGCACAACTTCATGCGCATTTCAGATCGATTGAGAACAGAGTTGGGCATTCGGTCGTTTCTTCCGGACCATCATTCATTCGAAATGCGCCAGAAATCGGCATTGGCCGATTGGGGTGAAAAACTGGGAATCAAAGTTCCTGCCACCCGAACTGCTTTTTCTTGGTCGGAGGCGCGACAAATCGCGTCTGAATGGGGTTACCCCCTGATGGTGAAAGGCAAGTACTACGATGCCTATATGGCATACGATGCGGATCAGGCGGCAGCCTATTTCTACAAGCTTTCAGCGAAATGGGGCTTGCCCGTTTTGCTTCAACAAATCGTTAAAGGCTCGGAAGTGAACGTGACCGCCTTGGGCGACGGCAGTGGGGCTTGCATCGGGGCCGTGCCCATGCGCAAGATGTTTATCACCGACAAAGGAAAGGCTTGGGCTGGGATCACCCTGCACGATGATCGACTCATCGAAATTGCCCGCACTGCCGTTGCCGGCAGTTGCTGGCGGGGGGGATGCGAACTTGAATTCATCAAAACGCCCGACGACCACTACTACCTCATCGAAATGAATCCACGCTTCCCCGCTTGGGTTTATTTGGCGGTTGGCAGCGGTCAGAACCACCCAGAGGCACTGGTGCGCCTCGCGCTGGGTGAAGCGGTTGAGCCCATGACCCACTATGAGATTGGGAAGATGTTCATCCGCTACAGCTACGACCAAATCGTGGACCTCAAAGAATACGAGCATATCAATACCCATGGCTGGCTCTAAGTTGTGCCCGCTCAACCAACAGACTCCACCCTTACCCGCTCAACCAACAGACTCCACCCTTACCCGTTTAAAACCCAGCAACCGATGCTCCCCTACGAAAGACCCATCATCACCCGATACAACCCAGGCATTACCAACAAATTCGGAAATAAAGTTGACTATTTCCCCTTCACCCAAATTGATGGCGTGCCTGTCAAAAGGCTTATCGATGCGTATGGTTCACCCTGCTTTGTGCTTTCCGAACGCACCATTCGCGATACCTATCGGAATGCACTGCGCGCCTTCTCAACCCGTTACCCCAAGGTGCAATTTGCTTGGAGTTATAAAACCAACTACCTCAACGCCGTATGCCAGGTCTTTCATCAGGAAGGCGCCTGGGCAGAGGTGGTCAGTATGTTCGAATATCAAAAAGCCATCCTCAACGGAGTGCTTGGCGAGCAGATCCTGTTCAACGGCCCAGACAAAACCGCCGATGACCTTCGGATCGCCTTACAAAACAATTCCTTGATCCACATCGACCACTTCGACGAGCTGTACTTACTCAGCGAAATCGTTCGCGAAAGCGGAAAAAAAGCAAGGGTGGCGATTAGAATCAATATGGACACTGGTGTTTATCCACAGTGGGACCGATTTGGCTTCAATTATGAGAATGAAACAGCCTGGGAAGCTGTGCAGAAGATCATGGGACAGCCCAACATGATTTTATCAGGACTGCATTGCCATATAGGAACCTATATGTTGAGCACCCGGGCCTACCACCTGGCAGCGACAAAATTGGCTCAACTGGCACTGCGGATCAAAGGTCAGTACGGCCACCGCATCGCTTACATAGACATCGGAGGGGGGTTCGCGTCGGGCAATACGCTAAAAGGCTCCTACCTTCAGGGTTCGGATGTGATCCCAACGATGGATGATTATGCCGAGGCGATCTCCACCGCATTGCTTGGAAGTGGCATACCCACCGCTGAACTGCCCAGCCTTTATTTGGAAGCGGGCCGGGCCCTGATCGATGATGCCGGGTACTTGCTGGGGAGTGTAGTCGCCATCAAACGACTGAGCGACGGCCGACGGGCCACCATCATGGACTTTGGTGTTAATTTGTTGTTCACCTCGTTTTGGTATGACCACCGCATCACCCCCGCTCAGGAATTCAGTAGGCATACCGAAGATATGGTGGTCTATGGACCTTTATGCATGAATATCGATGTGGTACGCGAAAACATTTCACTCCCCCTCTTAAACAGGGGCGATCATGTGGTGGTGCACAGGGTTGGGGCCTACAACATGACCCAGTGGATGCAGTTTATTTCGATGCGCCCAAATGTGGTGCTGATTGACCGTGAGGGCGGTGTTCATTTAGTTCGGGCGCGTGAAACTGTCGATACGCTGAATCAACAAGAACAAACGCCTGCTCATTTGCAAAAAATTCAATAGTTTAGTTCAATTCGAATATTCAGGCACAAGTTCATGCAATCCCAAAGCCTACTTTCTTGGTGGCAAGGCATCCGAAACAGCTACGCTCAGCTTTTCTTTTCCCTGAGTCCGTGGGTAGGCTGGGGGTCGATTATAGCTAGTTTCGCCTCACCTTGGCTTGGATTGTGGGGATTGGCCTCTGTGTTGGCCGCCAATGCCTTGGCTACTTTGGCGGGTCAGGATCGGCAAGCCATCAAAGAAGGGATGTTTGGATTCAATGCCCTGCTTTTGGGACTTGCCCTTGCATACCGCTACAATCCAAACCCCACACTGGCCGTGGTTTGGTTGAGCGCGATGGTGCTGTTGGTGTTGTTGACTGTATGGATGGGTAAGCGACTGGCCCTGTCTGGTCTACCCGCGCTCACCCTACCTTTTGTTGGCAGTATGTGGGTGGTGGTATTGGCATCGGACCGCTTGCCCGGACTGGAACTAGCGCACCACTTCGCTGCAGGCCGCTCAGAATATTCGCTTTTTGGACTGGGGATGCCCTCCATTCTCGATGAATCTGAGCATATTGGACTACCCTTGTTTTGGTCGTCCTATTTTAAGGTATTATCGGCCACCTTTTTCCAACCCAAAGTGGCCACGGGAATCCTTCTGTTTATAGCGTTGCTGATTCACTCGCGCATTCAGGTGCTCTTCACCCTTTTGGGCTTCAGCATGGCCTTTCTTTCCTTCCGCTTTTTAGGAGCCGAAACCGATAGCTTGGTATATCAATTAGCCGGGCCCAATTTCTTTTTCTTGGCCATCGCAGTCGGGGTGTTTTATTTGATTCCCTCCACCGCATCATGGTTGACGGTTGTTGCCTTAACCCCCGTTCTGGCGCTCATACACTTGGCCCTTATGCCCGTTTTGCTTCGGTTTGGACTAGCACCCTACACCTTGTCCTTCAATCTGCTGACCATCTTGCTTTTGTTTTTGCTGAAACAGCGTTCTGTTTGGCAGCCCTGGCTGGAGTTAACCGGCATTCAGTACTACAGCCCCGAAAAGGCCCTCTACAAGCATCAAGCAGGGATCAGGTGGCGGAGGGAGTCGCGCTATGCCCGTTTTCGCTTGCCCATTTGGGGTACGTGGAAAATTAGTCAGGGATACGATGGACAGCACACCCACCTGAAAGAGTGGGGCAAGGCCCTAGATTTTGTGGTGTGTGATGAACAGGGCCGGCATTTCTGTGGGCAAGGCGACCAACCCGAAGATTTTTATGGATACGGGAAACCTGTGGTTGCTCCTTTAGAGGGATATATTCAACGAATCGATAACCACGTCTATGATAACGAGGAAATAGGGGATGTTGATACCGATCGGAACTGGGGGAATTGCGTTGTTATCAACCACAACAATGGACTTTACTCGCTTTTGGCACACCTGAAGAAGGACAGCATACAGGTAGTGGTCGGTCAATGGGTGGAGAAGGGCACGCTCATCGGGAGTTGCGGAAACAGTGGCCGCTCCCCCGAGCCGCACCTTCATTTTCAAATCCAAACCACCCCAGAAGTAGGCGCCAAAACCCATGCGTATCCCATGGCCTACTTTATGGAATACAAGGACGGTAAGGAGCAGTTGCGTTGCTTTGAAGTACCGCAGGAAGGTCGTTTGGTGGCGAACATCGAGCCAGATGGGGTGTTGGCTGCTGCCCTGAGGTTCAAACCAGGCATGCGGCTCAAATGGACCCGCTCAGATACCGCCGCCCAGGCAGCTGTTGTGGAATGGCGATGCGCTACCGATGCCTACAACCAAACCTACCTCGAATGCATCGATACGGGCGATCTGATGTGGTTTTCCCACGATGGGGTCATGTTTCAGGCCTTCGATTATGAGGGCAAGCGATCGTCGCTCCTCTACCGCTTCTATTTGGCCGCCTACCGCATCTTCATGGGTGAACAAAAAGGCGTTACGATTCATGAAAATATTCCACCCATCGATTTTGGAAGTCGGTTCATTTTGACTGTTCACGACCTGTTTGCCCCATTTGTTTCATTCTACCTCATCAACTATCGTTCATCATTCGGTTCATTGTCGAGCGCGGAGTCCCAGGATCCAGACATTCGCATCATCGAATCAGCGGTGGACTCTAATTTTCTGAACCTTAGGGGGGCGGCATCGAATAGCCGGTTTATTATAGGCCCTACGGGCATCAACGAATGGTCGTTGAGCGGATCCGACGGTTTTGTCGCTTCCTACAAATGCCGCATTCTGGGATAATTCATTTGCCGATGCGTCTAACCATTCTGCCATTTTTTTGGGTATTGATCACAACAGTCTGTTTTTATGGGGAAGCATCCGCCCAAGGCATTTCTAATAAAGTGGTTATAGACAGCATTTCATACCAACAATTCATGAATGGAGATGTAAGCGGCCTGCGCCAAACATTAAAAGAAGCTCAGGCGGCGCAGGTCGACTTTTTCTACTTACGCCTGCGTGCAGCGCTGTTGTATACCCGCTTAGGTCATTTTGAAAGGTCATACCCCCACGCACATCGGCTGATGCAAATAAATCCTTATGATACCCTTGCTCAGCGTTTATGGCTGTTGGCACTGCGATACACAGGCAGACGAACCGAAGAGCTCCGCTGGTTGTCGACCTGCGATTCAGCCAGCTTTCGCCGACTCACCGGTACCGATCGAGGACGTATGGATTCTAATTTTCAATGGGAATCTGTTTCTATTGGTCTTGGTCGTTTGATGGAAGAAAATTATGCATCACGACGCGACAACCCCTTCTTAGAATCAGGCTCGTTGTATACCGAGCGCACCCTTCAGGGGCCCATGAACATGCTTTCTGTAGTGGTTGAAGGGCGTTTGGGGAAACCCTCCGCGCGCAACAAGGCCTATTGCTGGAGAACCATCCATTCAGTGGGTGTATTTCAATCCCAACCACAAGGTGCTTGGGAAGTGTTGAGCCAAAACCCAACTTTGACGAATCAGCGATTCGTGCGATCCTACTCGATTGGCGCCCTTCAGGTTCATGGATTGTTAGAATATACACCGACCCACACCCGAAACGGGTCGATCGGCCTGATCTGGGGAACTTTTACCGAAAATTCGAAGCATCTGAGCAGTGTTTTGCTCCCCAATTCAATCGAATTAGCCCCGGTCGACTGTCTTTATTCCAATCAATCCCTTTTGGCTTCCGTTTACGGACGTTACCGAATCCAGGGAGCGGAACTAATGGCTTCTGTGGGCTATGCGAATCTAGCGAAACAACCGCAGCTACAATTAGACGCCGGGCTCACCTGGTTTCCTGGTGGACGGAGCTCCATTTTTTACGCGGGCAGTTGGAGTGGCTTATTTTCGACCCCGTCCGATGACTTTCCCGCTCGTCATATTCTGGCCCACAAACTCGGTTGCCGGGTCAACAAAAGATGGTGGGCTGAAGGCGAATACATGGGTGGTCTTCTGTTTTCAGGCCCGTTGGGTGCGGGCGGATCATCGGCTTCAGGCCCGTTGGGTGCTCGAGGGCTGTCGAACTACACCCGTCCACTTACTTTTCAGACGTTCAATACCGTAGAACCCATCCTGAGCCTGGCCGGTGTGGGTTTAGTCAGGTACCACCGAGGAGGGGCTCTTCGATTAGGCTACCAACGACAAATCCGTGAGACCATATTTTACAGCATTCGCCAAGTATCCGGATCAACGACCGAAACAATCCTCGAACGAAACCCTCAAAAACATACCCTTCATCTTTTTAACCTTGTCCTTACTTTGAAACTGCATTCAACCACCTAAACCACAAAACCATATGCACGCAACCCGATTGCTTTTCATAGCCCTAGTCTTTTCGGTAATTGTTTCGCCGCATGCAAGCGGAGGCGATGACCCTGTGCAGCAAAAAATGCGCAGTGCTTTCGAGCGAAGCTACGTTTTAGAAAAAGAAAAAAGATACACCGAAGCGATGAACGCCCTTCAGACCCTCAATCAACCCAATGAATACCCTGTGAACCTGAGGTTGGGTTGGTTGGCCCATCATGCCGGACAGTATGCCCAATCGGTCGGTTATTACAAAGCGGCGCAAAAGCTTCAACCGAAGGCTACCGAGCCTTTATGGGGCCTCCTTCTGCCCCTCAATGCACAGGAAAATTGGACCGAAGCCGAAAAAGTGTACCTATCGATTTTGGCGTTGGATCCCAAAAGCAGTTCGGCCAATTATCACCTGGGCCTGATTTATTATTACCGCGAGGATTTCGCACAGGCCAAAAAGTATTTAGATGCATCACTGGAGCTATCGCCCTTCGATTATTACTCTATGTTGATGAGCGCTTGGACCCGCCTGTTTTTGGGGCAAACCGATGACGCGGCTCGATTATTTGATCGGGTATTGCTGAATACCCCTGGTGATCAGTCGGCACAGGAAGGACTGGCCCGCATTCGGTAAACCCTATCGCTTCGCTTGCTAGCAACTCGTCGCTTCGCTTGCTAGCAACTCGTCGCTTCGGATGCAAGTGACTTGTCGATTCGGATGCAAGTGACTCGTCGCTTCGCTTGCAAGCGATTTCTCGCTATTTTTGGGGATTAATCACGCCCCATGAACCGAAAAAACCAGCTGACGGCCATCTGCCTATGCCTCTTGTTCGCCTGCGCCCTCAACCCGGCTGCGGCCCAGATGACGGCAAAAAAACCAACCATTTCAGGCATTGATCCCAAGAACTTCGATACCGATGTGGTGCCCTGCGATAATTTTTACCGCTTCGCCACGGGTGGTTGGATGAAAGCCAATCCGCTCCCTTCAACAGAAAGTCGCTGGGGTACTTTCAACAAATTGGGGAAAGACAACGATGAAAAAATCCGGGTAATCCTGGAGCAGCGCACGAACAGCGGCGTGAAATACCCCAAAGGAAGCCCAGATCAGCTGGTAGCCGATTTCTACCGTTCGGCATTGGATGAAGCGACGCTGAACCAGAGAGGATTCGAGCCCATTCGCGGCCGCCTGAAAACAATCGACACTTGGACCGATCGGGGAAGCCTCATGAATTTGCTCGCTGAGATGCGTTGGGAAGGTTATGCGCC